>Ga0137365_10001838_pt1 | contig 16718 bp, 29 predicted proteins | sample SagtaG_9_FD_104799 | JGI IMG/M metagenome (GOLD analysis project Ga0137365, IMG submission 104799) | Vadose zone soil microbial communities from Sagehorn Ranch, Mendocino, California, USA - Sage1_L_40_16 metaG | ecosystem: Environmental > Terrestrial > Soil > Vadose zone | place: USA...
CGGGACTTGTTTTTGAGACAAGCGCGTATACCGTTCCGCCACACCGGCCTTTTTATCACTAACTCTGCTCAGCACTTCCCAGAAAACCCTATAGAACAAGTGTAATCTGAACCGAACAAGACGAAGTATAGCATCAAAAAACAAGTCCCGCAAGGGTTGAGGGTTCGAATCTCTCCACCAGCAAGAAGAAAAAATGAACTGTCGAAACTGTCGAAAGCGCCCAACACATATTTTTTATAGATACATCAGCCATGCAGGGGATGTTAGAGGTGCAACTGTCGAACTGTCGAACTGTCGAACTGTCGAACAGAGCATATTCCTTCGACAGTTAAAGAAACCGATCAGTCTTTTTTATAAAAGTAGAACAAATTTTCCTTGCAAGGGGTACCCATGTGCTATAAGAAAATGTCGATGTATACCAATTAATTAACTGATTAATTAATTATTTATCTTATTTATTACGACAGTTCGACTGCTGACAGTTGTACTATAGGAAACGAACTGTCGAAACTTTGAAAACTTTTCGACAGTTCGACAGTTGGTATATGGGATAGCTTCAGCAGTGATTTTATTTAACTGTCGAACGTGTTTCGACAGTTCGACAGTTGGAACAATAAAAAAGGAGGTTGGCACTCAACCAACCCCCTGCAAGGAAAACAATTCATTTTATGAACAGGGCACCAGATTATATTTCCAGATGCACAGCGCTTTAGACACCACTCTACGGGCTGCTGTGCAGAGCTTCCATTCTTCGATAGACACTTCACCTGCCTCATCCTCCAGGATGGTAGCGGTATGGTCTTCTTCGCTTACCTGTACGGAACTGGGAACCGCCTGGACGCTTTCCAGGTCAGATAGAATTTGTTGACTAATCATGTGGGCATATTCCCTTCTAAATCAAATCAAACACAGAAAAACAAAACCGGCTGCAAACATCAGAAAGCCTGAGCAGCCGAGGAGAGCGACAACAGTAGTACTGAAATCGTGAGCAACAAAGACGCTCAGCCCAATGAGCACCAAGAATGCAATAAAGCTCAGGATGGAAAATGTTTTCATCATGCTATTCTTTGGCTTGGGCTGTGGTTCCATTTGTTGATAAGGTTGCCCTGGTGGATATTGATTCATATATTACCTCACATTGTTTCAAATGTCACAAAATGTTGTCATTTATGGGGCAAGGTGAGAGCGGGGTAACAAGGCAAAATAAAAATCTGCACGCCACATATTGTATTTCCCCACACTTCAATACAAAACTGTGTATTTGGATGCATTTTATAAAACGGACGTCTGAGTACAGAGTAACATCAGGTGGACGATTTTAATGAGAGCGATTCTAATGCGTCTTTATTGCAGACAACGTTTTTGGAGTGCTATACTGTAGGCAGAAGCATTAACGACAGTTTGATTGCGCATAGCACAAAGACACCGCCAATTTCAGCCTTGAGAGCTGGAGGCGGTGTCTTTGCGTCTTGGACGCAGGGTAGAAAGCGCCTGGTGGGACTTGAACCCACATTCAGAGCAGGTCGGCTGGTTACGCCTTAACCCTGGCTCTTCCATTGAGTTACAGGTGCTGACTCTGCTCAGCATTGAAATACTGGCTTCACGTGGACTTAGCCTGAGCCGAGGCTAGCTTGCCCATCCCTTGCTGCGTGAGGCAAAGAGAGCCACGCCGTGCCTGCTAGCACCGACAATCGACTACAGTCGATTGTCCTAACCTTCACGCGTGAGGTAGCGCCAGCATTGCTATCAGAGTAGCACATCATTGGGCGCGGCGCAAGGTTTTTTGTTGTTGCTTGAGGTAGTACGCTGTTCGAATTTGTAGCAGATCAACGATTGAGCTTTCTTCAAGCATATTTTTCACCTCTTCACGAGCTAATGATGCAGTGAACAAGGGTCTATCGTCCATGTAAACCACAATGCGTATTTCGGTTGAGAATGCTGTCAGTATATCAGTGTAGATGTGGGCCTGGGGGTAATCAGGTAGCTGTAGGGCACGTATCTGATCATGCAACTCATCGCCAGTGCTGCGATCTACTTGCATCGCCCAGGGCGTTTCTAAGCCTTCCCAGGCTTTTGGCTTTTCTTGCTTCATCATCCTGTTTTCCTCATCGGTGTAACCTTCTCACCTAGCCGCTGCTCAGCCTCGCTCAGTATCTTCTGCACCATGTCTTGCTCCTGCGGGGTCATCACAGATATAAGCTCAGGGGCAATGTAGGAGCTTTGGGAAGATGGTTGTGGGGGAGCTGCTGCGATGACTTTGTTATATTGGCTGAGCGCATCACTGAGCAGCTTGTGATCTTTTAGATCAAGATCGCCCTGGGCCAGTTCAATCAATTTGTGCAGAGCAAATCGGGCAAGAGAGAAAGCGTCATCAGTAGGGATAGGCGGACGTTCGGTGTTCGTCTTGCGTTCGCCCAGCGTTCGGACCCAGCGTTCGGACTTGCTTCTATCGTGGATAGTAGTCACGCCAACGCCATGCCGAGCAGCCAGGACACGCAAGCTATCGCCCTGCTCGTATTCAGTTCTGATGCTTTCCCAGTTGGCTGTGGTCATGTCGTTGCCAATTCCTGCCTCTCTACTGCTTTCACGAACTGGGTGTCATCGGCAAAGCGAAGCGTAAAGATGACGTGCTTTCCATGCTTCCAGTGTGTCCATCCATCATTGGCTTTTTCTTCAGCTTCTTTATCTCGCTGTATCTCATTGCGGATAGAAAGCCAGCGGACATCTTCTAGCTTGTGTTGAAGCTCCTCAGTGACCCAGGCGTTGATAAAGCGTGCGTGAGTAATATCTGATTGCAGGAATTCTAAGAGCTTTGCGCGCTGGCTATCTATTGCCATCGATCAATCTCGTTTCATCAGTCTCAACCAGGGAGCCTTCTACAGTTTTGTTTGGGTCTATGGGCGGTAGGCCGTATTCAATGTAAGCGGCATAGGTAGCATGTGGGTCTATGGCCCTTTGCCGTTTCCATGCATCTATCACTACTTTTATGCCCAGGTCGCTCACACCTTCCTGGAGCATCCGCCCTATTTCAAGTTTCATCTCAGATGTTAACTCATCCATATTATTGCTCCAGCCGAAATGCTGACTTGAACTTCTCAGTCCATGCAGGAAACCAGTATTTGATGTCGCTCAACATATGGCGCTCTATCCAGGAGTAGAGTTTCCTTCTCAAGTAACGTCTCATAGCTACCTCCATTGTTCTCATTATACACTACAGCCGCACCCCTGCAAGGCAGAAGTACGGCTTGTTGTTGTTGTCGGACCTGCGCGGCGATTATTCGCTCAGGTAGAGATGCTCAGTAAAATCTCTGCCTTCTTTCATGTCTAGCCCTTCCGTTTCCCCCTGCACGGTTCCTTCTTTCACTCGCGCTTGAGCATCCTTGATTTGCTCAACCAGGTCCTCCAGTGCAACATGTTCCCAGATGGTTTCATGCTGGAGGTATGGATCGCCGTTCTTGGGCCAGCCTTCCACGCGGTAGATTTCGTAGGACTCTTGTCCGTCCTCATGATATTCCTCTCTGAAGTTAATATCGCCCGGCTCCAGTTTGTCCTGGTAGACAAGAATTTTTGCTGCGTCTAGCTCATCCTGGTGCCATAGAAGCCACTTCTTGTACGCTATGAGCGCGGTAAAAGCCTGATCTAATTCTACTTCATCAAGCCGGAAACTTTTCGGTTTCCTGGCAGTTGAAACTCTCGTCAAGGTCACTGTCTTGCCGGTGAAGCGGGCGTGCAGTTCTTCTACCGACCCTACATCATTTGTCCTGGTCGAGATGCGTACACGGCGTTCGTAGCTAGAGGTACTGATGGTTTCGGCCATTGTTTGGTCCTTTCTTTTATTCACACTAGTGACGTTCCACTCTTATACATTTTAGCTATTTTCTATGAACTTGTCAATAGTGTTGCAAACTTTAATGAAATTTGATATACTGGTAGCATATCAACATGAACGAGCGTGTACGCTCAGGTGCCCATTAACGTTTCTCTCTAGCAGGCCCCCTTGCAAGGGACTATGCTAGACATCTCTCTTTTGATGTGTGTTTTTGAAAGGTCGTGATCTATGCCCATCCTCAATCAGCCTATCAAATTTGGTATTGAAGCTCCCACTCAAATTTTTTCTGTTGAATTGCCCTTGCCTCCAGTTGGGATTAACCACTCATACCAGCCTGTGTATCGTGGGCGGGGAATTTCTCTTGCATTGACTGAGGAGGCTGTGCAGTATAAGGCTGACGCAGCGCTCTTGCTTACTCGTGGCGAACATGACTTCGCAATGATAAATGCTATCAGGAACGCCAAGATCAAGGTTCCGCTGTCGGTTGAATTAACCTTTTACTTCTCATCGATGTGGAAGCGGGACCTGGACGGCGGTATCAAAATCGCCCTGGATGCTGTGTTTCGCCATTTGGACTTGAATGATAACCAGGTGACACGCCTGGTCGCCCTGAAGGAAGTCGATGAGAAGAACCCGCGCTTAGAAATCATCGTACGTTGTCTGCTGGGGGTTGATGCTTCAGGGAGCAAGTAACTATGGCAATAGCCCGCATTCAATTTCTTCATAAAACAGACCTCGGCTGGCACATCCGCTTCACCGGCCAAAACGGTGATTTCTATACGATGCTCGAACACTTCAAGGATGAACAGCGAAAAAGCGCTAAGATCAACTGTCGCTGGGACCCTACGTACTTCAACGGCAAAGGCGGATGGTTCATCACTGAGCGCATTCTGCTCAAATACCAGGACTACTTTGAAAACTATGCATCGATGCGTAGTCAGGCTGAACACCGGTGGATGCTTGAGCATCAAGAGGACCTGTGGGGCGAAACAAAGTCAGAGCGAAAACAGGAAGAAGAAGAAGCCAGGTTTAAACAAGAGCATAGAAAGGGCGATTGGCACTCATCATTCAATCGTTCTGACAGCACATACTCCTGGGAAGCTTCCTGGACCTATGACGATACGGCAGAAAAAGAAGCCAAACGAAAAAGAGAACAACAATCCAGGCCCCCATCTCGTCCTACTTCAACCGGATTAACACTCACTGAAGCCTTGATCAAACTTGGTTTTTCAGCCCTGGCACACCCAACAGAGCAGGAAGTCAAAAAAGCCTTCAGGCAACTGGCAATGGTAAAACACCCCGATCATGGCGGTGATCACCTGGCTTTCATCAAGCTCAATAAAGCCTATCAATTGGTGCTGTGGTCTGTGCAGGGGGTGAAGGCATGACGCAGTACGAACAAGGCTATACAGGCACCAATGGACACAGAGCCATTGACCATGACGAGTTAGCACGAGCCTGGATCGCAGAACTCAGACAAGGGAAGCTAGTTACTCCACCTCCAGGTAAGTGGTACAGCGTGATGAATAACTTGCTCTTTATCCGCAAGGAATATGGGCAAGAGGCGTTAGAAGGAACAATACAAAGTTACGCACAAAACACGAAGAGCTACCCCGGCTTTGCTGCTTTGTTGCAGCCGAAAGAACAACCACCCCCTGCAAGGGATGAAGAAGAGCAACCGTCGATTCCCCCGCTACCAGTATCCGCACAACTCTCAGAGGATGCCAGCATGGGCGCATCGCCCTGGCTGGATGAATATATCCGATACTCAAGACGTACCTCACCAGAAGGCTATGATGGCTTTCATGAAGCTTGCGGGCTGTGGGTTCTGTCAACTGTCGCTGGGCGCCGTGTCAAAATCCCTTTGAGGAAGAAACAATATACTCCGCTTATGTTGCTCTTAGTTGCTACGACCTCACTCTATGCCAAGTCTGAAACGGCTGAAGTGGCTATCAACGTCTTACAAGCAGCTGGGTTACGCTGGATGTTAGGCAGTGACGAAACAACTCCACAGAAGCTGCATTCTGATATGGTTGGAACCGTGCCGAAAGACTATTCCAGCCTGTCAAAAGAAAAGCAAGAGAAAATCAAACGCCGCTTAGCCATGTCTGGCCAGCGCGGTTGGTTTTATGATGAGTTTGGTCAGCTCATTCGAAGCATGCTCAAAGCAAATGGCGTTATGGCGGAGCTGCAAGGTTTATTGCTCAAGCTGGATAAGTGTGCAGATGAGTATTCATATGCAACACAAAGCAGAGGTACAGAAACCGTAGATAAGCCCTATCTTGCCCTGCTTGGTTGCATGACGCCCCCTGATATCAAGCGTGAAGCGAAAACGGGCGGGCCATTCTGGTCTACTGGCTTATGGGCTCGTTTCTCGTTTATCTGTCCACCTCCAGACACATATATTGACGCCCCATTTGAAATTGGTGAAATACCCGTTCCCTATGAGCTTTCTTCTCAGTTAAGTACCTGGCACTATCGTTTAGGTATGCCCCACATTGGCATTGATATCAAATTTGATGAGAAAGGCCGTGAAACAGGAACCTTTGATGTAGAGAAGGATCCACTATCTGAAACCGAATGCCAATTCGGTGAAGGCGTGTGGGAAGCATGGGCGCGGTATAGAACAGCCTTAAAGCAGATGATTGCAGCTATGAAGAATCGAGACCTGGCAGGATCGTATTCCAGGCTGGCCATTCGCGCCATGCGGGTTGCTGCACTCTTAGCTAGCCTGGAAAGCAATGGCATTATTGAGATGAAGCACTGGGCAAGGGCGCAAGAAATAGCAGAAGGCTGGCGTAAGAGCTTGCACGAACTCTATGTACAAGTGAACGTTGCGCTTGACGAGCCGACCTCTGCCAAGAGAATCGAAGATCAGATTGTGCAATATGTGCGAAAACTGACTGCTCTTAAAGAGCCCCCAACAGCGCGGGACCTTTCCCGATATCTGACTAATGTGGATATGGGACGAATAAAAGATGTCTTGCTGGCCCTGGTACATGGAAAGGTGCTGGCAGAGCAGAAGACGTCGCGGGCTATTCGTTATATTATGGCTGAGCAGAGTGAAGAATCTGCCCAACAAGAGCAAACCCAGGAAGCGCCATTTTAAGTGTCGAATTGTCGAACCGTCGAGTTGTCGAATCGGATAACTTTTTTCGACAGTTGTTTTCCGTGCAGGGGATAGTTGTCGAATTATGAAAAAGGAACTGTCGAAAAAATATATTGATGTTGACAGTTCGACAACTGACAATTCGACAGTTCCCTGCAAGGAAGTAGATACAGATGATTGATACTGCTCACATTGACTTAAAAGTTTTGATCGAACAGCATGCATCTCTCACTTTCGCCCGCATAGCCAATTCTCAGGGGGGCGAATATGCCAGCGCATGTCCTTTTTGCGAGTCGACTGTTCATAGCGCTGGTACAGGGCGTGATCGTTTTAGAGTATGGCCCTATCACAGTGAGCGCCCCCATTATTGGTGTCGTGCCTGCAGGCGATCTGGCGATGCAATCCAGTTCCTGATCGACTATGAGAATTTGACCTTTAAGCAGGCTCTTGTCGAGCTAGAATTCGCAGAAATGGAATACATAGCACCTGCACAGCACTTCTACGATGATCCACCATCCCCTGCATGGCAAGCAGCAGCTTCTGATTTCATTCAGCGAGCAGAACGTTATCTATGGCTTCCTGGTGGGCAAAAAGCGCTTGAATACTTGCGTGGGCGCGGTTTCACAGACGAAACAATCAAATCTGCACGGCTGGGTTATGTACCCCTTGCAAGAGATGGAAGATGGTTCACAGCGCCGCTTGAAAGCTGGGGGCTCTCACAAGAGCAAACATCGAAAGACGTGGTGCGGATCGCTGATGGGATTGTTATTCCGTGGATCTCTGGCGATGATGTGTGGAAAATTTGCATCAAAAGGCCCTGGGCGGATCCGAAGACTGAACTTGTGTATGGGCAAGTTGTTGGCAGCGGAGAAGGGCTGTATTGTGCTGATAGTATTCTTCCACTGAAGTCACTAAACCCTGCTTTTCCAGATCAGCCCCCTATGCCGGTTATGATGGTGGAAGGGGAATTTGATTGTCTCTCAGTCTTGCAGGAAACGAAGTTCAATATAGCTTGTGTTGCAACCGGCTCAGCCAGCAGAGGTAGAACACAACGCTGGATAGAGCTTCTCAACACAGCTTCTCTCGTCCTTCAATCGTTTGACAATGATCCAGCTGGGGATGACGGTGCACAATTCTGGCTTGAAACTATTCCAAATGCAATTCGCTGGAAGCCCTGGAAGAAAGACGCCAATGACATGCTCCAGCGCGGTCAACCCATAGCATCCTGGGTTGAGCTTGGCTTGCAATCTGCTCAATTTGCCCCTGAGAAGGCTGTAGCATCCCCTGTGTCTGCTCAACCTGTCAACACATCATCCTATTCACTTGAGCCACTTGACGCCTTTCCTGAACAGCCGCTTCCCATTGTGGAAGGGTTTTGCATTTGGCATAAGAAGAAGCCGGCATATGAGCAGGATACGACGGGAAAATATTGCAAGCGATGCTGGGATGAGAGAAGGGTTCATCAAAATCAAACCATTGAACGTGCAGACAAACTAGGCTTCCCGCCCTTCTTAGACATATCATCTGGCGAAATCGCCTGGGTAGAATTTGTGTTAGAAGCTGATGATATCAAGCTGGGCTCTGTGGAAGGGTTGTTGCATGCGGAAATACAAGGGTTGAGAGCGCATTTATCTCAATAAGTATAAAGTTTAATAAATTCCATTAAAAAAGTCTATTTTCATGCAAAAGTAGGCTTTTTCTTGTGTTATACTATATATAATAGTGAGATGTGTTATAATCAGAAACAAGCGCGTATAGATATGCGCTGGGAAGGAAGGACACATGCAAGTGCCAACAGTGATGAATGGTGAAATGTATCTGAATAAGTCAGAATCCATTGAATTTCTCGGGACCAGCTTTCCCACGTTTGAGCGCAATTTTGAGCCAAAGCTTCAGAAGTACCGAAGCCCACGGCGAAAAAATGTGATCTTGTTCAAAAAATCCGACCTGGAAGAACTGAATAAGGTTGTGCCAATTGAGGATGAAGAGAAGAAGTAGAACGTAGCCAGCCAACACAGCAAGAGAGAGCCTGGGGGCGCTTTGTGCCTTTGGGCTCTCTCTTGGTTTTAGCGGATGTCCTTTTACCAACTAGCTTTGTACCCAGTAGTTTTTGAGACTTTTTACTTTCACATTTTGTTGCGCTTTCCATGTACTGAAGAGCATCAAGTTTTCCGGTTTTATCCACACCTGGCGCTGAAAGTAGACCGCGATATGCAGACCCGATTCGCGTTGTCTCGCCTCTACGTCCATGACATGCCCATAGTTGGCTGCAATCCGCTCATTGCGTTTGATTACCTTATCACCAGGGTTGAACATCTGCTCTGCCATCTTCTATCCTTCATTCATCTCTCGCTGAAACCTGTACGCTCGTCTCTGCTCGTCCCGTGATAGCTTGCCACAGTTTTCGCACATGGAATAGGCCATGGTTTGATCTCTTGCGCCAGGTGGAATGAACTGCTTGAGTTTGTGTTCGTGCAGGTCACACGTCCAGCAATTGCAGATCGCGCACTGCCAGGTAGCGGTAAGCTGACATAAACCGTTTCCTACCATTGAAGTACAGGCGTCGGTTTCAACGATGCTCATTTCCTTGACGATGACGACATATTCTTTTGTGCGCTTTGGGATGGGGAGTTCGGTAAAGGGTGTGTTCATGCGCTGATTTCCTTCTCTTCAGGTACTTTGGCTTCAAAATGACAACCGAACAGAGTGATGCCGCCAGGGCCAAAAGCCAGAATGGCTACTCCATCGGCAAGGATATTCATCATGCGGGCGGTTTGCCCTTTTTCTCGATACATCAGGGCATCGCCATGTGAGCCAATTTCAGTAGGGTAGACGAGGCTGGCGCGGGCGAAATCTTGTTCAGATGGTCCGCCCGCTTTGATATAATCATGAATGAGAAAAGGTACAGATGCTTCCAGATGAGCGGCCAGCAGGGAACGTTTTAGCTCTTCGCTCATATTGCTTTCCTCTCTTGTGCCTCACGGCGTTTTTGTAGCTTTTCAAAAATCGGATCCAGAATGTCAGCCGCTTGCCCTTTGGTCAGTTCAGGCACAAATGGTACCCGGAATTTTCTCAGCAATTCTAATTGTTTTTCGCTAGCAGGTTGATTGCGCCATGGCGCGTTACGGTCTACCAGCTTCACAGCGTCTCTATCTGCTAAGAGCATCCTGGCTTTCTTCTCGCTGAAACTTTGGCACCAATCCAGGGGCGCATTATCGAGCCACTTTTGCCCTTCAAAATCAGGGGCAAGCCTTGCCCACACTGCATAATTGCCTTCATATCCATCCTTGCAAGGAACAAGGGCTATTCGATGTTTCATTGGCCCAACTTCTAATATGAACATTCCGTCAGTTCGTTCCTGCCAAATTAGCTTTTCAAGTAGGTCAACTTTAATGTCCTTATCGCGCCGGTCTTTGAGCTTCCTGATCCGCACTTCGTGTTCTGCATTTTCTTGCTCTTCTCTCTCAATGGCTTCTATTAGGCTCTCATCATCTTTGATGTTCTTGTTGAGGATTTTCTTCAGCGATTGCGGCTCCAACCGGTGCTTCAGGCAGTTATCGGTCAGATCGAGAATGATGCAGTTCTCTTTTGCCGGTGCAAGCCGTAAACCACGTCCGATGCACTGCACATAGAGCGCCCTGGACTGGGTAGGGCGCGCCATGATGATGCACTCTATCTTTGGCTCGTCAAACCCTTCAGTCAGGACGAGCACATTACAGATGATTTTCACTTTACCGCTTCTCAGATCGGCATAGATAGCCCTACGGGCTTCAAGCGGCGTTTCACCAGTCACTAACGCAGCGCTTACCCCCTGCAAGGTGAATGCTTGCGTCAAATGGGCAGCGTGGGCGACCGTTACCCCGAAACACAATGTACGTCGCCCGTCAGCATGCTCTCGATAAGCATCCACAACACGGTTATTCCGTGCAGGGGTGTCTATGGCTTGCTCAAGCTCATCCTGCTTATAATCCCCAGCCTGGGTATGTAGCTCGTCAAGCGAGATGTGAGTTTTGATAGCTATTGCTTTCACATCGCATAAAAACCCGTCTCGTATCATATCAATGATGGAAGCTAAGTACAGGGGTGCTTTATCAATAATGGGCTTGCTATCGAGTCGTTCGCTTGTCGCAGTGACATACAGCTTGAAACTATCCTGCAAGGCATCCAGCACTGCCTGGTAGCCATTAGCAGCCACGTGGTGAGCTTCATCGATGATGACCAGGTCGTAGCCAAATTGCTTCAAGCGTTTGATGTGCTCAGGGCGGCTGATCGTAGCTACAGAAGCCACGGTAACTTCTCCCCCGTACTCATGCCGCCCACTTCCAACTTTGCCGATAATGGCATCAGGTTTCATCATGCGGTACTTATCAGCCGCCTGGTCCAATAATTCGTCACGATGTGCTACCACAAGGGCGTTTAAGCCATATTTTTTTGATAGCTCACTGATAACCTGAACAAAACAAATTGTTTTACCAGCGCCTGTAGGTAGCACTAAAAGTTCTGTGCCATGTGGGTCCTGCTCATAAGCGTTCAGAATCAGTTTGATGCATTCTTCCTGGTATGGCCTCAGTTCTATGTCCATATTCACCACAATACCTTTTCTTCGTAGAAGAACTCATATTCAACAGAATGCCTGCTCGTTTTGCAGAAACGGCTTCTGGCTCAACATCCCACATCATCACACCTCAAGGGCGAAATGGCCCTGATTGACGACATTTTTCACGTAATCGGAATCGGTAAACACTTCTATTTTCACCGCGTCGCCCACGCTGAAATGTCGGGAAATGTTCCGCTCAAGTTCAGGCGTCAAGCGGTAGACAACCCAATCCAGGGAGAGCGCGCCATGCTCAATATTGGTGAGCGTCCCGCTGATTTCTCGGGTTGTTTGTCCTTGCGCCAGGTATTTTCGCAGCGCTTTCTCTGAGATGCGAAACACGCCGCTCTCGCCATTGCTGCGTGTTGCCTGGAGCTTGCCTTGCCGGATGCGCTTGAGGATGGTTACTTGATGGTAGTTGAGCAGGGCGGCTACCTCCTGCACGGTGTAAAATTTTTCGGTCATTGGTTCGGTTCCTTTCTGTTATTTGGACTTGATGATAGTATACCAAATTAAAATGAAATTGTCTATACTATTGACAACTTCAATAAACTTTGGTATACTCTATACATAGCAATTGAAATTCGAAAGGACGAACCAATGACCATAAAGAGCTTTACCGATGAACATAAAACCTATGAAACCACTCCTGAGCACTGCGATTGCAAGGCTAAACACTTCAATCCTGCTGAGCAATGCAAGCATCAAATCGCTTTAATTCAAGAGTTGAACAAAGCTCAAAAGTTTCTCCTGCTATTCGCTCGTTTCGACTGCCGGGCGAATGGCGCTGAAGATACCCGCCGTTGCTACTTTGAAATGTCAATGATGGGGCTCTAAGAGCCCCGGGAAAGGAAACAGATCAATGAACGCTACCAGGCAGTACGAAGTGGGTGCCAGGGTCTATTTTTCTGGCATCACGCATGATGAGTTTGACCGCCCTATCAGGTCTAAAGCCGTGCTAAAGGTTCTTGAAATAGCAGAGCCTGGCATCACACGCTATGACTACAAAGTTGAGTCAATCAAATCTGGAAACATCTTCTATGTGAAAGAAGCGGAGCTTCAATCCAAACCGTAGTGTTTCATTTAATGCAACACTTTGTTGCATTATTTTCAACAGCCTTCACCGTCAAGGCGGGCGGCAGGGTCCAATCCCCTGCAAGGCTTTCCCCATTTGGGGGCAAGAAAAACAAACCAAAGAAAGAAGGAACAATCAAAAATGGTAGTTGATCTCAACGATCCAATGGCAGTACTCGACGAAGAGATGCAGCGTGCTGCTGAGAAGAGCGGGGGCTTTGCCCCTTTCTTTTTCTCGATTCGCGATGGAGAGAGAGCCCTTGTCAGGCCGCTTCTCAACATGCGTGATTATGTGATGCTCAGATTTCACGAGAAATTCAATTCAGCTACAAAAAAGTATGATGTCTCTGCTGTTTGCGCGGCAGATTTCGGGCAAGAGTGCCAGCACTGCAAAGACGCTGCGACAGACAAAAAATTGTCTGCGCAGAACCGGTTCTACCTGCCGGTCTACATTCATGGCGCACTGAAACAGGACCCGATAACAAAGAAATGGGCGCCGCTCACCTATACCGATCAGGAAGGCAACGAGCAGCCGGTAAAGGGCGTCAGGATACTGGAGATGAAACCTTCTTCAAGCATTCTCAGCGCTCTTGTGGGGGCATACAACACAGCGGATACGCATAATATTACGCTCTACGACTTCGTGATTGAGCGCAAGGGGGCGCAACTGGACACCACGTACACCACCACGCTCAGCCCCAATGCACCCAGGGCATTGCCTGATGACTTGTCTAAGCAGAGCCGTGAGCGGATTAAATCTGATGTTGAGATAGCGCGTCCTATGCGCGCTGTAGGGGCTCCGGTTGTTTCAGCTAGCAATGGAAAGGTAGAGGATAGTGGAATCCCAGACTTTTGATCTTGAAGCTGAGCTTCTGACAGTCCATATCAATAGCATGCTTCTCAAGTGGGGCGCTCAAAAAGCGCCCCGTACGGGCCTTCATGCGTCTTCTGTTTTAGCCCCTGACCATGAATGGTGCTCACGTCGCCACGTGCTGAACAATGTGTATCCTGAGCATGCAGAGCAGCCAGAGCCTAAGCCGTGGGATGCTCATCAGAACGCTGTGTTTGCAAATGGCTGGGCGCTTCACGAGCGATGGCAGGACCTGTTCAAAAAGTTTGGCGACTGCATCGAAGCTGAGCAGGCTCACTACGATGAAACCAGGGAACTGTGGTTCACGCCAGACGCGATTCTAAGGTTCGCCGGCGAAGTGTATGTGGTGGAAATAAAAGGCTACAAGCAGGAGACGTTTGATAGGTTTATGCTTGTTGGTGATCCGCCCGAAGCTGCTATGCTTCAGTGCAATCTCTACTTGCACCTGCTGGGGCTGAAGCGCGGTATTATCCTTGTGGAGAACAAGAACTCGCAGGACCTGAAAATTTGGGTGATAGAGCACAATGAAGAGCTTACCCGCCTGTACATCCATCGCATGTACGATGTCAAGGGCGCTACCATCATGACAAAGAAACACGGCCCGTCAAAACTCCCGGCCCGGGTGTGCGGAAGCCCAAATGATAGGCTGGCTGCCAAATGTCCGATGCGTAGGGTGTGTTTTAGTGAAGAGGTGGAATCGTGAGCGAACAATTTGAAATGATTGTAGCTACCTATGGCTACCCATATGAAGGCATCCAGATGAGCAGAGAAGCCGCCCAAAGGCTTGCTGACACGTTACCCGGCAAGAATATTGTTGCAGCACACATCCAATACAGGATTATCAGCACCCGCTTAGAAGACGATCCCACCAACCCCTTGCAAGGGAAGGTGATAGCCGTATGCCAGGAAATTGTACGCCCTGGCCCAGAGGAAACAAAATGATTACCGGAAAAGATATTCATGTAGCTGCTGAGCAAGCCACACAGCCCAAAGGAAGCCCGATTTCAGATTGGAATTGCTTACCTGAAATAGCGCGGGCACTCTATAACGAGGTTGCCCAAAAGCTGAATACGGCCCATGTAAAGCCCTTGCAGATGCTTGTCAGCGATATGCAGATTTTCATTGAAGAGCAATGCCGCTGGCCTTCAACTGTTGAATCGGATGCTATAGCTGAAGATGTGTTGAACCGGGCGAAAGCTCTACTCCCAAAGGAAGGAAACCGACCATGAAATTTTTCTTGATGCTGCTGGCTCATGCCATCCAGCGTGCAGCTCTGGCAATACTGCAAAAGCTTCCCGCGGAATATCGGTACATGGGCAGTTATGAGGCTACCTGGCAGCCAACACCCTTCCATCAGTGTGTTCAGTGTCATGCTCAACTGCATTTTGATGGCCAGTATTGGGTTTGTCCTGGCTGCAACGCTCAATACTGGTTTGTGCCAATTCAGCAGATACAAAGGCATACAGAACCCATGAAAATAGGGGATTTGACGCGGGCACACCATGCCAGCATGGTGAAACGTGAACATTTCAGAGATGGGGAACAAACGCAACACCTGCCCTCCCTTCTACCCCCTGCAAGGGAGGTGAGGTAATGTGGCTGTTCGTTTCAATGCTCCAACAGGCGCTAGACGCTGTTGGTATCAATCCTAGGAGCCAGAAACAGGTTGTCCGGGTCCAATCTGTTGAAATATGGTACAACCGCAGCTCCTTTTATCGTCGCATGGTGATGAGTGCGAATATCACCATGATGGATGGTGATATTCGCAAAATGCCCACGCTGATAATCAAGGGGGTGATCTAATGCCTGACTACCTGATTTGGGACCTCGTGAAGGGCGCGTTCTTGCTAGGGCTGGCTGCAACGTTCTTTGTGTTTTGTCTTGCTCTATTGCTTATTGGCTTGTTCTGGCTGCTGGACTGGATTGAAGAGCAGAAAGAGTATGCCCGCTTGAAACGTGCCCTGCTCAAGCGCCCTTTCCCTAAGTTGCCACATGATACAGGAGGTGTCCATGCAAGGGTGTGAATTGATCGGCAAGCTGATTGAAATTGTCCTGGCAGCGTGCCAGGATGTAGGCGTGATTGACTGGACGCCTGAAGACGGGGCGCCCGAGTCATTTTATGCAGAGTGTGAAATTGAATTCAATCAGTATATCCCGCCCTGGACCGGGGGCGATTGGTTTATAACGCTGCTGGGCGTCTTTTGCATCATTGATTTTGAACACCACCTGGAATGCTGGCATGCTTCCAAGATTGAAGACGATTCCGGCTTAGATAGCTTCAATGGGGGCGTTGCTAATCCTGAAGGAACATTCTTTTTGTAGAAAGGATCCCATCGTGAACTTCCCCCAAATCATTGAACTCATCACCCTGACCACAGTTTCTAACCTGATTTGTTTCACGCTAGGGCATGTGCTGGCAAAGCCCTGGTTGGATAGAAGATTGTTGAGAAAGCCAACAGTGCAGCCAGCACAGCAAAAACAGATACCGTAGTGTATAATGTGGTCATGACAGATTGAAAGGAGTATGCACCCGATGGATTACAAGTTTATCATGTTCGATGTTGACGGGACACTTGTTATTACTAAGAGCGGAGCCACATTCCGTAAGTCTGCCGATGATTGGCAATGGCTACCAGGGAGAGCAGAAAGGCTCAAAAGCCTTAAAACACAAGGCGTGAGGCTAGCAGTAGCAACAAATCAGGGCGGCGTTGCATTTGGATATATGCAACAATCTGATATCCTGGCTGAATTAACTCGTATGAGTAAAGAGGCATGGATATCAGCGGGCGGATTGTATATCTGCTACACTCACCCAGCCGCAAAAGTTGAACAATACCGAGCGGAAGATGATCGACGTAAGCCAGGTCCTGGTATGCTCCTGGAAGCTATGGCAGATTTTGAGGCAGAACCTGAAGAGACGCTGTACGTGGGCGATAGACCAGAAGATGAAGAGGCTGCCAGGAATGCCGGGGTAGCGTTCATGTGGGCTAATGAGTTTTTCAATGACGAAAAACGTTGACCTCTATTGCGATTGGTGTGGAAAGAAAATCCCACGCACCGCCCCTGGCTATCGGAATGCCCGGCGTCATCGGTTTCACCATTGCAATCGGGCATGTGATGTTGCCCGGCGCAAACAAACGAACTTCTACAAGCGGATTAGCGTCCAGGGGCATGATGCCAGGGTTGAAGCTGTTACAAAATCCAACCAGATCAATCCTCGGCGCAAACGAACCAAATAGCA
>Ga0137365_10001863_pt1 | contig 16595 bp, 16 predicted proteins | sample SagtaG_9_FD_104799 | JGI IMG/M metagenome (GOLD analysis project Ga0137365, IMG submission 104799) | Vadose zone soil microbial communities from Sagehorn Ranch, Mendocino, California, USA - Sage1_L_40_16 metaG | ecosystem: Environmental > Terrestrial > Soil > Vadose zone | place: USA...
CTTTTCGGCGCGCAACAGCTCGGTGGCCCGCCCGGCGGCCTCGGTCTCAAGCACTGACCGACCAGCCCGCTGCGCCGCCAGCATCAGGTGGTGCAGCAGCGTCGCCGCGGCCGCCGAGGGCCGATGAACGCCGGCGTGCGCGATCAGGTCTCGGAACGTCTCCTCGTCCGCGTTCCGCGCCACCCTCGCAGCCAGGCGACCTGTCGCGTCCAATCCAACCGCGATCAGGGCTGGGACGTCGGGCAGCTCAGTCGCGATGGTGGTGGCCGCCACCAGCCGCCCGTACAGGTCCGCGTCATAAGGCCGATGATCCACACGGGCCCAAGGCCGAGCCCGATCGAGCAGCGCGCGGTGCTCTCGCATCAATCGGTCCACGGCCAACTCTTCTTCGGGCTGTGGCGGTATGGGCGGAGGAGGAGGAGGCTCTGGCGCAGGATCGCCGCGCCACCGAGCGGCAAGCGCCGACGAGGCCCTCAGCAGCTCCGCGGTGGCGTCCGGCCACACCCCGTCGTCATCCTGAGGCGGATTACCAGGCCACTGGCTGGCCGCTTCGAGCACAGCCCGTACAGCACCTTCTATCCAGTCGCAGTACGGCGCCAGGGGAGGGTCGACGGCCCGCACCGCGTGCACCTCCGCGACGACCTGCATCGCTACCGGTTCGAGACGTTGCACAGCCTCCGACAACGCTTGCTGCAGAGCAGAACAGTACCGCTGTGTGTCGTAGCGCGACGGTTCCACCGGCAGCCGCTCGCCGTTGAGGTCGAACACGGGCATCGTCCGGGTCGCCTCGGCACGCATGTCCTGCCACGCACGCGCCACGGCGTCGGGACCCCGGCGCAGCGTGCGACCGGTCTCGACGAGGGTTGTGCTGAGCCGCGCAACGGCAGCCACGGAGGACGCTGCTACCGAGACGGCTGCGTTGCGGTGATGATCGAACGACTGATGCGCGACCTCCTCGACGTCACGGTCACTCACCGGCCACGATCTATCCGCGGTCGCCGCCGCACTGAGCTGGGCCGCCTTCCACTGGCGCAGCATATCTGCCGGGAAGTGCTCCGGCGTGGCGTCGATCTCGGCCGCGTGGAAGGTGCACAGCAGGATCAAGTTGTCCGCGCTGCGGTTGGCTTCCTCGCTCATCGCTGGGTCCCAGCAACGGACCGCCTTCACTGCGGGCGTGAATATGGGCCACCCGGCTATTCAATATCCACTCGCCGTTGTCCGGATTGATCCGGTACAGCGGAAGGGTGCAGGACGGTTCGGCGCACTGGTACGCGGTGCCGTACAGCTGTTTGATGGTCGCTGCGGTAGGTTCCCGGTGCTCGATCGGCCGGCGGCGCTCCAGCGGTTGGTCTGCCACGTGTCAGGCCCTCCGCGGGTCGTGCAATAAGGCGAGGACTCGCGCGGCGAACTCGGTCGTCACGGGCCGCCACGCTACCTCGGCGGTCAGCTCCCGATCGTCAGCACCGCCCGGGAAGGGCTGCTCCGGTGCCCGCTCCACGCCGGGCAGCAATCGGAGAACATCGCGGCGAACCCGCTCCCGATCCATCCGACAACGATGACATCAACGCTCCTGCGGCGAGCAGGGACCCCATACCGACCGAGCTGTCGGTGTCGGGGACTCAATGTCATGCCGTAGTCCGCGCTCGCAGCTCAAGCACGGGAGCCGAGCCAATCTGGACCGACAGTCGGCGCGGCCATACGATCGATGGCCAGGTGGGGAGCGTCATTGTGCGGTTCACCGATTTCTCATTCGGTTCGATGCGTGTGGACGGCGTGACCTACGATCATGACCTGATCATCGACCGTGGGAAGATCCGTAAGCGGACCAAGACCGCCTCCAAGAAGTTCCGCGGCGGGTACGGTCACACTCCGCTGTCGATCGCCGAGGACATCCCTTGGCGATGCCGGCGGCTGGTCATTGGTACCGGTGCTCACGGCGCGTTGCCGGTGATGACGCAGGTCCGGCAGGAGGCCCAGCGTCGCAACGTCGACCTGGTTGTGCTGCCCACGGCGGAGGCGATCGACGTGTTGACCGAGGGCGCCACCGACACCAACGCGGTCCTGCACCTGACGTGCTGACCAAGCTGCTCGGCACCGCCATTCGGGGTCGCAGTGGGGTGAAAGCCGCGGGTCCGGCGCGGGCGCTGGCGGGGCGGGGGTGATCCGGCGCCGCTTCAGCTGCTTGCCGTGTTCAGGGCATCCATCTCTGATTCGGCCAGGACGAAGGACAAGGCTGCGGCGTTGTCAGCGGCTTGAGGTCCGGTCTTCGCCCCGGGGATGGCCAGCACGTGCCGCTGTACCAGCCAGCGCAGGGCGATCTGGCTGCGAGTCTTGTCGTGTTGGGCGGCCAGGTCGCGCAGGGTGGCGTTGACGCGTTCGAGGGTGGCCAGGCCGTTGCCCCGGTACACCGATGAGTAGCGGCGCCAGCCGGCCGGTCGGTTGGCGGCCGTGTACTTGCCGGTCAGCGCCCCGGACGCCAGCGGCATGTATGCGATGAGCGTGACCCCAAGCTCTCGGCAGGTGTCCAGGACTCCGTTGCGCTCCGGTTGCCGGTGCAGCAGCGAATACTGGACCTGGTTGGACGCCAGCGGAATACCGCGCCTGCTCAACGCGGCGTGCGCGGTGCGTAGCTGCGCAGCCGAGTAGTTGCTCACCCCGACGGCGCGCACCTTGCCCGCCTCGACGGCATCGGCCATGAGATTCATCAGCGTGGCAATCGACATCCAGCGGGACGGGAAATGGATCTGATACAGATCCACGACCGGACGCCGCAGCCGGGCGAGGCTGGCCTCCAACGTCGCCGGCAGGCTGGCGGCCCGGGAGAAGAACCCGGCGGGAAACTTCGTGGCGATCAGAACTTAATTGCCCTCGGTCAGCTCACCGACCCGTCGTTCCGAGGCACCCTTGCCGTACATGGCCGCGGTGTCTAGCAGGTTCACCCCGGCCGCCAGGCTGACCTCCAACGCCTCCCGCTGCTCGTCCAAGCTGCTGGTCGGTCCATAGGCGTTGCGAGCCGGATTCCAGCGCGGCGCCGCCGCCATGTCACCCCACACCATGACGCCAAGACCCAGCCGAGGCACCCGAAGATCGGTTCGCCCCAACATCATCCAGGCAGCCGCGCGGCCCTCATCGCTCACAAGCTCAATCATGCCCCCGCAGCAGACAACGAGACCGGCGGCCGGCACAGGCCAGCACCGCGCTCCCAACATCACCGACAGGCCAGCCGCGAGTGAGCGGCCACCCGTAGGGCGGCGTGAGTTACCGGATCTGCCGCTGTGGGCGCATTTGCTTGGAACCGGGCTCCGGCCCGTACCGCTACGGCTCACCATCGATTCGTCGGTCCCGGTCACACGTCGGCGATGGTCAGCCAGTCGGCGGAGTGTGGCCGGTAGCCGTACCGGTTCATCAACCCCCGTACGATGGCGGGCACGTGGGCGGCGCCGTAGACGACAGCGACCTCGATGTCCTCCCCGCTGCGCTCCTCGTGCAGACGGCAGAGAACGGCCAGCAGTCGATCGTCGCGCTCGCCACCGAAGGCGGCCTCCAGTGTCGGCGACCAGTCGGCGAGGTCCTCCTGTTCCGGCGAGGGCAGGTCGTTCTGCTCCATCGACCGCGACCAGATCATCCGGGTACCGCCGAATAGGCGCGCCACCACGACGAAGGGAAGCACGCACCACATCAACAGCCGGTGCGCCAGCGGCACTCGCCGCCAGCCGGCCGCGAACTCCTCCAGGCTGAGGTCGGGGCGCACCACCGGAACGCCCAGCGCCGCGTAGTCGATGTCCTGCTCGACCAGCTTCGCCCGCCGGTTGAACCGAAGCACCGTGTAGCTGAGCGTCAGCGCGCCGACCAGCACCGAGCGCTTCCGCCGGCCGCCGCCCACACCCTCGGCCACTACGACGTCCGCCCGCTTGAGCCGGGCGGTCACTGCCGCATAGAACGCGGGCTTCGCCATATGGATCATCGGGTACAACACGAACTGGAGCGCTGTGTCACGACGCCGCAGCCGGATAACCGCCGACCGAACCCCGAGATCGGTCACCTCGATGATCTGCACGCCGCCCGCCCTCGCGCATCTGGACTGTGGCCGTCATCGTGACAGCGCTTGTCCAGAGCAGGCGGCCTCACGTAAGTCTCCGCACCCATCTGGCCGCGAGTCGACCATCCTCATCAGCCGCGATCCGTTTCGGGTCTCATGCCGTCCCGTGGCGCGGGGCCAGGTGGCGAGTGTGATCACACCGGCGGATGTGCGCTGAGCCAGGCTGCCGCTCGGCGCCCTGATGCGCGGGACAGCCACGCGTCGTGGACGACCTCTGCCAGTTCCTGTCGGCTCAGCTCACCGATCCGACTGGCCCGCAGCAGCACCGACAGGTGGCCGTCGAAATGCGCGGTGGTGAAGAACGGCGACGCCTCGTCTTGAACCATCGCCTGCTTATCCGCCTCGGACGCAACCCAGAAGACGATCACATCCGGATAGCGCTCCCCGGTCACGGGATCGACCGCATCCGGCCGCGGATTGCGGAAGAAGATGAACGACTTCCCGCCCACCTGGTAGACCGGATTGTCGCCCGTCCCGTGCTCGACGGTCACGTGCGGCATGGCCAGAGCCAGCTCGTGCACGTCCTCGACCCGGGAGGGCCGGCCGCCGTCGTCGGACACAGCCCCAGCGTAGAAGGCGCCCGATCGAACGTCCGGTCATGCCGCCGACCGCGCGCTACCCAACGTCACGACAAGCAGACCAAGTCGGCGTCCGGTCGTGCCGATGAGCTGACGCTCGGGCCGCTCGGCTCCCTGACTGGTAGACGAAGGTGACCGTGCCACCATCGGAGCCATGAGCGACTGCGAGCAGTTCCACCACGAGGTTTCATGGTTCCTCCGACCCGGAGAGAGCGCCGCAGTGGGCGAGGCGCAGCCGTGGACCCGCGGATCGATCGACGGGTTGCCTGAACTATCCGCGCTGCTCGACTCGACTACCCTCACGCCCGTCTCCATCGGAGGCAGTGCCTACGAGTTGCTGGCATGGGGATCACCGGACGATCGACGGGGATGGCTCTACCACCCGCCCCACGACGTGGACGGCGACTCCGTCCCCCAGATCCACAAGAGCTTCTGGAAGCTCTGCGGCGGGATCGTCGAAAGGTTCCATGAGCCCGCCACCTGGTGGAACAACCAGAACGAGGTGCTCACGGTTGATGCGACGCGCGTACGAATCGCAGATGTACTCACCGACTATGCGTGGCTCTGGGAAGACGACGGCCTGGAGGTTTCAATCAACCCCGATGAGTACTACGCCGTCGCCGTAGAGGTCAACGGGAATCTGACGCTGGCGCATCGCGACGACGGTCGCCTACTTCTATTCGCACCGGACCACGCCTTCACAGATGTCACGCCATTAGCCGGCTCCCCGCCGTACTCGCTACTCACGATCGATGATGTGCCCGACCTCACGACCTGGATAGAGGTGTGCGCCGCGGCTTGGCGACATCGGTAGGCCGACAAGCGTCCGGATCTGCCGCGGTCCGCTCGGCCGACTGCCGTTGTCGGCGTAACGCTCCGTGTGTGCCTGTCCAGGCCCGGCGTTGTTCCGGCGCCCGGTCGTGCCGATGACCGGATGTGGGCAGCGGTAAGGCTCTCCGTCGGCGTGCGCGATGGGGCTGCTCACTTCCACCTGATGACCGTGAGTCCGTTGCCCATGGTGATCGAACTCTGCAGGACGGCCCGGTTTTGTTTAGGAAGCAGCAACGCGCCACCGAGATCGGCGTGGTGCTGGTAGATGGTCTCGACGTCGAAGCTTCCGGGGGTAAGGAAGGTGACCGCGCGCCGCGAGGTGATCAAAATTCTGCCCTCGACGTCTGTCCCGAGGACCTCGATGCTGTCCTCTGGTGCAGATATTCGATGAAGCTCGGTCAAGGTCCAAGCGTCGAATGTTGTCACGTGCCTGGACCGGACGTCCCACACGTCCGGCACGCCGGGCATGTCCTCGCGTTCGCCGGTCAGGGCGAGGACCTGATCACCGATCAGCACCGACCCCTTTCCGTATGGCAGCGGGTGCCGGGCGACGCAGCGAGCAGATGCGAGATCCAGATCGGTGGCGACGGCGTTGTGCGGAGACCAGCAACGGTGCCGACCGCCGGGCAGCGGATACACCAGCGCGGGGGCGCCCATCCTGAGCCTCTTGAGGACCGTGCCGTCGTGACGCGAGACCAGTATTAAGGATTTGCCATAGAAGGAGGAGATGCCAAGTACGTCGTGCGAGAGCGCGACCATGCGCCCCTGATACTTGCCCAGGCCCTGCCGAATGTTCTCGCCGGTTCGCGTCAAGGAGGCAAGGCTTATGCGGCAAAGACCGAACGTGGCCAGCGCCCACGCCCCATCGGCCCGGCCCACGTGTCCGCCGTCGAATACGACGGCGCGGAGTTCTCCGGCAAGGCGCTGGCCGGTCCGTATCTCACCGGTCAGGACATCGCAGAGATACATCCTTCCGCCAGGCAGGGTGGACAGGACGCTGGTAGTACCGGGGACCCGGACCAGGTTCGAACCGTAGCCAGCAGTCGAGGTGGTCGGAAGATCCCAATGCGATGTCTCGATTTCCACAGCTACACTCTCGCCGTCTCCTGGTTCGAGATCAACAATCAGGCCCCATCCTTGTCCAAGGGTCGTCGGCATGACATCGCGAGCGTGCTGATCTGGCCGCGGAGCGGTACACGAGGTGTCCGCGTCGGCGTCAACGGTCTCGGCGATACGGCTCGACCAAGGGCGCCGACGCGGCGGCGAGGCTCGTGCCCTTTGACCGCAGCGTGCCTCGGCCGATCGCCGCGAATGCGGCGCTGCCCGACTGTGCCACGATGACCCGATGCTGAAGCTGCCCGGCTACACCGACGATCCACTCATCGACGGCTGTGAGGCGTTGGACGACCCGCTCTTCTGGCCGGTACACCTACTGCAATACACCGGAGGCGATCCCGACGAACTGTGTGCCGCCTTCGACGTCGACGAGGCCGAGATCTGGCGCTCCTACAGGAGGCTGAGCGACGAGCACAGGTGGCCGGCGTTCTCCATCAGCCTCCCGTCAGGCCACCTACTTTCGCTCGTGTATCGCAACTTCAAAGAAGACTCCGGCTATGACTATCACCTGCACCATCCAGGCTGGGCCAAGCCGGTATTGCTGGCGACCGTCGAGGGGCACTACCTGGGTCCTGGCCTGTGCTGGGACGAACTGCTGGCGGTGTCGAGGTCTGGAGCCATCACGGGGGCAACGCTCTCCGCGGAGGGGCAGATGTTGTTGCTCCTACCGATCATGGCCGACACCGACCTACCCGCCAATGCTGTGGACAAGCTCGCCGGAGCACTCCATGCGTTCGGCGCAAGCCGGCAGCCGCAGCGGCTCGCGCAACTGTTGCTTGATGGGCAGGGCATGTGGGGCCCTCAACCATGGCAGATGGTCGGTGGTATGCGGATCAGCGCTGCGTCCCGCTACGCCACCCGAAGCCCTGAGGTGTTGTCCGATGCGATCTTGACTGAGATCACGATGGCGCTCGGCACCGTCTCATCGGCGTCATGACCGGTGCCCCTGACCGCCACATGTCTGCGCGCTCGTCCTATGCGGCCCGCGTTTCCGCTCATGCCGCAACCCGAGCGCCTACTGACTGTGGTCAGCGGCGGCGCTGCGGATCGCCGAGTACGCGGGTTCCGGTATCGTGTCGGCGTGGCTCGCGATGACGGCGTGATCGGTGACGATCCACTCGTCAACGGTATGAGTCTGTCCGTACGGCTGCGGCGGGACTTCACCGTTACCGACGCCGACCGCCTCCTCGCGACCGCCCGCCGCACCTACCGGGAACTCAACCCGGGCACGAGCGCCGAGGAAGCCTGCGAGATGGTGTCGTGCGCTGCGGACGCGCTGTTCGTCATCCTTGAACACGCTGGGCTGCTCGGCGACGCGGTCGACAGCCGGCTTGCCGGTTACACCCCCGGCGGGCTGGCGGTTGGTGGATCGCGTGCACAGGTCGTACTCAATGAGCCGGACCCGTTGTCTCCTCGGCCCCGAGGCGACTGTTTTCGCGGCGGTGACGTCTTCGCGCTTCCACCCAGCGACGACGACTGACCTCGCTTCGCCACGACGGGCGTCGATAGCTCGAACGCGCGCATCTGCCGCATACAACGCGCGGACTCGGCCGGCCGGCCGTCACTCTACGTGCGGGCGATCCGGGCTGCAGGCGCCGCGGTGATGCGACCGTGCCAGGTGGCGCCGTGTCCGCTACCCACACTCGACTCGCCGACGAGACGAAACTTGAGGTCTTCCGACCGTAAGGCGGGGTACAGTGCCGCGTGTCGATCTTGGGGTGGCGGGTCTTCTTCACCAAGCGCCGGCTGCCGCAGCCTCGAGCGGTCGTTCCGCTCGTGGGTGAGCTGGGCGACCTGGACCGGTGGCTCGACGAGCGTGAACTACTCGATGATGCGCCGTTCCTGCTCGGCCCGGACGGTTCGTACGACGTCGTGCTGAACGAGTATTTCACCGGCACCTGGTTGCGGGGTAGTCCGAAGAACACGCAGGCGGCGGTCGCCTACGACCTCAAGAAGTGGCTCGACTTCCTGGCGTCGAGCCGTGACCGGCCGACGTGGCGGGACGCCACAGCCAAGGATCGGGCTGCGTTCGAGCAGTGGCGGCGCAAGGATCCGTGTGGCCCGCGGATCGCGAGCACGACGTGGGACCGCGAGGTGGCCACGGTGAACGGGTTTTACCAGTGGGGGGTGCGGCAGGGCCATGTGGTAGGGAATCCGTTGGTGCAGCGGCCGAGCCGGGCTCGTCGCGGGTCGGTGAACGAGCCAGCCGCGCAGACCCCGGCTGAGGCATCGCATCTGGGCCCCCGGCGGGATTTGAAGTGGTTGACGCCAGCGATGTATCGGTGCGGGACGTGGGCGTGCGCGGCTTTACGTCCGACGGGCTGCCGGACCGGTCGTTTCGGGGCCGGTATGCCTCGCGGAACGCGGCGTTTACCGACCTGCTGATCCGCACCGGCCTGCGCATCAGCGAGCAGGTGGCGCTGTCGCTGTTCGAGCTGCCCGAGCTCGTGCACGGAGTGGTCAATGCCCGCACGTGGTTGCCGAACGTGGTGGCGAAGAACGGCTCGGGCCGAGCGATCTACATCCCAGCCTCGGTGCTCAAGGAGGTGTGGGACTACGTCGAGATGGAACGGGCGGACGCGGTCGCAGCGGCGCGGGCCGCCGGCCTCTATGACCGCATCCATGATCCGCTGATTGTGGAGGACCCACAGCTTGGCCGGGTGCGCGTCGGCCGGCAGTGGGTACGTGTCGCCCAGCTCGACCCGGACGAGCGGCGGCGCCTGCTGGTGCGGACCGACCACGGCCTGGAGCCCGCGGCGTTGTGGTTGACCAGGCGGGGCACGCCGGCGACGGTGTCGGCCTGGCAGCAGGTGTTCAAGGACGCGAACACCCGCTGCGCCCGGCATGCGGTGCGGATCCGGTGCCATCCGCATGCTCTGCGGCACAGCTTCGCGGTGATTACGCTGGAGCAGCTCTGGCGGGGGCACCTGGCGACGCTGGGCGAGATGAACCTCGATCAGCGTGAGACCTACCAGATGGTCTTCGGCGACCCGTTGAACTGGGTCCGGATGCGGTTGGGACATCGGTCGGTGGAGACCACGCAGCTTTACCTGCACACGTTGCAGGAACTGGAGACGCAGACCCGGATGGCGTTGGTGCCCGACAGTTGGGAGCCGGTCGCGGTGGGGGCAGGCGACACGGCTTGGGAGGCGGCGTGAGCCGGCAGCCGGCAACGGGGCGAGGTCGCCCGGCGGCGGTCCCGGACGGGCACTACGACGCCGACCCGCTGGTGCAGGAAGATCAGGCCGGGCTATGCGTGGTGTTCACCGGCGAGGACAACCGGTCAGTGCGGTTCTCCTTCGCGGCGCTTCCGTTGCCGGGGCTGTACCACGACCTGGCGCACGCCTTCGCCCGCCGGGTCAGCCCGACCGGGGCGCTGCGCACCGAGTCCAGCGCCAGGGCGACCTGGGCGGCTCTCGGCCGGCTGGTGCGCTTCCTTGCCGGTCTCGCCCGGCCGCCGCAGGATCTGACACAGCTACGCGCGTCGCATCTGGCGCGTCTGCGGCTGCACCGCCTGGCCTCGGTCGACGAGTCCTGGGTCATGACGGAGATCCATGCGGTCCGGTTGGTGCTCGAGCAGGTTCGCCCGGTCGAGCGGCTGAGCCCGGACGTCATCGACTACCTCGCCCAGCGCGGGCACCTGACCGGCCGCCATGACCGCCGGCGAGGCGGCGGGGTGCCGGGTTACTCCGAACGGGAGTTCACCGCCATCATGCGCGCCGCGCGCAGCGACGCCGCGGCGATCCGCACCTGCATCCGCGACGGCGAGGCGCTGCTCGCCCTGGCTCAGACCCAACCGGATCAGGTCCCAGCGACCGACCGGGAGTGGGCCCGGGAGCTGACGATGATGGCCCGCGACGGCGCGGTCCCGGACGTGCTGCTGCTTAACGGCATCCCCGACTACGCCGCGCGGTGGCGCCTGGCCGGGCAGCTGTTCCTGCTCAGCGCCGACCTGTCGCCGCTGCTGCTCCTGGCCGTCGGGCTCAGCGGCCGCAACGGCGAGACGGTCAAGGAGCTGCCGGCGGAGCACCGCACCATTGAGGACCAGGCGGTGGCCGTCAACTTGACGAAACGTCGTCGCGGCAAGGCGAACAGCCGCCAGACCGTGCACTGGGAGGTCGGTGCCGACAGCCGACAACTCCACACCCCCGGCGGCTTCTACCTGCTGCTGCACGCGCTCACGGCCCGGGGCGCGCCCTCAGCGGCTCGACGAGCGTGTGGTCGATCTGGGCCACTGAGCTGAACGGCGACCCGGCCAAGAGAGAGACCAATGGTCACATCGACCCGTTCGCGCGCCGACTGGGCCGGGCCACGCATCTGGGCGGGTGGGCACGCCGCCACGGTCTACTCGGCGACGACGGCAAGCCGTTGACGATCAGTACGAACCGGCTCAAGACCTCGGTCGAGGTCCGTCGGGCCCGCGCGACCGGCGGGCACCTGCCCTCCACCGCGCGCACCCACTCGATGGACATGTCGTTCCTGCACTACCTGCGCAACGACCCGCGCATCCGGGACTGGGCCGACCGGGTCCTCACCGACGCGTTACACGACGCCGAGGCCGCCGCCCGCGAGGCCCACCTGCGCATCGTGGACGCCGCGACCCGCGCCGAGTTCCTGCGCGATCCGGCCGGGACCGCCACACGGCTCGGCACCACCCCAGACAAGATCGATGAAGCGCTGGACGGCGAGTTGGACACGCTGGTCAGCTCCTGCCTGGACCACGAACGCGGTCCGCACAACGAAGGACCCTGCCGGGCGTCGTTCCTGACCTGTCTGCGCTGCCCCAATGCGCTGGTACTGGAGCGGCATCTGCCCATGCTGCTCGCCCTACTCGATCACCTGCAGCGGGAGCTAGACACCACCGATGTCGGCGCCTGGTGCCGCCGCCACGGCATCACCCGGCTGATCATGACGCGGCTGATCCTGCCGAAGTTCACCGATGCCCAGAAGGCTCAGGCCGCCGCGACCAAGCCGGCTCGCCTTCCCCTGGACCTGTTGCACGGCCCACAGGACCTCACATGACGCGTCCCACCCATACCCTCGTCACACCGCGGATCCCCGCGGACACGCTGGTCCTGGCTCGTCGACCGCTGCGGCCCGGGACGGCTGCGGAGTCAACGTCCACCTTCGGCGACGACATCTGGCAACTGAGCCCAGCGGTGTTCAAGCGGCACCAACTGGCGCAGATCCTCGACTTCACCACCCTGCCCGCCAACCTGCGACACGTCGCCAAGGAGCTATTCCTCGCGCTGCTGCGGTTCGACCTTCCGGCCGGTGAACAGGCGCTGAACATCTCCACCATCCGCAGCCACTTCAGCGACATCAAGACCTTCCTGGCCTGGGCAGACAAGCGCGGCGTGACCAGCCTGGCGACGCTGACCGCCGACGACCTAGCCGCCTACCAGCAGCACGTGAGCACCTTACGGCTCAGCCCGGACACCCGAGGGTCCAAGCGCCGGACAGTCCGTCTGCTCTGGCTGTTCCGGACCAAGCTCAGCGACCCGCTCGCGTTGGACCCGGACACCGCGCTGGGCTGGGACGAACTCACGATCAACCCACGCCGCGGTGAGAATGCCACCGACCGCATTCCCGAGCCGATCCTCGGTCCGCTGCTGGCCTGGGCCGTTCGGTGGGTCAACGACTTCTCCGACGACCTTCTCACCGCCCACGCCGAGTGGCTCCGCCTGCACGCGCACACCCACAACAACCGCCAGCGGCGGGGCGCGGCACGAGTCCCCGACATCCCTGGGCGGTTGCGGACGCTGCTGAACCGCTACCGGCAGGAGCAACGACCGCTCCCACTGGGCGACAAGGGCGTCAACCGCACCCACCTCGCCCGAGAGATCGGCTGCGCCCACGGCCCCCTGTTCGGCGTCACCTGCGGGCGGATCATCGACGAAGCGGCCGACGAACTCGGGATCGATGACGGGACCTACCTGCGCACCCCGATCAACGCCCGGCTCGACGGGCAGCCCTGGCGCGGCGCCATCGCCTACACCGACATCGAGCAACTCGAGCGGCTACTCCAGCTCGCCTGCTACGTCGTGATCGCTTACCTGTCCGGCATGCGTGACAGCGAGAAACGGGCGGAATTGCGTTTGGTGCAACATTCGACGGCTGGTGTCCTGTCCTGTATCGCCGAAGGTTGCGAGTGTCAGACTTAGGTTGCGAGTGATCTTGCGAGGTCAGGATTACCCTGCGAGTCGTTGCGGGGTTTCGAGTGATCGATGCCGAAGAATGTTCGGTGTGACGGCGACGTTGAGCGTGGTCTCCGATGCGGCTGACGTGGAGCTGGACGGGTTCCGGCTCGGGTACGTCGCCGCAGACGGTACGCAGCACCGGTTGTCGCTGGCGGATGCCTGGGCTGTGCGGTTCGAGGCGATGTCGCCGGCCCGCCGGTACAGGGCGCGAAAGGGCCAGCGGCATCTGCCGGGCCTGTGGTGGTCATCGACCATGGCTGGTCACGTCGGGTACGAGTCGTGGCTGGAACGCGATCACCTGATGTGGTTGGACTGGGATCCGTTGGTGGTCGGGATCGCCGCGCAGCCGTTCTGGCTGTCATGGACCGGGCCGGCCGGCAGGGACGTGGCACACGCGCCGGGCTTCTTCGCCCGCCGGGTGGACGGCTCGGCGGTGGTGGTCGACTGCCGGCCAGCGGAGCGGCGACCAGCACGGGATCTGGCCAAGTTCGAGGCGACGCGGCGGGCGTGTGAGCTGCTGGGTTGGGAGTACCGGCTGGTCGGCGCTCCGGACCCGATCGTCACGGCGAACCTGCGGTGGCTGGCCGGGTATCGGCATCCTCGCCATGGGGTTGCGGGGTTTGCGGAAGTGTTGCGGGCGGCCTTCGCGGAGCCGGTGCCGCTGCTGGCGGGCGTCGAGGCGGTGGGTGACCCAATCGCGTTGCTGCCGGTGCTGTTCCACCTGCTGTGGTGCCAGGACCTCGGCGCGGACCTGTCGGTGCCGCTCCACCCGTCCACGACTGTTGCCGCCGCCGTTGCCGGCCTGGTTGTGGACTGATGGGCGGGCTGGCGCGGACGGTGTTGCGTCCGGGTGACTGGGTGCGCTTCGACGGCGGCGAGCACCAGGTAGTCGCTGTGGCCGGTACTGCGATACGGCTGCGCTCGACGACCGGCGGTGAGCAGGTGGTCCTCGCCGGCTACCTGATGGCCACGGCGGATTTCGCCGTGGTAGATGGGGAACTGGCACCGTCGGTGGAGCCGATCGGGCTGCTGGACAGCCTGGCCGAGGAGGTCCTCGCCAAGGCGCGGGTTTGGGAACGGCACGTGGTGGAGGTGGAAACCGGACTACCGCCGGATGCCGCGCCGGGTTCGCCATCGCGTCCAGAGTTCGATCCGGCCTGCACGACGCTGAACGAGAGGGACGCGGCGAAGGCTGCCGAGTTGGGAGTCAGCGTCCGCACCGTCCAGTCCCGGCGGGCGCGGTATGCCCAGCAAGGGCTGTGGGGCCTGGTGGACCAGCGGGCGGTGCGCACCTGGGAGGCCACCGGGCGAGCCGACGCTCGCCTGGTCACCGCGATCCGAGAAGTCCTCGACGCCGAGACCCACACCTCGACCGGCACCCGGTCCCGACTGGTGCGGCGGGTGGTCAAGCAACCTCGTATACCACGATCAAGCGCCGCCTGCCGACTATGCAGACGACGAGTGGCGCCGTCGCCTGGCGGCAGCGTGCGCTGCGCGTGCGGCGCTGGGGCCGATGTCGTTGGTGCTCTACGACGTGACCACGTTGTACTTCGAGACCGACAAGGCCGACGGGTTCCGCGAGCCCGGTTTCTCCAAGGAACGGCGTCTGGAGCCACAGATCACCCTCGGGCTGCTGACCGACGCCACGGGTGCGCCGTTGATGGTCGAGGCGTTCGAGGGCAACAAGGCCGAGACCAAGACCATGCTGCCGGTCATCGAAGCGTTCAAGTCCGCCCACGACCTGGCCGAGGTCACCGTGGTCGCCGATGCCGGGATGATCTCCGAGGCCAACCGTGAAGGCATCGAGGACGCCGGACTGTCGTTCATCATCGGCGAGCGGATCCCCGAGGTGCCCTACGTGATCAAGCAGTGGCGCCGCGAGAACCCCGACGCGGTCCCAGAGGACGGGCAGGTGTTCACCGCACCCTGGCCCGCGACTGGCAAGAAGAAGGCCGCGGGCCGACGGGACAAGGTGACCTACTACCAGTACCGCGCCGACCGGGCCAGGCGGACGATCCGTGGGATCGACCAGCAGATCGCCAAGGCCGAGAACGCCGTCGCGGGCAAGGCCGCGGTGAAGCGGAACCGGTTCGTCAAGCTCACCGGCGGCACCCGGACCATCAACCGCGACCTGGAATCCAAGGCCCGTGCGCTGGCGGGGTTCAAGGCCTACATCACCAACATCGACAACCCCACGCCCGAGTTCGTGATCGGTGCCTACCACCAGCTCTGGCGCATCGAAAAGACCTTCCGGATGTCCAAGCACGACCTGCGCGCCCGGCCGATCTACCACCACAAGCGCGAGTCCATCGAGGCCCATCTGACCATCGTGTTCGCCGCGCTCGCGGTCACCAGGTTCGTCGAGAACGCGACCGGCTGGTCCATCAAGCGTTTCGCGCGCACCGCGCGGCGTTACCGCTCGGTACAGATCAGGGTCGGCGCCCACACCCTGACCGCCGAAGACCCACTGCCGCCTGACCTACGCGACGCGCTGGCCCAGATCAACTGACGAGGTGCGCACTAGCCTGAGCCGAGTCAGGTGATAAGGGTCACGATCGTCATCTGACAAGACCCGCCTGATTCATCTCGACTTGACGCGTGCCGATATGGGCATATGATGGCGGCCATGGCACGAGCAGCGACGACGTCGGACGCGTTCAACGCGATCGCCGAGCCGCAGCGCCGGGACATCCTGGCGCTGCTGCGGGCGGGTGAGCGGCCGGTGACCGAGTTGGCCCGGGAGCTGGGGATGAGCCAGCCGCGGGCGTCCAAACACCTGCGGGTGCTCCGGGAGGTCGGGCTGGTGCGGGACCGCAAGGCAGGCAAGCAGCGCCTCTACGGCCTGGACGCCCGCGGGCTGCGGCCGGTCCACGAGTGGACCGGCGGATTCGAGCGGTTCTGGAACGAGAGCTTCGACCGGCTGGACGCGTACGTGCAGGACCTGAAGCAGGCAAGGCAGGAGGAGTAGCTGATGAGCGCGACGGGACGAGGAGCGCCGGCGCAGTCCGCGACGGCCGACCGCGAGATCGTGATCTCCCGGGTCATCGACGCCCCACGGGAGCTGGTGTTCGAGGCGTTTACCGAGGTGCGGCACCTGTCGCGGTGGTGGGGACCGGAGGGGTTCACCACGACCACGCAGTCGTTCGAGTTCCGCGTCGGCGGGGAGTGGGACTTCGTGATGCATGGACCGGACGGGACGGACCACTCCGAGTGGATCTCCTGGACCGAGATCGTCCCGCCGGAGCGGATCGCGCTGCTGCACGGTGAGTCCCGCGGCGACCCGAACGCCTTCGAGTCGGTCCTGACGTTCGAGCCCGACGGTGCGGCGACCCGGATCGAGATGCGCACGGTGTTCCCCACCAAGGAACTGCGCGACGAGGCGGTCGAGAAGTACCACGCGATCGAGGGCGGCCAGCAGACCCTGAGCAACCTGGCTGCCTACGTCACCGAGATCGTTCGGAAGGGAGCTGAGGGCTGATGGCCGGGAAGGTGTTCTTCAGCGTGTCGATGTCGCTGGACGGTTTCATCGCGCCCGAGTCCCTCGAGGACTTGATGGGGCAGCAGTGGATGGAACTGCAGCAGTGGATCTTCCCGCAGCGGTTCTTGCGGGAGAACCTGAAGCTTGGCGAGGGCGGCGAGGAAGGGCGCGACAACGACATCGTGCGGGAGACGTTCGAGCGCACCGGCGCGAGCGTGATGGGCAAGCGCATGTTCGACGCCGGCGAGCAGGCGTGGCCGGAGGAGGCGCCGTTCCACACGCCGGTCTTCGTC
>Ga0137365_10001865_pt1 | contig 16590 bp, 24 predicted proteins | sample SagtaG_9_FD_104799 | JGI IMG/M metagenome (GOLD analysis project Ga0137365, IMG submission 104799) | Vadose zone soil microbial communities from Sagehorn Ranch, Mendocino, California, USA - Sage1_L_40_16 metaG | ecosystem: Environmental > Terrestrial > Soil > Vadose zone | place: USA...
GCCCGCGCCCTGAGATCAGCCACGATCGTCGCGGCGATCGCGTTCGGCGCCGCCGCCGCGACCTTCGCCGTCGGACTGGGCGCCTCCTTGAACCAGGTCCAGGCCACGGAAAGCCATGGCGACGTTGTCATCCACCCGGGCCGCCCGATGTCCGGACCACCGCCCGAAGGCGGACCACGTGTCGCCGCGGGCCCGCCGCAGGCGCCGGACCCTGTGGCAGTCGTCAAGGCGATCACCGCACAGGCCGGAACCAGCGGATACAGCGGCGTCGCTCAGACAGAAGTGACCGCCGCCGGGCTCACCAGCGCCCTCGAGACCCTCGCCTTCACCGGCGACAACTCCTCCTACGGCTACCGGATGATCTCCGGCAGCTGGTTCAGCCAACCCGGCGAGATCGTCGTGGCGACACCGTTCCTGACCGCCACCCACACCCAGGTCGGCGACACCATCGTCCTGACCGACCACGGCACGCAGATCACCGTCCGCATCGTCGGCGAAGTCTTCAACGTCGAAACCAGAGGCATGCAAATCCTCACCGCCGCCGCAACGCTCGCGGCCGCCGAACCGGACCTGCGTGCCACGGACTACAACATCACCCTCAAGCCCGGCACCGACCCGGCCGCCTACGTCAAGACAATGAACACCGCGCTGACGTCGCTGGAGGCCACCGCGGAGATTGCCGAAAACGACACAGCCGAATTCATTCTCGTCATCAACACGCTGACCACCCTCCTTACCTTGATGCTCATCACCGTCGCCGCGCTGGGCGTCCTCAACATGGTCGTCCTGGAAACCCGCGAACGCGTCCACGACCTCGGCGTGCACAAAGCCCTGGGCATGACCCCACGGCAGACCATCACGATGGTCATCGCCTCGGTCGTCGTCACCGGACTGATCGGCGGTGCCATCGGCGCGCCTACTGGAGTGATCCTGCAGAAGATGATCTTGGGCGAAATGGCCCGCACCACAGGCTTCAACCTCCCCGCCTCAGTCATCAACATCTACCACCCCGCCGAACTGATGCTCTTCGGCTTCGGCGGCCTGCTCATCGCCATTCTCGGCGCGCTCCTGCCCGCCGGCTGGGCCGCCCGCACCCGCACCGCCACCGCACTACGCACCGAATAGAACCGGAACTCGAACGACAAGCATGCCGGGTGCCTTCCGCGCGTACATCGCGGACAGCACCCGGCACTCTCGTCATCCACGCCAGACAGTGCTGACGAGTCAGCGCAACCATCGGTGCGCATCACTACCCGACCGGGCGTCCGTCCCCGGCACACAGTATGATACGAAAGTCGTAGTATATGGCTTGAGGTGGAAACTATATGAATTCCGTAACAGCTAAGGGTACCGGCACTGGGCGGCTCCGGCGGCGGCTGGTTACCGAGATCAAGGAGTCACTGCGCGAGCTGAGCATCCAACTGTCCCTGCTCAACCACCAGGTCGGCGCCCACGCCGACCTCAAAGACGTTGACCTCGACTGCCTCGACCTGATCAGCCGTCACGGTCCGCTCAGCCCAAGCGCCCTGGCCCGACGCGCCGGGTTGCACCCCGCCACCATGACCGGCATCCTCGACCGGCTCGAACGCGGCGGTTGGATCACCCGCGAGCGCGACCCGGCCGACCGGCGCGCGGTCGCCGTCCGGGCCCTACGCGACCGCAACGCGGAGCTGTTCCGCCTCTACTCAGGCATGAACACCTCGATGGACCAGGTCTGCGCCGAGTACGGGGAAACCGAGCTCGAACTGCTCGCCGACTTCCTGCGCCGCACCACCGACGCCGGACGAACGGCCACCGACGAATTGGCCGGCGACTGATCCGCTATGCACCTGCGAGCGCTTGTGGTGGGCGAGCGTCAGCTGGTGTCACAGTGCATCGTCGGGGCGAGGCTGGCCCGCGGCGACCTGCTGCAGCCAGGGCGCAGCGCGAGGTCGGTAGCTTGGCGGAGGCGTTCGCCTAGCTGCTTTTCGTCGACGCACTGACTGCCAGCTACGCCAAACACGTTCGGCAGCCCAGCATCCCGCCACCGACGACGTGGAAAGATCCTCGGCCGCCCCCCCGGCGGCACTTACGCCGAGTGGTCGCCCGACCAGACCGCCGGCTTTCGAACCCAAACGACGGCACGGCTGAAGCTCACAATCTTGGTGGCGACCCGCGGCATGGGTTGGCTCCGCACGACCGGAAGGCAAGCCAGATGCGTGAGGTCGCGATCTTGCTCTAGTACTCCAGGTCGTTCGTGGCGTCTCGTCCGGCGGTGCCGGTACGGCGCAGAAAGTCGGCGATCAGTTCGAGTTCGGAGTGGGTGTATCCGGCGCAGATCCGGTCCATCGAGGTGTTCATCCCCGAAAGGAGGCCGTACACCTCGGCGTTACGGTTGCGTAGGGCCCGGACGGCGACCGCGCGGCGGTCGGCCGGGTCGCGCTCGCGGGTGATCCAGCCGGCGCGCTCGAGCCGGTCGAGGATGCCGGTCATGGTGGCGGGGTGCAACCCGGCGTGTGGGCCAGGGCGCTTGGGCTGAGCGGACCGTGACGGCTGATCAGGTCAAGGCAGTCCATGTCCACGTCTTTGAGATCAAGGTTTGCGCCGACCTAGCGGTTGAGCAGCGACAACTGGCTACGTAGGTCTCGCAGTGACTCCTTGACCGCAGCGGTCAACCGCCGTCGACGGCGTCGCGCATCCGCATCCTCAGATGTTACGTGCGTCATATTGTATGAGTCCCAAACCGAAGTAGCATGGCCCTCATATAATACGAATTCCGGAAGGAACCGGTGGTTACCGGAGCGACAGCCACCATCGGACACCCCTGGTCGACCACGCCGACGCCTTCCAGAACTGATCAAAAGGGCAGGAGCCACCAGATGAAACTCACGATCTTCGCGGCGACCGGCGGCATCGGTCGCCACCTCCTCGACCAGGCCGTCGCCGCCGGCCACGACGTCACCGCGGTGGTACGCAACCCCAAGAGCCTGGCCGGGCAGGCCGGACGGGTGCGCATCGTCACCGCCGACCTGACCGCGGCGGACCCGGCCGTGCTCGCGTCCGCGGTCGACGGCGCCGACGCGGTCCTGTCCGCCCTCGGGCCGCGTAACCCGAGGTCCGAAGCGGGCATCGCCTCGCGGGGCACCCGGGCCATCGTGGCCGCGATGCAGGCCACCGGCGTGCGGCGCATCGTCGTGGTCAGCGCCGCGCCGGTCGGCACCGTGCCGTCGCCCGGCCGCCCGAATCCACCCAAACACGACCCGGGCGACGGGTTCTTCATGCGCCATCTGGGCGCCCCGCTGGCAGCAGCCATGTTCCGCGCGCACTACGCCGACCTCGCGCTGATGGAGGACATCCTGCGCGACAGCGGCCTGGACTGGACCATCTCCCGACCACCCAAGCTCACCGACAAGCCGCTGACCGGCGCCTACCGGACCGGGTACGGGCACAACGTCCGGGGCGGCTGGTCCATCTCGCGCGCCGACGTCGCCCACCACATGCTCCACGTGCTCGACCAACCCGAAACGATCAAGCACGTCATCGGCATCGCCCACTAGCCCAGAAAGCCCACCATGACCAGCCACGTGACCGTCAAGATCGTACGCTTTGTGAGCCTGCTCTTCGGAGGTCTCTTCGCCGGGTTCCTCCTCACCGTCCTCGTCATCGAATCAACCCTGCGCAGCTTCGACGCCCCGGTATACACCCAGGTTCGGCGCGTCGAACTCGTCCGGCTGGACGGCCTCGCCTCCGCCACCCTCATTCCGGCGCTGATCGCCGCAGCGATATGAGATTGGCACGATGACCTACCACTGGATGGACGCCGATCGTGCGGAGGTCTTCACGGCCGATCCAGCTGATCGTCGCGAGCTGATGGCGCAGATCTGGTACCCGGCCAGGAAAGACCCGTCAGCGGCACGCGCTGCCTGGGTGCCGGATGCCGAGGCGCTGGCGCCGGCGCTGGCCCGGGCGTCCCATCTGCCCAGGTTCACCTTCGGCCACTTCAAATACCTCACCACCAACGCGATCCCGTTTGCGCCCGTGGCGGCGGCCTGGGCGGGGGTACCGATCCGGTCGCTTTCAGCCGTGGCCGCCCCCGCTTGCCGGTGCGGGCCGGTGCGTGGTGATACAGCACCGCGTTACGGGGCAGCCGGGTCGTCCACGTGACCTGGGTGGGCAGGTCCCGCAGGCATTTGCCGTGGTACGCGGCGTCGGCGACCACGTGGACCCGCCGGTGCGGCACCCGAGCGGCGATAGTCGTGATCATCTCTGCCGCGAGGTCGACCGTCGAGACGGTGCCCTTGCCCTGCCAGCGCCGGCACAGCACCGGTAGACACACCGGCCGGGACAGAAACCAGGGCCGCACGATGACTCCGACGACAACCCAGCGGTGGCCGAACGCCAGCTTGTTACGGGTCGGCGCGGAGCCGTCGTGGATCCACCCTGCGCCGTGGACCTTCTTACCCCGACGGCGATGCGCGGTGTCATCGACCGCCAGCGACAGCTGCGCGCCATCGGTGACGAGGTGGGTCACCACCAGATCGAACAGGGTCAGGCCGATCTGGTCGATCTGCCAGCGCGCGACGGAGAAGAAATCGCGGTGTACCGCAGGTCGTCGTGGCGTGCCAGGCCATATGACAGAACGTTCGAGAATTGATTGCGCTGCGGGCGATGATTTTCCGTCCGTCGCTGGATCTGTACTGATGGGAGACTCAGGCGATACCCGAGGGAGGGGCGATGTCAGGTGCCGCGTGCAAGGGCCTTGTCGTACAACTGGTCGAGGACGGCCGCGTGCGCGCCGGGCGGCTGATCCTCGACCGGTCCGGCGGTGCCGGACCGGTGCCGACGGAACTTGGCCACAACCTCGTCAAGGTTCGTGCCGGGGACATCCGCTCGGTGGCGTGCCTGGGTTACTGCGGTTGGCGTGGGTTGATCGCGACACGGCCGGATTCATGGTTAACGGAGGACGGTAGCGGCGATGGCGGACACGGAGGAGTTTGCGCGTCTGGCGGATCCGTTCCGGCATGAGCTGCTGGTTCATTGCTACCGGATGCTCGGCTCGGTGGATGACGCCGAGGACGCGGTGCAGGAGACGTATCTGCGGGCGTGGCGTTCTTATGAGGGGTTTGAGGGCCGCTCGTCGCTTCGGCAGTGGCTGTACCGCATTGCGACCAATGCGTGTCTGCGTGCGTTTGAACAGGGCAGCCGCCGGCCGTTACCGTCGGGCCTTGGCGGCCCGAGCGAAGACACGGAGGCGCCTTTGGCCACCGCCGGGTCGGAGGTTCGGTGGTTGCAGCCGATTCCCGGAACATTGCTGGGGACTGAGCCGGCTGATCCTGCCGCGGTCGTGGTGTCGCGGGGGAGTGTCCGGTTGGCGTTCGTGGCGGCGTTGCAGCATCTGCCTCCTCGGCAACGCGCGGCACTGATCTTGCGAGACGTGCTGGCGTGGCGAGCGGGCGAGGTCGCCGAGATGCTCGGCACCACCACCGCCGCGGTTAACAGCGCGCTGCAACGCGCCCGAGCGCAGCTGGCCCAGGTGGCGCCGGTCGAGGACGAGACCGTCGAGCCGGCCGAGCCGGATCGCCGGGCGCTGCTCGACCGGTACGTCGCGGCCTTCGAAACGGCTGACAGCACCGTCCTCGAGCAGTTGTTGCGGGAGGACGTCGAACTGGAGATGCCACCGTTCGCGACCTGGTTTGCCGGGCGGCAAGCGGTTGGGCGTTTCTTCTCCTCCCGTGTCCTCGGCGGGCCGGGCGATCTCCGGATGGTCCCCACCAATGCCAACGGGCAGCCCACGGCTGCGGGGTACCTACGCGGGCACGACGGCGTGTACCGCGCGCACGCCGTGCACGTGCTGTCGGTCACCCCCACCGGGATCGGGCGGATCGTGGTGTTCCTGGACAAGGATCTGTTCGCGATCTTCGGTCTGCCGCTGTCCTACAGCGGCCGTCCGGTCGCGGGAGGACGGTCATGATTGACGGCGAGGCGACCGCAGAGCCGACGGGCGCGTTCGGGTTGCTCGAATCCGCGATCGGTTACGCCCTGGGCGCCGTTCAGGCCGTTACCCCGCAGCTGCTGCACGGTCCCACACCGTGCGCGGAGTGGGATCTGGGGACGTTGTTGCACCACCTCAACGACGCCCTCGAGGTGCTAGCCGACGGCAGCGAGACTAGGCGCATCAATGCCTACCCGTCCCACGACGCCTGTCTGGACGGCCGCGGTGATCCGGCGACCGATCCTGCCGCGATCTTCAACGAACGGGCCAGCAGGCTCCGCGGCGCATGGAGAGTCGCGGGCGATCGGCAGGTGATCACCGTCGACGGTCATCCACTGACCGCCAGCGCGGTGGCCGCAATCGGGGCCATCGAGATTGTCGTTCACGGCTGGGATGTCTCTCAAGCGTGCGGTCAGGCCCGGCCGGTGCCGGAAGCGCTGGCCATCGGCCTGCTCGCGATCTGCCCGCTGGTGGTAACCAACGCCACCCGCCACCGGCTGTTCGCCGATCCAGTCCCTACATCGCTGGCGGCCAGCCCAAGCGACCTGCTCATAGCCTTCCTCGGCCGCACATCACCACCGTAGGTCGACGCCGCCAGCGACGTCCGCACGCTACCGCCGAACACCACGGCATCGTACCGGCGGAGCGGTGTGCCACGGGCCGAGAGGTCAGCGGCGAGTTCCGCCATGACTCAAGATCCGAGTTTCGGGTACCCATGCGAGGTCGACGACTGCCTTGCCGACGTGTTCTGCGCTGAGTATCGGGCGACGGTGGGTCGCGGATGGTTTGATCCCCGGGGTGTGACCGCTAGGTCATGTCGGATGCGCGGGTGAACTTCTGGATGATCTGAGCGAGTCTCGCTGGTTGGTCCAGGGGGATGAGTGTGTAGCTGTCTTCTACGTGGACCAGTTGTCCTTGCGGGAGGAGGTCGGCGAGGCGCCGGCCATGCTCGGGTGGCATCACGCGGTCCGCGCTTGCCCAGACCACGAGGGCGGGGCGGTTGAAGCTCGGTAGGCATTCGGCCGCGGCGAGCAGGAGGTTGGTGTCTGCCGCAACGGCACGCAGCACGCGGACGGCGTCGCGGCGGATCTCGGGTTGCTTCATGACGGGCTTCATCCACCTGACGGTGGCAGCGTCTCCGCGTTTGGTCAGCCATCCGAACGCGATCGGGAGCCGTCGGATCGCCCGGAGACGCATTTGCTGCATGAACAGCCCGAACATCCGGGGCGAGAGCTTGCCGGTGAGCACGAGTGTCTTGCCGGTCAGCCCTGGCGGGAAGTTGTCGAACGCGTCGCAGGAGGCGAGCACGACCCGTCCGACGCGGGCGGCGCCGTCGCGCATGGCCAGTTGGACGAGCGCCCCGCCGGTGTCGTTGCCGACGAGGGTGACGTCGTGCAGATCGAGGCGGTCGAGGAACTCTGCGACCAGCCGAGCTATCCCGGGAAGCGATAGGTCGGCGTCGGCGCGCATGGCGTGGCGATGCGCGCCAAGCGGCAGCGTCGGTGCCACGCATCGGTGATCGGCGGCCAGATCGGCGATCGTTCCGTCCCACAGCGAGGCGTCCATCATCAATCCATGCAACAGCACAATTGTGGGGCCGTCGCCGCCGGTGTCCTCGTATTCGATGGTCCCAGCGGACAGCTCGATCCTTCTCATGACCGTCCGCCCGAGTGCGGCACGGAAGCCGCGGTGGCCGGGGCCGGGCGATCCGCGCGCGAAGGATCGAGCAGGTGCCGGCGCAGGAAGGACAGCTCGGCCGCGACGGCCTGCTCGTGGCCGTCCAGGAACGGCTCGTAGTGCCCGCCGGGCATCCGGACGAGCTCTGTGCGGGGCGCTCGCTGCGCCGCGCGGATCGTAGGCCCGGCCAGCGTTGTCTGATCCTGGTCGCACACGAGGACCAGCAGCGGGCTCCGCACCCGGGACGCCGGGCGGCCGGGCCGGTAGAACACGAGGCGCAGCGCGGAGCGGGCGGCGACCGCCCGCTGCCAGTTCGGGTACCTGTCCGCGTGGAGTGCCCGGTCGCCGTCGAGGGAGTCCGGCGTCGTGAGCATCGCGACGGTCCCCGGCTCACCGGTGAGCGGCACCAGCCGCGGCCGGCGGCCGACGAGACCGCCGAGGGCATCGAGAACGCCGCGGCCGGTGAAGCGCAGCATCGCGAGCGGCTTCTGGTAACGCGACGCGTTGCGCGTGCCGGCCAGACCGCCGACGTACGGCGTCTGCGCGATCACCGCGGCGAGCTGCGGGTTGCGCGCCGCGACGCGGACGATGTGACCGCCGGAGGCGGAGAAGGCCCAGACCGCGAGCCTGGTCGGGTCGACTCCCGGCAGGGTCGGGGCGAACGCGATCGCGGCCTGCCAGTCGGCAAGCTGATCCCGAATGGGCAGGACCTGGCGCGGCTGCCCTCCGCTCTCCCCGATTCGGCGGTAATCGAAGGCGAGGACGGTGAACCCGGCATCGTGGAATCGCCTGGCGAACAGGTCGGTGCCGGGCTCCTTGGTCACCGCGAAGCCCCCGGCCATGATCACACAGCCGCCGTTGGTTCCTGGATAGTGCCAGGCGGCGCACTCGGTGTCGCCGCTGACGAATCGAACCTTCTCCCGCTCCGCGGACACCCGCATGCCGACCTCCACCAGGATCAGAGTCGCCTCCCATGAGAAGTGAACCACGCGGTTCACTTCTCTGTCCAGGGAGGTGTGACGGCGCTCTCGTCCCACGCGCTGCCGGCGTCTGATGGTTACTCGCGGGCTGCCTCTTCTCGTTCCAGCGCGCGGACCAGCGCCTCGAACCCGGCCTCGACTCCCGCGGTGTCCCCGCTGGTCAGCCAGTCGATGAGGAAACCTCGCAGGACCGCCAGGATCATCTCGGCGACCTCAAGCTTGCGTTGCTCGGACCAGTCCTCCGGACAGATGGACAGCAGCGCGGGCAGGTACTGCTGCGACGCCCCCCGGCCGAGTTCGGCATAGCGGTCGGGGTCATACATCGTCAAGCCGATGGCTTGATCGAGCACCCGCGACTCCTCGCCCACGAGGGCGGGCCACATGGCGCGCACCCGAGCCGACAGCGTCTGACGGGCCGGATCTTGGCTCGCGGCGGCTAACGTGTTGTCGATGCGTCTGTCGCGCAGCTGAAGGATCGCCTGCTTGAGCAGGTCGTCGGCTCCGTCGAAGTAGTAGAGCAGCACCTTGTGCGTGGTGCCGGCTGCCCGCGCAGCACGCCGGAGCGAGAAGTCCACCAGGCCATTGACCGCGAGATCGTCGGTGACACGATCAAGCAGCTCCCGGCGCCGAGCCTCGCCTCGCCTCGACCCCGCCGAGCGCCGGTAGCCCACACGTCCTGGTGAGCCGTCGTCGGCAGAGGTGTTCACGTCGACAGCTTCCACGGTCGGACATCCTCACACAGTGAATGCACGGGCCGACATTGACCCTCCGGAGGGACTGAAACAACGGTGTAACTCCTGATCAGGGAGCAGCACCTGATCACGGAAGCAACGACGGCCGGCGTGGACACTGCCGCGGTGGCCAAGAAGGAGCCGACGCGGCGGCCGGCGGACGGAGTGGATGCCGAGCTCGTCGGCCGGCTCGCCGACCAGGCCCGCGCTGCCGCCTGTCGCGGGGCGGGTCAGTCGGACATGGACTCCGCGCGGTGCCCGGTGAGGAGCGCGTTTAGCGTTCGGGGCCGCCCCACTGGTTCGGCACCGCGAACCGGGCGGTGAACCGCACGGCGGCGCGGACGTCGACGGGTGTAGCGATGACGCAACGCAACAGGCACGCCAAGCGCGTCTGGTGGGGACGTCGCCCTCATCACGGCGACGTCCCCCACCCACGTGCCGGATGGTTGGAACATTCCGTTCCGGTTCGCTGCGTCCTCCGGGATCGGCTGCATGACGTCCCCGTGCGCGACGATCTTTCCGTCCTCAAGCTCGAAGATGTCGACGATGGCCGAGCCGCGCCGTCCGGGTACATGCGCCCCGTGCACGCGCGCCGTGACGAAGTCGCCCTCGGCGACGATGTTCTTGATCTCGGCGCTCAACTCGGGGAACGTCTTTGAGGGAGCCCAGAAAGGACCGGAAGCCGTCAACGCCGTCGGCGATCAGAGGGTTGTGCTGCAGGTACCGGCCGCCGACGAACGTCGACGCGGCTTCAAAGTCCTTGTCGTTGATGCCCGCCTCGTAGAAGGCCAGGACGGTCTGCTTGTTCTGTTCGAGCCTCAGATCTGGCGAGCCATCCGTGGTGCTCACCAGAGTCTGGGATGGAAAGGTCAGTTCATTTCCCTCAATGTGTCAATGACTGGGGCCGCTACGGCCGCAGCGCAGGGGACGACGTGGTGGACGACTGGCTGCGCCGGCGACTTCTGCTCGGGCGGTGCTGACGCGGCTGGAGCTGTGACGCCTGTTGGAACCGCGGGCATGGCCAGGTGCTGCGGCGCCCTGGCGATGAGTTTTGCTCGTCGTCCGGATCTACATCCCGAGGCCGATCGCACGGTCTTTGCTCAATATCCGGAGGACGGACATGCTACTCGATAACAAGAACGCCGTGATCTACGGAGCGGGTGGTGCCATCGGCACCGCTGTCGCCAACGCCTTTGCTCGCGAGGGCGCAAACGTGTTCCTCACCGGCCGCAACGCCGAGGCGCTCGACGCCGTGGCCAAGGAGATCGCCGCCGCTGGTGGGGTCGCCGAGACCGCTGTGGTCGACGCACTCGACGAGCAGGCCATCGAGGCGCACGCCGACGCCGTTGTGCGGAAGGCGGGCAGCCTCGACATTTCGTTCAACGCCATCGGAGTTCCCCAGGAAGGCATCCAGGGCACGCCGCTTGTGCAACTGTCGGCTGAGAGCTTCAGCCTTCCGGTCAACACCTACGCCACGTCGAATTTCCTAACCACGCGGGCGGCGGCGCGACGTATGGTCCCGAAGGGCTCGGGTGTGATCTTGACAATCACCGCCACGCCGTCCCGACTGGCCGCCCCTCTCACCGGCGGCATGGCACCAGCCTGGGCAGCAATCGAGTCGCTGACCCGCGCCCTGTCGGCCGAGCTCGGGTCGTACGGCATCCGCGCCGTGTGCCTGCGCCCGGACGGCATGCCGGAGACTGGCACCATCGACGTGGTCTTCGGTCAGCACGCCAAGGCGATCGGCATTTCCGTCGCCGAGTTCCAGGCCATGATGGACGGCCTGACCCACCGCAAGCGGCCGGCGACGCTGGCCGAGGTGGCGAAGACGGCGGCCTTCATCGCCTCAGACCAGGGCAGCGCGATCACTGGGACCGTCATCAACCTCAGCGGCGGCGCAATCACCGACTAACCCGAGGTTACGTGGGCTTCAGGCAGTGGACCCCGTGCGTACGCAGGGGTCCACTGTCCACCATTCCGTTGGCATTGGACGGAGTGCCGCCGGCCATGGACTCCTGCCACGTTGATCGAGCGCCATTTGAAAGACGCGCCCTGGTCTAGGCAAACGTCAGCGCTCGGTCACTGTGCCCTCGTTCGCGACCGTACAAAGGAGACCGAGGCACTTCCACGGTTTAGGACCAGCTTAATGATCAACCGCCTCAGCGCCTGTCACGGCCGGAGCAGATCAAACAGTTCGCCATCCTGCCCGCGGAATGGACCGCCGAAAGCGAAGAGCTGACACCGACCATGAAGCTCAGGCGCAGACTCATCCACAACAGGTACGCCAACGTGATCGAGGGCCTGTACGCGCCTACCGAAGGGGGTGACCCCTGTTACGGATTCCGTGTAACAGAGTCACCCTCCTAGCGTCCCGGGCGCGGGCCAGCACGAGCCGGCCCGCCTCGGTCAGATGACAGGTTGCCGTAGAGAGCCATACGTTTCGCGGTAGGAGCGCGGCCCAACCGCGGGAGCGATCGCGTCTCGCAGCCAGCCTGGCAGGCGGGCGACGCGGGAGACCCGGTCGGTCATGGTCTGCACGTGGGTGACCCCGGGGCGCCGCCGCTCGTACTCCGCACCGACGTCGGCCCAGTCGCTGCCCGCAGCCAGCAGGTCGGCCAGCACAAGGGCGTCTTCGACGGCCATAGCGGCGCCCTGCGCCCAGAGCGGCGCCGTCGCGTGTGCGGCGTCGCCGACGAGGACGACCCCGCCCCTGGCTCCATCGCGGGACCCGCACCTCCTCCATGGGCGAGTGGTACAGCGACGACGGCGCGGCCAGCACCGTGGCCACGATGCGTGGCACCGGGTCCGAGAAACCGGCGAACGTCGACGTCAACCATCCGGGATCTGCGCTGACCGGGCCGCCCCGCGTCGCCGAGGCGTACCCGTAGACGCGGCCGGCGTCGACCGGGATGAGAACGAACATGGCCTCGGCGCCGAGCCACGCGCTCCAGCAGTCCACGGCCGTATCGGGTATGACGAAGCGCCAACTCACCGCCGTCAGCAGCGCCGGACGGGGATCGGCGTGGCCGAGCATTGCCCGCCGGACTGCCGAATGCACGCCGTCGGCGCCGACCACGAGGTCATAGGTCTCGCTACGGTCATCGTTGAAGCGCACCTCGACGTGGTCCCGGGATGGCTCCACGTTGGTGATCGTCGAATTCCAGCGGACCCACTCCGGCGCCACGCCAGCCCGCAGCAGCTCGAGCAGATCACCGCGCGGTTGCATATCACCATGCCACCGGGCACCCGACCGTCGCCAAGCCGCGAGCCGATCATCCTGCTGACGGTTGACCATCCCACCGCGCCAGCGCGCACCTGGACGGGTTGCCCTCAGCCGTAGCGGCCCAGCCGTAACGCAACCGCAAGGTCCACGACGCGCCCCGGGGGGTGGCTACCGCGGTGGCAGGAAGAGTCCTCGTCCGCGCATCAGTCACTGGAATAGGCGGCATCGAGCAAGCGGAGGATTGCCGGAACGGGCACGAGGTAGCGGGCGGTTGCCGGCGTTCAGGTTTAGGTGGCGGATGACTGCTGTCTTTGTAGTGAAGGGTCAGGCCGCCCGGGGTTCGCCAATGATCATTGGGTACGTCGGCTGTGCGCGCGATTCTGATCACTGGACTACTGTGTCGGAGCATGACTGCGGAAGGCTGGTTGGCAGACACCCGGACCTCCTACGACACCGTCGCAGTCGGCTATGCCGACCAATTGCGCAATGCTCTGGCTGGGTTGCCCTACCTACGCGCGATTCTGACGTCGTTCGCCGAGATGGTTCGCGCCGCGGGCGGCGGGCCAGTGGCGGATGTGGGTTGCGGACCAGGCCACGTCACCGCACACATGCGCGAGTTGGGCGTCGACGCCTTTGGCATCGACCTTTCACCCGCGATGATCGACGTGGCCCGGCGCGACCATCCCGGCCTGCGGTTCGATGTGGGCTCGATGACGGATCTGGATCTCGCCGACGCCTCGGTCGCTGGCCTGCTCGCCTGGTGGTCGCTGATCCACGTCCCGGACGGTGAGGTTCCCACGGTTTTCAAGCACTTTCGGCGGGTGTTGCGTCCCAGCGGACTGCTGCTGCTCGGCTTTCACGTTGGCGACGAGTCGCGGCTGAAGACACAGGGCTACGGCGGCCACCCGATGAAGGTGCATGTTCACCGCCGTCCGCCGGCGCGAGTCAGGGCCTGGCTGCGCGATGCCGGATTCACGGTCGAGGCCCAGATGCTGCTTGATCCGGACGAGAGCGTTCCAGGGGCCGTCCTCTTCGCGCGCCGCCAGTCCTAGCTCCCGTGAAGGTGGTCCAAGACTAACGTGATGAAAACGGACGAACGCAGGATGCGCATCCATGAGGTACGCCGCCGGCTCATGCGGGATGGTCCGCCGTGGAAGCGACACCACGAGCGGAACTTCGAGACGGTCACCATGTCCCAACGCGACTGCGACCTGTTCCGGGACTTGTTGATCTCCGAGCACGCCGAGACGGTTGCCTGCCGATCGCGGTCGCGCCCGCCTATCACGAGACCGCCGCCTCCTACGTCACCCGGCTGGCCACCCTGCACGGGATGCGGTTCGCCGAACTCTGGCCGCAGGTCAGCCATCCCCGCGCCGCCGGTGGCGCCGCCCGGTTCATCGCCAAGCCGGCCAGCGGGCAGCGGCGGGCCCAGCTGATCCACCGGTCCAACGCTTCGGCGGCCTCGATCGGGCTGCGTTTGGCGATGGCGAACACGGTACGGAGCCCTTCTTCGAGCGCCCACGCCCGGTGCAGCGCCGGGTTGGTCTTGGCGATCCAGGCCAGCTGCTCGCGCTGGCGCTCGGTCAGATGCTCGGGGTTCTTCCACAGCGCCCAGCGGGCGTTCTTGAGCATCTTGGTCACCCCTGTCGGCCGCCTGTTGCGGCTGCGTCCGCGGGCCGCGCCGCGGGCGGCGTTCCACGCGATGCGGCGCTGCTTGTGGAGGGCTTCGGTGGCCCAGGCGACGACGTGGTAGGGGTCAGCGCATTGCGTTGCGCATCCGCGCGCATGGGCCGGTCCGATCCGCTGGACAAGATGAGTCACCACTCACTATCGTACGTTAATGAGTCGTCACTCATCTTAGGAGGATTGGCACCATGGACACCACGCCCCGCGAGCTGTTCCAGCAGATGCAGCAGCAGTGGTTTGGCCAACCAGCTGCCCTAACCGGCGACCTCCTGGCCGACGACGTGGTCGTCGAGGCCCCGTTCGCCCCACCCGGCCGCCCGAAGAGGTTTGAAGGTAGGCAGCAGTTCCTCGACTTCGCCAACCCCCAGCGCGCCACGTTCCCGGTCCGCATCGATGCTTGCCGCACCACCGCCATCCACGACACCACCGACCCCAACACGATCGTGGTGGAGTACGAGCTGACCGGCACGTCCATCAAGACCAACCGGCAAGCCACCGCCGCCTTCATCGGGGTCTTGACGGTCCGCGGCGGCAAAGTCGCACTCTGGCGCGAGTACCAGAACACGATGGCCATGCAGCAGGCTCTCGCTTAGGCATCCCACTCTCCGGCATGGTTCGGTTAACGCAGACGGGACGCCAGGGCCCCGAAGGGCGAGCCGCCGCGACGGCCGGAACGCGCCGGCGCGCTATGTGATCGCTTCAACCGCACTACTTTGCCGAAAGTAGTGCATCCGATCTTGGGACGTGCCAAAGGTTCGTAGGGTACCGATCTCCTCGGAAGTTCTGGATGCCGCGGCGGCTGACCCGACTTCTTCGGCCGGGGGCGTCATCTGGCACGAGTCGTGTCATCACGGCACTACACGGTTCTCGAAGTCCCGCAGCGCTGCTCGCCAAAGTTCGAACGGATCTGGTCTAGGTCACAGCCGCGCGAGGACGCCTTGCAGCGGGTACGGCAGCCGGTCGAGGTCGACCGCTTCGGCCAGGAGCCGGCCGTAGCGCAGCTTCCGCCGGGCGCCGCTGCCGAAGAAGCGCCGCATCTGCGCCTCGACCTCGTGGCCACGCCACGCCGGCTGTGCCTGCAAGGAGCGGAAGGAGCCCAGGTCGCCCTGGGACTCGAACAAGCCCTCGATCCGGGATGCGCCGACCGCCCGGATGAACTCGTCCTCCAGGTCGTCAACGCAGACATGGAAGCCCAGCTGCTCCATCTCGTCTCGGTTGCTGGGCGAGCCAACGCCCGCGTCGGTCAGGCCACGCCGGTAGACCTTCTCCTCGCCGACGTCGCACAGGCCGGCCAGGCGTACGCCGTCCCCGAGAGGACCAATCTGCCGGGCGAAGCGGGCGAGCGCATGGGCGCCCCCGATTGGGAAGACCACGGTGCCGTCCGCGGCCAGGTCGTAGCCAAGCCGGGCGGCGACGGTCTCCAGGGCGATCTGATCACTGACGCCCTCGACGAACACGATGGTGGTGGCGTCCTCGGCCTTCATCAGCGCCCGGGCCGTCGCGTGGGTGGAGGCGGCCGGACCGCTCATATATCCGTCGAGGAGCTTTCGGGCGAGTTCACGGCGCTTGGCAAGGTCCATCGCGGTATCTACCAGCCATCGAGACATATTGACATGATCGTTACGGTCAAATTCAGTAGGTGGTGGCCCCGATTCCGGCGCCGAGCTCGACCGGCAGCGGGTAGACCTGCTCGGCCGGCAGGTGGCCTGCGACCGCGTGCTCGTCCCCGGCGTCCAGGAGTGCGCGGATGTGGTGGACGGTCGTGGTGATGTCGGTGACAGCGACCGTCCACTGATCGACGTACCGGTCGACCGCCTCACCGGACAACCCGACCTGCAACGACTGGTATGGCAGCGGTTGCAGGTGTAGTGACCGTTCCGGGTCCCATTGCACCCGTACCGGGCCGGTCTTCATCCGCCTGGCCCACGTCGCCCGGTCGACGTACACGTCCCGGTCGTAGTGGCTCAGGCACGCCCTGGCCGGGGCCCATTCGAAGCCGTCGCGGGTGATGTCTACCGACAGCACCCTTTCCTGCCCAGGCTTCGTGGCTCAGCCGCAGCGGTACATCACCCACAGGAACGACGGCTTGATCCAGGTCATCCGGGCCTGGCTGAACGGATCCACGAATCGACCCGCCGCGACCGCCGGGACCGCGATCTGCGCCGGGTACGCCTGATACACGGTGATCGTGTCAGCCGAGAAGCGGGCACGGACCTGCCGCACAGCAACGGAAACGGACACGCCCCGCATTCTTACCCAACGAAGCCCCACTGTCCCACCGAGATTCTCACCAGCTAACACCACACCCGGTCATGCCGCTGA
>Ga0137365_10001886_pt1 | contig 16515 bp, 17 predicted proteins | sample SagtaG_9_FD_104799 | JGI IMG/M metagenome (GOLD analysis project Ga0137365, IMG submission 104799) | Vadose zone soil microbial communities from Sagehorn Ranch, Mendocino, California, USA - Sage1_L_40_16 metaG | ecosystem: Environmental > Terrestrial > Soil > Vadose zone | place: USA...
AGCGCGGGCAAGAGTGGCATTACTCGGTTCCATTTGACACAAGCACCTCCGGAGCCCGAAGCCCCGACCGGCGTGGCAGCGATTTCCCCTTCCCTGGTACGCGGCTTCATCACAGCGGCGGGCGATTCCGCCCCAAGCGACCAGGCCAGCAAGGCTCAGCTGCGGGACGCTGTTCGCCGGTACGGAATCACGGCCTTGGCATTTGCGGTCCCCGATGGCGCTCCGGCAAGAGTGATGATCCGCCTGTACGATCCGTCCGGCAGGCTGCTCCGGACGCTGATCGACGAGACCTACGATCCCGGCGCATACCGGGTCCAGTGGGACTCGAAAGACGCACGCGGCACTCGGGTCGCGCGCGGCGTCTACATAGCGATAATGGAGGCGCAAGGCTTCCGCGCCATGACCAAGCTCGTCGTGGTCCAGTGAGTGTGCGCGCCCGTTCGCTGTTGTGCCTTCCCTTCCTGGTCGTGTGCCACCTGCCGAGCGCCCTGGCGCAGGGAAGGACCGAGACCAGTTTCCCGTTGGAGCCACTGAACGCGTGGGCTGTCGCTCTCGGCGGTGCCGGGGCCGCTAAGCAGGGGGCGGCGTTCTCATCGCTCAACCCGGCCGCTTTAGCAGGTGAGCGAGGGGCTGAGCTGAGCCACCGCGCGTCCCCGATCGGAACGCGAGATTACGCGATTGCCGCTGGTCACGCCGGCCGTTGGGGAACCCTCCGCATAACGGCGCGTCGCCGTGACTGGGGCGAGATCGCACACGACCTCGGCGTCGACGGTTTGACCGCCGGAGAGCAGTCGGTCGCACTGACCTTTGCTGATCGCGTGCTGCGGGGACGCGTGGCATGGGGGGTGTCACTGGCCCGCCTCGACGCTGACTATCTGGGCTCGCGATCCGGGACATGGGCGGCGGATCTCGGCGCTCAGGGGTACCTTGGACGAGGTTTCGGTTTGGGGGTGGCCCTGCTGCACGCAGGCAAGGGCTTTGAGAACGACGGGGGGCGAGCACCTCTCCCCACTCGGCTCCGCCCGGGGGTTGCTTGGGAGGGACGATTAGGAACACTGCACCTGGCCATGGCGGGCGATCTCCCGCTGCCCGTCGCCCTGGACGCGCCCCCTGATGCCCACGCCGGCGCGGAAATCGGCAGCTCATGGGGCTCTGTGACTGCCGCCGTCAGGACAGGGTATCGCTCGTTGGTCAACCGCGACGGCAGCGGGTCGAGGCTAGGTGCGTGGACCCTCGGGGGAGGAATCCGAGTCGGTCGTCTCGCGGCCGACATCGCATACACGTTCGGTGTCGTGTTCGGCGACGAGCGCTTCGTTTCGTTGTCCCTCCACTGGTAGCCGCCCTAGGCCCGCTCCACCCGGTTGCAACCAAGTCCGCCGTGCGGCGTTCACTGATCGCCGCACTTGCTGTCTTGTCCTGCGCCGCCTCATCCCCGGAGGCGCAGGAGGCGGCACGCGTAGGCCGGCGCCTGATGATTCTCGCCGGACCTCTGGATATGGCGGAGCGCGACGAGCACGCCTCTCCGCTGCGCTATGACGGCGCAGGGCCCTTCCTGCAAATCAGCTACGCGCACAGGACCGCGCGCGTGGCGCTCGCCGCCCGGCTCGGTGGAGTGATCGGTACGCTGCGATCCGCCGCGACCGGGGCTGACGACCTACCGCGCCAGGAGATCACGCGAGGCTGGGTCGATGTCGAATACGCGCGCCTGCTTGGCGCCCCTGGGCCGCGCACCCGCTGGCTCCTCGGCGCCTCGTTTGCCGAGCGCGGCACGGTCCTCCGTCATCTGACGGTCCCCGCCGATGCCAATAGTGTGGGCTACGCGCTCTACAGCACGGCCATCGGCCCGATGGTCGCTATCGAGCGCCCAACCGGCCCACGTAGCAGGTTGAGCGCGCAGCTTACCGTGCCGGTGCTGGCGTTGATAGGACGCCCATACGGTGGCCTCTACAACCGACTGACTCCGATCCCAGGTGGCCTTCGTCTCCACGTCGCCACGGTCAGCGCCTTTCAAGCAGTGGACGTCGCCGCCGCCTACACCGTGGAACTCAGTGGCGGCACGGACCTGCTGCTCGGCTATAGACTGGTGGTCGAGCGCTACCACGACGCCGCCCCGTTCGGCTTCGCGTCGCAAGCAGCGTCCCTTGGGCTTACGATACGCATCGGGGCGGATCGATGAAACACGGTCACGCGGCCGTGGCGGCCGTCGCGCTCCTCACAACCGGTTGCAGTGGCGTCTTCGTCGGCCCTGACCCGAAGCTCGACCGGCTTGGGCTGTTCGAGCGGGTGTGGCGTGACGTGGACCGCTACTACTCGCTCTTCTCGGTGAAGGGCGTGGCTTGGGATTCCCTGCACGATACCTACGCCCCTCGGGCAGCCCAGGCCGCGAGCGACAGTGAGCTCGGCGACGTCGTTGGGGCGATACTGTCGGAGCTGCACGACATCCACGTCAACTTAGCCGCAGGGCCGCAATTCTATCGGTACTCTGGCTATGACGCTCGCCCTGCCTTCTTCGATCCGGGCGTCGTGGCGCAATACGTCACCGACCGCCACGCCGCCCCGAACGCACACTCGGCGTTTGGGCACGCCGCACCCGACATCGGCTACGTCTGGATCCTGCATTTCGCGGGTTCCGGCTTCGGCGCGGACATCGACACGGCCTTGGCGCAGCTCGTGGACGTGCGTGCCCTCATCATCGATGTCCGTGACAACCCCGGCGGGCAGTCCTCGAACCTTGAGGCCGTCGCCAGCCGTTTCACCGATCGCGACCGCACCTACGCCTTCACCCGCGTTCGCGACGGCCCGCGGCACGACGATTTGAGTCCACGGGAGCCGCAGGTCCTCTCGCCGGAAGGCCCGCGACGTTTCACAGGCCCCGTCGCCGTGCTCACCAACCGCAAGTCGATGTCCACGGCCGAGGGCTTCGTGCTCGCCATGCGTGCGCTACCTGGCGTTACGATTGTCGGAGACTCCACTGAAGGCGGGGCCGGGAATCCAGTGACGCGAGAGCTGCCCAACGGTTGGACCTACCGCTTCCCGTTCGCCACCTGGTACGCGCCGGACGGTGCGACGTTCGAAGAGATCGGGCTGGCACCTGACGTGTGGGTCCGCGGCAGCGCCGAGGAGCTCGCCGCTGGACGGGACGCCGTGCTGGACACGGCTCTGGCAGTGCTGAGGCGATCCCAGTGAGAAAAACCAAACCCGGGGCCGAAAGCTCCCCGGGTTGGCGGTCGGGCGAAGTGGCCGTCACACTTCGGCCGCGACCGTTGTCTGTCTGTTGTACGGGACCGAGGCCGGAAGGTTTCACCTCCGCTGCTCCCCCGCCCGCTGTCCGGTCTATTAGACGCGCGGCCCCCCGAATTGGTTGCACCGGCGTTACCAACGTTTCACTCTGCCCACCCGCGACACCGTAATGGTGGCGACGTGAGGCCCGCGCCGCAGCACCACGCGGGTGTTCGAGAGGCCCCAAGCGAGCCCTGTGGGGATGAAGACGACCTCGGGATTCGAGACTTCGAGCGCCACGCCGTGCTGGGCTGGCCCGGGCCAGCGAGCGTAGGGCCGCCAAGCCGGCTCGGGCCCGCCGATCGCACCGGCCCGGCGGTCGATTCGCAGGGAGTCGGCCGCGATGAGCAACCGCGAGGGGGAGCCGTCGAACACCGCGGCGCTCCGGGCTACGGCGAGGGCGGTGCTGAACTCCACGGCAGCCCGATCGACGGCCACCCAGTCGAGCCAACCCCATAAACGAGGGAGCGTGACCGCGGTCACAACACCCAGGATGGCGAGCACGACTGCCAGTTCGGCAAGAGAGAAGCCCCGTCGCATGGCAGAGAATTAGCGACGGCAGGCCGCCAAGGCGGCACCCGAACAATGCAGCGAAAAGCCAAAAAACGCGGCAATTGCGGCCTAACGCAGCTGTGCAGAAAGAGGTATGTTGTGGGCCCGTTGGACTTGCACCGCGGCACGGCGCCTGCCCAGAGAAGGGGTGGCGGACATCACAGGCTCCAACTCCGGAGTGCATCGGGAATGCCCGGTTCACGCTTGAAGTTCGACTCGCTACCCCACGCGATCTTCCTACAACGGGTTACGGCCCAGCTGCCGGCGACCTCACTGGAAGCCCGTCTGGGGCAGGGGGCGTTCCTGGCGCTGCGCCTCGTCGACCTGCTCGCTCCCGATCGGGAGCCCGTCTCTCCGGATGCGTTTCACTATCAATGGATTGCGACGGACCGGTTTTGCAGCGAGCTGCGCGCCGCCGCCACCGAGGGCGCGCACGTGCACGGGATCGCGGCGAGCGCCGCCGACGCCCACCGCCTGAGCGACCCGCGCTTGCTTGCGCCGGCGCTGCTGGCGTACGCGCACTACCTCGAAGACGCCATGCGCTTCGACGAAGCGCTGGATGTGTTGTGGACGCTGGTGCAGGTGGGCGACGCGCGCCTGTCGTCTCCCGATGCGGTGGCGGTGCGGCTGCGCATGGCACGCGTGAGCCGCAAGCAGAACCGGTTCGACGAGGCGGAGGCGGCGTACGTCGCGGCGGGCGAGCTCGCGGCCACGGCGGGCGACCGGTATTCCGAGCTGCTAAGCCGGATCGGCCGGGCGAATACGCTGCTGGGCCGGGGCAACCTGGCTGAAGCGGAGCGCTGCCTGCGGGCGATTCTCGCGGACGCGCGTACGGCGGGCCAGCAGGACGCGGAAGCGCGCGCCGAGCACGGCATCGGCGTCGCGTTGCATCACATGGGCCAACCGGCGGACGCGATTCCGCACGTGTGGCGCGGCTTCGAGCTATACGAGGACGAGGAGTCCCGGCTGCGCGCGCTCAACGACATCGGGATCATGCTCCTGATGGTGGGCGACAGCGTAGGGGCAGAGCGCGCGCTTTCGGAAGTCGTCCGCCGGGGCGCCACGCAAGACAACGTGAACAACGCGTTGGTCGAGTTGATGCACTGCGCGTCGTTCCGTCGGGACCGCGTCGGTTTCGCGCGCTGGCGGGAGCGTTGCGAGAAACGCGCCGCCGACATGCCCCCCAACATCCGGGCGGACTACTATCTGAAGCAGGGGATCGGTCAGGCACGCTTCGGACAGTTCAACAAGGCCGAGGCCTTGATGGGGTGGGCGCTGGAGGTCGCGAGCGGCGCTGGTCTGCATGAATTCGAGTTCCGGATCGAGCGCATAAGAAACGGACTCCGCAACTGCGAGAGGCTCCTTCAGGGGGAGCTGACTGCGGCCGCGGAGCCGGTGTTCGACACCGAGGAGCTGCGCGAGGTTTCGGCCTCGTTGGCGCAACTCGTCGGCTAAGGCGTTACCGACACGTGTTGCTGTTGCTGGTATCACACGGCTTCGTATCCGGCCTGGGGCCGGTGGCGTCGGCGCAGGCGCTGGCGGTGAGCGCGAACGACACGACGACAAGAGCGAGGAGCGCGCGAATCCGACGGGACATAGGAACCTCCGGAGACCAGGTTGGGGGAGCGACTGTAGTCCGCGCACCAACCTGGGCGCCGTGCCGCGGCATGATTAGGGCGTTTTTGCGGCACCGTAGGGCGCTTTTGCGACATTCATGCTCCATTCCGCCCGCCTCATGACCCCCGAGCCCTACACCGTCCTGATCGTGGACGACGAAGCGCCGTTGCGGCGCGTGCTGGAGCGCTTGCTCAGCCGCGAGGGGTACCGTGTCGTGAGCGCCGGGAGCGCGGAGACTGCCTACGAGCTGCTGGTGACCGAGCAGGCGAAGGCCCTGCTGCTCGACATCCATCTCCCCACGATGTCGGGGCTGGCGCTATACCTCGCCATCATCCATCGCTGGCCGGCGCTCGAAGGATGCATCGCCATCATGACGGGCGACGCCGACGCGGAAGAGGTGCGGACGTGGCTCGAGCGCCACCGCTGCCCGGTGATCCGCAAGCCGTTCAACCTGAAGCAAATCTCCGAGTGGCTCGCGGCCGTCATCGCGCTCCAGGAGGGGCGGCGCGAGCGGGGGGGAGCTCAGGCGTGACGGGAGTTGGAACCGGCGCCGGGGCGCCGCACCACGACCCGCTGCACAACCTGCGAGAATACCGCACGCTCGCGCCGTGGAACCTGCGCGACCTCGCGGCACTGGTGGGCGCCATCCTCGACGCGTCGGCGATCACGCCGATCAATGCGGCCGCCAAAGCCCAGCCCAGTGAGCGGACGATCCGCTTCTATGTGACCAAAGGTCTGGTGAGCCCGCCCGAAGGGCGCGGCACAGCGGCGACGTACTCGTATCGCCACTTCCTGCAGCTGCTGTGGATCAAGCTGCGCCAGATGGAAGGGGCCACGCTCGCCACGATCACCAAGGACATGCAGGATCAGACTGGCGACGTGTTGGAGCGCCGAGCGGCGCAAACCCTCGGGGCGTCGCTGCCGGTGCCTGACCGCTTGCCGCTGCGCACCAAGGGCGCGCCGCCCCGCGGCAAATCCGGCCGGGCGCTCACCGCCTGGATGGCGCGCGACGCCGAGCGCGAGCCGGACGTGCCGAGCTCGTGGCGCCGGATCCCCGTGGGCCGAGGGCTAGAGCTGCACGTCGAGGCGGCGCATCCGCTGGCCCGGCTCGGCCCGGACGAAGGGGCCGTCGCCGACGCGGTGCGGCAGGCGCTCGCGAAACTCATGCCGCACGGCGGCGCGTAAGGGGGGCACCACCTTCTCGAACCGGGAGCGTCCATGGGCTCGCTGATACTCCTCGCTTTGCTCGTCGTCGTCGTGGGCTGGCTGATCGGTGCCTACAACGGGCTCGTCTCGCTCAAGAACCAGACGCTCAACGCGTTCAAGCAGATCGACGTCCAGTTGAAGCGCCGCCACGACTTGATCCCCAACCTCGTGAACGCGGTGAAGGGCGCGATGGACTTCGAGAAGTCCACCCTCGAAGCAGTCATCCAGGCGCGCAATCAGGCCGTGAAGGTGAACGCCGCCGGGCCCGAGGCGATCAAACAGATCAGTCAGGCAGAGAACGCGCTTTCGAGCGCGCTGTCGCGCCTGATGGTGGTGGTAGAGCAGTATCCGCAGCTCAAGGCGACGACCAACATCGGTCAGCTGCAAGAGGAGCTCACGTCGACCGAGAACAAGGTCTCCTTCGCGCGCCAGCTCTACAACGACACGGCGACGCAGTACAACACCAAGCAGCAACAGTTTCCCACGAACCTGGTGGCCGGGATGGCCAAGGCGCAGGCCGCCGACCTGTGGGAGATCGAGGACCAGGCCGAGCGCGCGGTTCCGCTGGTCGACCTGTCGAGCAAAGGGCCTCCCCCCTTGAACCCCGCACCGCGCCGCGGAGAGATCGAACGGGGGTGACGACCCTCAACCTGTTTCAACAACAGGAAGCCAACCGCCGGCGCACCTTCTGGCTGGTGGTTGGCTTCGTGGTTTTTTTCGCCTGGCTGGGCTTCGGCGGCGACTACATCTACTACCTGTACACGCGTGACGCGCCGCGTCTCGCCTATCACCACACGTTTCCGTGGTTCGGGCTGGTGTTGTCGCTCGTCGCGCTCGCCATCGCGTGGTACGCCTACAAAACCGGGCCTGAGAAGGTGTTGTGGTCGACCGGCGCGCGGGAGGTGACTGATCCGCAGGATCCCGGGGAGAAGCAACTCGTCAACGTCGTCGAGGAGATGGCGATCGCCGCGGGCATACCCCGGCCGCGCATCTGGATCGTGGATGACCCCGACCCGAACGCGTTCGCGACCGGCACGGACCCCCTCCACTCCCACCTCGCGGTGACCCAAGGGCTGCTCGACATCTGCACGCGCGACGAGCTACAGGGAGTGATCGGCCACGAGCTCGGCCACGTGAAGAACCTCGACGTGCGCCTCATGACCACGCTCGCGGCCCTGGTGGGGGCCGTGGCGCTGATGCACGACGGGGCGACGCGCGTGTTCCGCGGGGGGGGTGGGGGGGGCGGCTCGAGCAGCGGAGACCGGAAGGGCGGCCCGCTTCTGTTGGTCTTGCTCGTCGTCTGGATCGTCTCGTGGCTCCTCGCCCCGATTATCGCTCAACTGCTAGCGCTGGGGGTGAGCCGCAAGCGGGAATACCTCGCGGACGCGATGAGCGCTCAGTTCACGCGCAACCCGCTCGCGCTCGCGAGCGCGCTGCAGAAGATCGAGGGCGCCGAGGCTCCGACCGCGCACATCAAACGCGGCGCCGCGCACCTCTGTATCGCGGATCCGCTGGGGCGTCGCCTGACGAACCACGAGGGCTTGTTCGCAGACGCGCTCGCGACCCACCCGCCGATGGGGAAGCGGATCGCGATCCTCAAGGGGATGGGGTATGCGCAGCTGAAGCGGGAGGGCGGTTCTGTAGCCTAGTTCCGGCGGCGACCCAGCGCTCAGCCCGCCGCGCTCAGACCGATCTCAGCTGCGCCGCACTCCTCCAGAAACCTCGCCAGGAGCCGGTGGACGCCCCCGGTGCGCACCCTTCTCCATGACGTGCCGGTGATTCGCTGGACCAAGCGGTAGCATGCGGCGGGTTCCTTGCCTGCGCGGAGCGCCGAGCGGCATAGAGAGGCGCCCTCCCGTTCCCATGTCCATACCCAACGGAGCACTGTGATCCAGCCCCGCAGCCGGTGGAGTGGTGGAAGGCCGTCCGCTTCCAGCATGGCGGCGACGCGAGACCGGTTGCGCAGCCCGAGGTGCGTCGCCACCCAGTGCGAAGAGCCGAGCGAGCCGCCGCTGAGCAGAAGCGCATCGATCAGCGCGCGGCTTGGGAAGGAAAGCCATGGCAGAGCGACGTGAATGATCGGACGCAGTTCGTGCACCTGCAGCATTCCTCGTGTAAACGGGTTCGACATTCTACCGCGATCACGTAGCGTCGTAAAGCTCCCAGCGTGGCGCCGACGTACCACAGAAATCGTGATGGCGATCACGGGCGACGCATCGCCGCACGATTACAAAATGTCACAGCGCTCGCGATGGCCGCGTTCTACCTTGCGCCGACCCTCATCGCGAGTTGACGCACCTTGTTTCTGCGGAGACAACTTTGCTACGGCATGCTGGCCCTGGGCGCGGTCGCATGCGAAGCCGACAGATCGGCGACCGGACCCGGAGGGCACCTGCCCGGACCGCCGGTCTTTGAGGCGATCACGCAGCCGACTGTCTCCCTGACGCTCACGCCGACCTCGAGCTACCAGAACCTTCCACGGGACAGCGTCGTCTACTACCCGAAGTACACGCTGGTCACGGTCCACGCCACCGGGCTGCTGCAGGAGTACTACAGCGACGCCGCCGGCTGGGACACGCTCCGCGGCAGATCCATCGGCTCTTGGGACGCGGCGGGAGGGTATTCCCAGGCCTATGGTTGTAACGGGAACGTGTACGTCGGTTTCGCGGACCCTGGGTTTGTGGGGTTCTGTCGTGGTGCAGGCGACACCGTCAAGCACGACACGTACACCGCACAGCTGATCGTGAAGGGAACCGGTACCGTGGGCTGGGATCGCGGACCGGTGACCGATCTGGCTTTCTGCGACAAGCCAGGGCTGCCGCCGTGCTTCGTATTCACCGGCTCGCACACGGTCAGTATCACGCCCGAGCCCGTCAATTTCGACGTGACGGCGAATCCCACGACCGCCAACTACAAAGATACTGTCACCGTCACCGCGACCGTGTCACCGGGACAGGTCGGCACCTTGAACGTGCCGTGGACGATCGACTCGGTGAAGTGGGCGCCCGCCTTCGGTACTCAGACGTCGCCGTGTCAGTGGTCGGACTTTGTGACGTCGAACCCCGGCACCCGCACCTGCCGCAAGCCGTTCACGCGCACGGGCACGCTGACCGTGTTCGCGACCGTGAACGGCGTCGCCGCGCAGAAGGCGCTAACGATCACGGTGACTCCGCCGCAGCTTAACGTGACGGCCGCGCCAGCCAGCGTCACCCCATCCCAAAATGTGACCTTTACGGCCTCCGTGACACCGTCCACGATCACCTGGAACCTGTCAACTTGGACGTGGAGACCCGACAGCGGGACGGGCGGCATCAGTGCGCCGTGCAACTGGTGGGAGAAGACCTGCTCGCGAGGGATGTCGAAGTCGGGGTGGATGAGGGCGACGGCTATCATCGGGGAGTACACGCTGAACGACTCGGCCCATGTGAGCGTGGTACCTTGCCTCACCAACGACTCGATTCTCGATGACTCGAGGATCAGGAGGAAGCTGAGCCAGGCGTGGAACAACTCAAATTCGAACGCTACAGCGAGCCAACGGCTCGAGCAGTGGGGTATGCGAGTTCGGCTACCGGATGGGCGTATCGTTGACTCGAACTTTACGAATCTCCCGGGCGCCACGCCATGCAAAGCGTTTGACGAGCAACTGTTCAATCCCAATTCGATCGGGACGGTACTCCTCACATGGCACACGCATCCGTTCAAGCCGGCTACCAAAGGGTTCAGCGCGTGGATACCAGCACCGCCGGGAGAGTTGCTGCCGATAGGACCCGCAGGCTGTCCCACCGGTCAGAACGGCGGTGCGTTTCCTGGTCCGAGCGATGCCGACAAGAATCACCCGTATCAGCAGATCATTGTGGACAAGACAAACGCCTATTGGATTGATCACCCGCCCACCAACTTCAACCAGTTGGCGAATCTGGTGTATCAAACCAAGCGTCGAAATAAGTGCGACATACTGACCTACAACTAGCCTATGAGCAACAATATTCGTGGAGGCACTGTGAGCACCAAACGGACTCAGGGTGTGTTGGCGATCGTGCTTGCCGCTACGGCGGGCGCTTTCCTGCCGGTGCGGACAGCCGTCCTGGAATATCCGTGCCGAGCTGGGAGCGATACTGCGACCTTGGCGCTGAACGTTGTGAAGAGCGGCCTTGCAGCAAGCGATTCGGCCGGGTCCCTGGAACCGCAAGATGTGAACGCTTCGCTTGTCACGGATTCGGTCACCTGTCAGGCCATCGTGAATAGTTACAACGCGGCCCGGGTCGGGGCCGACTCACTCCTGCGCGTCACCAGCGGGTTCGTCGTTCGAGCTGTGATACCGTCTGCAGACACGGCATACGCAATGTATCTGCCGGCGACCCCTGGTCCACCCGCTCGGACTCAAGAGGTAGCTCACTTTGACAAGGCCTTTCAACTCTTACTCATTCAGGCAGGCCTAAATTGAGATCAGGTGATGGGCCCTTGCCGTGAGAGCACTAGGGGATGGCGCCGTCAGTCGCCTCATGATTCTCAGACCCGCTTCCAGCTCGCTGTGATTGTAAGCAGCCCGATTGGTGCCGCCCGTGACGTTGTGCGTCCATTACTGCCGCTCGCGTCGTCCAAGACGCGCTCAAGCAGGAGCAGACCGACTTCATCGGTCGCGACCGCTACGCCCGCACGGCGGGCTGGGGCAAAGCGCAACGGCTACGTGCCGGGGCCATCTTGATACCGCGAAGGGTCGGCTTGCGGTGGCCGTCCCCCAAGTCCACGAGGCCGGCCAGCCCTACCGCTCGGCGTTCTACGACTTCCTGCGCGGCCATTCGAACGTGGTCCAGACGCTCGCGGTCGAGATGTATGCCTCGGGCTCTATGTATGCCTCGCGCTCTCGACGGGCGACCGAAGCAGCCTTCACCGACGCCACCGGCAGTGCCTCCTTTCGAAATCTGCGGTCAGTGAGCTTACAGTTCACGTGTACGTGGCGGTTGCCCGTCCAGGCCCGGTCGTCGGTGGTCGTGCATCGATGCCTGACTGACTTGCTTTACCTGTACAGCGAGCGAACTGCGTCCAGAGTCTCCGCGCTGCGGGTCACCCGAAATCAGGTGCGTGCGGTACGATGCGACTTCACGCAGTCGGGAAGGCACTCGCGCCCTCAGGGCCGCCCGGGGCTCACACGGTGGCAACGAGGGGGGCGAGTTCATGGCGAGCTAGGTTGCGGACACCGCGTTCAAGATCCTGGGCAGGATCGTAAGCTGATCGCACACGGACGCCTGCTGTTAGTCGCGGTCTCTTAGCCTCGGCCGCGCGCCTTGCCGGCGCACAAGCGGCGTGCGCCGACTCTAACGAGTTCACTCAGGACGAGCTGAGCCATCTCGTGGAAACGGCAACTTCGACGGACTCGGCTACCATCGCGATCCGCCAGGCGCAGAGCATCCCTGCTGCGTCGGAAACGGAAATCGCCTTCGTCCGAGACCCGGCAGTGTGTGCACAGGCAGGCGTTGCCTACGCCCCGGCCGAGCGCGATAGCGTCTTGACCGGCGGTCGCACTCCGCAGCCAGGTGATTCCACCCTAGGCAGGGTAGTCCAGGTGTTTAAAGTCGCCGACCGTTTCATTGTGGCCGATGAGCACATTGTGGCTGGCCAGTTCGCCATGGCTTGGGTGTTCGACCAGACGTTCGCCACGCCCCTAAAGCCGATTGGGCTCTGAGTCGGTGGCTGGTCAGTTCCTCGTTCGACGATCACGCAACGCATGGCCCACGCGCCTGCCTCTGCTCCTTGCCAGCGCCGCCTGCCGGACCGTCGCTCCACAACCGCCCTCACCGGAATCCTCCGCGTGCGCGGCGGATCACGAGTGGACGGAGGCCTTCGCGACGTCGATCCGCGCCGTGTTTGACAGCTCAACCTCGCCACGCCCCGAAGAGATCGTACCCATCTACGACTCCAGTGTCTGCGCGCGAGCGATCCGGGCTTTCTTGGAGGAGGACGCACCTAGCGACTCGCTGCGAGAGTTGTCCCTGACCGCACGGGTCCTCTCGATTGGGAACACCGAGTGGGCCGCGATCATCCTCCCCGACGAATGCACATATCATTGGTTCAACCGAGCCTGGCATCACGTCGGCGTGCACCTCTGGGCCTGCCTGTGACGGGGCATGCGGCCGGGTCGGGCCACGGAGAAAGGCTCGCGCCCTGACCGCGCCGCCGTAGTTTAGGCGACGTGCCCCTCCTCGCCTGGCTTGCCCTGGCCGCTGTTCTCCTGTTGATCGGCAGCGGGGCGCTCTGGCTCACGCGCCGCCGCCTCCGCCAGGCCGCCCTCGCCGCCATCCACCAATTCCGCACCCGCCTGGCACGCTACCACCTGCAGCAGCGCGCCGTGGCCAAGGCGGCGCTGGCCGCAGACCCGGTCGTGCAGGAGGCGGTGCTCGAGCACGCGAGCGGATTCGGGCTCTCCGAGGCCGAGGTGCGCCGGCGCGTCGACCACTACATCGACGAGATCGTCCCCCAGCTCAACGTCCTCTCCTATTACAAGATCGGCTACAACCTGGCGAAGCTCGTGCTCAACCTGCTGTACCGGGTGACGGTCGATTACCAGGACGAAGCCGCGCTCGGGCGGGTCCCCAAGAAGGACGTGGTGGTGTACGTCATGAATCACCGCTCCAACGTGGACTATGTCGTGGTCGCCTACGTGCTGGCCTACGGCGCGCACGTGAGCTACGCGGTGGGCGAATGGGCGCGGGTGTGGCCGCTCGAATACGTGTTCAAGTCGTTCGGCTCGTACTTCATCCGGCGTGGCTTCCGCGAGCCGCTGTACCACGCCGTGCTGGAGCGCTACGTGCACCTGATCACCAAGAACGGCGTGACCCAAGGGTTCTTCCCGGAGGGCCGGCTCGCGCGCGACGGCCGGCTCGGCCCCGCCAAGCTGGGACTGCTCGACTATATCTGTCGCACCCTGCTCGACCCCGAATTCACGCGCGACATCTGGTTCGTGCCCGTCGCCATGAACTTCGACCGGGTGCTTGAGGATCGCACGCTGATCCGCGAGCTGGTGGACGAGCGGGACCGGCCCGGGCGTCTATGGCAGGCCTGGACGGTGGTCACCTACGTCTCGCGCAACCTCGCACGGCTCCTCACCGGGCGACTCAAGCGCTACGGCCGGGCGGCGATCAACTTCGGCACGCCGCTCTCGCTGCGACATTGGCTGCGGGCGACCCCCGGTGTGCTCGAGCTACCCAAGGCGCAGCGGCTCGCTCAGCTGCAGCAGCTGGCGCAAGAGCTGATGACTCGCATCGGCGCCATCATCCCGGTGACACCGGTCCCGCTCGCCGCGGCGGCCTTGCTGTCCTTCGACCAGACGGTGATCCCGAAAGCGGCGTTGCTGGACCGGATGGACCAGCTGCGCGACCGGCTGCACGACGTCAACGCGAAGGTGGTACGTGGCGACGCCCGCATCCTCGACGTGTGGGACCGCGCCTGGCGTATGCTGCGCCTGCGGCGACTCGCGATGGAAGACGGCGACAGCATGGTGGTGCTGCCGGGCGGGCGCCCTCTGCTCGAGTTCTACGCCAACTCGATCGCGCATCTGCTCCCCGTCAGGGGACCGAGAACGCCGTTCCACAAGGAGCACGAGACGGATCCGGGGCTGCCGAGACTGCGCCCCAGGCGCACGTAGCGCGTTAGAGACGTCGAACGGCCGCTGCGGCACGATCGATTTGCGCCACGATCGCGAGCAGGAGCTCCCGCACGACGAACTCGTCGGTCTCCATCCCGGCTAACTCCGCCGAGCAGCGGGCAGCGCACAGCGCGTCATGGATTTCCGCCACTGTCGCCTGGGAGCGGAGCCGCTGCGGCGTCGGCATTCGATAGGTGGGCGCCATGGGGCGAGAAGCTAGGAGGTCGCGCGGTCCCACTGGCACCCGATTTTCCCCGCTTGGTGCGCCTTTGCGCGACGCCGCTCCGTGACGCTGTCCCGTGACGTTGTTCCGTGACGCCGGACAGTCCGTTACGCCGCTCCGGCCGTTTGCTCGAACTCGCGCGTCAGTCCCAGCAACCGCCACCCCGTCACCATCGCGCCGAGCAGGAGGACCGGCAGTACCTGGAGTCCCTGCAGCGCGAGGCCGGCCGCGACCGCCCGCTCGGGCGACACGCCGAAGGGCAGCAGGCCGACGACCAGCGCCGCCTGGACCACTCCGACGTTGGCCGGCGTGGGCCGGAGCAGGCCTCCCAGGTTCGCGGCGACCAGCGCGGTGAAGGAGGCCGCGAGGCTGACCGGGACGTGCGTCGCTTGCAGCACGAGGTGATAGGTCGCCCACTGCGTGGCCCAGTTCCATAGCCCGAGCAGCGTCGGCACCAGCAGCCGCCCGCCCGAGCCCATGCCGCCGAGCAGGGCCAGCCGAGCACGCAGCGCGGCGGGCAGCTGCGCGACGAGCCACGCCCAGCCGCGCGCCCACGCGAGCAGCAGGACCACCACCAGCCCGAGCCCCACGCCGACCTGCAGCGCGCGCAGCCACGGCTCGAGCTGGAGCACGCTCGGCGCCATGACGAGGAACACCGCCAGCGCGAGCGCCTCGGCCACTCGGGTCCACACGACGGACGAGACCGCCGCGCCGACCGGCACGCCGGACTGCCGCGCGATGAGGTGAACGCGCGCCACTTCGCCCGCGACCGCCACCGAGAGGTCGTTCACTGCGGCGCCCACGAGATTTGCCTCTTGCGCGGCACGCCAGCTGTGCGGTGCGACCGGCTTGAGAATCAAGTGCCATGCCCAGCCCTTGGCGACGAGCGAGGAGAGGTTCACGACGAAAGCGACCGCGAGCAGCCACGGGGAGGCGTCGAGCAGGGCGGCGAAGGTGACACGCCACGGGAACCCGACGAAGAACTTGAGGGCAAGCCCGGCGCCGCCGAGCCCCACCAGCCACCACACCCACCGCCACCGGCGCGCGTTCACCTGACGAGGTCCCCGAGCGGGCGGAAGACATAACCCGCGGCGCGCGCGTCCGCGATGATGCCCGGGAGCGCGGCCGCGGTGCGGCGGCGGTCGCCAGCGGCGTCGTACCCGTCGCCGTCGTGCAGCAGGATGATCGCCCCGGGCCGCAGCTTGCGACCCACCCGCCGGCGGATCTCCTCGGCCGGTACACGGGCATCCGAGTCCCACACGCCGAACGTCCATCCGAACACGATGTAGCCCAACCGCCGCGTGGCGGCGGTGACGAACGGGTTGCGATACCCGTGGGGGGCTCGGAACGTACGCGGGGCACGCCCCGTCGCGTCGGCGATGATCTCGTGCGTGGACTCGAGCTCTGCGCGGATAGCGCGCGGGCCGCGCAGGTGGAGCTTGCGATGCCGTAGGGTGTGATTGCCGACCTCGTGGCCCGCTGCAGCGACGCGCTGGGCGATGGCCGGGAAGCGCCGCACGTGCTCGCCCACCATGAAGAACGCTGCCGGGACCCCCTCGGTCTCGAGCGTGTGGAGGATCGGCTCTGTGGCGCCCGGGTTCGGGCCGTCGTCGAACGTCAGGTACGCGACCCGCCCGGCACGCGACCCCCGTCCGATGGCGCGGCCGAACAGCGGGCTGTTGGGCTCGTAGGTGCCGTAGGCCCAAGCGCCGAGCGCGGCGGCGGCGAGGGGGAGAGTGAGCATGGGGCAAAATAAAACAAGAAGCCCCCGGGACGGCACGATAGGCCGCCCGGGGGCCCCTACACATCGGTTACCCGGAGCCGGGGGATTGCTCCCTCCGTTCTTCATCCCGCCGCCGCCGGTTGACTGATTCGTCGCTCGGTAGGGCGAACAGGAGCTCCGGCTTCCATCCCCAAGCAGCCTGGCCGGGCCGCAAGGTTCACCGATGTGGGTGCTGCGGGTCAGATCGGGTCGCGGACCGACCTTCCGCACTGC
>Ga0137365_10001892_pt1 | contig 16486 bp, 7 predicted proteins | sample SagtaG_9_FD_104799 | JGI IMG/M metagenome (GOLD analysis project Ga0137365, IMG submission 104799) | Vadose zone soil microbial communities from Sagehorn Ranch, Mendocino, California, USA - Sage1_L_40_16 metaG | ecosystem: Environmental > Terrestrial > Soil > Vadose zone | place: USA: California...
GCGAGGTCATCAAGGCGTTCAGCCAGCGCCGCGAGGAGATCCAGGCCTACATGGACGCGCCGGCGTTCCGCGCCCGCTTCGGCCGGTCGGCGCGGGCGTTCCAGATCGCCACCCGCTGGACCCGCCGGCCCAAGGCGGAGCCGCTACCCGAGCACGAGCTGCTGGAGGCGTGGCGCGACCGCGCGGCGCAGCTGGGGTTCGGCGAACGGGAGATTGGCCAGCTGCTTGGCCGCACCACCTTCCGCCAGCGGACCGGCGAGGAGCTGCACGCCGCCAAGGAAGTCCTGGCCGGGCCGCTCGGGCTGACCGAGAAGCTGTCGTCGTTCACCCGCCGGGAGGCGCTGCGCGGGTGGGCCTCCCAGCTCCCCCATGGCGGCTCGGTGGCCGACCTCGAGCGCCTCGCAGACGACTTGCTGGGCGACGCGCAGCGCGCCGTGCCGCTGGCGTTTGTGCCCAGCACGGACCCCTCCAGCCGCCGCTACACCACCCCAGGGCTGGTGGCGATCGAGAAGCGCATCATCAACTACGCGCTGGAGACCCGCGATTCGGGCTGCGGGGTGGTCGACGACACCTCCGTCGCGCAGGTCCTGGCGGTGCGGGAGGACCTCAACGACGAGCAGCATGAGATGGTGCGCCGCACCTGCACCTCAGGGGACGGCGTGCAGGTGGTCGTCGGCCCCGCCGGGTCCGGCAAGACCCGCGCGATGAGCGCCATCCACCAGGTCTACAAGACCGCCGGGCACCACCTGCTCGGCGGGTCGCTTGGTGGCCACGCCGCCAAGAAACTGCAGGACAGCTCCGGCATCCCCTGCTTCACAATCACCAGCCTGCTGGGCTCCCTGCAGCGCGGCGAGCTCGTGCTTGACGACCGGTCGGTGCTGGTGCTGGACGAGACCGGCATGGTCGGGACCCGGCAGCTGGCGGCGGTGTTCGAGTTCACCCGGGCGGCCCGGGCCAAAGTGGTGGTGGTCGGCGACGACAAGCAGCTCCCCGAGATCGACGCCGGCGGCGGGCTGCGCGCCCTGCGCAGCCGCCTCGACGTCATCGAGCTCCGCGAGAACGTCCGCCAACGCAAGGCCCCCCAATGGGAGCGGGAGGCGGTCAAGCTCCTACGCGCCGGCCAGATCGGCGAGGCCATGGCCGTCTACGACGAGCACGAGCGGGTCACCGTGCTGGATGACCCCATGGAGGTCCGCCGCACGCTGATCTCCGACGCCTGGCGGGCCGCGACCAGCGAGATGACCACGCCGCCGCACTTTCTGCGGGCGATGGTGCTGGCAGCCGAGAACCACGAGGTCGCTGACCTCAACGGCCTGTTCCGTGCGCTCATGGATCGGCACGGCTACCTCGGCAAGCACCGCCTTCAGGTGGGGGAGCGGCAGTTCGCCGAAGGCGACAACATCATCTGCCTGTACAACAAGCACCGCCTGGGAGTCCGCAACGGCACCAGAGGCGTCGTGGAGCAGGTCCATCGGCGCGACCGCGCCTTGCAGGTGCTCACCGAGGACGGCGTCCGCGTCCGGCTGCCCGCCTGGTACCTGGACGCCGGGTATGTGGACCACGGCTACGCGCTGACGGTGCACAAGGCCCAGGGCCTGACCACCGAGCGGGTGTTCTTCCTGGGTGGCCCGTCGATCTACCGGGAGCTGGTGTATGTGGCGGGCACGCGTGGCACCGTGTCCAACCGCTTCTACGTGACCGCCAGCGACGACAGCCTGCGGGAGCTGGTGCACACGCCGGCGCCGCGCGAGCAGGCCGACCCGCTGGACGAGTTCGTGCGGGCCGCCATGCAGAGCCACGCCAAGAGCTTCGCCGTCGACGAGAGTCAGGCGATCAAGCTGAGCGTCCGGTTCATGGACGAGGCCGAACTGCGCGCCGAGCTTGGCCGCATCCGGCAGACGCTGGCGACCCGCCCGCCAGACTTGAGCGTCGCCGTGCAGCATGCCGCCACCCGCTACGCGCAGGCCGTGGCCGAGCGGGACAGTGCCTGGCGCATCCTCGAGGACCTGCAACGGGAGCGTGCCAGGCCGGCCAGGAGGCGCTGGGGCCACACGCAGCACCACGCCGAGCTTGACGACCTGATCACCCGGCGGCGGCAGGCGCTGGGCATCGCCGACGAGCGGGTCGCCGAGCTGCACGAGGAACTACAGCGCCTGGAGGACCAACAGGCGCACCTGGACGAGTGGATCGTCGAGCACAGCCAGGAGCTGCAGCGCCTGCTGGCTTATGGCGGCGAGCTGGATGACCGCCAGCGCCGGGACCTGGACCGCCTCGTGGCCGAGGAGCCGGCCTGGCTGGTCAACGCGCTGGGGGAGCGCCCGGAGCGGCCGGCCGCCCGGCTGGCCTGGCGGTCCATGGCCGGCGACCTGCGCGCCTACCGGGAGCGGTACGCCATCACCGACGCCGACTCCGCGTTCGGTGCGCAGCTGCCCACCGACCCCGGGCAGGTCGCGGTCTACCAGGAGCTGGCAGAACGGCTGCGGGTGACGCGCGTCAACATCCAGCGGATGGGGCCAGTCGAAGTCGATATTCTCGACGACGTCGCCGGCCTGGAGATCAGCCGCTGACCACCAGCGCATGCGGCCAGCACCCAACGTGGTGGGGCTATTGGCTTGTCCGCTCCGCCCGCCGCCGTATGATGCTGTGCATGATCACCCCGATGCCGGCGCGCGAGCTGACCTTCTATGAGCTGCTGGACGTCAGCCCGCGAGCCTCCTCCCAGCAGCTCGCGGCGCTCCTGACCGCCGAGCTGTACCTGGTTGACGAGGCGCGCCTGCACGACGCGCCGGCGCTGGTGCGCCAGGTGGCACGCGACCGCCGCCTGCGGCTGCACGCCGCCGAGGCGGTGCTCACCAACCCCGCCGCCAGACGCAAGTACGACCTGTCGATTGGGCTGCCCCCGGCACCGGCCACCGCGCGGGTGCACCGCCTTCCCACCGCGACGGCCGCCACGCCCGCCGCTATCGCGCCGCAGGGCTCGCCCAACGACCTGGAGGGCGAGCTTCGCCAAGCGCGGTATGCCAGCTCGTGTCCCAGCTGCAGCCAGCCGATCGACCAGGGCGACCTGATCGGCCCGATCACCGCTGCGGGTGGCGGCCGCCACTTTGTGTGCGCCCGCTGCTACCACGCCGAACAGGCATATCTACCAGGCTGATCGGCGCCGGTCGACCGCGGCCCCTGGCCCGGGTGGCGAATGTCCGGCCCGCCGCTGCCAGCTTGTGGCCAGCCCCAGCCGGCCGGCGTCGTGGTCGACCGCGGAATCGGGATGCACACTCCACGGCAGTCTGAGCAGCGCGCAGCTGCGCCTGCCGATCCGGTTCGAGCTGGCGACCGTCGCCTGGTCGATCCATCGCGGGCCTCTGCCCACGGCTTGCCGCCGGCCCACATCGCGGGCGTCGACGTCCAACGGTCTCGGTCTGCCCGACTCACGGGTGCGGCTTCCGCCGGGCAGACGGCCAGCCGGCCGCGTCGCAGTATCCTTCACCTACGTTCGTTTGCCTCCATTTGCCTCTGATACACTCAGCTGCAGGTGCTGTGCGGACGGCTCCGCTGGCAGCGCCGCGCAGCCCAGAGGTCGGGGGCGGGCATGGCCAGACGCAGACGAGGTGATAATGATGAGCAGCAGCTCGCTCTTGACCTGTGGGCGCCGCCCACCGACGGAGGTGACGATGAACCAGTACGCGCAGATGGCCGAGCAGCACTGGCGTCGCCACCTCCCCGCGCACTACCGGGAGATTCCCGACCCGGGCAGCTTCTTCTCGACCTTGGGGGAGGAGGCCGCCCAGCGGATCGGCGACCTGACCCTGGACCTGGCGGGGGAGGATCCGCCGGGCGAGGACTACCAGGGCAAGCTCGGCCGGCTGAACATGGCCCGCCTGCGCGCCCAGGAGATCGTCTACCGGGACCTGCTCCTGCCGCCCCCGGAGGACGAGCAGGACCAGGACCGGCAGGACGAGACGGCCTCGCCGGACCAGGGGTGGATCCCGCTGGTGGAGGACCCGACCCATCCCTGGTGGCGTCAGGTCAACAGCGAGGAGCAGATCAGCCAGGAGCCGCCCCGGCAGCGCCGCTAGCGCGGTTCCGGCCAGCTGGCCAGCAGGACCTCGCCCCGTCCGGCGCGGTCAGCCGGATCCCGCCAACCTGCAGGCGCTGCGGACCCTGCGGACCATCCAGCGGGAGGGGCGGCCGGCGACCCCAGCCGAGCAGGCGCTGCTTGCCCGCTGGTCCGGCTGGGGGGCGGTCCCGCAGGTGTTCGACCAGGCCCGCAGCGACGACTACGGCTGGGCGCGCCAGGAGCTGGCACAGCTGCTGTCGGAGGCCGAGCTTGCCGCCGCCGCACGCAACACCCTCAACGCCCACTACACCGACGCCGACCTGGTCCAGGCGATCTGGACCGGCGTGCAACAGCTCGGCTTTGCCGGCGGACAGGTCCTGGAGCCCGGCTGCGGCTCCGGCAACTTCATCGCCTTCGCCCCGCCCGACGCCCACATGATCGGGGTGGAGCTGGAGCCTGCCACCGCGGCGATCGCCCGGGCGCTGTACCCCGACGCGCAGATTTCGGCTGTGTCGTTCGCCGAGTTCCCCATGCGCGAGGGTTCGGTCGACTTGGCCGTCGGCAACGTGCCATTCGCCAAGGTGGCCCTGCATGACCGCCGCCACAACGCCGCAGGGCATTCGATCCACAACCACTTCATCATCAAGTCGCTGCACCTGACCCGTCCAGGTGGGCTGGTGGCCGTGCTCACCTCCCGCTACACCATGGACGCGCGCAACCCGGCCGCCCGCCGGGAGATCGCCGCCCTGGCCGACCTGGTCGGCGTGATCCGGCTGCCCAGCGGCGCACACCAGCAGGCCGCCGGCACCCAGGCGGTCACCGACCTGCTGATCCTGCGCCGACGCGAGCAGCACCGCACCGCCGACACCACCGCCTGGGAGCATGCCCGCCCGGTGGACCTGCCCGGCGGGGAGCTGGCCGTCAACGAGTACTTCCTGGACCGCCCCCAGGCCGTGCTCGGCGAGCTGACCGCCGACGGCGGCCTGCACGGCCGGGTCGACCTGCTCGTCCAGCCGACCGGCCCCACCCCACCTGCGCTGGCGACGGCGCTGGAGCAGGTCGCCGCACACGCCAGCCGCAGCGACCTCACCTTGGCACCCAGCCTCGCCCGGCTTTCCCAGCCAGCAGGAGGGGCGGCGCGCCGCCCGGACTTCCCAGATAGCTACCGCCCCGACCTCCGCGACGGGTACCTGCAGGCCTCGGACGGCAGCTTCCGCCAGATCAGCCACGGACAGGCCGAGCCCTACCTAGTGCCAGCCAGCCAAGCCCGCGAGCTGCGGCACCTGATCGGCCTCCGCGACGCCGTGGTCGCCCTGCTCGACGCCGAGGCCGCCTCGGCCGACGACACCGCCGACCTGGACCGGCTGCGTGCGCAGCTCAACCAGCGCTACGACGCCTACGCCGCCGCCCACGGGCCGCTGAACCGGTTCACCTGGCGGCACACCGGCAGGCTCGACCCCGACACCGGCCAGGAACGGCTGGCCCGGGTCCGGCCCCCCCAGGGCGGCTTTCGCCGCGACCCGTTCGCCCCCGCCGTGTACGCGCTGGAGCACTTCGACCCGGTAACCCAGCAGGCCACCAAGGCCAGCATCTTCCGCCAGCGGGTGATCGCCCCCCGCAGCCCCCGGCTCGGCGCCGACACCCCCGCCGACGCGCTGGCGATCTGCCTGGACACCTTCGGGGAGGTCCGCCTCGACCAGGTCGCCCGGCTGCTTGGCACCGACGAGTCCACCGCCAGAGCCGAGCTGGGCACGCTGGTGTTCGACGACCCCGAGGCCGGCCGGGTCGTCCCAGCCGCCGAATACCTGTCAGGCAACGTGCGCGCCAAGCTGGCGGTCGCCCGGGCCGCGGCCGCGGAGGACCCCCGCTACGCGCCCAACGTGCCGGCGCTGGAAGGCGTGGTCCCCAAGGATCTTGGCCCGGGCGAGATCGCGGTGCGGCTGGGTGCCGCCTGGATCGGCGAGCACTATGTCCAGCAGTTCCTCCGCGAGCTCCTCGACGACGCCTCCCTGCAGGTTGAGCATCCGGGCGGGTCGACCTGGGCGGTGACCGGCTCCACCTGGGGCGTGCTGGCCACCTCCACGTGGGGAACCGATCGGGTCCCCGCGCCGCGGCTGGCCCAGGCGATCCTCGAGCAGCGGGTGATCCGCGTCTTCGACGAGCTGCCCGAGGGCAAGCGGGTGCTCAACCTCACCGAGACAGTCGCCGCGCAGCAGAAGGCGACCGACCTCAACGAGCGATTCGCTGAGTGGGTGTGGGAGGACCCCCAGCGGGCCAGCGAGCTCGCCAGCGTCTACAACGAGCGCTTCAACGCGCTCGTGCTGCGCCACTACGACGACGCCGAGCTGTCCCTACCAGGCCTGGCGGTCGGGTTTCAGCCCCACCGCCACCAGGTCGCCGCCGTCGCCCGCATCATCCACGAACCGGCGGTCCTGCTGGCCCACGAGGTGGGCGCTGGCAAGACCGCTGAAATGGCCATGGGTGCGATGGAGCTGCGCCGCCTCGGGTTTGTGACCAAGCCCGCGATCGTGGTGCCCAACCATCTGGTGGAGCAGTTCGGACGGGAGTTCCTGCAGCTGTATCCGCAGGCGCGGATCCTGGTGGCCACCAAGGAGGAGCTGCAGCAGCGCGACGGTCGGCGGACGTTTGTGGCCCGCTGCGCTACCGGCGACTGGGACGCGGTGGTCATCTCCCGCTCCGCGTTCGAGCGGATCCCGCTGCGGCCTGAAGCGCAGCGGGACTACCTCGACCAGGAAGTGGCGAGCATCCGCGAGTGGATCCAGCGGTCCAAGGCGGGGCGTGGGTTGAGCGTCAAGCGGCTGGAGCGGGCCCTCCTGCAGGCCGAGGAGCGCATCAAACGCAAGCTCGACGGCGCCAAGGACCCCGGGGTGTGCTTCGAGCAGACCGGCATCGACTACCTGTTCGTTGACGAGGCCCACGGCTACAAGAACCTGCGCACGCCCTCCAACATCCCCAACGTCGCCATCGACGGGTCCCAGCGGGCCAGCGACATGGACATGAAGATCGACTGGCTGCGGCACAACCGCGGGGGCCGGTGGGCGACCTACGCCACCGCCACACCCATCTCCAACTCCATGGCTGAAGCCTACGTGATGCAGCGCTACCTGCGACCCGACGTGCTGCACGCCGCCGGCCTGGACGACTTCGACTCCTGGGCCGCCACCTTCGGTGAGATCACCACCGGGATCGAGCTGTCCCCAGAGGGCACCCGGTTCCGGCTGCACAGCCGGTTCGCCAAGTTCCGCAACATCCCCGAGCTGCTACGCATGTGGCATCTCAGCGCCGACGTCAAGACCGCCGAGGACCTGCGGCTCCCCACCCCAGCGCTGGTCGGCGGCGAGGTGGAAACCGTGGTGGTCGACCCCGCGGCGGAGCTGCTGGAGTTCATCGCCGAGCTCGGCGACCGGGCCGACGACGTCCGCAGCCGTGCGGTCGACCCGTCCGTCGACAACATGCTCAAGATCTCCACCGACGGGCGGCTGGCCGCGCTGGACCTGCGGCTGGTGGGCCGGCGGACGGCCACCCCCAGCAAGGTCGACGTGGCAGCCGACCATATCGCCGGCCTGTGGGCCACCCATCGGGGCGACGTCTACCCCAGCCCAGACGGCGCCGAGGATCCCCAGCGCGGCAGCCTGCAATTGGTCTTCTGCGACCTGGGCACACCCTCTGACGGCTGGAACGTCTACGACGAGCTGCGGGAGCAGCTGGCCGCCCGCGGCGTGCCCAGAGAGACGGTGCGGTTCGTGCACGAGGCCCGCAACGACCGGGAGAAGGCCGAGCTGTTTGCCGCCTGCCGCACCGGACGGGTCGCGGTCCTGATCGGCTCCTCGGAGCGGATGGGGGTGGGCACCAACGTCCAGACCCGGGCGGTGGCCCTGCACCATCTGGACTGCCCATGGAAACCGGCCGAGATCCACCAGCGCGACGGCCGCATCCTGCGGCAGGGCAACCTCAATCCCGAGGTGCGGATCCTGCGGTACGTCACCCAACGCAGCTTTGACACCTTCATGTGGCAGACCGTGGAACGCAAGGCCCGCTTCATCGCGCAGGTGATGCGCGGCCGCCTGGACGTCCGTGAGATCGAGGACATCGGCGATGTGGCGCTGTCCTACAGCGAGGTCAAGGCCCTTGCCGCCGGCGACCCGCGGCTGCTGGAGAAGGCCCAGCTCGACGCGGACCTGACCCGGCTGGAGCGGCTGGAACGCGCCTGGGCCCGCAACCAGGAGACGCGCCGCTGGGATGCCGACCGGGCCGACAGCCGGGTCCGCGAGCTGCTGGAGGTCTGCCAGCAGATCCAGGCGGCGATGGCGCGGCGGGTGGACACCCGTGGCGACGCGTTCGCCATGGAGGTGGACGGCGCCAGGTTCGCCAAGCGCGCCGACGCTGGCGGGCGATTGCTGATGGTGATGCGGCGAGAGCTGGACGCGCTCGGGCAGGTGCCGTATCGCCGGGCGACCGTTGGCCGTCTCGGCGGGTTCACCGTCACCACGACCACCTCCCGGCGAGCCGATCACACCAGGGAGGTGGTGCTTCGCCTCCAGGACGTGCCCGAAAGCGCCATGCAGGTCCTGCAGCGCGACCTGCAGGAGACCTCCCCCAGCGGTCTGGTCGCCCGGCTCGAGCATCGCCTGTCCGCCCTGGAGGGCCTCCACGTCGATAAGCAGGCCGAGATCGAGCGGACGCGCGTGGAGGCGGGCCGCGCGCGCCAGACGATCGGGCATCCGTTCCCGCAGCGGGAACAGCTCCTCCAAACACGGCAGCGGGCGGAGTTGCTCGCCGCGGAGCTTGAGGAGCTGGCCAACGAGCAGGCCGAGCACACCGCTGAGCAAAGCGCCGCGCCTGAGCAACGGCCTGAGGCGAACGGGCAAACACCCTCGGCCACTGAGCACGAAACAGGCGTCCCGCATGATGTCGGAGGTGAGCCCGTGAGTGACAGCATTCCCAACACCCACTGGGCGTACTTCGACGACCCCGACGCGGCGCAGCGCTGCGCCGAGGAGCTGACCACACTGGACTTCCTCTGCGGCGTCGACCCCTCGCAGGCCCTCGACGACAAGTGGGTGCTGCGAGCGGCACGTGACATCCCGCTCGGCGATGGCACGAGGGAGTGGCAGGCGACGGTCGAGGCGATCGTAGTCCGCCGCGGCGGCATCTACGATGGCGACAAATCCGGCTGGCAGAGCCTGCACACCGGCGACCATGGCCCACCGCCAGCTCCCGGTCGTCCGGTAGCGCCGGCGCAGATCCAGCCAGCCACGGCCGCGGCCACGATTGCACCGCCATCAGCGGTCGACCCCAGCCCAGCCCCAGCTGACCTCCCGGCGGTACCAACCGCCACCCACCAGCGCCCGGCCGCTCCGCCGGCTGATCCACCACCGGCGGTGACCCCCGGCACCGTTGCCGCCACGCCAGCCGTGGCCGGGCGGATCCGCATCACCCACACCGACAGCGACACCGTGGTGCGCGACACCGACCGCGAGGACCTCGCGGTCCGCAAGGTCCTCAACGCCAACCGGTTCAGTTGGTCCCGCAACCAGCAGTTCTGGTATCTGCCTCGCTCATGGGGCTACGAGCGTCGCACCAGCCACGTTCGCGGGCTCCTCGAAGGCCTCCGCGAGCTTGACCGTCCGGTCCACGTCGAGGACGGTCAACCTCTTCCCCAGCGGGAGCTCAATCAGGCCCGCGACCACGTACGACAACTGGCCGAGGAGGCGCAGATGCTGGCCAACGAACAGGAGCAGCCCGCTGGCGCACCAGCCAGCACCCCAGAGCAGCGACCCGACGATGCAGCGCGGACACCCGCTGCCGTTGACGATGCGACCAGCGTGCCGGACGACGCGGACGCAGCGACGATCCTGCGGGAGCGGCTGGCACCCCAAGGGCTGCCCGGAGGGGTCGTTGAGCAGGCTGGGTGGCCGTCCCGCGAGTCCGAGGAGATCAGCGTCGAGTTCTAAACGGGCAGTGTCGCGGCCGCTCCTGCCTAGCCAGCGCAACATCAACCCTCGTCTGTCCGGTCGCGCGCCGTACGGCTTCAGAACAGCTCCCAACCCGCTTCGCGTTCCGGCGGCTGCTCGTGCAGCCACCGCTCCGCAAGCCGCCTGCTGAGCGCCTCGACGACATCACGGTCCGGCGGGAACGCCTCGGCGGCTGAGTGTTCCGGCTGCAGCAGGGCCGTGACGCCGACGGTACCGTGCTCAAGCGCGGCGGCCAGAGTGCTACCTGGCGTCGCGACGGGCCGTGCCAACGACGCGACGGCCACCAGTTCGGCGTGCCATGGCGGGCCCAGATCCGCGGCGACCGCCAGCAGCCGCCCGGTGAAGGCGGCAGTCTCGGCGGCGGTCCACGGCCGGTCCCGCTCGGCGCGGACGGCGTGGGCGGTGCCGGCCGGCTCGGCCCAGCGTCCCTGGGGCGGTCAACTGGTCGGCGTACAGCAGCCGGTTGCCGCGCCGATACACCCGCACCACGTCGGCGGCGCGGGTCCCGTCAAGCTGGTCGGCGGCCGTCAGGATGCCGGTACGAGGCGTCATGGTTGGCGGGGACCACGAACCGGCCATACCCGTTGGCCCGCAGCTGCTGGCGGTAGCGATCCAGGATCCCCAGGCGGCTGGTCGCGGCCGGGACGGCAAGGATGGCCACCTCCACCTGGAAGCCGGCCTCCCGGAACTGTGGCGTCGTCCTCAGCCAGCAGCCGCGCAGAGTGGGGATGGTAGGGCTCGTGCTCGTCGTCCGAAAGGACGTAGCGGTGCAGGTCAGGTTCAGGCATCCTCTCGGACGCTGCCAGATCAGCCACCATCGGGATGCCGGGCATGCCCGCGGGCTGCTGGACAGTGCTCGCCTCTTGCAGAGCTGGCCCGCAACAGCCCGCGCGGACCCGGTAGCCCAGCGCCGTCAGTTGCTGGCGAGCACCAGGCGGGCGGCGTCCCGCGCGACGCGGACCGGGCCGGGGCCGTGTTCCATCCGAGCGCCGGCCATCGCGCCGTCCAACAGCACCTGCAGCAGCCGGGCGGCGTCGCTCGGGTCAGCCACCCCCGCCTCTGCGGCCAGCGCACGGAGTCGGTCGCGGACCTCGCTGCGATGGTTGGCGATCACCTTGTGCACCGGATGGTTCGGATCGGCGATCTCCGCGGCGGCGTTGGCGGCCAGTGACCCGCGCCACTGGCGGGCCTTGAGCCAGCGCTCCAGTTCGGTGAACAGCCGAGCGACACGATCCTGGGGGCTGCCACGGCGGCTGAGTACCTGGTCCATCCAGGCCTGCCAGTCAACGGTCCACTGCGTGACGACCGCGACGATCAGGCCGTCCTTGCCGCCGTTGTACGGCGGAGGTGCCAAGTCGCGGAAGTAGCGGTACAGGGTTGGTGGTGGTAGCTGGGTTCGCTCCAACAACACCCGTACTGGAGTTGCGAAGCCGGACTCCTCGAACAGGCTGGTTGCCTGCTCGAGGAGGTGCTGCTTCGTTCGAGAGGGGTCTCTCCGCCCTGGTGGCGGGGACGGATTACTTTCCACATTGGGAAGAGTAACCGGTCAGGTGGCGGCGCGGCCAAATCCTCCGGGAAAAAGGCTACATCAAGATCCTACCGTTTCGTCGGGTTTCTGATCCTGCGGTGTGGGCCGCGGAATGGATGGGTGGTCAGGCGCGTGCCAGCTGGCGCTGTGGTGCGGTGTCGTGCCGGCCGGCCTCGGTGTGATGCTGGGCTGTCTCCAGGTCCAACTCGACGAGGACCTCGTGCCGTCGCCTGAGGGAGGGTGGTAGCGGTGTGCAGTCCGGGGGCTCGGTCGAGGGAGCGAGCGAGGCTGGCGTGTCGCGGCGCAGCGCTGATAGGCAGCGGCCTCAGGACCTTCACTGGCCACAGATCTCCGGGTCGCCGGCTATCCCATCTGATGGGGGGCCTGCTCCTGCCACACCGCTGCCAGCAAGTTCCGCAACGCAGCTACAGCGTCCTCGCCGCCGTCCAATGCCGCCGCGATCCCACTGCCGTAGACCATGATGTGCACACAGCTGGCAAGCGCCGCCGGGTGGGCTGCACCCGCGGCCTCCGCCAGGCGCTCCAGTAGTCGGCGTTCTTCCCGCAGGTAGCCGACCACCGCGTCGACTTGGTCGGGATCGTCGACCGCCCCGGTCCCTGCGGCGGTCATGAACGCCCAGAGGCCACGCCAGTCGGGACGGCGCAGCCAGCCGGTATAGAAGTCCACCAGCGGTCCCAGGATGGCCCGGCCGTCCTGCTCATCGGCTCGGCGGATGGTGGTCTGCACCATGTCGCGGAATCCCGTTCGATACGCCTCGAACAGCGCGACGTGGCGCCCAAGTGTGTGCTGGTCGATCCCTTCGGAGCTCGATCGGCTCACGGCGTCCTCCACCCCGCTGGCCGGATCAACTAGAGTTGATAACGGGCGGTTGCAGCTTAAATTGCAGACAAGACGCGCGTCAACCCCGTGCCCCGTCAACGGCGGCGATCGACGCTCGTCGCCCGACCGGCCGCATGGTTCGCGGCCGGGTTCGGCTGCGATCGCATCTCGGCGGTCACCTGCGGAGAGATCACAAGCTGGCGCGAGCACCTGGCCGCCACCGTGCTGGGCACCCACCGCGACGGCCGCCAGATCACGATGACGCCGGCCATGGTCAACAACCACCTCGCGCACCTATCGGCGTTCTTCACCTGGACCGCCGCGTACGTCCCCTGGGTGCCAGGTCAGACCGGGAATCGACTTCGCCTCGTGCAACTCCCTCGGGGTGGTCCGGCGCCTGGCCGCTGAGTCGGGTCATGCGGTGAGTCCGCGCGGTGACCGACTCCGAGAACCTCAACCCGCCTTGAGCGGTGGGGAGCTGGCCCAACTGCTCGGCCCGGCCACCGGGGGCTGGTCGGCTCTCGGCGTGACTGCTCACCGCACCGCGGTCGGCGACGCGATCCAGATCCGCAACAGCGACGGCACCCTCATCGGCCTTCAGCCACTCGACCACGCTGGGCGCCCCACGGAGCAGTACAAGGGCCGTCATCGGTACCCCACCCGAGCGGCGAGCCAGTGGGAATCCGGATGCCCGGCGGGTTCATTCCGCCAAACCCGCAGCGCGCTGCCGATGCGGAGTATCAGCGCTGGGGCGCTGTGCTGCGTCCTGCGGTTGCCAAGGCAGAGGGCTGACAGCGCCCGGTACGCGGACCCGTACCCGATGGGCACGTCGTTGCCCTCACCCGTTTCGTTTTGGTCGAGGTCGGGTTCGCTGTCGCCGTCTTCGTAGAGTCACGGGTCACGGAGTGCGTCGGGGCCTTCCTCCCCAGTCGCCGCGTGCCGGCTAGGCGTCGCGGTTGCTGGCAGCGGCGAGCGACTGGCGGCTGACGAGGTCGTCGGGGCTGACCCGCTCCATGTGCTCGTCGTCGACGAGGTAGCGGCCATCGTGGTCGCGGGCGAGTTGGAGGTCGTCGGGCTTCGGTTCCGGCTACGACCTTGGTGACCTGCTCGTGCTCCTCGGTGTCGCTGATCTCGACGGTGTCGCTGATCTCGACGCAGGCCATGACTGGCATCTCGTAGCGAACCCACCTGCGGGTCATGGGCTGTCTCTTCTCCTCCCGCCGCCGGTCTCGCCGGCAAACACCGGGCCGCTGGGAGCCTGGCCCTCGAGTGCGGCTCGGACGAGTGCCGCAAAGCCGGTTGGTGTTGGCACTTGACGGGTTCCGGATGTGCAGGCGGCCTGTTGCCGTGGTGCTGGCGCGTCGGCCGGGCCGGGTTGTGCCGCCTCCCCTGATCAGCCAGCGGTCTCCGATGCGGACCCGGCGGCCGTCGATCTCGTCGATGACCGCGTCGACCTGGGGTTGCTGGCGTGGAGGTCGGCGAGGTCGGCGTTGGCGGCCAGCCAGCGGGCCAGCCAGGGGCGGGCGGCGGCTGGTCCGCTCCAGAGTCGCCTGCTGCTCGGCAGGTGGGGGGCGGCAGCCACGACCGTTGGGTCGGCATCGCAGTCGGATGGAGGTCCGAGTCGACACCGGCCGCCGCTTCGGCCACCAGGCTGCGACGACGGGTCAGCTAACCCCACTTCGAATCGCTACGCATGCCGCATCACCCCCCTTTTTCACCCAGAGAAGCTAACGCTAGCTATCTGGGGTGAGTGTCGCAAGCCCTCGACCGGCGAGAACCTCGTTCCCAGCGGCGACCGCGATGTCGGGCTTGTATTCATAGCGAACGCTACTTACCATTGATGGGCGTTCGGATCGGCAGGGTGCTGCCGACCGCAGCGTTGTGCCTGTCGGTGGCGCCGCGCCGGCAGCTGCACCGCTCCGCTTGAGCTGCTGGTGGCGGTCGGGCAGGTCGGCTCCGCCAGCGCCGGGTTGGCGGGCGGGCGGCCGCGACGGCGACCGCGGACGCCCTGCCCGCCAACCCCGTGCCGCCAGGCCTGGCGGCACGCCCCGTCCACCAGCCTGCTGGGCAACACCGCCGCGGCCGGGAGCGGTCTGTGGCGTGGGTGCTGGAGTGTGGCGACCGGGAGGCGGCAGGAGCGCAGCGTTCCGGCGTGCCGCACCCGCGCCCGCCGGTGTGCGGGCAGCAGAAATCGCCGGCATCGCGCCTGTCCTGTGTGGCAGCCCGATCCGTCACGGCCGGCACGAAGGAACGGTCAGCAGCGCCAGCAGGGCGCCGACGGCAAGCCACGGGCCAAACGGCAGCCGCGCGGTGCGATCCACCCCCAGCGTCAACATCGCGATCAGCGCAGCGATGCCGCCAAGCAGAAAGGCGGCAACCAATCCGGCCACGGTCGTGCCCCAGTCCCACCAGCCAAGCGCCAAGCCCAGCATCACGGCGAACTTGAGATCGCCAGCCCCCATCCCCCCGGAGGAGACCAGCAACAGGGCAGCAAACACCAGCCCGCTCAGTGCTGCCGCCGCCAGCGCGCGGACCATCGCGTCAAGGTGATGCTCGGCGAGGCTGGCAGCCAGCAGCAGCACCGCCACCAGCGGGAATGCCGGGTAGGTGATGCGGTTGGGCAGCAGCCGGGTCTGCCAGTCGGTGATCGCCAGGACCACGCACAGGAACGCCAACGCAAGGTAGGCAGGCAGGCTGGCCGGGTGCGACGGCCACAGCCGCCGGGCGACCAGCGCCCACAGCAGGCCCATCACCGCCTCCAGCAGCGGCAGACGCCCGCCCACCTCCCTCCTCCGGCAGCAGCTGGCGGCAACCCGGGCCAGCCAGCCAGCCGGCAGGCCGAGCAGCCCGGCGAGCAGGACCGCCAGGGTGCCGCTCATAGCGGGAGCGCGTCACGGCGGCTCGGAGACCGCGCCGTCGGGGGCCTGGGGAGCCGGCCAGCCCGACCGCCTGGTGCGCAAGGAGCGTGGTGGCACCGCAGGCAAGGCAGGCTCAGGGCGCCTCCTTCCACTGGCCGTCCTCCCTGACCAGCCTGGTCGTATCGGTCCGCGTGATGCCATCCGCATACGTGATCGTGTAGGCCACCAGCGCGTCGTGGCGGCGTAGCGTGGTCGCCAGGATCGTGACGCTGCGGAGCTGCCGCCCACGAGTCTCCCAGTCCCACACCGCGACCATGTCGACCCGCTGCTGTCTGGCGAGTGCCAGCATCGCCTTGGACAGGTACCGGTTGGCCTCGGTGTAGCGGCCTTGATTTGCGGCCAACCGAGCGGCTCTGACCACGTCCCCCGGGCCGCTGTGGCTTCCGCCAGCCCGCAGCGGGACCAGGACGGCGAACGCCACGGCGGTGAGCACCACGAAGGCGACCAGGGCCACGGCGACACTGCGTCGACGTCGACCATGAGCATGCCGCTGGCTGGCCTCCAAAGATGCGCCGGACAACGCCTGGCTCGTGGTCGACGTCGCCACGCCAGCCCTGCTGGCAACCTTCCTCATGGTGGCGCTGTCGGCGCCGCGTGCCCCACGACGACCAGCCATCCGCCTGACCGGCTGGATCATCCTCATCGGCGCAGCCGTCGTGGGGTGGCAGCACGGCAAGGAGGAGCGCCGTCGGCGCCGAGCCGCTGACAAGCCACCACTGCGACACCACCTCGCAGACCACACCAGCAAGGAAAGGTAGCTATCGTTACCTACTATACGACGAGGGAGGACGCAGCGTGGTCGGACACTACCCCTGGCGGCCGTTCACTGACGCTGGAAGACCTCCGGCGAGGTGACTCAGCGAGGGGGGTCTCCTGGCCTTGCGTTGCCGTAACCGGATCTCATGCGCCCTGCTGAAATGCGCGAAAGCTGCGGATTGAGACGACCGCGTCAGATGCCAGTGGGAGCGACAGCTCGAAGCGCGCCCGGCCATCCGCCTTATCGGGGTCGACCGCGCGCAGCTCGCCGCCGTTGGCGTGGGCAAGCTGGCGGGCCATGGCGACACCGTGGGAAAGGCTCCTGCCGGCGCGGGCGCCGTCGAGCGCCAGTTCCTGGTCGAAGATGCGCTCGCGCTCCTCGGGAGTGAAGTCC
>Ga0137365_10001894_pt1 | contig 16473 bp, 16 predicted proteins | sample SagtaG_9_FD_104799 | JGI IMG/M metagenome (GOLD analysis project Ga0137365, IMG submission 104799) | Vadose zone soil microbial communities from Sagehorn Ranch, Mendocino, California, USA - Sage1_L_40_16 metaG | ecosystem: Environmental > Terrestrial > Soil > Vadose zone | place: USA...
CTTCTGCGTTCTCAATTGTAGAGGGGAATGATCATAAGAAATCAGACATACTGAGTTTTTAGAAACGTAGCGAATTGATTGAAAATGTAGTATAATAATTTCTGAGCTTATATTGCATATAATGCAGTTCAAGCAAGCGGTACTTGAAAAATGGAGAGGCAGAGCGCTAAGAAGATATTGAACTTGAGTAATGCATTCGAATAGCTGGCAAGGGGCTAAAAATGCGGAACAAATTACTCACAACGACTAGTTCGCTGGCAGCAACCCTCATCGGCGTTAATGCTCCATCACCTCTAATTGACCTCGATAAGATCCTTACAATTGTCGCTGATACCTATGATTATACAACCTCGATAGATGATGAGAGACAATTCAATGACTCTAATCTAGCTGAACCTCTAGAGATATTCGCACAACTACTCAGAAAGCAATACAGACAGCGTGCTCATGTTTTAGCTATTAGCTGCGGCGCGGGATGGGAAGCAAATTTCCTGATGGCCCGAGGTTCTGATATCGTAGGGATCGACACTTCCGCTGAGGTGCTGCAAAGAGCACGCAACCGTGTACCGGGTGGAAAATTCTTACAAATGGATATACAAAATCTGCATTTTCCCCCCGAAGAGACTTTTGACGCTGTCTGGAGCACACGCACGTTAATTCATGTGCCCCCAGCCCTGGTAGTTGATTTATTAGCTTCCTGGAAACGAGTATTGAAGCCTGGTGGTATTTTAGGCCTCGGTGTCAACATAGGTGAACGCAACGGCTGGGAAACAAACGAGGCGATGTCCGAGTTGCCTATGTTTTATCACTATTTCGCTGATGGTGAACTAGAAGAGGCGCTCGAAGCTGCTGGATACCAGGTAGTGGAAAAAGCTCGTATTACAAGCAAGTCCAATTCTGCCGAATCTCGCAATTTTTTTGTTTTCGCGCAAAGATCTGACACAAGCCTCGACAAGATCATTTATTCACAATATGTGCAGTATGATGAACATGAAAAACGAAGAACAGTACAACCCGAAGACTTAGAGCCAGTCATTGCTTTACTTCTACATGCCGGTTCCCTCACATCCAAAGAACAAACAAACCTTTGCTTGTTGTACGATCAGTTAACCTTACGGGATAGGGCTGATGGTAATCGCTACAAACTAGCAGCGCAGAAATTGAAGCTTCACCTGCAAACGCCAGAAACCTTTTTCACTGAAGACTTTGATGTGTGGCTTGCAATGGGCAAATTACATCTTAAGCTGGCTCAGTACCCGCAGGTTACTTTATGCCTGGAACAGGCACTTAGACTTCGACCTGATCACTTTGCTACCCTTATGCGCTTAAGCTATGCTTACGATGGAGTGAAAAATTTCGATAAAGCCATCGCAATTGCACACACAGCAGAGCGCCTCCCCGAACAAAGCCGGGTGAGTAACGAGGAAAAGGCAGAATTATACCATGCGTTGGGCCATTCCTACATTGACCGCAGTCTAAGTGCGAATAACGAGGTATCTGTCCAAGATAGGGAAAAGGGTGACTACTATATGCAGCTTGCCTGTAGCATGGGAAAGTACGGATATATGTATATCGCCTGTCTTGCAAGTATATATAATGAAACAAAACGCTTTTCAGAGACCATCCAGCTTTTTGATACTTTCATTGAAAATGAGAAGATCCGTATAGATGAGAAACTCGAAAATGCACTATACTTTTACCGAGCAGAGGCAGGCATAGGCACAGATCGCTATGCCCACGCACTGGGGTATCTAGCTCATTGCGAGCGCTACGCCCGGGCCAACCGGGACTGGGATGCACTTGCGCATGTGAAGCTCTATCAAATACGCACCGAATTGAAGCGGAAAGATGTAGGAGAACTGAGCCCTGATGAAATTCGCTCTCACTTATCAGTCCTCTACGAGCACGAGCCTTCACCTTTCGTCGCGGAATCCTTCAAACTCGACCGTGAGAATGTAATCAGCATATTGAGCGCATTCTACCTGATCAACCAATCTCTCAACGAACAGGTGCTTCCCGATAATGTTGACGAGATTTTAGCAGAAGCAATCTATTACCTGGAAAAAATGTATGAAAGAGGTGAAGAGCGCGAGTTGAACCTCCTGATTTTCGCCGATAATCCTGGCGCTGTACCTGGTGAGTTATATAAATTCAATTGCAGACTCCACCTCTTCAGATTTGATGAAGTGGGCACGGATTTAACCGAAAGAGAAATGCACCAATTTCGGGTATGGGCGATTCTTGCTTTAACAGGTGAGGCACCTGCGTCAACACTTTCCGCGATCACTTTCGCGATGGGACGCTTCTCTCATGAAGGATACACCATTTATTTCTACGACCCTAAAAGGGTCTGGCCTACGTTTGTACGAAAATCCCTGAATGAATTCTTCGTGGATAGCATCGAGGAAATTGCACAATTTACCTACGTAAATATGCTTTACGACAAAGCGCGTGATTACCTCAGCAGTACGAGGATACCAGGTTTATCTGCTATGGATATCACACTTTCAGAGCAGAGTTCATCGAACATTGATTTGTTGCCAATCGAGGAGGAGGTGAGATAATGCAGGAGCAGCTTTCACATAAACAGCAAGCACTACATGCAGGAATACGAATGTCAGATGCAAGGAGGAAGCGGCGTTCGGAAGAGGATTCACCTGGGCTCGTGCTCCAATATGATCTCATCCTGGGTTTCTTACAGAAGATCGGGCCAGTACTAGCCGAATATCCAGAGCTGAACATGTTTTACTTCCCTGTCCAATCTGAGCAACTCCTTTGCGTCTACCGTCTAGCAAATGTGCCGGAGCCACTTCCTGTGGAACTCCGCCCTTACCTGATAGTCACTCTCGCTAATGCTCGCCAACTCTTCAATGAAACGCTAGATGCGGGATTCCTCTCGTCTTACCACCTGCCGCTGGAGAATCTCGAATACCAGCATGACACAAGTCAGCAGAAATTGGTTCTAGAAATTATCTTTTCTACCCTGGGCGGTCAATTACCCTATACGCATCCAAAAGCTGCTACATCGCTCGTTATTTGTTGTCCTATTCCAGACAAGCTTGCAACTGCAAGCAAGCGACTGCGTGACTTATCCGGTCTCCTCATTCTTTTTGGCGACGAACAGAATTTTTCTCAATCAAGCCATTCTTCACTGGTCAAAACAGTGAATAAGGAGTTTAATAAATATATCGAAGATACGGGACAATATGCTGCCATCCGTGAGCTGGATTTCTTTCTCTCATCGCTTATTAGCCAGGATGAACGTATTCAAGACAACCAGAACCGCGTTCTTGGCTTTATTGCTCAAATGGTAGTTCATCGCTTTCGCAATTTCAGGCAAGTAGCAGAGTTCATTGTTCAAGAATATCCTACGGCGCAGTTGGTTAGCAAGGATCCAGACCATTACGAAGAGAAAATACGGGCTATGAAAACCCAATTAAACAGCGCCAGGCGCCTGGAAAAACAGCTAAAATATGTAGAACGCGCACCAGACAAGACGCCAATAACACTAGGTGAACTCGTTGATATTGTTGAGTATGTTTTCAATGAAATGAAAATGCAGACGAAAAGTTCCATCGAGCTGGAGGTTGACATCCCTGATAGCTCTCGTTCAGAGCTGGTCTTATCACCACCGGCTGTCATCGAAGAAGTGTTTTATAACCATCTTGAAAATATGTTCCGAGCAATTGATCATCCGGATGTAGAAAACAAGAAGCTGTCCCTACAATCTCATGAGGAAGAAAAACTCCTTTGCCTCGACCTTATCAATTATGGACCAGCGCTTGCCTCAGATGTTTTAGAGGACTTGCAACGTCTGGTACGTGTCAGCCGACCAAGTGGCTCGGGTCTTGGTATGTTCTTGTCAGCAATGATCATGCGTAGCGTAGGTGGCGATCAAGAAGTAATCAGTCCCATACCTGGCAAGGATAGAGGCGTATGTATTACATTTCAATTTCCGCGCCCCTAGAAAGGAGAGATCCACGTGGCTACCATCCTCATTGTTGAAGACCAGCCTGAAAACCAGTCACTTTACGCCGATATTGTCTATCGCGTTCAACGTGAACTAGGTCTTACCATTCAACTTCGTTCAGCTTCAGACTTTGAGAACGCTCAACGTGCCTTGGACCGCGGTCTCGAAGAAACTGAAGAAGCTCCTCTCTTGATTTTGCTTGACATGGAGATCCCTTACAAGGGACGTAAAGACAAACGTGCCGGTTACCGGCTGATGCAACAGTATCGTGAGCATTTTGCTAGCTCCTATTGGGTGCCGCTGACCGCTAACATTGCATGGCATGAAAAAGACCTGTCTGGCATGACTCCTCTTTTCGATGATTTATATAAATTACAGCCCTTCGGTGTTTTCTCCAAAGGAAGTACCAATGAACTAAAGGATATTGTGCGCCGCGCGCTAAGATTACACGTCGAAAGAACAGAAACCAGGTCACAGGAAGATGCCACTACTCTACCAGAAGTAATTATTAGATTTGATAATTTCCTCTATGCCATGCCGGACTACCAGCTCTATCATGAAATTCGGAGTGCTGCTGAGAATACTCGTGGTATTCTTCTCTTTGGTGAACCCGGCACCGGGAAAACTTTGACCGCTAGTTTGATGCATTATTATAGTGACCGACGAGATGCTAATTTTCATATCATTGATGGCATGATAGATGCAAGTGAGTTAGAAAAAATGCTCTTTCCTTCAAGCAAGCAGGCGGATGATGATGCTTTACTTGGTCAAGCGCAAGGGGGAACTTTATACATCGCAAATTTTGACAGAATGGGAAAGCAAGACAACGAAGAGAGCCAAAGGCTACAAAGAAAATTGCTGCACTATTTGAAGTACCGAAAGTATGATGTGCGTATCATCGGGGGCATTAATAGAAATCGTAAAGGCTTTCCCATGTTTAATAGATTCCTGCCTGAGTTACTAGATACGATGATTCCTCTAGACTTACCCCCTTTACGCGAAAGAAAAGATGATATTCCCCTTCTGATTGAAACTTTCCTGGAGCAATTCAACCAACAACGAAAAAAGCAGAGCGAGAGAAAGAAGTTTATCGATCTTCAACAGATCCATGAAATCCTGCAGGCACAGAACTGGCGGCACGGTAATATTGACCAATTGCGCATGGTGATAGAAGAAGTCCTGATCAAAACGCCATCTGCGTCGGTCACAGCAGATGACTTTAGGCCAATTCTAGACGCGCATGGAGATGAATATGCCTCCGATGCTGCACCAGCATCCGCCGAATCGGACGAAGAGCGACAAACAAAGGTTACGAAACCGCCTCTCATCATTACCGATGAAGATTTACGCAGATTCGGCATTCGTTGACGGCTTGTTGGGGACATAGTATGAAATTTTTAGTCAATCCGAAAGAGAATTTCTCCAGTACTGCCGTCTCTATTATCATTCAGGATGGTGCTGAGACAATATTTCATATTGAAGTGCCTGGCGGGCAAAACGATATTGCTGGTTGGTGCATTCGCTTCACATATTTGCGCAAAACGCAACCTCAAGAGCTACATGCACTTCTTAGTGCCATACCCCAACTCCTCGAAATACAGGTTGACGAGGATGCGCATCCAACATACTTAAAAGTGTTACACGCATTGTTTCTGTGGACAGAAAAAGAACAACAAGAGTTACAAGAACAAAGCTCCACAGAAAATGACCTACCAAACTTGTACAACCTGCACCAACAGCTTAAACACGCTCTTTTCAACTTCGAGGTAATTACCTCTCCCAATAATGAGTATTATAAAGCCATTTTCCCCCTTCCTGGTCAACAAAAATTAAGAGTCTATATCCCTGGTGGCTTATTTGAAAAATCTCCTGTTCAAACGAGTCAGGTGGTGCTCAAAAAGGCTCATGAGAGCGATCCTAAATACATCGAATATTTCATTCAAAACTACTCACACATCCAGGAATATGTCATGAGTGCTGATCCATTAACTTTTAAAGTCTTCACTAGCCTCTCGAAAGCCCTGGTTAGGTTAATAAGGCAAGAAAATGCTAACCTGAGCATCTATATCTCGCTTGTCCCCGACATTTGCACATTTATCGTAAAAAAAGAACTGGAGAGCGAGGAACAGAAGGAATATCTCGAGCCAATTTTGAGTAGTTCTGAAACCGTCGAACAGAAGTTAGAAAGATTGAATGGTCTCATTACGGATGTCAAGAATGAAATTTCTCTGAGACGGACACCGCATCCAGTGAACGTGAGGAAGTTTGAGGAAGATGGCTATAGGCGATTAATGCACGTGATCAGCGTCATCTCAAATCACTACTTAAAACTCTATGATCTTGATAGCTCAGCTAATTTCTGGCTCAAAGCTAGAAGTAGAGACCCTGTACTATGGTTTTTCCTGGTCCTTCACCGCCGGCCATTTCTATACCTGCTTTTCCAGATAGCGTTATTAAGTATTCCTTCCTTTTATGCTTACCAACATTGGCTAACAGGACAACAGTGTCCTCTTCTTCTTGGTTCGCCTAACTCGGCCATCGAAAAATCTTGTCATCTCATTCCCGATTCATCTAGCCTGGAATTCATTGTTGTACTGATATGGTATATGCTCCTTTTACTCCTCCTCTTTTTTATCTTCACGCAGATTGTACGTAAGCGCGGGGTGTATTCTCAGTTGTTGCTTCCACGCCTATTGGGAGCAGCTATCGTTGGCCTGATTCCTCTCTTGCTCAATGATCAATCCTGGAATATTGGTATTCAAAGTAGCGCGTTCAACGCGTTCTTTTTGGTTCTGCTTACCTATATTGGCTCCTTCATCTACATATTCATTGAAGTACATAATATTAAGAAATTCGTCAAGGGCCATTCGATAGCACAAGCCTTTAAAGAGAGTGGACGAATCTTTCTGATTGCCCTTTCAGAGACATTGTTTATTGTTACCATTGCCTCATCCCTCATCTTCCCCGCTGTGATCTCAAATATAGGAATCGATATAGCGAATGCTAGGTTTGGAATCTACGCCTCCACACCGCTGCTATCTTTTGGCTTCTTCCCAACTCTCATCATCGTCTGGACCGGGATCACGCTTTTCATTGGTTCGTTCGTCCAACTCTTATGGCAGGATCAACGCATCACAGAGTCTCTTTAGGGAGATGCACAACTTACCCATTTTCTTGCATCATGTTGTGCTATGCACTTATCGATTGGTAAGCCACTGCCCTTGACTAATGATCATATTCTGCATATATTTCTACTGGAGAGGTTTTTCTGTGTATGGTGTTACGTATCAGGCAGCTGAAAATTGGTCCCGAGGGGATGCTTGCGATTCTCCTCATCGCATTGGCTACGTGGTTGCGTCTGCTGCTGATCGCCTGGGGCTGGCCACATAGCAATGTGGATGAGGCCACTATGGGTCTCATGGCTCTGCATATTACGGCCAAAGGCGAACGCCCGCTCTTTTTTTATGGCCAGTATTATATGGGCACCGGGGAGGCGTTTCTTGGGGCGGCCTTCTTTCGGCTGGTTGGGATATCGGTGTTCACCCTGCGACTTGGTCCCGTTCTATTGTTTGCCCTCTTCCTGAGCAGTATGTATCTCCTGACAAGCCTGCTGTATACGCAAAAACTGGCGGTGCTCACGCTCGTCTTGTTGAGCCTGGGATCGAGCATCATGCTAGATACAGAAGTCGTTGCGCTGGGTGGGTATCCTGAACTGCTCTTCTGTGGCTCCCTGTCGCTCCTGCTTGCCTGCTGGCTGGCCCTCACGGATGCGCGCTACGCGTCGCTCCGCACACAGCTCTGGCGCTGGCTTGCCTATGGATGTTGGGGGCTTGTGGTGGGGCTTGGGTTCTGGAGTGACTTCCTGATGCTCCCGTTTATCCTGGTTTCTGGCCTGCTCCTGGTGCTGTTCTGCTGGCGCGAGTTGCTCAAGGGTGCAGTCTTGTTTCTGGTGCTGGGTCTTGCCATCGGTGCCTTTCCTTTAATCTTCTACAATCTGCATGCAGTGCCAGGACAGAGTACCTTGAAAGTACTCAGCTACCTTCATAGCAATGGTCATCTCCAGTTAGCTCAACTCACCTCCCATGACCGTATCCCGTTTGGACCTCAAATTCGTGGAATGCTATTGACCAGCCTGCCTGCGACCACGGGAGGCGCGCCTTTCTGCTTTGATTCCTATACCCATTTCAGGCTCGCTGGGTATCTCGGTCCCGAACAGTTTCCGTGTTCGATTGTCCATGGCAACTGGAGCCTAGTTAGCATGGCGCTCGCCTGGAGTCTTGGTTTTCTCCTACTCTGGGCAATCGCAACCTTTCTAACGCTGAAGAATCTCTGGAAATTATGCGTGAGAACTCCAGAACAGTCGCGGTCACCAGCAGAACAACACGCGGTGAAAATTTATTTTGCCTGCCTGATGCTATTATGCTCTGCTGGGTTAACCTTGTGCCTCGTTGGAACCAGTCCTATGGCAGCAGCATTTCCAGCCAATTCGCGCTATTTAATTGGTTTGCTGGTCTCTACTCCCGCGCTGATCGGCCCTCTGTGGGGCTTGTCACTTGACAAGAGGACGTTAAATGCGGATAGGAGTACCAGCACGAACCACCCCGCATTGGCATTATTCACATTAATGGTTAATCGAACGACAATCAAATTCGTCTTGAAGCGAGGAGTACTTTTCTTGATCGGCTTTTCGCTTCGAAAACTAACACATACATTGCAGACCTCATATATAATGGAGCAAGTATATGGCAGTTAGCTCCTGTTGGCAAGCTGCCCTTTCGATATTACGCATTTGCGTCCGACAAAGCGTCGTCAAACTCTTCATCCCTTGGTTGTACTTAGTGCATAATCAAGCGACCATTTCGGGGAGACATCCCCCGATACCCTCCTCTTGTTCTGCACGAGGCTCACCCAGCGATACAATCGCTACAAGTGATACAAATGATACAAATGATACAAATCTCACCAGAAGTACACTAGAGACCGTACATAACCGAGATAAGCCAAACTCGCGGCCAGTTGCTGCTCTTCATATGTGATAATCGCCTTTACTGGCTCGTCCCGTTCAACAAGACACCGAGGCGTTTTTCGCAGTCTTCTATATTATGTATATTCTGATGTCAACCCCCTTCTTCCCGTGGGGAACGAGTCAGCCATCGCGGAACGGTGCGTAGATAGTTCTGATAGCTCTCCCCATACTTTCGGGCGAGGCGCGGTTCCTCGACAAATACCACGAACAGATGCACCCCCAGCACGAGCAGCAGGAGATAGGCGATCAGCCAAAGGGAGTGAAAGAGCAGAGCCTCACCGCTGATCATCAAAAAGAGAGCCAGATACATGGGATTGCGCACCCAGTGATACGGCCCCGTTCTGACCAGGAAGATCGGCGCAGAGATGGGCGCGAGCGTCCCATGGCCTGTGAAGGTAAACAGCCCATTACACCACAAGAAGAGTCCCACTCCCACCAGTAGCGGGAGCAAACCCACCAGCCAGATCGATGGGGAAAGCGGAGGTACTCCTCCCGACCATTGCAAGAGGAGCCAGGGAACGATGCCCGGCACCGTCAAGAAACCCAGGATCGTGAAAAAGAGCGATTTCAGAGCCACCATAGACTCCCTCCTCTGTCTTTGGTTTGAAAGGCCAGGGCTGCTCCAAGCATGGAAGCAATATTGATTACCCGGCCAGAGCGCTGCTCCTTCATGTAGCGAGCTACCGCTCGCGAACAGAGGAATCAAAGCCTTCTTGCGTTTCCCCTTGTGGTCAACGGTCCCAATCACGACGCTGTCGAGACGTGGCGTATGTGCGCAAGGCAGCTTGCAAATGTGTAGCGGAATGCTAGTGGAAAGGGAAGGCCGCGTCCCATGAGCGCCGAACCCGAGACTACCCCTGAAGGCACAAATGTCCGTTCTCCTGGGCCGTCTACAAGAGCAGAGACGTCCGCAGTTTCGATGAGGTATCGCGTGTTCGCGTCCAGGGTCCGCAACCGTAACGGCGGGAGGGGTCTGCCAAAGACGTTTGGTCGCTGGAATGCGAAGATGACTGCCTCAGATTGGTCAGGCGAGGTGTACTGCACGGCAGCGAGGGCTCCATGGGTCGCATGAGACGAAATGAGCCAAGATTGTTCCCCCTCCTGAACCAGTGAGCGCACTACTTAATAGACGGAGATCCAGCATGCCGCTCGTTCCGCCAGTGCAAACTGACCAGCTTCATCCACGTTGAAGGACGTAGCTTCCCACGAGTTATAGAGTACAGGGCGAGGCTCACATGTATGGGGCTGTGGTAGAACGATCTCTCGCGTGTAGCGATGGAGTCGCTGCCGCACGCCATCGAATCCATTAGAGGTGAAACCCGCCACAAAGTCCGGTGTGGAGAAAGCTTCGCCAGCACCCAATCGCCAGGCAAAGTCATGATCGGAAATGCCACCTGCAATAGCTGTCGTCGCGTTGATGTCAGTGCTAACACGGATGATCCAGTTCCCACTCCAGGCCAGTGTGCCGAAATACACCTCGCTGCGCAGCTCTAGAGTGGTGGCACTATCTCCCGTCTCGATAGCGAACCAAGGGTGGCTTGCAAACTGGAGAGGAGCCCTCCGTTTTCCCCCAATCATCTTTTCTCTGCGGATTGACGCTCCAAGAATGCAATATGAACTCTTCCTTTATCCCTGGGTGCCAGAGCGCTTGATACCCTCAATGAAGTATTAGTGCAAACAGATGTGTTATTTTAATCATTCAATGATTGAAATAACTGTACCCAGGCAAACGAGGTTTGTCAAGAGATTCTGGCTCTGGAATCCCCTCATCCATGGGGGTGCAGGAGCGCAGTCCCCTGCCGGAGCGCGAGGGGGCCTCGCACGTAGCTCTCCTCCCAGGCGGGCCGCAGGCCCGCCAGAAGCATTATAAGGGGATGGCAGATTCTGGCTTACAAGCCAATTTAGGGCTGCGCGTGTTATAATGAATGATATCTTGTGAAAAGAGAATATATAATGGACGAATAGAAGCATGCAGGAAACGCCATTCCCTTATCTATCAAGGCGGAAATTGCTTGCCCTGAATATAGGAGCGGGCGCATTCATCGCTGGTAGTGGAGGGGTATGGTACCTGTCGTCTCAATGTGTCGCGGCTCCTTCTGTTCTTGTTCCACCGGTTCCTGTTCCCGCCGCTGGCACTACCCTTTTCATATACACAGGCCATACTGGGCCTGTCTTTTCAGTAGCATGGTCGCCCAACAGCATGCATATCGCCTCGGCGAGCTATGACAACACTGTGGGGGTGTGGCAGGCAGTATGACGTGTCCAAACAGCTTTACCCGTAGGCGTCAGCAGCTTTCGATATCTCATCATGAACTTACGCAGAGTTCTACCCCAACGCTACAAAATTCTTCACATTTCTATTGTGGGGCCACCCCAGTGTCAGGGACGCCGCATAAAAAGATTCATTGAAAATGCATGGAGAACTGAGAATTAATAAAAACAAAAGAAAGAGTATACAATGCAGAAACGCTACGCTATCGTAGGTCTGGGCCATCGATCACGCATGTATACACATGCCTTACTTACCACCTATCGTGAACAGGGACTGCTTGTAGGGTATTGCGACACGAATCAGACACGTATGAACGTGACCAATCGGCATTATGCCGAGACCTTAAGCGCCAATCCGGTTCCTATGTATAACGCCAATGCGTTTGACCGCATGATCAGGGAACAGAAAATTGATACAGTTATTGTCACTTCGGTGGATAGCACGCATCATCATTATATCATCAAGGCCATGGGACTCGGCTGCGATGTCATCACTGAGAAGCCCATGACGATTGACGCGCCAAAATGCCAGGCCATCCTCGATACGCAGAAGCAAACCGGGCGGAGTTTAACTGTTACATTCAATTACCGCTACTCGCCGCACAATACACAAATAAAATCGATTTTGCGCTCCGGTGCCATTGGCAAAGTTCTCTCTGTCAATTTTGAGTGGCTGCTCGATACCTGGCATGGAGCCGATTATTTCCGTAGATGGATAATGAACACTAGAACAGAAGATCATCCGCCGGATAACAAGTTAGTAAACGCGCTGAATGAGGAGCCATGTGCATGTGTATAATCTCGTGAAAGCGCCCAAGCGCTTTTTGCGTCCAGTAATCGCTGATAGCATACGACCCTGGAAGATGGACGGCTAGATCGCATGGCTCATCACTCCAATTAAATACACACACGACCCGCTGCTCAGCAAAATCAATTCTGTCAATCGAGGAGGTCTTGGGAGGTGGCTTCTCAGATTCAATCAACATAATGCTCGTTTCCTTTGCGGATGAGTGCTAGCGGCACGTACACCACGCCATCGACAAAGTCTGGAGCAAGGTCCCGGACAAACTGAAGTACGAGCCGTGTCTTTCCGATGCCATTGGATCCTGTCAGGGTGAGCAGGTGGGTATCGGTGTGACGCAGCGTCGAACTCGGTTCATCTTTACATAAGAGGTACGAATTGTGGCTTCATATAGGGATAGAGCGGGAAGGTGCTCAACTCCTGCTCAAGCTGTTCTCTTGACTCCCCTTTCATGGGCAACCAAACCACCGTGCGGTCGGCACTCACATAGATGGCTTCAACTATTCCCTTGCTCATAAGCACTCTAATGTGTTCCTGCTCTTTAGGAAGCAGGGCACTCATAGCTTCAAAGTGTTGAGGATCAAAGTGAATTGTAATCATCATTCTCATTACTAGCGTCCTTTCCCCTCTACGGTCCTCTTGCCGTTCCCGGCGGATGTGACGATCGTTGATTTCCCGAAAGGGAAGCTAAAAGCCTCTAGTCGGCCTGTATCTCGCTCATTGTCGAGTGAAGCATCTCGCTCTTTACCCGCATTCAAAGACTTTCACGAAGGAAAGATCGCTCTCAACACGGCTTATTATATCAGCGGCCGAGAAAGGACTGCAAGAGAGAGATTGTTGCAGAGAGATGCAACAGCAATGGTCTCCCTAGAGAGTATAATCTATGGGAAAACACCCACCTGAAATTGTTCCAGAAGACCCCCAATGATCTTCAGCCTTCTTGTCGGGAAAGCACGATTACTGGAATCTGACGAGTGATCTTCGCCTGATGCTCAGCGAAAAAGGGATATAACTCCACGATCCTGGTCCACAGCCGCTGCCGCTCCTCCCTTTCCGTAACCACGGCAGTGGCGTTGAAGGTTTCGGTCCCGACCTCTACAGTGACTTGTGGGTGAGCCACCAGATTGCGATACCAATCAGGATGAGTCGGTGCACCAGCGTTGGAGGCGATCACAAGTAGGCGCTCGCCATCAGGGATATACATCATTGGCGTCGTATGACGCTTTCCACTCTTGGCACCGATGGTCGTGAGCAGGAGCAAAGGCCTGCCTTCGAACGGTCCCCCGGTCTTGTGGCGGTTCGCGCGAAACTCCTCAATCAGTTGGTGGTTGTAGTTCTGTTGATCCGTCATGATCCCTCCTGTTGTCGATGCCAGCCAGCCAGAGTAGCACGTCTCTTGCAAGACGAGACGTGTCCAGTTCAGTTCCATGCTAGCACATCTGTTCGATCACGTCAAAGTGATATGCACTCCCTGACTGCGCAGAGGACCGCGAGCGGTTGCGTGGTTTGTGTCGAGGGACACTTGCCCTGGAGAATGAATTTCTGCGGATCACGCACGACTACGTTCTCACTCGGTTGTAGCATGGTGGGGTGCAAGAGAAGTGGCAAGCCACCCGCATCTTACAGAGCGACGTTTACCAGGACGACGAGATGATAGTGGCTGTTAATGATGCGTCAACCGATTAAAAGGCTGAGAAACACGCATGTGTTTCCCAACCGACATCTCTAGCGGCACAAAACGGCTCTATAGGCCATCCCATCCAGGCCTCTCTTACCGGTATAATTGGACCCGACGACAGATGGTGATTGACTTGCAGATCCCGTTAAGGCTCAAGGCAGGCTTCGAGATCACCCAGGTTGATGTAAGCACCGGGCGAAGCTTTAGGTCCGATCTTCAGGTGTTGCAAGGCGCGGTTTTCTCCGCCCCCAAGCAGATTACTGTGCGGTGATCGCCGCTCTGCCGCTACGCAGAATATATTTCTGGATCTTGCCGGTGGCAGTCTTGGGCAATTCGGTAACGAACGTGAACGACTTAGGCACTTTGAAGTGTGCTAAGCGGTCGCGAAGGAAGGTTCGTAGCTCCTCCGCTGTTGCGCTCTGCCCTGCCTTGAGTACGACAAATGCGTGCGGTGCCTCGCCCCATTGCACATCGGGCATACCCACGACCGCGACCTCCTGTACCGATGGGTGATGCAGGAGCATACCCTCAACCTCGACTGAGGAGATATTCTCGCCCCCGCTGATGATCACGTCTTTTAGACGATCGCGGATTTCGATATAGCCATCAGGGTGGACAACTGCCGCGTCGCCTGTATGAAACCAGCCTCCCTCAAAGGCACGCGCCGTAGCTTCGGGGTCGTTGTAATAGCCTTTCATGACTATATTGCCGCGTGCCACAATTTCGCCGAGTGTCGCCCCGTCGTGCGGAACCTCGTTGCCCTGTTCATCGATTACCAGAAGTTCACCGGATGTGATCAGCTCCACTCCCTGGCGGGCCTTGATTGTTGCGCGAGACTGTGGGGAGAGCGTGGCATGCTCTGGACGTGGCTCGCATATGGTGAGGAAAGGTGCTGTCTCGGTCAGGCCATAAACCTGCGTGATCTCCCACCCTAGTTCACCCTCAACCCGCTCGATGGTAGCTGCGGCAGGTGCCGCGCCTGCCGTCAGCACACGCACATTCCGGCGCTCCAACGCCTTCGTGGATAGGATTGACCCGGCTTCAGCGGGTAGCAAGGTGCGCCTCACATCCTCGGGCGCATTGGCGATGCTGATAAGTACGGTCGGCGCTGCACAGAGCAGCGTAATCCCTTCATCGTGGATCAGTGTGAAGATCGCACGTGGTTCCACCTTGCGCAGGCACACGTGGGTCCCACCTACGGCGGTGACAACCCAGACGAAGGTCCATCCATTAGCATGGAACATCGGCAGCGTCCACAGATAGCGATCGGTGGGCGACATCGAGATATGGATCAGAGTGCCGACGACATTCATATAGGCATTGCGATGGGTAATCATCACGCCTTTGGGGCGCGAGGTCGTGCCGCTGGTATAGTTGATGGTCAGCAGATCATCCTCGGAGATCGGTGGGCGGGTGAAGGTTTCTGGCGCATTCTCCAGCACGGTCTCGTAGTCAAGCCAGCCCGCATCGCGCAGGGGATCGGTCAGACCTTCAAGTGCCACGACGTGCTTGACCTCTGGCAACTCCTGGCGAATACGCTCAACAACTTCTAGATAGTCGCTATGAGCACAAATCACCTTCGCTCCACTATGCCCGATGATGTAGGCGAAATCGTCAGCGATGAGACGATAGTTGATTGGGACGAGTACCGCCCCAATCTGGGGTATGGCGTAAAAGGATTCGAGTAGGGCATGAGTGTTGGGAGCAATGTAGGCGACGCGGTCGCCCTTACTGACGCCCAGGCGCTGGAGTGCGGCAGACCAGCGATCACAGCGCCTGCTAAACTCTGAGTATGTCAAGCGCAGGTCCTCGTCGACAACAGCCTCGCGGTCAGAATACAAGCGTCGGGCGCGGCGTAGGAACTCAAGCGGGGACAAGGGCGTTTCCATCAGATGACCTCCTGAAGCGTCAACACTACTATTGACCTATGTGCCTCATTGTGATTGCCACAACCAATACTTTGCAACCGCTCTATCACGGATGCTGTCAACAACCTTCGTTGATGATTGTCAGTATGAGAGGTATGATCGAATACTAGTATAACATATTAGCAGATGACTGTTCTGTTCCCGCAATGCCTCAATGCCTCCTCCCCGAAAAGTTGGACAGGTCCTTCAAAGTCCTTGTGGGCGAGGGCAAGTTAATGACACATATTTTTGTCCCTGGCCGCTTCTCAAGCCAAATCAATACGAAAGGGAAAACACATGTGTGTTTTCCCAAAAGTAGTTTCTATCGACAAGAAATGGCTCCCCCAGCTGCTCTAGCTACGCCCCCTTTAGCACTCACTGTGCCCGCAGCTATAACACTTCCTGCACCCCTCCTCGTAGACCATCGTATTGCACCCGCACTGCGGACACAAATTGCCTGTCACACTCAGATGGCTTAAACTTAAAGGACTTGCAGGCGAGGTAACGGGGCTTGTAATGTCACTGGCCCCATTCACAGCGTCATTCTCATGCGCGTCGTGAGAGAGGTCAGCCTGTTGCTTTTCAGCGCTTTGTTGCTCTAGTGACTCAAGATGCATCTCTAGTGCTCGCGCTACAGCGTCAGGCAGAGAACGTACCTGCTGCATGCCGAAGCCAACCGAACGGCTGCCACCGATACTGCGTAGTTGATCAGCGATCTCCTTGACGCGATCCGTCTGTGAAAGTGGGCTGAGGATGCGCAAATTCAGTGAAATCAAGCGGCCAAGCGCTTCCGCCAATGCCGCGATATCGCTACCGGCC
>Ga0137365_10001897_pt1 | contig 16466 bp, 16 predicted proteins | sample SagtaG_9_FD_104799 | JGI IMG/M metagenome (GOLD analysis project Ga0137365, IMG submission 104799) | Vadose zone soil microbial communities from Sagehorn Ranch, Mendocino, California, USA - Sage1_L_40_16 metaG | ecosystem: Environmental > Terrestrial > Soil > Vadose zone | place: USA...
ATGAGTCTTTCCGGCTCGAATTGCGGGCCTGGCTGGCGGCAAATACCACCGATGAGTTCCGCGAAAAACGCACCATGACTTTCCAGGAGAAAGTGGCCGTACGCCGGGCCTGGCAAAGGAAATTATTCGAGGCCGGCTGGATTGGCATCGGCTGGCCTCAAGAGTATGGCGGGCGCGGCGCTAGCCTGATGCAGGAAGCGATTTATAATGAAGAGATGGCCCGCGCTCAGGCCCCTGCCACAGCGAATGTGATCGGTCTGAATATGGTTGGCCCCACAGTCCTGGCCGTTGGCACTCCTGAACAGAAAGCCCGTTACCTGCCCAAGATCTTGAGCGCCGAGGAAATCTGGTGTCAGGGGTTTAGCGAGCCGAACGCCGGTTCCGATGTGGCCTCCCTCCAGACCCGGGCGGTGCGAGAGGATGACCATTTTGTGGTGAACGGGCAGAAAGTCTGGACCAGTTATGGGTACGTGGCCGACTTCTGCATCCTGCTGGTGCGTACCGATTTCGAGGCGCCCAAGCACAAAGGTTTGAGTTACCTGATCGTGGATATGAAGTCGCCTGGAGTAAGCGCCCGGCCGCTCGTCCAGATGACGGGCGAGGCCGAATTTGCCGAGGTGTTTTTTGAAAACGTAAAAGTGCCGGCGGAGAACCTGGTCGGCGAACTGAATAAGGGCTGGATGGTAGCCATTACCACCTTGATGCACGAGCGGGGGAGTTTCTCGCTCAGCATTATAGTTGTATTCGAGCAGCGCTTGCAGGCGCTCATTGAACTGAGCCGCAGCAGTATCCTGAATGGAAAACCTGTGCTCGGAGACTCGCACGTGCGGCAGCGACTTGCCCGTTTGTACACCGATGTCAAAACCTTCAAGCTCAATACCATGCGCCAGATGTCTACTCTGAACCGGGGCCATCTTCCAGGGCCGGAGGGTTCATTGCTCAAATTGCAGTGGAGCGAGTTAAACCAGCGCCTGGTCGAACTGGCCTTTGAACTCGAAGGCCCCTACTCCAGCCTGGCCCCTGACTCGCTGGACGCCCCCTCTGAGGGCCGCTGGCAGTATGAGTACCTGCGTGCGCGAGGCAATACTATTGAAGCGGGCACCAGCGAAGTGCAGCGCAACATCGTAGCTGAGCGAGTGCTCGGTTTGCCACACGTTTGAGGACGTGATTTATCGCGTCCCTACAGGAATTGGGAGCGCTGAGCAGGAAATTTAGGTCTAAGATGAACGATTGCATTTGAAAGAGGGGTTAGAAATATGTATTTGGCTCTCAGCGACGAGCAAAAGATGCTGGCGCAAACTGTGCGCCGGTTTATAGAGAATGAGTTGCCCTCTTCTAAGGTGCGGCAGATTATGGCGACCGAAAGTGCTTTTGATGAGCAACTCTGGCAGAAGATGGCCGAGCAGGGCTGGATGAGTTTGACGGTGCCGGTCGAATTTGGCGGGTTAGCAGAGTCCTGGCTAACCGTTGCGGTCTTGTTCGAGGAATCAGGCCGGGGAATGGTGCCCGGTCCGTTCCTGGCTACGGTCGGGCTGGCGGCCCCACTGCTGGCAAAGGCCGGGAGCGCTGAGCAGAAAGCACGCTGGCTGCCAGCGATTGTAGAGGGAAAGTGCCGTGCCAGTGTGGCTTACCTTGAGCCTGTCGCCAGCTATGAGCTTGACTCGATCAAGACAACAGCAAGCAGACTGGGCGGCCAATATATGCTGAACGGCACCAAGATGTTTGCTCTTGATGCCCACGTGGCTGATTTTATTATCGTGGCGGCCAAAGAGGAAGGAAAGCGGGGCCTGTTCCTGGTGGAGAAGGGTGCCGAGGGTCTGGTGGTGGAAATCCTGGAGGACATGGATTTGAGTCGGCGCCTGACGCGAATCACACTGAACAAGGCCCTGGCTGAGAAGATGGAGGCCGGCAATGACGCCGGTCAGGTGCTGGAACAGGGTTTGCATTGTGCCAGTTTCGCGCTCAGCGCGGAAGGCGTGGGCGGGATGCAGTGGATACTGGATACGGCCGTGGCGTATGCCAGGTCCCGCGAACAGTATGGGCGTGTGATCGGCAGTTTCCAGGCAGTGGCTCATCCGTTGGTAGACCGAGCTCTCGATCTGACCAGCGCACGCTCGGCTGTTTACAATGCTGCTTACGCCCTGGACCATCAACCGGATGAAATTGCCGAGGCAGTGAGCATGGCAAAGGCGCACGTCAGCGATAGTTACCGGCAGGCTGGCTACACGGGGGTGCAGACTCTGGGAGGAATTGGCTTCACCTGGGAACACGATATGCAACTCTATTTCCGGCGTGCCAGTGGAACGTGGAGCCTCTTTGGAGACCCAAACTGGCATAGGGAACGATTGTTACACTCCCTCAAGATATAGTAGGGACAAGGTGTGCCTTGTAAATGTGATTACTTGATGGCGGCAAAATTTGATAATTATCTGGCGTAATACCACTATTGCCTTTTCCTTCCCTTAGTGATGGAGAGAGCCTTGCAGGCCGGTCTAAGAACTCTCCCGTTGAGAAAGCTGTCTGTGATATGCGTCATATCATTATCAACAAACTATGCCTTCAAGTAATCACATTTACAGGCGCGCCACACAAGGAGATACGACACATGGCTGAAGACAACTTCACGCTCACGACGTTCTACACCTCCTGGAAAGAGTACCAGGATCACATCAAAGGGGCGCTCGCGCCGCTCACCGCCGAGCAGCTTGAGCTGCGCGCCGCACCTCACCTGCGCTCCATCGGCGAGAATGCCCTGCACATCATCGGCTGCCGTGCCGGCTGGTTCACCGAGTTCCTGGGCGAAGACTGCGGTGCCGACGTGAAGGCGTACGCGAGCTGGGATGTGCCCGGCGCGCCCGCCCGAACGCCCGCCGAGATGGTGCAGGCCCTCGACCGCACCTGGCAGTGCATGACGGAGTGCCTGGCCCGCTGGAGTCCCGACGATATGCGACACACCTTCCCCGACGACTGGGACGGCAAACAAGTTAACTTGTCGCGCGCCTGGGTCGTCTGGCATGTGATGGAGCATGACCTGCACCACGGCGGTGAGCTCTCGCTCACCCTCGGCATGCACGGGATCCCGGCGGATTTCCCCGGCTAGCGCCGGTGAAAGACTCGACATGCAGAGGTGGGAGCATGCGGCTATGTCACCCAGACGCAAACCCTACCCCTCTGATGGAAGCTCCGAGGAATAGTCCTTCTCTGCCCTGTTTGGCTAGCGGGCGGTGTCGAGCCAGGCTTGAATCACCGGTCCGTGTTCGTCGTAATGAGCAAAGGTGTTGTAGGCAATGCCTTCCCACAGGGCATGGCGGTCCATCCAGGGAAAGCGATCCGCCTCAAACAGGTCGGCCTCGCTCAAGGATTCCACAGCCGCAACCACCTGCTGGTAGGCGGTGCGAAACGCGGCCTGAACCTGAGTCAGCGATTGCGCCCGAAAGGGCTCAATCAAGATGGCATTGACGTGATCGACGTCACCCTCTGGTTCTTCTTCCAGAGGCGGTTGTCGGCCTTGCGCCACTGCTTGATAGAACTTCACTCCGATCTGGTGCCAGGCCGTCAGGTGGGCAAGGACCTCTTTGATGGACCACGTGCCCAGGGCACCTTCGGCGGTCAGTTGGGCTTCCGAGAGGGGTGCGAGCCGCGCCTGGAACCGGTCGTAGCTGGCGCGGATATGGGCCAGGAGGGCGCTTTTTTCCAATGGGTGTTCGGCGGGGTGCCCAACTTTGCGAAAGCTGCTGATGCGGCGAATCTGGTCGCCATGGAACTCAAACCAGTCGCACCCACGCTGCAGCATGGGACGTCCATCAGCTTGACGCTGGAAAGCGGTCCATTCCAGCATACCACGCCCCCCGCAGACAAACGGAGTAGCAACCAGGATCGAGCCTTCTGCAGCCGCAAACTGTTCAGCAAATGTTTGGCGCACGACCTCTCGTCCAACAGCGGTGTGTCCCGGCTCAGGGCCAACGGCGGGTTCATACACGCACGCTTCATCCAGAAAGCCCATCACGGCTTCCAGGTCGCGGCGCTGCCAGGCAGCGAGAAAATCCAGTAAACGGGCTTCGGTCATGCATCTGTCTCCTTGTGCAAATAAGGAACAAACGCCTTTCTATTGGGCTTTCCTCTTCATTCTACCAGCAAAAGAGGTTAGAGGAGGTCCAGATTGAAGCCTGACAGACTATTATGTATTAAAACCAGCGGTATCGACGAGGCCTGCGTACATAACCGCCACGCCGGTAGTAGTGAGAATAATAACCATACGCGTGACGATATGCGAAAGCGCTCCATATTGCCACCAATACCGCTGCAGCAAGGATAGAGGTGATTACTGGCACGCCATTCAGGTATGGCTCACCAATAATGTGCCAGTGCAGCACACCAACAACCAGGAAGATGGCGATGAACCCTAAAATGATCGCTCCTACTATACCAAAGGGTGTACGCCGTCTTGCTAGCAGTTCACCAACAAAGCCAACCAGGGCCGCAATGATTAACCAGACGATCAAATTTCCTAGCGTAATAACCATGAATCTAAACCTCCTTATATTGGCTATCTTTTTATTACGTAGTCATCTAGTTATTACACGTGGTTATTAGCTTAACAGGATACAGTAGCAAAAAGGCTAGCTTCAGCATATAACCGTCGGTTGAGTTCCTCAACATGTCTCTGCCACTCTCATGGCCAACTCGTCTCCGTCAGTGGCGTAATAATTACTTCCTGGAGTGCTGATTCGGGAGGAACCTGGGCTGCAAACACTATCACGTCTGCCACATTCGCTGGCTCCTGTAGATTTCGTTCCTCTGGCATTGGAATACCCTGCTCGACGAATCTATCAAAGAAGTGGGTGCGCATCCCGCCAGGGATGATTGTCGTTACACGAATGCCATCGCATCGTCCTTCGACTCCCAGACCACGGCTGAAACCCATCAGGCCCCACTTTGAAGCGTGATAGGCCGAAGCGTTTGCCCATGCGCGGGTCGCAGCAGTTGAAGCAATATTGATTATATGACCAGAATGTTGCTGTCGCATTATCGGCAATGCTGCCTTAGCGAACAAGAAAGGACCCCGTAAATTGACATTAATGACCCTGTCCCACTGCTCCACAGTCATCTCATCCACTGAGAGGGTATAGTCGATTGCAGCACAGTTCACGATGATATCCAGTTGTTTGAACTGCTCATGTACCAACTGCACAGTGTGAACCACGGCCAAAGCGTCACTTACATCGCACTGCACTGCACTGCTCATAACACCTTGTGAGATTAAATCCTTACACACTCGTCCGGCTTCTGTCCCATTAATGTCAATGCAGGCAACAGAACAGCCAGCAGCAGCGAATGCGTGTGCAGTAACCTCTCCAAGGCCACTCCCTGCCCCTGTAACCAGGACAACCTTTCCTTTCAATCTATCAACATTCATCTAGGTACTCCTATAAAGTTTATCTACCATGGACAGAAAACCGCTCTGGTAGTGGTTCGATGGGTCTGAGAGGGTGAATGTCTAATTCCTGTATAAGTTCGCCAAATAATTCGATTGCATTGCGTCTCCTGTCCTCCACATTGGTTGGCAAACCAAGATGGTAAGTTCCACTTGGCAAGATACCGCACCCACCATACTTTCTTATAAGCAAAAACTGTACAACCACTTCTTCTCCAGCATGTTCCGGTGGCAGACGATACCACCAGGAAAATCCCCCAACATCAAGTAACTTAGCACGGTCATAAAGAATATTTGCACCACCGACCCACGCTACTTTGTAGCGCACTACATCACCCTCCTCCACAAATTGCTGCTCCAGGTGCAATGGGTTCGCTGCATTGTTCACCATATGTCGATCCCACGGGATTGAATCTGGCTCGAATGGTTCAGGCAGAACCGGCCCTGTCCAGAGTTCGATATGTTGCTGGTGTAGCCGAACATCGTTGAGGTAACCGAGGCCAGTTGCGGCACAGCCAACAAAGCCACATTCTTCAGCCTGGAGCACACTCAACATCCGCTCCATTACTGCCGGATCGAGCAGAACGTCGTCATCGAGAAAGTGAACATAGGGTGCCTGACTCTGCTCGACAAGAAAGTTCCGCTGCTCTGCCATTCCCTGTTGTGGCAGGTGGCGATGAAGCGTCACCTTGTGACCACTCCACCTCAGCGCTCGCATAAGCGTTTGAATCTCAATGCTCTCGAGGTAAGCATCGTCATCCTCGGTCTGATCAGAGACGATTACATCGAAGTCAGTAAAGGTTTGGCCTAGCAGGCTTGATAGAACAATCGCCAGGCCGATCTTGCGCCGGTAAGTTGGAATAAGCACATCAACGAGTGCCAAAATCTGCTCCTCCTAGGAATTGTTATCTGATACTGCGAGAAAAGACGCTATTGATTGTGTCTCTATTGGCAAGGTCTCATGCATCCGCTCAGCCAGGAGCGTTTCATAGAGCGCTCCAGTACGCATTGCCACAATTGACCAGGTAAACTCTCGTTCGACTCGCTTTCGTGCGGCTAGACCCATTTGTGTACCTGATTCCGGTTGACTGAGTAGTTGCTGTAAACGGGCTGCTAGAGCCTCAGGATCTCGGGGAGGAACCAGGAAACCTGTTTCACCATCTTTGATTGTGTATGTGATGCCACCAACAGCAGATCCGATCACTGGACGACCACAGGCCATCGCTTCGAGGGGGGTCAATCCAAATGGTTCGTACCAGGGAGTCGTCACAGCAACATCTCCCGCGCAATAATAGTTCCGCAGTTCCTCAGGTTGTCGCTTGCCGATAAAACGCACATATTCTGTGACGCCAAGTTCTGCTGCCAGTTTCTGCAATTCACCAATTTCAGGAGTGGCTACAGGATCAGGTTCATAAGTTTCTCCCCCAACGACCATGAATGTAAGCGACGTGGTAGGCGATCCCTCACTCCCTTCATTTTCACGCACGAGTACTGCGAGGGCACGGATAACGTTGCGAATATCTTTTCTCGGTAGCATCCGACCCAAATAGACTATGACTTTACCATTCGTGTCTAGTCCAATTCGACGCCTGGCAGTATCACGAGCAACCGGCTTGAATATCCTGGTATTGACTGCCGATGGAATAAGCACAATCTTATCTGCGTTGGCTCCGTAGTCTTTGACCAGTTCGGACCGCTCATTGGGACACTGAGCAATGATTCTATCGACCTTGCGGATTATATCTAATTCGGTCTTGATTCGATCTCCTGGGCTGGTATCAACCTTTCTCTGATGACGACGCTTTGTCTTCCCCATAGCGTGGAAAATTTGTACGACGGGGATATCGAGCCGGCGTCGTACCTCAGTTGCAACCCAACCTGACATCCAGAAGTTGCCATGTACCAGGTCATAGTGAGTTTCTTCAAGCTCCATAAACCGCAGTAAGGAGTCGCGAAACTCAGGCATGTACGGCCAAAGTTCATCCTTTGGTCGAGGCTGTATGGGTCCGGCCAACAGATTCACGACTCGTACTCCTTTTCCCCATTCGACAATCTCTGGCATGTCAGGGCTATCGCGACGCGTAAACACATCGACAGCAAAGCCGCAACGCCCAAGATTCCGGCTGACCTCACCCACATAGATATTTTGCCCCCCTGCATCTGCACCTCCCAGAGTGGCGAGGGGACTGGCATGTTCACTTAAAAACGCAATCCGTATTGGTCGATCCATTAATGTTGTTCCTCTCGTTGCCATATTCGGCATGACTCAATGCGTTTATCCAGATTGGGTTACCAGCGCGAATGCCCTGTTCCAGTCGCTGATGAAGCGATCAAGTCCGAAACGTTCCTGGGCAACAGCTCGCGCATTTCTACCCATCCTGGCGGCTTCCTCGTAGTCAGAGAGCAGGAAGCGCATGTGTTCGATCAATGCGTCAATATCACAGGAAATATAGCCTGTTTCGCCATGCAAAATGACAGTCGGGATTTCAGTCGTTGCAAGGGCCACAACCGGCATACCAATGGTCATTGCCTCGATTACAGCTAGTGGCAAACTTGTATAGCGAATTGGGCTGAACAGGAAGCGGTAATCTGCGAGAAGGTGATGCAGGTTCTGGTATGGGATATCACCGAAACCGCCGAATGCTTCAGTCTCCATGCCTACGCAATCAAGAGGTATCTTTTGCTGCGTATGCAGAAAGATATCATAGCCTGCGATACGTGGTCGCTTTTGTATTCCGTTGACAACTGTAATACCAGACTCACGCTTTCCTCTGTACCTTATAGAAGGATCAATAGCAACGCTATGTTCAATCACCACTGTTGGCGTTCGCCCATTGTCCCACATCAGCCTGTTGTAATGAGTCACATGAACCAGGAGCACATTGGGATCATCGATAGGATGGCGAGTATCGACAGCATTGGGTTTTGGCGTGTTGTGCTCCAGGTAGATTCTCGGCAACCGGCGTTGCTCATCGGTCAGAAGCTCACACTGATCCTCTAAATAGTTTTTTGGCGACTGGTAGATAATGAGATCCAGTTTCAGATCGCGTACCTGCTCTGCTGGCACCTCACGGACATAATCGGGCAGGTCGAAGGTAGGACCGCGACCACCATAACCTTCGGGGCGGCCAGGTTTGACTGGCAGATACCAATTGTGCTTAATACGAGCAAGTGTATTCAGATAGCTGCCATGAATATGCCAGGTGAGAATGTTTAGACACCGCATGAAACCGTCCCTCCTACCAGTAGTCGCTCGGCAACAGCCATGACCATTTCAGGGTAGATCCAGCACAGACAGCGATGTCCAATCGGGCAATCCCAGTAGCTGCAAGGACTGCACTCAACCGGACGCCGAACGATCGGATGACGCGTTTGGTCGAGCGGAGCCCAACGCCGGTAATCTGAAGGGCCGAAAATCGTAACACTTGGAGTGTCAACGGCGTAAGCAATGTGAGCTGGGCCCGTATCATTGCTGACAAAAAGATCCAGTTTACTGATCAATGCCGCAAGCCCTCCGAGTGAGGTTTCACCCACCAGATTAATTGGCCGTGTCATCATTTGCTCTGCCACTGATTGAACAATGGCCTTTTCATCAGGACTCCCGGTCAAAATTACCTGCGCGTTGAGCCTCCGGCTAAGCTCATCGGCAACCGAGGCAAAGTACTGGAAAGGCCAGCGGCGAGCTGGTGGGCGGGCACCAGCGTGAAGTCCAATCCATGGCCGATCTGGACGAGGCAACCTGCGAAGAAGTGCAGCAGCTTCGGTACGATCATCATTACATAGTGGAAACTCCAACCTGGGATCGCAATCTGGACAGCCGAGCAACTTTGCCAGGCCCAGATTACAGTAGACCTCTGGCTGATCGACCGGATAAGGCGCTCCAAGTGTCAGTTCCTCTGGACATGTACCCACATAGTAGCCCACGGTCATTTTTGCGCCGAGCGCGAGAATGAAGCGATTGCTCGTTCTACCACTTCCGTGCATTTGAATGGCGAGGTCATAACCATAAGCCCGCTGTTCCCTAATGAAGCCAGCAATCCGCTCGGGAATGACTTCTACCTCGGCGATACCAGGGAAGCCAGCAAATTCTACGAACCGATCAACGTAGTGGTGGAAACGTTGGATGAAGGATTTCGCCCAGGGCAGCCCAATTAGTGTAATTTCTGCATTGGGAAAGCCAGCCTTGATCGCTCTCAGCGCTGGTATTGCTTGCAAAAGATCACCGAGTTGAAGTGCACGGAAGATAGCGATTCGCCGGGGATTACATGTTACTTCTCTCCTGTCGATCACCTGCTTCCTCCTGCCATGAGCGACTCGTTACTCACTTTGACAGTTCTGGTATCCTCCAGCAGTGCTTCGACTTCCTCGACTACCTCTTCAGGTGCGATATTAAGACATGCCAGCCCGATAGGGCACTCAAAAAGATAGCAGGGATGACATGCCGTTGCACGACGTAGCAATCTGAAACGTGTGGTTCGCGGTCTCCATTGCTCTTCATACTCGGTTCCTGAAAACAGGATGATCTCGGGTGTATTCAATGCATCAGCAAGGTGCATTGGAAGCGAATTATTACAGATCACGAGAGCGGCCTGTTCGATCAGTGCAGAGTACTCAGCCAGCGTTGTCGACCCAATCATGCTATGAGCCAGAGGAGCGTACTCAAGTAACTCTTCGATCAATGCGGCCTCCCGCTCAACCCCTGTAATGAGCACTGGCCAACCTCTCCTGGTCAATAATCGAGCAAGAAACCCAAATCGCTCTACAGGATAGCGACGTGCTTGAGCGCTCGCCCCAGGATGGATGATAATAAATGAATCATGTAAGTTAAGTCCAGCCTGGGCAAGTAAGGTCGGAACAGCAGCACGGGCCTCCTCAGGGATATCTATCTTGAGTTGTCGATCTCTTGCAACAAATCCCAGGTGCTCAACGAGGCGTAGGTTTCGTTCCACCTGGTGGAGTTGGTCTGGAGCGCTACGTAACTCAGTTGTCAAGGTGCTGCCACCAAACTCTTTCGATTCCCCAGCACGCAGGGGTATGCCCGCCAGGTAACAGACGTAGCCAGGAACATGCGGTGTCTGGCTGAAAGAGGTGAAAATGAGCGCAGCGTCAATTTTACATTCTGACAGCATATTTATGAGCTGTAGTTCGCGTTCTGGATCAAAAGATATATGCCCGCCGACATCTTGCCAGGTGGCACGGCAGACGATCACATCATTAATCCATGGTAACAGTGGTACGGCAGTTGCCCCAGCCGGACTGGCCAATAATGTCAGTCTTGCTTCTGGCGAGGTTTCTTTCACTGCACGCAATGCAGGCCCAAGCATAATCACATCGCCAATATTATCCAGACGCACCGCCAGAATATTGCGCGCAGCCAACCACTCGTTCATAAAAACACCTCCCGACCAGCTACCAGGACCTCACTTAACCCTCGACTTTTGGCCGAACTTTCCATCGCACCTGGGAGTGCCTCAATCAGCAACTCTGTAGCGGCATCTGCGACCATCTCCGGTGTGACCAGGCGCAAGCATTCATGCCCATAAGGGCAGATACGGTTGTAGCAAATTCGGCAGGACACATCATGGTAAAGCTGCCTGTTGGCTACACGCCAGGGTCCCCACTGTTCTGGAGGATTTGTCAGGGCAAATAGCGCGACAACTGGAGTTTTGACTGCCGCCGAGATGTGCATTGGTCCCGTATTATTCGTAATGATGAGGTCTGCAGCCTCAATCAACGCACAAAATTCTGGAAACGGGAATATTCCAGCACAGGCAAGTACTGCCTTTCGGTTACGCTCTTGCACATTCCCAAGCACTTGCTCAACCAATGCTCGTTCATCTCTGGCTCCAGTCACTACAATTGTTGCATCGAGATGTTCCACCAGTAGATCGATAACCCGCACATACATGCTCCACGGATAGGTACGCGCGGGCATACTGCATCCAGGGTGAATCATAAGCAATGGACGCTGGGGATCAATATCTCGAACGGTCAGGAACTCGAAGACATTTTCCCGCGCTACGACTGGCACCTTCAAAACCAGGTCAAGCTCATTTGTCGTGAGACCAATCGCATTGACAAGATCGAGTCCTCGTTCGACCTCGTGCATCATGCGTTCTGCATGCTTATGACGTGTTGTCAATAAGGAACCCGGTCCATCTATCGATGCTGCCAGACGCAGTGGGATATCTGCAAGATAGCAGAGATACGCTGCCGGTAGTGAACTCTGATGATAGGAAGTGAAGATAATTGCACCATCGAAATGCTGCTCCTTAATCAGTGCAATCATCTGCTGTTCCCTCTCACTATTTTGTGGTAGCCTGTGCCATGGGTCCATCCAGGGCGCTTCATAGACGATCACGTCATCAATGTCTGGATTGAGCCTGGCTACCTGCGCTCCCACTGGACTCATCAACAAGGTTAGTTTGACAGCGGGCAGCGAGGCTTTAATTGCATGAATAGCCGGAGTTGTCACCAGCACATCTCCAAGATTATCAAGCCGAATAGCTAGGAGTCGTCGCACTGAATGCCATGGCGCTTCAATCATTGCTTAACCTCCATCTCTTCATCGGCTACTAGAGAGATTATCCGTTCAATCACGCTACTCGTACTGATGCTACCAGCGAGTGGAAGGATCACAACACGACCACCAACCTCACGCACAGTTTTGGCTTCGGGCAAAAACTCATCAGTGTAGTCGCCACCTTTCACATGGATATCGGGGCGCAAAGCACGTATCAGTTCGATAGGGGTTTCCTCATCGAAGAGCACAACATGGTCAACTGGGTCGAGTGCGGCGACCAAAGCCATACGGTCGCGTTCCCTATTGATGGGTCGTCTCTTCCCTTTAAGCCGTTGTGTACTGCGGTCGCTATTGACACCAACTACGAGCACATCGCCCAGTTCTTTTGCCTGACGCAGGAATTGTACATGTCCGGCATGCAGTATATCAAAGACGCCATTGGTGAATACAATTGCCTTGCCTTGTAGACGCTCTTCACCAAGCTGCTCAATAAGTTGGGTTATCGATTCTCGAAAGCTAGCTCCGGTTACAAAAGGAGGCGAGAGTCTAGCGTGATCTCGCAGACTCACTTTTTGTAGTAGTTCTTGATAACTCACCACTGCCGTCCAGGGTTTGGTAATGGCAATACTTGCCGCGTCGACAGCAATTCGCGCAGCTTCCTCGACGCTTCCTCCAGCAGCAAGTGCTAATGCCATAGCTGCTGCAAACGAATCGCCAGCACCGATATCGTTGGCCTGTACTGTAGGATAGGTAGGTATATGCAGCGTCATACCTTGACGGTCAATCAGAAATACACCATCTCCAGCCAATGTAATTGCTGCGTTCTCGGCATCAATCATTGCAAGGAGGCGTCTCCCGATGTGTTCGACCTCGCACATATCTATCCCCGTTCCGGAGACCGTTGGTTCAGTGATCCGACCATGCTCTACCAATAACCTTGCCTCCAGATAGTTGGGTGTAACAACGGTCGCACCCGCATTTCGGAAGCGGTAGAGGTTCTTGGAATCAACCAGTAGCAGACATGGATGAAGTGAACGAAGTAACTTTATCTGCTCTATAACTTCATTGGATACTGAGCTATAACCGTAATCGGATAACACAACAAGATCGCAGTGGGCAAAAATTTCTTTGAGTTTCGCTAACAGTTGCTCCTGGCTTTCTTTCGAATGGTAAAGCGCATCTTCATCGAAACGAACAACATACTGACCATCCGCCTGAATGCGCAACTTGTGGATCGTGTGTGTGGACTCATCCTCAACCATCCAGCAGTCATCGACACCCCGTTCTAGTAAGGCGGCTCGAAGCGCTATACCGGCCGTGTCTCTCCCTACAATGCTGAGAAAGAAAACTTCGGCCCCCAGTATACGCAGATTGGCAGCGGTGTTCGCCGCACCCCCTGGAATACGATGCTCTCCTGTTTTACGTACAACTGGCACAGGACCTTCTCTACATAGTCGGGATGCAGTTCCCTCAAAGTAAGTATCGAGCATAGCATCGCCAATCACTAATGCACGAAGCCCACGAAAGCGTCGGACAAGATCAACTGCCATGCACAAACTCCTTATGATGAGATTCGATCGTGTTTATAATCCGCAATGCATGCTGAGTATCACGAGCAACGTAGTCTGGACAGCGCAATCGCTCTTTAGGGATTGATTCAGTCCCCAAATCGACCAGGATAGTATGGCAGCCAGCGCGATTTCCCGCTTCAACATCGTCGAGAATATCTCCAACAACCCAACAATGTTGCAGGTCAAGATCGAGGTCTGTCGCAGCTTGTAACAACATCCCGGGCTGCGGCTTCCGGCAGTTGCAACGGATCGCAAGCTCCTGAATTATTCCCTCTGGATGATGAGGACAGTGGTAAATGGCATCGAGTTGCACACCTGACCGTTCAAGCTCTCTAGAGAGATGTTCGTGCATCCATTGCAAGTCGGTCACAGTAAAATACCCACGCGCAATGCCTGACTGGTTCGTAATCACCACCAACCGGAAACCTGCTCGTTGGAGATCTCTCAGGCCTGGACCAATATTGTTATAGAGATGTAGATCCTCGGGACAAGATGGATAGTGTTTGGGATGTACAAGTGTGCCATCGCGGTCAAGAAATACAGCCCTCTGCTTCATTTGTTCGCATCTCCCTCACAACTCATTAGTTCAGACTCCACAATGTCGCACAGAATGTGAGTTACCATCATATGCAGTTCCTGGGTGATCGCGGTATCTACTGTAGGCACACGCACTGTCACATCAGCCAGGCTTTCAAGCCGGTTTGGCCGGTCACCAGTTATTGCTATAATTGTCATCAGGCATCGTTGGGCCGCTTCCGCCGCACACAGGAGATTCTCAGATTCTCCACTTGTGCTAAAAACGATCAGCATATCACCAGGTTGGCCTAGTGCCATGACCTGCCGGGCGAACACATTCTGGTAACCATAATCGTTGGCTACTGCAGTAAGGATCGAAGTGTCAGCAGAAAGAGAGAGAGCGGCATAAGGTGATCGCTCACGCTTAAAGCGGCCAACTAGTTCTGCCGCAAAGTGCTGTGCCTCTGCAGCGCTTCCACCATTACCTGCAACAAGCACTTTGTGCCCTGAACGTAGTGTCTCAATTAGACGTGCTGTAACCTCTGTAAATATCGTAGCCCGCCTTATAGACTGAGCCAGTGCTACGTCCAACATTTTTCGATGCCATGTTAGTGCTTTCACGATAGTATCGTAGTAATTTGGACTTGTTTCTGATCTTTCTGGTTGGCCCAGTAAAATTCCTTCATTTTTCGCTAGAGAGCTCATATTTCTCTTCTCAAATTCGTCATTTCTAGAAATGTCAGCATTGTCTAAATCTTGGTGGCACTACTATCCTAATCAAAAATTTTCGAAATTTACAAGTCAGCAATAAACTTTTAATCTTTTCCTAAACATATTAATTTTTCTAATAATTTATGCAATAGTATAAAATTAAAAAGAGATTAGAATTTTTATTGAAGTGTTTTTATTTATTGAGTTTTTCTGCTATTTTTGGTATGATTTTATATATCATGTCAAGATTAGGAATTTGTGTTGTGATGCAAGCCGCTTTCTCTTATTTCCCACTCATGGTGAAGAAGTTAGAGAGAGCTTTGTAAAAGAAAAAAAGACTGGACAATTTCGCTCGTATGGTGGATCAAGCCCCACCAGGAGCTCTTGATCCCCAGTCATCTAGTTACCTCTTCCACAGTGGCAGTGCGGCTGCTAAGGGTACGACCACCAGCCGGCAGAATGAAACAATGTGATCCGACTCTATCAGAGGTAATACGCCAGGCGGCAGGCAAACTTTCAGAGTAGACAATTTTTGCATCTCATGAAACTATCATCCAATTTCAATCGTGTGCTAGATATCAGTAAGAAGTCTGCCTTTTTGTCAGGGCAGACTAAATGAGTAGCGTCACACTTGTGAACTATACAACTTCTAAGGAGGGTAAAGCTATGCCTGGAAAAAAACCTCTTAAAGGCGTGGGCGAGAAGGAGCAACGCCAATATGAGCACATTAAGGAGTCTTCCGAAAAGAGCGGTCGATATGGAGACCGCGCTGAAGAGGTCGCTGCTCGTACAGTTATGAAACAGCATAAACAGAAAGGTCATAAGAAAGGACAATAGGTTATGTTAGGAAGTATTCTTTGGGCGATTGTGGTTATTCTCGTTGTACTCTGGTTAATCGGCTTCCTTTTTGCACATGTAGGCGGATTGATTCACCTGCTACTTGTAATAGCTGTCATTGTGCTGCTATATAATCTCTTTGTAGGTAGAAGGAGTACAAGTCTCTAGGCCGATTTCTGACTTAGTAAGAGAGAAACAGTATGAAATCAAACATACGTGTCCCTGAAGAAGTGCAGGATGCTGGTCGCGTGGCAAATCGTACTGCACGCGATGCGGCGTCCAGCCGCTGGATGACCATGTTCGCCCGGTTTGGCTATGCAGCCAAGGGCGTGGTCTACCTGATTATCGGTTGGCTAGCAGTGCAGTTGGCGATTGGTGCGGGTGGTAAAGCGACAGATCAGCGGGGGGCGCTTCAGACTATCTATGAACAGCCCTTCGGAAAATTTTTGCTTGCTATCGTTATGATTGGTCTGATTGGTTTCGCGATCTGGTGCTTTCTCCAGGCCTGGTTTGATACAGAAGGCAAGGGTAACGATATCAAAGGCATAATTGGGCGCCTGGGTTATGCTGTAACAGGTGTTACTTATGCGATCCTGGCATTTGGAGCTTTCCAACTCGTTACGAGGACAGGAACAAGTAGCGCCACAAAGAGTACAACAGCTTCAACTCAAGATGTGACTGCACAACTGCTCAATCATTCCTGGGGAGTAGTCGTGGTAGTGATCCTTGGTCTCATTGTGATCGGCGTCGCTGGCTACCTGTTCGCTAGAGCTTTTACTGCCAAATTTCAGCGGCGGCTTCTGTTGACAGGACTGAGTGCTAAGTTGAGAAGAGGGATCATCTTCCTCGGCCAATTTGGATATGCTGCACTTGG
>Ga0137365_10001902_pt1 | contig 16439 bp, 17 predicted proteins | sample SagtaG_9_FD_104799 | JGI IMG/M metagenome (GOLD analysis project Ga0137365, IMG submission 104799) | Vadose zone soil microbial communities from Sagehorn Ranch, Mendocino, California, USA - Sage1_L_40_16 metaG | ecosystem: Environmental > Terrestrial > Soil > Vadose zone | place: USA...
ATCAACGTAAAACCCTTTTGACTTTTCATTCGACTAAACATGATTACCCTCCTAGTTAAGTTATTTAAACTGTTGCCGGGCGATTGCACCCCGGCCGCTGTACTGAGATACTGCAAGCGCTTTGCCATGATGGGATACGCAATATTCATCATAAAATCAATGAGTTCACCTAATCCTATTACCTAGGTTATCATCCTAGTCAAGATTCTTTACAATTTTTGGTAATTCTATATGCCAAAAAGTGGTCCAAACGGAATGCCGGAAATGGGTCAGAGTGAGGTAGCCCTGATTTGCATGTGGAATAAGATGCATATGTGCATGATACCCCCTTAGGGGTTACGATCCAAGTATTATTTGAAAAAAACTGACAAGTAGGGAAAAACCAAGTCAGAGTCGATTTATCCATTCGTCGACTTTGACCCCATTTCTAGTTCTGGGAAAGCCGGTGTTGCGCCTTGCGAATGCGCTCTTCGGTGGAGGGGTCCCCGAAGCCTTTCGCCTTGAAGCGCTCCCCCAGCTTCCTGTTGGTGGGATCAAGTTCTAATGACCGCAGCCACGCGTCCCGGGCGTCAGTCGGCAGGTTGTTCAGCAGGCAGATCTCCCCGAGATGTTCGAAGAAGACCGGATCGTCTGGGACGGCGGCGACCGCCCTCTTCATCTCGAGAAGGGCTTCCTGGTATCGTCCAAGTTTGAAGTAGGCCCACGCGAGGCTATCGAGATAGTAGCCGTTTTCAGGTTTGATCGTCAGTGCCTGCCGAATCAACCTCACGGCCTCGTTTAATTTGACTTCCCGCTCGGCATACGAATACCCGAGGTAATTGAGAGCGTCGGCGTGAGCAGGATTCAACGTGATCGCCTCTTCCATTTCCTGCACCACATCGTCAAACCGGCCCATTTTGTCGTAGACGGTCCCCAGGTTGAAGTGCAGATCGGCGTTCTTGGGGTCGCCGCGCAGACCATCGCGAAAGGCCGCGATCGCGTCATCGAAACGATTCGCTTGCAACAATGTGAGGCCGAGCATTAAATGGGCCTCTGCCATCTTTGGATTGAGCGCGATAGCACGATGGAAATGCGGCAGGGCCTCCTCGGTCCGTTTCAACCGATACAAGAGGTATCCCAGATGCAGATGCGCATCCCCGAAGGTGTCATCCGATCGGATGATTCCTTCGTATTCCGCGACGGCCTTGTCGTTCTCGTTAAGCTCTTCATAGAGATAGGCAAGATGATCCCGCACCCGGAGCTCCTGGGGCCGCAGCGTCAGAACCAGCTTCATCTGCTCCACGGCCTTCTGGTACTCTTTGAGCTCGCCGAAGATGAGCCCGAGCCTGAGTTGCGCTTCGACATCGTCGGGCGATTCCGCAACGGCGCGGCGCAACAGGGACAATGCCGGCTCATAGGCCTTTTCGAGCAGGAGTAACCGGACGAGGCGTTGGCGCGCCTCCCGGCTTCCGTGATTGACTTCTTCTAAAATCTTTCGATAGGTATCGATGGCCTGTGCGGTCTGGTCCTGCGCCTCCAGGGCTGTCGCGAGACCCAGGTACGCCGGCTCAAAGGTAGGATACTGGGTCAACGCTTCACGATAGGCATCGACCGCTCGACTCCAGGCCTGCTGCTGCATCATGATCCGGCCGAGGTACAGATACCCGATCGGCGATTCCGCGGTTGCTCCAATGCCCTGCCGTACAACAACCTCCGCTTCCTCGTATCGTTTGAGCCCGGCATAAACCAACCCTAACGCGAAATAGGCCTCGCCCTCATTGGGGCGCAACGTTATGATCCGCCGATAATAATCAATCGCCTGTTCGGAGTGCCCTGTGACGCCAGCGACCGTCGCTAGAATCTGTAAAGCTTGCACATCGGCGGGGTCGCGGGCCAACACCTGCTCGGCGTATAACTGGGCTTTGGCATGCTCGCCGCGAGCCTGAAACAACACCGCCAGTCGTAACCGTAACACTGCGGAGCCTGGATCAAAGGACAAGGCTTTGTCGAATTCCGCCAATGCTGTCTCGAGATTATTCGCCAGATAGTGCTCGTAGCCCAACAGAAAATGATAATAGGCCAGCGGGTTGGTGACGGATTCCGACTCCGAGGACGTCACCGGCCTGTTCGTGTCGCCGACAGGGGTGCTGGCAAAAGCGGGAGTACGGAGCGCTGCCTGGAGAACAAGCAGGGCCAGGAGCCATCCCAGCGAGCGAAGGCATGACTTCGAAAGACTCAAAGCAGTCTCCTCAAAAGATACGTGTGATGACGAGTCGGATGATCCCGGAAACCGAGAGGCATACTCTGCGATTGATTATAGGTGGGCGCCGGCGGACTGTCAAATTCTCGCCGGGTTCTGGTAGTTCCCGAACTTCGCGTATTCCGGCAGAAACGTCAACTTCTCGATGCCCGTGGGGCCATTGCGATGTTTGGCAATCAGAATTTCGGCCACGTGTTCCTCGTCCGCCTTGTCTTCTTCTTCCTCGACCTCGGCGGCGTACATCTCGCTGCGAAAGATCATCATCACCAGATCCGCGTCCTGTTCGATGGCGCCGGATTCGCGGAGATCGGCGAGCAAGGGTCTTTTGGAAGGCCGATTCTCGACTGCACGGCTGAGCTGGGATAGGGCGACCACCGGAATGTTGAGTTCCTTGGCGACGGATTTCAGTGAGCGCGAGATGTCGGAGATTTCCTGTTGCCGGTTTTCCGAGGTGCCGCTCCCCGACATCAGTTGCAGGTAGTCCACCACCACCAGATCGAGACCGTGTTCTGCACGGAGGCGCCGGATCTTCGCGCCCATCTCCAGTACGGTAATCGCCGGCGTATCATCGATATAGATGCGGCTGTCATGCAGGAGGCTCGCCGTGCGCGCCAAGGTCTTCCATTCATCTTCGTTCAGATGGCCGGTCCTGATCCGGTGCATGTTTAAGTTGCCCGCCGCGCTGAGCAAGCGCATGCACAACTGCTCTTTGGACATCTCCAGACTAAAGATTGCGACGGTATACTGCCGTGTTCGATTCAGAGCCGCATTGAGTGCAATCCCCAGAGCCAGACTTGTCTTGCCCATGCTCGGGCGGCCGGCGATAATGATAAGATCCGACGGTTGCAGCCCGGCCGTCCGCTCGTCCAGATCGTGGAAGCCGGTCGGGATTCCGGTGATCCTTTCCTTGCGGGTATACAACTGATCGATGTGCGCCACGGTGCTGGCGACCACGTCTTGCATGGAGGTAAACAGGCGCTTGATCCGCCTTTCGGCGATCCCGAAGATGCTGCGCTCGGCAAAATCCAACAGCTCATCCACCCGGCGCGTTCCTTCATACCCTCGCGACACGATCTCCGTGGCGGCCACGATGAGCGAACGGCTGACAGCAGTTTCATGAACCATCCTCGCATGGTATGCCACGCCGGCCGCGGTGGCCACGGATTGCGCCAAGTCCGTCAGATAGGCTGTGCCGCCAATGGCCTCCAAAGCTTCCTCTCGACGCAGGTGGTCCGTCAGGGTCAGTAGATCGATCACCTGGCTCTGTCCCGCCAGCTCGACCATGCCCTTGAAGATTCGCTTATGGACCGGTCGGTAGAATTCTTCGGGGTCAAGAATTTCGAGGGTCTTATAGAGAGCCTGGTTGTCGAGCAGGATCGCCCCGAGGACGGCTTGCTCTGCTTCGACATTTTGTGGGGGGAGTTTGAGAGCCTGCTCCGGCTGACGTCCCTGGGCCTGTTCAACTGATCGCACGGGCTTCACCGACGCCCTCTCGCCCCAGCGCGGGAGCCCACCCTTAGGTCGCGGTTACGGCCGTTTCCGGGGGCTCCGCCAATAGGCGAGGCGGCAGGCGGCCGCGCCGCGATCAACTGCAGCAGGCAGTCGAGATCCAAAGCAAACCCCGTCGCGGTAAGCTCTCGGCCGAAACGGCCGATCAAATGATCGTATCGCCCTCCGCCGCCGATCTCGCCGCCGATGCCCTCCGCATAGATATCGAAGACCAGTCCGGTGTAGTACTCCATCCGCCTGACTTCACCCATATCCAGCAAGAGATGTTCGCTCAACCCGGCCGCTGTTACGCGCTGCCACACGTCTCTGAGCTGACTTAAGGACCGCCGACAGTCCTCCCAGCGAGGCGCCAGGCGGCCTGCCATTTCGAGCACCTCTTCACCTCCGACCAGTGTCGGGATCGCCAGGAGGGCCTTGGCCTTGGCATTTGCACCGCGTATGCCCGCGCTGGAGAGCAAGGCTTCCATCTTTCCGATGTCCTTGCGTCCGGCCGCCTCCTTGAGGTTCCGGCGAGTGGATTCGGACAATCTCACACGACGCAGGAGGCCTTGAAAAAGCCCGCCATGACCAACCGCAATCGTGAACCGCGGCACTGCCAGACGCCGCAGGCACGCGGCCGCCAGAATGATCGGCTCGGTGTCGGCAGCAGGCCCTCGCGCCCCGATCAACTCGACTCCGATCTGAAAGATCTCCCGATCCCGGCCGGCATGCTCTGGCTCGTAACGAAAGACATTGACGCTGTAATGGAGCCGAAGAGGGAAACCGGAGTCGAGCATCCCCATGCCGACCATGCGCGCGATCTGCGAAGTGGCATCCGGACGCAAGACCAGAATCCGCCCCGTCGCGCGGTCCACAACCTTGTAGCTTTTCTCGATGAGTTCCGCGTCGAGGCCCGGGGCCAGCACGTCGAGGTATTCGAAGGTCGGCGGGATCACTTCCCGGTAACCGCGTTCTGCGAATACCGAGAACAGGGTGGCTTCGAGCGCGCGCTTCTCGGCCGCGGCTCCCGGAAGAAAAGTCGGAACGCCTTTCGGCATCTGCGAACGCGGCGAGATGTTCATCACAAGACGACGCCGGCCATGCTCTTACAGACGGACGAGCTTGACCGAAAGGATGTTCTCCGCGACGGTAATGGCTCGTAGCGCGTCAGCGGGCAAGGGACCATCGACGCCGAGAATCAACAACGCCTCCCCGCCCTTCTCTTCGCGCGAACACTGCATTCGGGCAATATTGATCTGGTGCGTGCCGAGAATCTTTCCCACGTCTCCGATGACGCCGGGGCGATCGTTGTTCAGAATAAAGAGCATGTGGCCGTCCGGCACGATTTCGACCCGGAAGTTATCCAGTTGTACAATGCGCGGGTCACGCCGGCTGTATAGAGCCCCGGCAATACGGCTCGTCTTCTTGTCCGCTTCCACTTGGAGGCTGATCAAGCTCGTGAAGTCGCCGGCATCGCTGCTCTTCACCTCTTTGACCTCGATGCCGCGTTCACGCGCGATGACGGGGGCATTCACGTAGTTGACGGTTTCCTCTAGGATGGGCGTCAGCAAGCCTTTCAACGCGGCGATGGTCAGAGGAGCCACGTTCACGCCGGCCACCTCCCCCTTGTACTCCACCGTCACCCGCTCGATGCCGCCTTCATAGAGTTGCGATTGCAGAAGCCCCAGTTTCTCGGCCAGCGTAATATAGGGTTGGAGTCTGGGAAGCAGGTCCGCAGGGACCGACGGCACGTTAACCGCTCCTCGCGCGATCCCGCGTGTCAGGTAATCCACGATCTGCTCAGCTATGCCGACGGCGACATTTTCCTGCGCTTCCGTGGTGGAGGCGCCGATGTGCGGGGTGCAGATAAAATTCTCAAGGCTCAGCAACGGATGATCCGGCTTGATCGGTTCCTCTTCAAAGACATCGAAGGCCGCGCCCCCGACCTTGCCGCTCTTGAGTGCTTCGGTGAGATGCTTTTCGTTGATGATACCGCCGCGGGCACAGTTGATGATTTTGACGCCGTCCTTCATCGTGCTGATCGTGTCAGCATTGATGATATTTTTTGTCTCCGGCGTGAGCGGCGTGTGAACTGAGATGATGTCCGCGCGGCGGAAGAGATCGGCAAGGCTCATCATCTCGACGCCCATTTTGCGGGCCCGATCTTCGGCGAGATACGGATCATAGACGATCACGTTCATCATGACCCCTTGAGCAAGCTTCGCCAAATGGCTTCCGATCTGGCCCATCCCCACGATCCCGAGATTCTTATTGTAAAGCTCAGTTCCCATGAACCGCTCTTTTTCCCACTTCCCTGCCTTCATGGAGGAGTTGGCCTGGGGAACCCTGCGGACGAGGGCAAAGATCATGGCCAAAGTGTGCTCGGCCGTCGTGACAGTGTTCCCGCCCGGGGTGTTCATGACCACGATGCCGCGCTTAGTGGCGGTCGTGATATCGACATTGTCCAAACCGGAGCCGGCACGGCCGATGATACGGAGTTTTTCGGCCGCCGCGAGCACGTCCGCTGTCACCTTCGTGCCGCTCCGCACGATCAACCCGTCATAGTTCTTAATGTCGCGCAGGAGCTCCTCTTTGGACATCTTCGTCTTCACATCGACGGTGAGGCCCGCTTTTTGGAGGATCTCGACGCCCTGTTTAGAAAGATTGTCGCTGATGAGAATTTTTATTTCTGACAAAGCAGTTCCTCTGCTTTTCCCACCCCCGCGCCGAGCTTGATGGGATAGCCTAAGCCCTTCAAGACCATCTCGGTGGCGGCCAGCGCTTGGATGACATCGAACGTATCGATATACCCCATGTGCGAGATCCGAAAAATTTTGCCTTTCAGATGATCCTGCCCCCCGGCTGCGGTGATCCCGTACTGCTCGCGAAGATTCTTATACACCGCCTGTCCATCCACGCCGTCAGGCGTGGAGACTACGGTGAGGGCGTCACTGGGATTCTGTTTGGGAAAAAGAGAGAGTCCCGCCGCCTTCATGCCCTCCCGCATCGCCTGAGCCATGCGCGCATGCCGCGAAAACACATTCCCCAGTCCCTCCGCCCTCAGCATCGTCAGGACTTCTTTCAAGCCGATCATCAGCGACACACCGGCGGTGTAGGCGGTCTGATTTTTCTGTTGGGCCTCACGCTCTTTCTTGAGATTGAAATAAAATGAGGCGTTCTTGGCCTTGTCCGCCAGGTTCCAGGCCTTATCGCTGACGCTGATAAAGGCCAGGCCGGGCGGCAGCATCAGCGCTTTCTGAGAGCCGGCGACGAGCACATCAATTCCCCAGGCGTCCGTTTTCAAATCGAAGACCCCCAAGGCGGTGATGGCGTCCACGACCAAGATTGTCTGCTCTCTGTTCCGCACGATTTCCGCAATGGCCCTCGTATCATGCGCCACCCCCGTGGAGGTCTCGCTGGCCTGCACGTACACGGCTTTGATCGACGGATCCTGCTTCAGGGCTTCCGCGATGGCCTGCGGGTCCACCGCCTGCCCCCACTCGACCTTGATTTCCGTGGCCTGGACGCCAAAAGTCTTGCACAGCTTTCCCCATCGCTCACCAAACTTGCCGCCATTGACAAATAGCGCCTTCTCGCCCGGGGACAGAAAATTCGAGACCGCGGCCTCCATTCCCCCCGTGCCGCTGGAAACAAGCGTGAGAACCTCGGCTTCGGTTTGAAAGATCCATTTCAGATCCTGGCGGATCTGGCCGAAGAGCGTCGCGAATTCAGGAGCCCGATGGTGAATGATTGGACGAGCCATGGCCAACAAGACTTCAGGTGGGACTTGGGTCGGCCCCGGGGCCAAAAGGTAGCGTTTTAGCATGCCACGGATCTCCTTACATTTCGGGGAAAGGGGGCTGGATAAAACTGGGCAACGCTATCATAGAGGGTCATGTGTGTCAACACTACGGAGGCCCAGGAAGTGATACAAAATCAGGTGGTTCCGCTGTTTACGTCGGCCCTTTTTTAGGATTACGCGGGTCATCGCCTGGCGCGCAGCGGTGCGCGTCGAGCCGACTCGGTTCGTGCTCGGGTTTTCCGCTTCTCGCGGTAGCTCTGCAATTCTTCCCGCATGGCCAGAAACGTGCCGCGGATGGCTTCCTCAAACGTCTTCTCGGTCTTGCTGGCCGTAAAGGTTGCGCCTCGCACATTACACACCAATCGGGCCGTGGCTATTCTCGGCCCCTTTTTATGATGGCGGTTTTTTTCCAGAATCATCCGGGCATGAAGGATATCCTCATGCCCATTTTGAAGACCATGCAGGCGAGATTCGATTTCCTGTTGCCAACCGGGAGTCATGGTAAGATTACGGCTTTCGGTGCGAATGTCCATTGCTCGCCCTCCGATCCCGAGTTATCATAACCAGCAACGATAAACGCAAGCGCCGACACGATTCTACCACCCGAAGAGGGCGCGCTGCCAGCGAGGGCACCATGCCGATTTATGAATATCACTGTGAGGATTGTCAAAAGCAGACCAGTGTGTTCATACGGAGCATCAGTAATCCGCCCCTCGTAGGGTGCCGGTTCTGTCACGGCCAACGGCTCACACGTCTGATATCCCGAATCATTACTCCAAAATCTGAACAAAGCCGCCTGGAAAGTTTGGGGGATCCCTCGGCACCCGGCGGGGTCGATGAAAATGATCCGAAGGACATGACCCGCTGGATGCAACAAATGTCCGGAGAGATGGGCGAAGACGTCGGCAGCGACATGATGGATGAGATGGAACCAGGAGGTGATGCGCCGGGAATCGATGCGGATGAATCACCGGGCTGGTAATGAGCGGGGGAACTCAGGCAATAAGTGTCCGTCGAGTCCCCCCAGCTCGGGTCAGAATGCTCTTATGCGATCTTGACTTCGATATTCTTGGGCCGGGCCTTCTCAGACTTCGGCAAATGAACCTGCAGCACCCCATCTTTAAAGTCTGCGCTGACCTTATTTTCATCCGCGTCTTCGGGAAGGCTGAAGCTTCGCACAAAACTTCCGTATGCGCGTTCCACTCGATGGTATTTCTTGTCCTTCTCCTCTTTGGTGAACTTCCGGTCGCCCATTAGTGAGAGAACGCCGTTCTGAACCGTTACCTTTACATCTTCCTTCTTCACCTCTGGCACTTCCGCCTTGATAAGATACTCGTGCTCGTCTTCCACAATATCCACCAGAGGCGCCCATTCCGCCACGGTCATCGCCTCGTCTTTCCCTCCATCTTTTCTGACCGGGGCGCGGCCAAGCAGTGTGGACAGCAGGCTTTGTAATTCGTCTAATTCCTTGAAGGGATCCCACTGCGTTATAGCGTTCATTTGCAACCTCCTTATGCTGACTCCAATACCTACGAGGCAGATAAGTATCTCATGGCGATTGTCAAGTCTCCTGGGCAGTTTTTCGGGAATCGGCGGGGATTTTAAGGCTTCAGGGTAAGCTTCAAGACCGGGTCGCGCTCCTGAATTTTGGACAGAAGCTCGAGTCCTTCGACCGCCTGACCGAAGACCGTGTACTTTCCGTCCAAGAAGGGTTGCGGTTCAAGACAAATGTAGAACTGGCTATCGGCGCTGTCCGGATCATGCCTTCGGGCCATTCCCACCGTGCCAGCAATGTGCTTTCTTTCATTAAATTCCGCAGGCAGACTCTGCCCGGAGCCTCCCGTGCCATCTGCTGACGGATCGCCGGTCTGCACGAGAAATTTGGGTAACACCCGGTAGAAGACTGACCCGTTATAAAATCCTTTTTTTACGAGCTCGCTAAACCGGGCCACTGTTTTGGGGGCAATCTCTGGAAACAGATCGAAGACAATATTCCCTCGACTTGTTTCAAGCACCGCCTGCACGCCTTTTTCGGGCGCCGCGACAAGCGGCTGTATTGGCTTAAGGATCGGCAGACGGGGTTCGGAAGGAGCGGCCGCCGATGTCTTCTCCGGCGGCGCCAATCCGAGAATTGCCAGAATGAGAGCGATCCCCACGAAGATGCGTCTACACGGTTCGAACACGGCCGCTGCCTACTTCTCAACAATGCTGACGGTCATTTCGATCCTCTCTTTCGGAAGATCATTGGCCTCCCGTGGAGCATTGACAATCTGGTCCACCACCTCCATACCCCGAATCACTTCCCCAAAAGCAGTATATTGCCGATCAAGGAAATTCGAATCCTTTACCACGATAAAGAATTGCGACCCGGCGCTGTCGGGATGCCCAGAGCGCGCCATCGAGACCACTCCCCGTTTATGGGGCGTGGCATTGAACTCCGCCTTGAGCTTTGCTCCGGGAGGCCCTCCCATCCCGTACTCGCTTTTCTTGTTTGGATCCTTGGTGTTGGGATCGCCGCCCTGGATCATGAAGCCAGGAATGACGCGATGAAAGAGGGTCCCGTTATAGAATCCCGACTTTGCGAGCGTGATGAAATTCTCGACATGCTTCGGCGCCAGCTTCGGAAAGAACTTGATTTCGATTTCTCCAAATTTTGTCTTGATAAGCGCATGTGGCTCCATTTGTGGTCCTCCCGTCGGTTTCTTGTCATCCACGGCCCACACCATGCTGCTCGTCCCCAATGCCAACAGCGTGAAGACGATCAGCGTAAACCGGTGTCGCATGGTTTCCTCCTTAAGTTCCAGTCAAGCGTTCTAGCGCCTGCTTGGCCGCCATTTGCTCGGCCTCTTTTTTGCTTCGCCCTTTGCCGAGGCCATACCGGCTTCCGCGAATCTGAATTTCCACCTCGAACATCTTCTCGTGATCGGGACCTGACTCCCCTGTCGTTCGATACTGAGGCAGGGTTTCAAACTTCTGTTGACAGATCTCCTGAAGATCAGTCTTGAAATCTCTCCACCCGCGAACGGACTGGTCACAGGCTGCGAGTTCCTCGGCAAAATTTGTCTTGATCCATGTCTCGGCCGCCCCGATGCCTCCATCGAGATAGATGCTGGCGAGAACCGCTTCAAGAGCGTCCGCAAGAATCGAGGGCTTGTCCTTTCCCTGCGTGATTGTTTCGCCTTTCCCCAAGCGCAAGGCCGCGCCGAGTCCTAGTCGCCGCGCCACGCCGGTCAGTGTCTCCTCGCTGACCAGGCGCGCGCGCAGCTTTGAGAGGACACCTTCCGCCGCATCGGGAAACGCCGTCAACAGATACTCACTCGTCACCAGGTTCAGGACCGCATCTCCCAGAAACTCCAATCTCTCGTTATCGCTCTCCCCGGATTCTCCTAATTCGTTGAAATACGATGTATGCGTCAACGCGTCCCGAAGAAGGGCCGGATGCCGAAATTGATAGCCAAGGCGGCTCTGAATCTCCTGCAACCCGCTCGCTGACATGGTTAGTGTAATTCAGAATAACGGGTAAAGATCAGACAGGCATTGACGCCGCCGAAGCCAAACGAGTTGCTCAGAACTGCGTGCACGTTGGCCTTGCGCGCTGTGTTGGGGACGTAATCGAGGTCACACTCGGGATCAGGGACCTCCAGATTGATGGTCGGTGGGATCGTTCCCCGATCGATCGTCAGCACGCTGAAAATCGCTTCAATGCCGCCTGCGGCTCCAAGGAGATGGCCTGTCATGGATTTCGTGGAACTAACTGCCAGGCGGCTGGCGTGTTCTCCAAAAACCTGTTTGATCGCAGCCGTTTCAATCCGATCCGCCATCGTTGAGGTCGCATGCGCATTGATATACTGAATGGCATCCAGAGCCAGACCGGCGTCATCGAGGGCCCGCCGCATGCACTGAACGGCCCCGCGCCCATCCTCAGGAGGCGCCGTAATATGGTAGGCATCAGCCGTCATGCCGTATCCCACCACCTCGCCATAGATTCGAGCCTTTCGCCGCCGCGCGGATTCCAATTCCTCGAGGACTACCACGCCGGCGCCTTCGGCCAGCACAAAGCCATCGCGCTCTTTGTCGAAGGGACGGCTGGCATGCTCGGGATCGCCGTTGCGGGTCGATAAGGCCCGTGCCGCCCCAAAACCGGCGACACTGAGCGGAGTAATCGCCGCTTCCGCCCCACCGGCCAGCATCACGTCCGCCTCGCCATGCTGGATGATGCGAAAGGCGTCCCCAATACAGTGATTGCCGGTCGCGCACGCGGTAACCGCACAGGAATTCGGCCCGCGGGCGCCGATTTTCATGGAGACATGACCCGAGGCCATATTAATGATGACCATAGGGATGAAAAACGGCGAGACGCGGCTGGGTCCTTTTTCAAGCATGATCTTATGATAGTGTTCGATCGCTGGAAGACCACCGATGCCAGACCCAATATACACCCCGACTCGATCCGCATTCGCCTCGTCGATGGTGAGACCTGAATCTGCAAGGGCCATCTGGCTGGCGCCCATGGCGTACTGGATAAACAGATCCATCTTCTTGAGATCTTTTTTCTCAATGTAGTCCGCCGGGTTGAAATCCCTGACTTCGCCGGCGATCTGGCAATCATGGGCGGAAGGGTCGAATCGCGTGATCCGCTGCACCCCGGAGCGCCCCGCGCAGAGCGCGCTCCAGGTTTTTTCAACACCGGTGCCGAGAGGGGTGATCAGCCCAAGCCCCGTCACCACGACGCGCCTTTTTAAGAATTGCCTCCCCATCCGCTACGATCCAGCGCGTCGTTAAATATTCTCTTTAATAAAATCGACTGCATCCTGGACGGTCAGGATCTTTTCCGCCTTGTCGTCCGGGATCTCGATGTCGAAGGCTTCTTCAAAGGCCATCACGAGCTCTACGGTATCCAGCGAATCTGCTCCGAGATCTTCGACAAACTTCGCGTCTGGGACGACATCATCCTCCTCGACCCCTAGCTGCTCCGCGATAATCTTTTTAACTCGTTCCTCGACTGCTGCCATAGATCCTACCACCTCCTCCCACTCGGACAGGCCCTGAACGGGCCTCATCCCATGAGCATCCCCCCATTTACGTGTAAGACATGCCCGGTGATATACGCCGCGGCCGGCGAAACCAAAAATCGCACGGCCTGAGCGACATCATCAGGCGTTCCCAGTCGCCCTAACGGAATCTGCTTGAGGAGTGCTTCGCGGGCTTCCCCGGCCAGCCCATGGGTCATCGCCGTGTCAATAAATCCGGGCGCAACGGCGTTGACCGTCACTCCGCGACTCGCATATTCTCGCGCCACCGCTTTCGTCAGTCCGATGACCGCCGCTTTTGACGCTGCGTAATTGGCTTGCCCGGCGTTTCCCATGACTCCGACAACCGACGCGATATTGACGATGGCACCGCCACGTTGTTTCATCAGCACGGGCAGGACCGCCTTGGTGCCGTGAAACGTTCCCTTCAGATTGACGTCGAGCACGAGATTCCAATCTTCCTCTTTCATCCGCAAAAGAAGCCCATCACGCGTGATACCGGCATTGTTGACCAGGATATCGATCCGTCCAAGCTCGGCCACCACCTGATCGACCATGCCTTTAACATCAGCCCATTCGGCGACGTTGGCCTTCACCGCGAGGCTCCGCCGCCCGCTCTTCGTGATTGTCGTCACCGTCTCCAGGGCGCGGCTCACATCGAGATCAACGACTGCAATATCTGCCCCCGCCTCTGCAAGAACTTCGGCGATTGCCCGTCCGATCCCTTGGGCCGCGCCGGTCACAACCGCAACTTTTCCTTCAAGTTCCATCACACGCCCTCGAGAAACGTGCGAGCTAGGCAGCGAGCGCCTCAACGGTGGATGACAGGCTGGCTTGATCCTGCACATTCAGCAACCGCAGCTCAGGAGCGATTCGTTTTGCCAATCCCGAAAGAACCCGTCCAGGACCGATCTCGACCAAGGTATGGATTCCCATATTTTGTATAACCCGCACGGAATCCTCCCACAGCACTGATGACGCCAGTTGCTTGATCAGAGACGCACGCACATCCGCAGCCTTCTGGAGCGGCTTGGCTTCCGCATTATTAATGAGCGGCACCTCCAAATCTTGGAGCGGCACGCGCATGACCTCGGCGGCAAGCCGCTCCGCTGCCGGTGCCATCAAGCGGGTATGCACAGGGACGCTGACGGCGAGAGGAATCACTTTTCGGCATCCTTTGGCTTTGGCGAGACGCACCGCTTCTTCAACCGCGGGCTTTTCCCCTGCAATGACGACCTGGTAGGGGGCATTAAAGTTTGCGGGAGAGACGATCCCGAGCGCCGAGGCCTCCTGACAGACTTCCGCGACGGCCGGCCCGTCCAGACCGAGAAGCGCGCAGACGAGACCTCGCCCGTCTTCCACAGCCTCTTGCATGAAACGCCCGCGCGTCCGGACGAGTGCGACGGCATCGGCAAACTTCAGTCCTCCCGCCGCAACCAAAGCGGTATATTCACCCAGGCTGTGGCCGGCAACCGCCGCCGGCCGAAGTCCGGTACGCTGGAGCATCCGCAAGGCGGTTACGCTGACCGTGAGCAACGCGGGCTGCGTGTATTCGGTTAAGTTCAGTTGTTCCGTGGGACCTTCAAAGCACAGGCGGGCCAGGTCATAACCGAGGACCTGTCCGGCCTCCGTAAACAGGGCGCGTGCTTCAGCATCCTCGTCGTAAAATGCTTGTCCCATACCGACGGCTTGTGATCCTTGGCCCGGAAAGATCCACGCAAGAAGCGGTTTCATCGCGTACAGATATGAGGGAATTGCTCGCAGCTTGTCAACTGAAAAGTCCCCCCGGACCGTGTTGCGAGAGATCACAACCGTGTGACGTTCGCTAATCTACGACAAACTCACCACCATCGACGCAGATGACATTTCCGGTGATCCATTGCGCTTTGGGATCCGACAGCAGGCCAATGGCATGCGCCACATCTCGGGTGGTGGTAAGCCGCCCCGAAGGGTTCTTCGCCAGCGCCATCTTGATCATCCGGTCCGCCCCCGGTATCTTTCGAAGCGCCGGAGTGTCAGTCACGCCTGCCATGATCGCGTTCACCGTGATCCCCAACGGTCCCAGTTCCAGCGTCAGTTGCCGGACATGGGACTCAAGCGCGGATTTTGCAGCAGACACTGCTCCGTAAGTTTTCCAAACCCTGGCGCCGCCTGCACTCGTCATGGCAAACACGCGACCGCCGGCTCCCATCAGCCGGCGCTTCACCAGATCCTGGGTCCAATAGACAAGACTGTTCGCCATCACGTCCAGCGTCATGTCCATTTGCGCCTTGGTCAGCTTCTCCTCCTCGGTGTCGGCCAGGAATGGCTTCAGCGTCCCGAAAGCCAGCGAGTGCATCATCACCCGGATTGGCGGTACCTCTCCCAGCTCTCCGTGGCGCTCGGTAAAGGCATCCAGCACCTCGCGCCGTTTTTCCGGATCCGCGGCATTCACATTGAAGAAAAGCGCTTCCCGCCCTTTGGCTTTGATCTCCCCCGTGATGCGCTCGAGATTTCCCATCGTCGATTTTCTATCTAGATGAACGCCCACAATGTTCATTCCTACGCCGGCGAGTTCCAGGGCCGCTGCTTCACCGAACCCGCTGGACGCGCCCAGGATAAGGGCCCAGGCTGTTCTGTCGCGGCGTACGTCCGCGCTCACGCTGTCCCTCTTTTCATGGCCGCTACCATTTCACCAGAGCCGAAGCCCATGTCAGACCGGATCCGAACGCCGCCATGAGAATGCGACTGCCCGGCTTGACCCGCCCTGCCTGAACCGCTTCATCCAATGCCAACGGAATCGACGCTGCCGAGGTGTTCCCGTAGCGATCCATATTGACCACGAGGCGATCTGGTTCCAGCCCCAAGCGTTCGGCGACGGCGTTGAGAATCCGCACGTTGGCCTGATGAGGGATGAACAAATCCACGTCTTTCACATCCAAATGGTTCGCCGCAAGCGCTTCTCGCGCCGTCGCTTCCAACATTTTGACCGCCACTTTAAATGTTTCATTCCCCTTCATCTTCATGAGATGTTGCCGGCCCTCCAGCATCTTTGCGGACGCAGGCATGCGGGATCCGCCGCCCTCGACGCACACCAGGTCCCAGAGATTGCCGTCCGAGTGTAAGTGGGTCGAGAGAATTCCGTTGCCGTCGGTGGAAGGCTCCAGGAGCACCGCGCCGGCTCCATCGCCGAATAAGATGCAGGTGCCCCGATCGGTCCAGTCCATGATGGCCGACATGACCTCGGTGCCGACCAATAATACTCTCCGGCAGCTCCCGGAACGCACGTACAGATCGGCCACCGCGAGACCGTACAGAAACCCCGAACAGGCCGCAGCCAGATCAAACGCAAAGGCGCGGGTGGCTTTCAGATTCCTTTGGATCAGGCAGGCCGTCGACGGCAACGGCATGTCCGGCGTGCATGTGGCGACCACGATCAGATCCAGACTTGTCGGGTCCCATCCAGCCCGCGCGAGTGCGGCTTGCGCCGCCTCGGTCCCGAGATCGGAGCTCGCGATACCGTCCGCCACAATCCTGCGCTCCTGAATGCCGGTCCGCTCCCGGATCCATTCGTCGGACGTCGACACCATGCGCGCAAGGTCCGCATTGCGCAGGACCTTGGGGGGCAACGCCGACCCGGTCGCCACGATACGAGCCCTCATTGCACCCGCCCACCCTGGCTCCGCCAAGACGGAGCCTTCTCCCATGGGCCGACCGTCATGGCATTATCCCTGGGCGTCTCGCCGGGGATGGACCAGAGTATCTTCGATGTCACTCTGAATATGGTCATTGACGCGGCCTTCGAAGATTTCCTTTGCCACGCGAATCGCATTCTTGATGGCGCGACCTGAAGAACGGCCGTGACTGATGATGCAGATGCCGTTCACGCCGAGAAGGCAGG
>Ga0137365_10001910_pt1 | contig 16408 bp, 19 predicted proteins | sample SagtaG_9_FD_104799 | JGI IMG/M metagenome (GOLD analysis project Ga0137365, IMG submission 104799) | Vadose zone soil microbial communities from Sagehorn Ranch, Mendocino, California, USA - Sage1_L_40_16 metaG | ecosystem: Environmental > Terrestrial > Soil > Vadose zone | place: USA...
AACATCCAACTCGATAACACCGCTCCGTCAGCCGACATCCATATCGACAGCGGCGGCGACTGCAAAGACTTCACGCAAGCTGTCACCCTCGACGGTCACTTTGTCGCGCGTGACCTGAACTTCGGTGGCTACGGCCTGTCCGTCGCGCCCTTCGGAACGCCGCCGGGCATACTGACGCCCGGGAGCGGCACTGTGCCTACAGCGTTGCCGCCGGGCGACCCATGGCAGTTGGATACCACGGGCATGAAACCGTGCGGCTACGTCATTTATCTCAGCGTGGCGGACCTGGCGATCGTCGGGAGCTCGCCGTTCGGTCACAACTGGGGATCGGCCTCGGTCGGCTTCTGCTTGCGCGCCAAACCATAAAGCAAGGAACGGTTATACTGACCTTGGGTCGGCAATGTACGCACGGTTGCCCGAGCGCCCGATCGGCGATTGAAAACCGATGCAATTCTATTGGCTAGTCTTGGGTGGGTTGGCCACTTGGCGGCTTACTCACTTGTTGTACGCTGAGGACGGTCCCTGGGATTTGGTGGTTCGCCTGCGTCGCGCTATCGGGAGTAGATTCCGGGGCAAACTGCTGGATTGTTTCCACTGTCTGAGCTTGTGGCTCGCCGCGCCGCTAGCCTTTTTGATTGGCGAAACTGGGTTGGAGCGTATAGTGTTGTGGCTCGCGCTCTCGGCCTTCGCCATGTTGCTGGAACTGACCACGGCCGATAGACCCGTCACTCCACCGGCCGTACACTACATCGAAGACAAGGAGCCTGAAGAATGAGTTGTTGCGGTCAAAACAGACAACGCCTGTCGGACTTTGACTCACGTCGGCAAATGGTCGGACCGTCGCCCGTTCAGAAGCGGACCTCGTCACGCTCCTTAGTATACTTCGAGTATGTCGGCAAGACTGGACTGACCGTTATCGGACCGATCACGGGCAAACAGTATCGCTTTCCAAAGCCCGGGGCTAAAATCGCTGTGGACAGTAACGACGCCCCACTACTAACCACCATACCACGTCTGATCCAAACCCATAGTCTGTAACGAGGTCCTGACTTGCCAATTCGAATGAATGGTTGTGACTTGCGAACTGTGGATTGGGTGTGTATCCGATACAACAGAAGACATCTTTGAGTGGCTAGCCACAAACTCAGCTGGACATTGCGACGAAGAAACTAAGTTTTTGGCGGCAATCGTGACAGATACTTCCTTCCAACCGGGAAATCCTCCACTCCTTCCGCTGATCTTCTCGATCGTCCACGTGACAAGAACATCTGCAGTTTGCGATGAGTCCATCGCTTGCTTAATCGCGTGCTCGAGTGCTTCTGCTATATCACCGCGTTGGGATGTGCCGGTAAACGACGTCGTTGATTTGGAGGTGTTCATGATGGGTCAGGTATTGTTCGGGTTTCTCGGTAGCGCTGAATCTCAGACAATACGAAAGGTTTGCGCTTCCGCCAAAGTGAAACAGTTGCGGAACAGTACCCCCCAACTGTTCCGCAACTGTTTCTATAGCCAGATGTGGTCGCTAACGGTAAAAGATTGACAAGCGTCGACCGGACCCAGGGGAAGGCTGGCAGCGCTGTTAGCAGAACAGGTACTTAGACAGGTCCGGGAGCGCGGTAGCATTAACGCAAAAAACCGAAAGAAAAGAACAGAATGAAAAAATTACTCAATCCAGTGGCGGTGCTCCTAAGCGTTGCTATTGCCGGGCTGATAACGACCGGAGTTGCGCTAAACGCTCGAGCCGCGGAGAAATCGGCCAAACAAAAGCAAAACCCTCAAGAATTTCAATTCGATAAGGTGGGGACCGTGACGAAGCATGGCGTCGACTCGTGCATGGAAGGACACATTCTTTACGACCTGAATTCCGTAGACCACAAAACAAAGGACTGGCTCTCCACGTCATCGAAAACCGATGAGGCTTTGCTCGACAAGGCGTCGAAAGATGGCAGATGGGTCCGCGTCAAAGGTACGATGATGGTCGGCGTCGAAGCGAACTGCAAGTGGGTCAAGGTCTCAAGCGTGACGTCGGTCAAGAAATCGTCTCAAAACAAACCATGAGCAAAGAGCTCATCTACGAAGTAGAAAGCGTTACGCTCACTTATATTAAGAAAGATCCGCCCCAATATCGTATCGACGCCCAGGGCAAAACAAGGAGTGCCGGCTGGTCGAACCCTCAGTTATCAGCAGTTGTGTATCTTCAAGCTCCGCCGGACGGTATCTACGACCTCAACTTCATGGCCGAACCGCCCTCTGCAGTATCGGCGCAAGTATTGACGCCGATCAGCGTGCACGATGTCCTCGGAAAAATGCCGAAAGGTTTTCGCGGCGTTCGCGTACATGCGACCTCCAACAAGAAAGAGGCAATTTTGGAAGGGCCCAACAAGAGCCAGTAAACGCGACCTCGTCCACGACACTAACAATGATGCAAATCCAAAGGATGTTCGGCTCAAACATACCGAGCTGCACAGCGGGGTGACCAGTGATGGCGACGGACGCATATTTTCCTTTCGGTTGTAGTATTCGCCGTGATTCTTTACGTCTACGAGAACAAGATCAGCCACCGCTAGCGAGGGCACGCGTAGATTGATTGGCATGTTATGGTCGCTTTAATTGTTTTGCATCTTGCATTGCCGACTGCTGCTGGGACCGTCGCTGATCCCGGCAGCGTTGTCGGCAACTCAACGGATTACTAGGATGGTTGGATCTTCCGGTGATAACCCAAGTGGCTGTCCGGTCTGCGGGCGCAAACGCAACCGCTAACTACGATCTCACTGGCTTCGGTGAATTTCCGGTTCGTGGTTGTCACTTCGTCATAATCGATCTCGGCCTTCTTGATGGGCTTGATGATCAGAACTCGGTTGTCGAGGTCGGTGTATTCCATCTCATCTCTTCGTCTTCGCTGATGTCGAAGTGGCGATGGACCAACATGACTCCGAATCGGTCAAGGCAGTTGTGCTTCTTCAGAACGTCCCGAATCTCGGTGAAGCATTCCTTGTCTGCCTCTGTGAATTTCGGAACTTCGTTGATGTCCGCAATGGGTTTCCATTGCATTGGTGAAACGGTCATTGGCTCTGCTGTCATTTCGTCGTGTTCTTTCGTTGTTTGCTGTTGTTCTTGGTTTCGCAGCGCGCCATTGCGCTGAAAGCGTGAAAGGGGCCTAACTATAATTAGTCGGTATTTTGCAATCTATTTCTTGCCACAATAGAGGCACTTTGCGTTAAAAGGCTGCACGATGGCAAGCTCTCTTTCACATGACGAAGGGATGAATGATCGAAAATCAGTCCACGAAATTGCCGACGCTTTCACTGGCAAGTAGACATACAATTATCGTACGTTGTTTTGGCTCGCTCAAGACAGTCTCTGTATTTTGTTACGTTGTTGTTGCTCCTGTAGGCTTCATTACAAATATTTCTATCTCGGTTAAAGCCGCTCTTGCAGCCCTCTTTACAAGTTATGGCGCCAGACGTCGTGATGAGGGCGAGGCCAATTAAGACCAGCATGGCATAAGTTCGCGGGGTCAGTTTCATAGTATTAATCTACTGTTGGGGTTTATGTTGAGAAATTCCGCGCTGCGATGAGCGAGATGATTCTTGCGGCAATTGGTTTGATACATTTCCGCAATTGTAATCGATGCAAATATAGTCCGTAAAGAAGTCCTGGTTACTCACATAAGTTCAATCTCGTTTTGATGGGTTGATTGATAACTCGGCACTCCGCTTGAGCGCAGGCTGCGTGATTATTGCGTAGCATGCTTTATGGCGGTTCGATCCGCCTTTTCGGGAGCCGGCCTTACAAGTCGTTGATAATCTTGACCGGCACCGGGTAGTACACATAGTGGGTGGTGCCCTCATTGACAACGGTTGTGTCCGTGACGAAGAGCTGCAGGGTGTAAGTACAGGACTCGCCCCGGTGAATCTTGTTAGCGGGATCAACAGACGTGGCCGGAGATGCGTCCGCATCTAATTGCTTCAGGTCCCATTGAGCCAATTCGTCGGCGTCTGCATCCGTCGGTGTGGCAACAGGGGGCGCGGGTGGTAGGATCGGCACCCGAGTGGCGATATTGCCAGTCAATGGCGACGTAATGGGGCTGAACTGCTTCCAGAAAACTAAATTGTAGTAGCCGAAGTTATCGTTCGGAGCAACCGGCGGCCACCACGCTTCATCAATCACCGCGTCCCAAGCCAGCCCGACCACGCGGAGGGTACCAAAGCTAAAGAGGAAATCCGTACACGGAGGGATGTCCTGCCAAACTCCGTTTAGTAGTCGCTGGAACTTGACGATCTTGCCGATGATAGGTTTGTTGTCCAACCAGAGATGCTGGATGTCGTGGTAGGTTACAGCGGTAGTGTCCTCGGCAGTCAGGAGCAGGCTAAAGCGACCACTACTCGCCACTCCGCTGTCCCATGAACCTGGGTTCAGCTTATAGTAAGTTGTCATGCCGATTGTCATCGTATTCCAGCTATTGATCAAGTCGGTGGAAGCTGGACCGACGCGCGTCCATGGCTGGTACTGGGCGGATATTGCATACTCAAACAATACAATCCGTTGACCGACCGGCCAGGTCGCTGGGATCGGGTCGCCTTTGTTCGGCTGGGGTGGCTCGCTGCCGGGCGTGGTCACGCCGGCATAACGAATCTCGTATTTCTTGATTTTGCGTGCCGCACACTCATAGATGTAGGCAGCGCCTTTAATGGTCATGCCGCCACCCAACGACCTAGTACGAAAGTCGTGGGGCGGAGGTGCCGCGGCGTAATCCGTGCGCAGCTCAGCGGTCGGGTCAAGTGGGTTGGCGTTGTTCGGCAGTACGATAGCCGGAACTCCAGCCACCCGGTTCATGTAGACGACGACCTTCAGTAGGTTGAAGGTCGTCAGGCAGACCTTGGGTGATCCTGGCCCGGCTGGATAAACCCTGAGGGTAATCGTGTAGGCGCCATCGGAAAGCGAGGTGGTGTTGATATTGCCCAGTTCGCCACCGATCACGGGTGCCGAGCCACTCGCCCCGCCGCCGGGGTAGCTGACGATCCCGGCAATCGGGGGATCGCCATCTTTCTGTATCTCCAGCGTGTAGCTACCGAACACCGCGCCACTGGCCGTCCCCGTTACCCGCACAAAGAGAATCCCGGCTACCGGATCAGGTTCTTCTTCCGTGCAACCTATGGGCGCGGTTATCTCGCATCTCAGCCCGCGCTGTAGCCGGATGAGTGCGATGACCCCAGCAATGAGGATTAGCTTAATGAACAGGATGACCCAGGTGAGCCACCCCGCCTCAGTGATCCTGCTGAACTCGCCCGCTGCAATCTCTCCGAGCAAAAGCAGTATCAGAAGCAAGAGGAGAATGTATTTGAGGCACCCCGGAGCGTCTTGTCTCCGCCTCTGTGTCTGTTGCGATGCTGGCTGTCTGACGCCTATCTCTTCCATAGTTTGCCTCCTCTTCTGATCGCAGCTGTATGTCGCCCGCTCTTGTTTTTTAAGTTACAGGACACTGAGCGTATTTAGCCAATGAAACAGTTGCGGAACAGTTTCCGACCCTTCGGGGCCGGTCCAAATATGAAGGCAATCAATAGCTGGCAGCGTGCCAGCTATTCTTTACCGGATTGTTCCAAACGTGGCTTCTCGCTATTCACGGTCCACTCAAGGGCAGATCGGCTTTCACTTATCGTCAGAACGCTTCAACACGCGGGCCTCCCACATCCAGTGCTGCCCTCGCCAACCTCGATGGATTCTTTTCTTTCTGAAATCTCCTGCGAAACAAGTGAGAGACGCGACCAGTTTGGCTCTACCTAATGATTTCATCTAGCAATATCTTTTACCGGCTAATAGACAATTTCACAATGGAAGCTTAGTTCCTGACGGTTCGCTGGGCGTAGCGATCGTCGGAAGGTCGCCGTTCGGTCACAACTGGGGATCGGCCTCGGTCGGCTTTTGCTTGCGCGCCAAGCCATAAAGCAAGGAAGGTCCGCGTATCTTGGCCAGCAACCTATACACCGGTTGCCCGCTCGGCCGTTCAACAATTGAAAACCGATGCAATTCTATTGGCTAGTCTTACTTGGCGCCAATGATTTCAATTTTTGTGAAAAAGTAGAGAACTTCATCGCAGAAATCCCGTATTACGCTTTTAGAAACCAGATTTTTGCCGGCAACGGCAGCGTCGGACGCTATCTATTCCCGGAACTTCCTACCAAAAAAACCGTATACATTTGTGGAGAGAAGATGTTGCCGCAAATGCCTCGCCGAATTCCCACGGAACTGCCCGAACTCGATACGCTTGCTCTAGCGGATAACAAATCTAGTGACCATAAAACGCAATTACTGCTTAAGTTGCTAAGAACTACGGCGATCAAGATCCAGAGCGACTATCCATTTCCCTTCTATTCGATTCGTGCCGTCGCCAATCGATTTGACGTTTCGCCAGCCACCATCTCTCGGATGTATGATCGCCTAAAATCGGAGGGCGTTCTCGGGGCGGCTTGGGGATCCAGAACAGTGGTACAACCTCGTCAATCCCGAAAGAAGAACAAATTAGATGCCGTTGTGATCCCGGTGGATCTCACAAGATTCACAGCTTCGCCTGAGTACCAGAAATCCATTCTTGAGGTCCAGCGCGAGCTTTGGCATCGAGGTCTTTCCGATCACCTGGCATTTTTTCAGCAACGTGACGAAGAGCTTCTCGATTTGTTGAAGAGTGACCCCTTTCACAACACCATCGCGATCATTTGGCTTTTCCCTCAATCTTCAAATAAACAGACGATCCTGCGACTTAATGATGCCAGTTTTCGTGTGGTCTGCGTAAGTGATACTCGAATTTCAGGTGTCAGGGAGTGTCACCTGATTGCTCGCGACCGACCGCTCTCCAAGATTCTAGGCGAAGAATTTTGAAAATCCTTCACCCGAGGGCCGCTCGTTTATGAAGATTTCGAGAAACTACTTATGGCCCGTGTTCGTTAGCCTTCTAGAAAGGAATCCGCTTCCGCAAGATAATTTTCGACGATAATGTGGTGACGCGGGTAACTTAAGCTTGCTCAACTACGGCGCCAACAGCCGCGCCTTTTCCCACGTTGATAACCCCGTTGCATCGAGGGTGCGCCCGAACATAGCCGCCAATCAAATCTCCGCCAGCCATAAACAGTCCAAGAACGAGCGGACACTTATAGGATTTTTCGAGATGTCCGTCGGCGGAATAAACAACCGCCGGAAAATGACGCGATACGACTCTCCGTTGTACAATGTATTGTTCTTTGGAGCGCAGCGCTTTCTCTACCACAATTTTCCACTGTTTTCCCGTATGCTCCCACCCACAAACCACTCCGCGTCCACTAAAACCGTAGATCGGCTTCAAGATTACTTGATTCTGCTGCCTGATCGCGAGCGGCTTCGTGTACTGCGATAGATGCCATGTCTGAGGGATATATTGCTTAAGCAAGTGACGTTCATTTTCCGTAAAGGAATTCCAAAATTGCTTGTCCCACAAGACCGCTAAAGCCGCCTTGCAACTAACAAGCCACGACTCTGACAACATTACGTCCCTTACAACCCCACGCTGAAGCGCGCTGATAATCGGCCTAAAATCTTCACTCGTCGAGGCCATCATCGAAAGTGGAAATAACCGACATACTCCGTCGATTGTCTTTTTGCAGAAAACTAGTTTGCCACTGCGTGGATCCAATTGCAGTTGCGAGGGAGTAACATGCATGGCGTCTATGCCAAGGTGGCGTAACGTGTCGAGTGCCTCCGCGACAGCGGTTTCAGAGTGTTTCCACGTATTCTTAATTTCTATGAGAGCCAGTGTCTTGACGTTTCGTGCTCGACAGGCGTTAACAATCGCCTGCATTGCAGCTCCGAATGGCTCGCGGCATGTAAGCTTATCTTGCTTAACGCGGGATTTTACAGCAGGGATATCTGTTAGACACTTAAACAGGCGGCTCAAGTTGAGACCGCCAACCCATGGCCCAGCGTTCATCTCAAGAATCTTTAGACCTTCTTCGGAAATGTAAGTGTCTAGTCTACAAATCATGTGCTGCCTCAATGGACGATATATTCCTTTGACCAATCTGACAAAGCTCGCCGGATAGTTAAATGTCTCTAGTAGATTTTCTATTGACCCATGGAAAACCCTTTCAGCCAAATGCAAGATGAGCTCGAGCAGAATTGCGCAGTCTCGTGACACCCTGTCCAACTCGGTCTTCGGGATAATAAGCGGACTAAGGATAACGCTTTCTCCAGGAAGAATGGCATTCCGCTCAGAGCATTTACGATAGAGCTTCGCACGAGTTGCTTTACCCTTGGCGCTTTGATCGCAAACTGTATTCTCAATAAATGTTCTCGCGCTGATCATCTGGATTACTGTCAAATCAGCCCGCAAATCCTAGCGGCGAAGTTGCAGTGGCAATCCATGCCGTTGTCGTCATCAAAACGGACTTCCACCAGGGCAAACGAAGCGATCGTACGGTGCGTGAAACGGCGTTTTGGCGATAACCGCGGGCAAAGAGATCACAACAAGCTCAGGCCTTTTGCCTCGTAATACGATCCTGCCTAATACGCTGATGATCCGCGCGTTGTAGATCTGAGGATCAGGCAAACTTGCGGCGAGTGTAGGCGGTATTAAGACAGTAAGATTCTGCCCAACGCTCGGAGTTGTCCCCAGGGTGATTACGACCTGATGACTGCTCGACGTAACTACGCTTCTCACAACATCCGTAACGATCACAAGTTCCCCGGCGTGCTTCGGCGCGTCGATCGCTGGGCATTCAACGACGGTCTCAGCACGTCCGAGTACCCCAATCCAGATTGTGGCGAGGACCAGTGCGCGCGCGGTCCACCGCAACATCGAATCGTGCATTAAATAAGCAATTAATAAGTTCATTTTATTCTCCCAATGAATCATCCCAGTTTTGGAAATGCATGCGGGTAACGTGTTGCGGCTCTCTTTGCCATTCATATCCTGGGCGCTTCGCCATTGGTTCGGTGATTTCGAACGCTGCAATGGGCAACGGGTGAGTCATTAAATGAGGAGCGCAACCCATCAAGAGGGTTTTCGAGTTTATGCTCAACCGAATAAGGACGATCACACGCTTGACGACGCATGGCTAGAAAGCTTCTCGCCACCTAGCTAATGCCCTTAACGCCAGATCCCACGCTCATAATTCGTGCCGAGTTTGGCGTCGCCGGTTTTTGTATGCAACTGAAACAGTTGTGAGACAGTTGGCCTTGGTAACTTGCCGTCGTAAATAAATCGGAACGCCGCGCCCCACAGATCTCGGGCCTCGGCGATTGGATTCAAGTTGTTAACTGTTTCACAACTGTTTCAGTTGCTCACAGGATCGAAGTATGCCATCAGAAGGCAGCGATTTGTCGATATGAAAATAGAGAAGGAGAGACTGCGGCGCACATTGGCACGACGATTAGGCGTCGAACCGACGGAGCTCGCAAATGAAAACGTCACGCTAAAGGAAATTCTCGAAATCTCGCCTACGGCGATAAATTCCATTGATATAATGGAAGCGTTTATCGGGTCACTAGTTGATCTTGGCGCTCAAACGGACCTTGAATTGCCTGCAGTGACACTGGATGACAAGCTCGACAACACTTTAGACACAATTGTTAGTGCAGTAGCGACTACTTAGAGAAAACTATGAGAATTATTACGAATTTGGTCGAAGAAATTAAGAACAATAACCTCTCGCTGAGTGATATAATGAGGATCCAGCATGCCTATCACGAAAGTCGGAGATGGAGCGTAACTGAATTACTTAAATCCAAACAAATAGGCACGGTATCGCGTAGAGACAAGGCCATTTTGTGGCAGGCCGCTAGGGCAGAAATTACTACGCAACCTGCCTGTATCAGATTGGCCGTAGATGGATTGAAACTCGCTAATGAGTTGGAGGGGAAAAACAAAGTGGGAAATACAGTTGCGCACAGCGCCGCCCAATGGTCGGCGCGATATTGGCTCGAAGAAGAGGGCCATCACGAAGTGGCATACGGCACAGTGATGGAGATGGCCGGCTTGGAGCCAATCAGCGAGGAGGAAGTGATCGGACACCGTGGAGCGTTTCCAACCGATAATTTTGCGCGCGTTTGTATGCTGCAAGCATGCGTCGAAATCGAGGCCTGCGTAGCATATGGCGAAGTCGCAAAAACCTCCGAAAATCCACTTGTGAAGCAGGTGTTTGCAAAAATCACGGCTGACGAGTCCCAACACCGCGCGTATTTCATATCATTTGCCCGAGCGCTGGTTGAGTGTGGTGCTTATCCGTTAAAGGATATTCTTTCGATGGCATATACGTGGATACGCCCTAAAGGCGGTGAAACCCACGGCTCATACAGGGAGAAACAAACGAAGCGAGAGGGCTTCGTGAACTGGTGGCAAAACATGAAGACAGATGCTGGAGATGAGCTCAGGATGGACGACGAGCAGTTTCGCAGCGACCGCCTACAGGAGAAAAAAGTACGCGCGGTATTATCCGCTGTCGAAGAGGGAACAGGCTTCGCTTTAAAAACGGCGGAGGATCTGCAAAAAGTCTACATGCAGAGTTTGGCTGGAGAGGTGCAGTTGGGCGATCCCTTGATCGCGGCATAGCGTCCCGACCGGAAGCACTCGTTAAAAGTAGTTAATTGTCGATATGTCCCACGTTGTAACCGAGGAGTGCATTAGGTGTAAGTATACCAAGTGTGCAAGCTTGTGTCCGGTCACAGCCTTTCACGAGGCGGATGAGTTTTTAGTTATAAACCCTAACGAATGTATCGACTGTGGATTATGCGTGCATGCTTGTCCCGTTCATGCAATTTATCCGTTAGAAATACTTCCGGAGCAATATGACGAATGTGTCGAGCGAAACGCTCGGTTGAGCAAGGTACTCCCGGTGATCTATGCTACGCATGAACCGCTTGCGGATGCCGATATGTGGAAAGCGGTGCCGAACAAGAGACAGCTGATCGATGCGACACTCCTCGCAGTCACGAATCGCTCTGCCAGCTAGCTAGGCCCGAAACGTGTTTCCACCTCGGCGTCAGCTTAGCGGTGCTGCTCAAATCAAGCAACCTCATATGCCGCGAAGCGGAGTCAAAAATGAGCAGCAAGCTCCGGGAATCGATGTATGTACCGTACAGGTTCGGGCCAACGACTTTGATTGGTCTGGCAGTCTAAACAATAGCGCTTACTTGGAGCTTTTCGAGCAGGGCCGGTGGAGCTGGGCCCGCACAAATGGAATAAGTGAGGTTACTACAGATGTCGTTGCCGTTGTTTCAGAGATTTCTGTTCACTTTAAGTCGCCAATCAAGTGGAATCCAATAGGTTTTGTCACAGTCGAAACAAAACTTCGCAAATATTCGCCCTATAGTTTCTGCGTGGACCAAAAGATCTATGATGATCGGATTTTGGCTGCAACTGGGCGGCTCAGGCTAGCGTTGGTCAAAGGTAATGGCGGTGAACTGATTAGATCAGATCACTTATTTCGGAAATATGTCGGGCAAGTCAGTTAGTCTAGTTGACATAATCGCCGACTTTGAGACGTGCGATAACCTGGTAACGTTTCTTGATGCTCGCGGCGTGACTGACATTCGGTATTCGGAGCTTTATCAGGCAGTCAAAGCCCAAGCCGCTGAGTACGCTGCGATTGGCGTTGTCTCGGGCGATCGCGTGGTAATGGCACTCGATTCATCACAGGTCAGTGTTGTGCGGTTTCTCGCTCTTTTATTACTTGGCGCGGTACCGGTTTCGATTAAACCAACGATTCCTTACGGAGACTATCGTGAGTATGTGCGACAGATTTTGAGACAACAAAACGCGCGCGCATACTTGGGATCGCAGGCCGGAAGTCTGACCGTCATTGATTCCGATGGGTGCGCAGAGAGTCGCTCAGTTGAAGACCTCTCGCAAGCCAGGAACATTGCGTTCGTTCAATATACCAGTGGGTCTGTGGCTGAACCTAAGCCTGTCCCTCTAAGCCACGAAGCAGTCATGCACAACATTAGAGGCGTGAATAGAAAATATGGCCGTTCACAAGGCGACTGCATGCTGAACGTAATCCCTTTATGCCACGATATGGGGTTAGTTGGAGGACTCCTTACGAGCATCGTCGAGCGTCATAATTTATTGATTGTTGACTCGAAGTGGTTCTTAAGATCCCCCGTATCTGTCCTAGAGTTCTCAAGGACCCGAAATGTAACGACTGCACCGTTACCCAACTTTGTAGTTAGGTATATTACGAGGATTTTGCGGCACACAGCCAAATCGAAGCTGCCTTACTTCGAACGCTGGACAAGTATTTATGTCGGGTCGGAGCCAATCAGAAGGGAGATGGTCGAAGACTTCATTTCTGCCGGAGCAGACTTCGGCCTGAATCCGAATGCCTTGATTTTCTCGTATGGGATGGCTGAAGCGTCTCTCGTCGTGTGTTCCCATAGATTCCAGAATATGGAGCACAGCTTCGACGCAACGGGTGGATTGTGGCACGCCAACAACGGGAAATCGCTCGACGGTATTGAGGTGGATTTAAACGGGCAATCTTGGGGGACATACAAAGAGATCAGAGTCCGCGGGAAATCATTATTCGAGATGCCTGCTGCGAGCGATCAGCAGACAGATGGCTGGTATCATACTGGAGATGTCGGCTATTTGAAAAATCGAGATCTTTACGTCGTGGGACGAGCACGGGACTATGTCATCGTCGACGGCTGCAACGTCCACGCTGCAGATATCGAGCAGGTACTTTGTGACGCTATTGGATTGGCTGAGACGGTGATCCAGCCGGTCAACGGCAGACTGTGCGTATGGCTGGTTACGAAGAGAACCGATTGGAGTGATTTTGCAGAAGTAAAGAAAATTCTGAAAAAATGCTTTACCGTCACGAATCCTTTCGTGGATACGATAAGGCCTGGCCATGTCGTTCGAAACGCTAGCGGCAAGATCGTAAAGGACCTTACCGTTAAGAGGCTAATGAGAAAGTCCTGCGTGATGTTAGCGGAACTGTAGGCGCAAAAACCAACTTAATAAACATGAATACATTGAAGAAAGTAGCAATAGCCATTTCATCAGGAACCTTAAAAGGAGTGTATGGTCAAGGTATACTTAGTGCTTTTGAAGAGGCAGGCTTAAATGTCGGGGCTTATGGATGCGCCTCATCCTCCGTGATCTCCGCAGGGCTTGCTGGTGTCAAGAAATCAAGATCATTAGGGCTCGAGTACTGGCACTACGCGGCACAGGAGTCGAGGGGAAAAAACATGAGCAAGGTCGTCAAAACCAGCATTGCAAAATACTTCGGCCTATTAACATCAGGGCTGTTTCGAGAGGGTGCGCCGCGATTTCTCATTGCAACAAGTCTAGTCAATAACGATGCTGCGGCGGAAATAACTCAGAGTTCTAAGGCGCGAAACTGTGGCCGGCGCCTATTGATAGATTTGAATCGAGGAAACAGTGCTTGGGTCGACGAAAATCTAACGAAAGTACTATTTGATAGCGAAGGCAAGCTCGGTCCGCGGCTAACCGCTGATAATTTGGCAGACGTCGCATATGCGTCCACAAGGATGCTGCACGCTTGGGAAGATCCGGCGCAAGTAGACGGTAAACCCTACGTTGATGCTTCATATACGTGCTCCTGCCCTGCGCTTGAGCTGGGTGACCTTGGTTATAAGATTCTTGTTGTCATCGACGTGGAGACTGGCCCCACATACACGTCATTGACCAAGAAAACTAAAGTGGAGCCTGACAAGATCGCCGGTTCGTTCTGTTTACAAGTTAAACCGAAATACGATCCGGCCGATGTTGGCGTTAACTACTTGTCAGCCTCTTCTGATGGAATCGAGCGTGTATACAGCGACGCGTTCAAGCAGGGCCTAGAAGTCGCGAAGCAGCTACAAGAACATGGAACCCTCTAGTGCAGTGCAAACAATCGCAGATATTTTAGCGGAACTTGTCGAGAAACATCCGGAAAAAGTGGGCTTTAAGTACATTGGGGATGACGGGTCGGAAACGTGTCTCACCTATTCCGAATTATGGATTAAGGCGCGCCATTTCGCTCATCAATGGTCAAATGCGAAGCCCGCAACGCGGAGGATCGCTATCTGTATGCCGTCAGGATTGGAATTTGTCACAGGAATATATGCGTGCTTACTCGGCGGATTTACGGCCGTACCGTTAACTCCACCAATTAGAAAGGATTTTGTACAACGCTGCGCTCTAACCGTGGCTGACAGTCAACCCGACCTCATTGTAACGGTTCCAGCATTGTTAAACTTACTGAAGCAGATCGCGCCATCCACTGACATTTTGTCGATCGAGGACTGCGCATTCAGCGAACGCCTGCCAGCGGATCGCTACGTACCTGTCGCAAACAAGGCTGACATTGCGGTACTGCAGTATACATCGGCGACGGGAGCAGGTACAGCCAAGGGTGTCATGCTTTCTCAGGTTAATATTTTGCATAATCTCGCGGCGATCCAACGATGCATGAACTTGTCGACGAAATCAAAGATGGCCTCATGGCTTCCTCCATATCACGTGATGCAATTCATTGGGTCAGTATTATTGCCGGTATATGGAAAATTTCCGAGCATATTGATGTCCCCGCAACGTTTTAGGGCTCAGCCAGTGGAATGGTTGCGAATGATCTCACGTGAAGGCGCGACTATAAGCGGCGGTCCTTGCCAAGCCTTCGACCTTTGTGTTCAGCGAATTAGCGATGAAGAGCTAAAGGGCGTAGATCTCAATAAATGGACGGTTTGTTATTGCGGATCTGAACCGGTTAACCCTGCCGCTTTGGATAGATTTGCTTTTAAATTCAAACCGTACGGCTTTCGCAAGGACTCGTTTTTCCCATGTTATGGGTTGGCAGAGTCGACATTGATTGTTGCCGGTCGGGATCATCGTGACAGATATAAGGTGGTCCACGCTGATAGGGTATCGTTGGAGAAAGGGGTTCTCAAACCAGTCGCTGAAACTAATGGAAATGTGAAAGCTATAGTTTCGTGCGGAAAACCATGTGCGGGCGTAGACCTAAAGATCGTAGATCCAAGGTCAGGAGTCATGCTTAATGCAGGTTCCATAGGAGAAATATATGCGCGGAGCCCAAGCGTCGGGCGGGGATACTGGAACCGGCGCGAACTTACTCAAGAAGTATTCGGAACGGCGACACAGGGAGAAACTGAGACCACTTTCCTGAAGACCGGTGACCTAGGTTGTATACTCGATCAAGAATTATACGTTACTGGTAGGCTAAACGATCTGATAATCATTTGGGCGAGAAAGCTGCATCCGGAAGATTTGGAGGCCTGCGCTGCGGCTTCAAATCCTGTAAATGGAGAGAGCAGAACATTAGTAGCGGCGGATGAAGAGAGCAGTAATCCCGGTGTGATTGTTCTGCAGGAGATCGATCCAGACAGCTCAGAGAATCTAGATTCGAAAGCGAGCGACATTCGTCGCCGCTTGCGGACGGAGTTCGACATCGGGGTATCTCGGGTAGCGTTTATTCCTCGAGATTCTCTGCCGGTCACGGTGACAGGCAAAATTCGACGCAAAGAGGCAGCTGCTAGATTCGTCTCCGGCGAGCTTCCTGTAATTCAGGTGTGCTGAATTAGCGGCTGCATTTGTAAGTCGTTACGTACGCAGATTCGTCCGCGTAAAGTTCTTGATGGAGTGAAGGTGTCTGCCTAGGCCAGCCTTCTTCGAGCAAACTATCGAGATCGCGAATGAGTGTGAAAGCCATGCGCAGAACTGATACTGCTTAAAATGCGTAAAATCGCCGATACAAATCCCATCCCTTTGTATCTTAAATATGTCGATGTCTAGCACTGCTGGCGAACATGTTATTCCACAGAGCAGCGCCTTCGACATGGCTTCCCTAACACTCCAAATAAGGTGGAATAATTGTAACTCGCTCAAAAAACAGCACGTGGGATTCAAGATTCGCGCAGGCATTCGCTGGTGTCCTAGCGCTAAACACCTTTTACGACTTACATTTTCAATATCGACGCCAAGAGGATGACCCGAGTCGTGCGCTATAGCTAAAGCCGAATTGTGAGTATGAGATATCGTCACAGACGTACAATAATTAGAACTTCCCCGTAGAACAGGTTGTCCGAATCTTCCAGATTCTATCGAGATCTTTGTGAGATCTTTGTGGTTGATTCGTTCGGCTACTGCTGTTTTCGCAGCAAGGCGACCGAGGAGATAATGTTGTCTGCGAATCGGATGCCGCAGTTGGGAATAATGCCGTCGCTCGCGACGTGATAACGCCTCTAGTGGCGCAACAGTTTGATCAAGGTCGGTGGATGAGACACAGGCAATTACCACGAGCTCGGTTTGACAGCGATCTTTCAACTTTACCGTGAGGCGAGGAATCATCGTCGGATCTCGGGTTTACCGTTCGGCCCCTAGTGAAATCGGAATATCGATTAACTGACAAGACACGATTAT
>Ga0137365_10001928_pt1 | contig 16378 bp, 28 predicted proteins | sample SagtaG_9_FD_104799 | JGI IMG/M metagenome (GOLD analysis project Ga0137365, IMG submission 104799) | Vadose zone soil microbial communities from Sagehorn Ranch, Mendocino, California, USA - Sage1_L_40_16 metaG | ecosystem: Environmental > Terrestrial > Soil > Vadose zone | place: USA...
CGACCCGGACGGCCTGTTCCCCCAGGCCCTCGGCCGCGAGCTCGGCGACCGGATCCAGGTGTGGCGCCGCCCGCCGCAGGGCAGCGGCCTCCCGTACGCCTCGGGCAGCGTCACCAGCCCGGGGACCTTCGCGAATATCCTGTTCCTGACGGTCGCGCCCGGCACGTACACGGTGTCGTGGACGGTCACCCTGTCGGGCACTGCCGGGGCCGGGGACGCGGATAACTTCCGTCTCGTCAACGGCGTAACTGTCATAGCGAACTCTGTCAACGCGGGCGCGCCGGGGATCTACCCGCAGGCTCCGCAGACATTCACGGTCACCGCGGGGAACCCGGATATCCAGATCGGGACGGCCGGGAGCACCCCGGCGGCCGGGGCGGTGTACGGGGCGGCGGTCCCGTCGCCGGTCGTCAAGGACTGTTTCATAAGGAGCAGCACCCACACGGTCACCGTCGACGGGTGGGTGACCGAATGGGGCCTGGCCGACGCCTCGCGGTACTCGTTCATGGTCCTCGGCGACCCCATCCTCGGCCGGCTCGGCCTGAATTCGCTGGCGTTCTAGGACCCGTCAGCCGACGCGTGAGGAGCATTCATGGCGCTGCCTGTCTATGTCACCGGGCAGGTTCTCGACGCGCCCGACTGCAACCTGTGGTTCCTGCCGCGGGTGGTCGAGAAAGCCGTCGACGAGTCCGTGACCAGCTCGGTCACGCTGCAGAACGACGACGAGCTGTTCCTGTCCGCCGACGCGAACGCCCGGTATTTCGTCTGGGGCCACGTCATCTACGACGGCGCGGCAGCCGGGGACATCAGCGTCGCCTGGTCCGTCCCGGCGGGAGCCACGTTCGACTGGGTCAGCGGGGGGATCCAGACCGGCGCGACCACCGGCGTTGACACCGTCTCGACCTCCGCGCAGCCCACGGCGGGCAACCCGGCCATCGGCGCGATCGGGGCGGGCACCAACCTGGTGATCCCCCTGCAGGGCCGCCTGGTCACCGCGGGGACGGCCGGGACGCTGCAGTTCCGGTGGGCGCAGAACACGTCCAACGCCACCGCGACGAGGGTGCGGGCGGGCTCGGTGCTGCTGATGTTCCGGATCGGCTAGGGCGCCGCCTGGCAGTACACGTTAGCCCGCCGTGCGCCCGCCGGGCCCGACGCGAACCCGGTGCACGCCCCCGCCGGCGTGACCGCCGCCCCCTCCGGCTCGCGGAACGACAGCCCGGCCCCCGCGGTGCTCAGTACCTGGCCGGAGACGGCACCGGCCGTGGTGAGCGTGCTGAACGTGGCATCGCCGGGCGGCGGGTTCGCCGCGGAGTACGCCTCGCCCTGCCAGTTGACCAGGCCAGTCCGGCTGGCGAGTGCCCACCCCTGCTCGGTCAGGCCGCCGCGGGCGAGCGCGGCGGGGACGGTGAACCGGGCCAGCGCCGGGTACCGGTGCGCCCTGAACGCGGCCAGGCTATACACCGCCCACCGGAACGCTTTCAGTGAAACCGACCAGTACTGGACGGCGATCAGCCCGTCCGCGGCGTCCACGCTGGGGGTCTGCTCCGGGGCATTGGCGTTGGCGCCGAACCGCTCCACGGCCGGGCTGGCCGGGGTGAGGGTGGCGCCGGAACGCCAGGCGAACCGGGCTATCTGGTTCCCGTAGGACCCGGCCAGGGCCCAGCCCAGCGCGGGTTCTGCTACGGCGTGGGTTTCGGTCCATACGCACGTGTTCGTGCCGCAGGGTTCCGCGCCGACGGCCAGGCCGTGGCCGAACCCGGCCAGGTGCATCCACCCGAGCCGGGCCCCGGACGCGGATACCCGGGTCAGGGTCAGGTCACCGGCCGACGTCGGTTTACCCGCAGTGAGCTGGGCGAATATCCACACCTTGTGCGCGGGGTCGTAGGCGAAGGACTGCATGACCGTGGGGTCATGCAGGGCGAGGCCGGTGAAGACGGCCCGGGACGGCACCGGGACCGCGGCGGCGCGGCCCTGTGCGGCCGGGGCCGCGCACGCCGCGGCGGTCATGACGGCAGCGAGGGCGGCGAGATGGCGGATCATCATGGTCAACAGTACCCAGATGACGAACCGGGCCGGCGGCTGCTGACCGCCGTCCGGTACTCCGGGCCGTGGGAACGCGCCCAGCTCTGGCTGGACGCCATCGACCCGCGCACCGGCGAGACCCGCAAGCACGTGCGGGACGGCAGCCTGCGCAGCCGCCTGGCCGCGTTCTGCGACCGGCGGGACTACGCCTGGCGGGCCAGGTGGGAGCGGCGCGGCACCAGCCCGCCGCCGCGGTGGAAACGCAGGACCGGCCCCTGAGCGGGGGCGCGACACGGAAGAGAGCGGGGCGGGGTGTCTTGGACCGGGCAGCGCTGGGACCTGGTATGGGCGGCGGCGAAAGATATCGCCCTCACGGGCACCGGCATCGTGCTGATCCTCAGCCAGGTGTTCGCGGGTTCTCCCAGCGATATCCTCCTGGCTACCGGCCTGGCGCTGACGGTCCCCAGCGTGGCGTCCCACGCCAGGGTCCTCCTGTCCGGGAGCTCTGGGCCAGGTGGGCGTTCCTCGCCCTCATCGCCGCCACCTGGGCCGTCGCCCTCTGGATCCTCATCCGGGGCGGACGGTGAGTGACCAGCCGCGCTCCTGGGAGGGATGGCGGCGGCTGCCGTTCCGGCCGATCAGCCGGGGCGCCGCCCGGGCCGTCGTGACCCTGTTCGTGCTGTCGTTCCTGCTGTCCGGCGGCGCCTACTGGCTGTCGGTCCGGGCCGTGCAGGGCGAGGTCCGCTCCAGGGCCAGCGTCGTGCAGCTGTGCCAGGCCGGGAACGAGTCCCGCGCCCAGCAGGTCACCCTGTGGACCCACCTGATCGCGATCAGCCGGCCGCCGCCGCATGAGACGCCCGCGCAGCGGGCCAGGCGGCAGCAGGTCATCCGGGAGTTCCTCGGCTACGTGCGGCAGGTTTTCAAGGCTCGCAACTGCGCCGTGAGCTTCAAGGGATGACGGGAGGACCCGCCCTGAAACGCGCACTGGCCCCGGCGACGAACCCCACGGGCATCGGGTCGGCTGCCGCCGCGATCTACGCGGCCGTCGTCATGATCGTCAACGCCGCGCACCACCACGCCGTGATCGACCCGCAAGTCGTGATCGCCGCGCTCGCCGCCGCTGCGTTCCTATACAGCAGGATGAAAGTCACGCCCGTCGCGGATCCGAAGGACGGCAACGGGCAGCCGCTGGCGGCGGCGAGCGCACCCCAGCCGGTCATCACGGTGAACGCTACCGGGAGCGCTGACATCGGCCGGCAGGTCGCGGCAGCCATGAAGGCATACGAGGGCAGGCGCGGCACCTTTGCGCAGCCCGAAGTTGGCTTGCCGTCAGGTTACGAGCCGCCATCAGCCGCGCTGACGCCGCCGGAGAAGACGCTCCGGCCTCCCGCCGCGCCGGAGTGACCCGCCATGGGCTACTGCTTCACCTGCGGCACCTGGGCTGAGCTCGTCGCCTCCGCCACGTGCGCCGCGTGCCGCCGCGACTGGCAGCCAGCCGCCACCCGGCCCGCCGACCCCGGGTACCACGCGCACCCGCAGCCGTCTAGGACATGAACGCGAACCGGAACACCCGCGTCCCGTCATCGCGGACGCTGCCGGCCCAGCGGTACACCGCAGCATCCAGCGCGGGCATGGTCACGTCAGGCTCCGGGCCGAACGACCCGACGCCTGGCGGAACCGGCAGCCGCCATGTGTCGCGGTTGTCAGGGACGCGCATCCGGCGCCCGTCGAAGTAGCCGCCGGCCAGCTCGACTTCTATCGCCGGGACGTCGTACAGATCCTCGATGCGGGCCACGGAACCCAGTTTAGGCAGGGCGGCCCGCCGGCCTCGGATGCCACGGGCCGCCGCAGCCGCCAAGGTAAAGAGCTGTCCCTCAAATGAGGGAGCAAAACTTGAAGTACCCGCCGTGAGCTTCATGTTCGGGCCGGAATGGGCGCGGGACACCGGCTGCTGCGCCAAACCCGCCGGCTGCACCAACACCGGACCGGCCTGCCTGATGCGGCGCCACCCCTGGAAACGGAGACACGCGATGGCAACGTCACGGCGGAACTGGCCGGTCATGTTCCGGGCCGGCCGCTCCGGCAGCGAGTATCCCGCTTACACGCTGCAGGGCGGCGGGCAGATGGCGGATCAGCCCGGCGTGGTCCTGCTGGCTGACATCAGCGAGTTCCAGCCGGACGTGAACGACGCCATGTACCTCGCCTGGTCCAGGGCCGTCATCATCCGCGCCGCCTACGGCGCCTTCCACGACGACCGCGCCTGGCGCGGCGGGCTTCGGCGGGACCTGCTGCACTCCGGCGGCGTGAAGTTCCTGGGCATCTACCAGTACGTCGTCGCCGGGCAGGACACGGCCGCGCAGGCCCGCGAATTCTGCCGCCTGATCGGCGCGCCCCGCGCCGGGGAATACTACATCGCCGACATCGAGGAAGGCGCCGGGAACCTCCGGGCCGTCTGGAACACCTGGACCACCGAGGTAGTCAGCAACCTGGGCGCCGTGCCGCTCGGGAGCTACTCCGGGCGGTTCTTCGCCCGGGACCACGGCCTGGCCCCGGTCGACTGGATCGCGTCCTACGGGACCGCCGAGCCGCCCGAGCCGCACCTGCTGTGGCAGTTCAGCGACAGCTTCCAGGTGCCCGGCGTCGGCCGGTGCGACTGCAGCGTGTTCCATGGCTCGATCGACCAGCTCGCCGCGCACGCCTACGGCGGCAAGCCCGCTACCAGCTGGACGGAGACGCTCGTGAACTCACTCCCCGCCCTGCAGCAGGGCAACCGGGACCACCCCGGGACCGTGCAGTTCGTGCACCGGCTCCAGGCCCTGGTCCGCGTCGTCGGCGACATCAACCACCTGCCCGGGGCGTCCGCAGTGAAGGCTGACGGGAACTTCGGGCAGGAGACCTGGACCGGGCTGCTGCAGGTGCAGAAGTTCTTCGGGCTGGCCGAGGACGGGATCACCGGGAAACTGACCTGGACCGCTCTAATCGCTGGTCAGCGGCCGTAGCCTCCCGCTGTACGCTGGTCCCTGTTCGCAGCACGCACAGGCAAGGCCCCCTGCACAGCTCCTCGCGGAGTGTGCAGGGGGCCTTTTCTGCATGTCCGGGCGGCGGCTATCAGCCTTCAGGCCATGTCCGAACGCCGTGAGCAGGCCGCTGTTGTAGCCGGCCGGAGGTCCAGCCAGCGCCGCCGCCCGGAAGTCACCGTCCCGCGCAGGTCGGGTCCTTCATCGCGAACACGCTGCCGTACGCGCCATCGGAGTGGAAGATGACGAACACCCGGTTGCCGTGGTCGTCGCACTTCTCCGCGAAGTTATTGAACCCGTCCGGCATGCTGCCGACCTCGGCCGGGCCGCTGATGCGGTGCGACACCGAGGCGTCCTTCAGCGGCTCGGTGATCTTCGCGCAGCCGGCGAGCGCCAGCACGGCGATGAGCGCGGCGGCGGCGAGCGCGCACCAGGTGAGCCTCGCGCGGGTCAGGCGGATGGTGATCATGCGGTTCTCCCTGCTGTAGTCATCGCGGTCCCGGCGGCCAGCCTGCCCGTCACCGACTCCGGGGTGATGGCCGCCGACCAGTAGCGGGTGACGAGGCGCGACGCCGGGCTGACCTTGTCCTCGGCCCGCACGAGACTCCGCAGCCTGAGGCGCTTCAGCGCCTGCTCGACCACGTGCACGGCCTGGCGGTCGTGCGGGCCGGCCAGGCCCAGGCTCACCGCTATCTGGTGGGCGCTCTGCCCGGGATGGCCCCGCAGCCAGTCGAGCAGCCGCAGGTCGAAGGGCGTCTCGGCGAGGTCGGGGGGATTCCACGCGGTCATGACGCCACGCTCCCCGTCCGCGCGCACTTCGGGCAGATGAACGGCGGCGGCGGCATCCCGCCGCACGTCTCGCACACAGGCTCCCCGCCGTTCTCCCGCAGCCGCTGCTTGTACGCCAGGATCGACTCCGCCGTGACCATCAGGCGCCCGCCGTCCTTGATCCCCTCAAGCTTCCCCGCCGTGATCATGCGGCGGACGTGCTTGTCTGAGCAGTCGAACATCTCCGCGACATGCGCGATCGTCACGATCCTGAACACCGCGGTGCCGACGTCGATCTCGCCCGGGTGGCGGTCAGTCATCGCCAAACGCCTCGTCATACGCGGCCCGCCAGATATCAGCTTCGTCGCCATGAACCGGGCAGCCAGCATCGGAGCACGATTCCTCCGGGGGATCGCTGCACGCAATGCTCATTCGTCTTCCCTTCGCCTGCCGGGGCCCGGAGACGGGCTCCCGTGTTCTCCCGCCGTGGTTGACGGTAAATGGAGACATCCGGAGTCCACTCTAGACCAGACATGTCCATCCTGGGTAGTGTCAGGAGCATGGAAGACACACAGAAGGTCAGCGACGAGACCCGCGACGAATGCCCTCGGTGCGGCAGCATCATGTGCGACGGGTGCTATCCGGCACCCGTCGAATACCCGGGTATTGAGTTGCCGCTCCCTGAAGATGACGCATGACCAGCGGCGAGTGGTATGTGGTGCCCGGCGGCGAACATGCAGGCCAGTGGCACATGGCCGGCTGGAGACTGTCAGCACATCTGGGGGTTCCGTCCGGCTCGCGAGACGACGGCTGGCTGGCCTTCGGCTGCTGCCCCCGCTGCCACGCCATGGTCCTGAATGACGACCGCGGCCCGTACGGGGACCTGACCTGGGCACACGAGCAGTGGCATGCGCGGACGGATTACCCGATACCGGAAACCGCCGGGACTAGACCGTGACCGGCAAGCCGGCCGGGGCGCGGCCCAACCGCGAAGGCAAACCCTGGAAACGCGCCGACGGCCGCTGGCAGGCCCGCGCCTACCCCCCCGCAGGCGGCATCGACACCAAGCCCCGCTACGTCTACGGCAAGACCCGCCGCGAAGCCATGGACAAACGCGCCGCCCTCGAGGCCAAGCTGGCGCAGGGGCTGCCGGAGGACCCGCACCAGACCGTCGCCGACGCGTTCGCCAGATGGCTCGGCGTCACGCTCCCCCAGTACGTCCGCGCCGGGCGCCTGGCCGCCTCCACGATGGATTCGTACCGCGATAACGCACGCCTGCACATCCTGTCCGGGCGTGACGGCATCGGCCATATCAGGCTCGCCGAGCTGTCCGCGGGCACTGTCCGGGAGTGGCAGGACCGCCTCTCGCGCAAGCCGTCCGGCCGCCAGCCGCGCAAATCGCGTGACGAACCGCGTGACGATCGCGTGACGAACCGCGATCCGTCACGAAAAACGCTGTCGCCGCGGACCGTCGCGTACTGCCGGGAGATCCTGCACAAGATGATCGCCGACGCGATCCGCGACGAGACCGCCGGCCTCACCCGCAACGTCACCGACCTCGTAGCCCCGCCGGCAGCCGACCCGGCCGCGCCGGTCATCCTCGCGCCCGGCGACGCCTCCGCGCTGCTGACCGCGATGGCGGAGGACCGGTGGTGGTGCTACTGGCTGGTCGCGTTCCTGCTCGGCTTCCGCCGCAGTGAGGGCCTCGGCATGCGGTGGCAGGATCTGGACCTGGAACGCCGCGTGTGGACGCCTGGGATGCAAGTACAGCGCCTGCGGGGTGACCTGGACCCTGCCACCGGGAAACGCCCCAGGGGCCGTCTGGTGGCGAAGGAGCTGAAGACCCGCGCGTCACGCGAGCCGGTCGCGCTCCCCGACGCGGCTGCCGAGGCGCTGGCCCGGTGGCGCGCCGAGCAGCGGCGCCAGCAGCTGGCCGCGCCGGCGTGGGCCGGCCTGGACCTGGTGTTCACCACCGGGCTGGGGACGGCGGTCGAGCCGCGGAACATGAACCGGCAGTGGGAGAAGGTCCGGGACCGGGCCGGGATCACCCGGCCGGCCCGGCTGCATGACCTGCGGCACGCGTGCGCGTCGTACGCGCTGGCGGGCGGGGCGGACCTGAAGACGGTGCAGCGGATGCTGCGGCACGCGCGGATCTCCACGACGCAGGTGTACGTGCACGCGCTGGAGGACGTGCCGCGGGCCGGCGCCGATGTCATGGACCGGGTACTGGCCGGGCTGAAGAAAGGATGACCCGTGGACAAGACGTCCGTGCCTGCGCATGACCCCCTGGCGCTGTCCGAAGGATTCTGCCCCGAATGCCTGATCCCGCTGACCGGGCCCGGGATGAACTACTGCCGTAGCTGCCACGCCTGGTGGTACCAGTGCTTCAGCACATCGCGCGGGTGCGCAAGACGACAGGCAACCTCACGGTTGAGGGCGATGGGCTGCCTCCGAGAATGAGCGGGGCCGCGCTGGGCCGGCTGATCCGGGAAGCGAAAGAGCGGTGGGCCACATGGGAGCCGGCTGGTTCGCCGCGCCGGTTGCGGTCACGGTTGCAGTCACGCAACCCGGCCGATCGGAAGTCAGAAGGTCACGGGCCGGTATCGACCCTGGTCAGAGAAGCGCGCCCGGAGGGACTCGAACCCCCAGCCTTCTGATCCGTAGTCCTGGGCGGCGGCGGACAGGCGCGGACTGGCGTGCGGTAAAACCAGGTCACGGGCACTCTTGTCCTTTGTGGTCCGCTGGTGTCCGCGCCCGCGGTTGCTGTCACGGTTGCGGTCACCTCACACCGCCTCGTCGTCGAACAGCGACCCCTGGCCGTCCGGGACAGGCGGCGGCTTGGGCACCAGGAGCGCCCTGGCGCGCTCTGCCGGGTCCGCGGTGCGCCAGCGGGCCAGGCGGCAGTAATCGCCGGACAGGTCCACGGAGACGCCCGTGCGGCCGTACGCGGCCGCTACGAGCACCGTGGTGCCGGTGCCGCCGAACGGGTCGACGACCAGGGCCGGGCGGACGGGCGCGTCAGGCTCCGGGCAGGCGCACGCATAACCGGTGATGGCCCACGCCTTGGGTTCCTTGTCGCCGTTCTGCCGCCCTAGCGGCGACCGGTAGCGGCTGCCGAAGTCATGGTTGCCTACCGGGTCGCTGTAGCCGCGCCGGAACCCGCGTTCGCCTTCGCTGACCGGGCGGCGGCCTTCGCCGCAGGCGGTGCACACACCCGGCGGCGACCACCCCAGCACGCACCGCCGCGGCAGCTCCATGGGATAGGCCGCGAAATGATCCACGCCCAGCCGCGCGGGGACGGTGAGGGGCTGCGACGGGATGGTCCACACGCTCCCCGGCAGCTTCCCCAGCGGGTTCGGCGGCTTCCTGATGCCAGCCAGGTCGAGGTTTCCGCCGGTACCGAGGGTCTTGTGCCCGTTCTGGCTGCCGGGCTTGTGGTTAGCTGCGAACCGCTCCTCGTGCGGTTCGCGGATCTCGTCGACGGCGGCGTAATACCGCGGCTGCACCGTGAAATGGAACACCGTCGAATGTGCCCGTCTCGTCCGGTCGGTCACGGACTCGGGAAGGCCGTTCAGATGGTGCCAGACGATCTCCGCGCGCAGGATCAGGCCGAGCTCGTCTATGCAGCGGATCGCGTAACGCCAAGGCAGTCCGATCAGGGACTTCGGCCGGCCGAGTGAGACACGTGGTGTGCCCTGATTCCAGCCCTGGCCCTGTCCGTCCTTCACGGTGCCGGGGTTAATCCTGGCCGTGGTCGTGCCACTGTCGTACTTGTCGCCGAGCTCGACAAACAGGCTGCCGGACGGCTTGAGGACGCGAACCCATTCCCGGGTGCAGGCCAGCAGCGAATCAATGTACTCCCGCGGCGTCGGCTCGCTGCCGACCTGCCCGTCATAGTGGACGCCGTTGTCGGTGTAGCTGCGGAGCTGCCAGAACGGAGGGCTCGTGACCACGAGATCAACGCAGCCATCAGGCAGCGGCAGCCTCCGCGCGTCACCCCGCATGACGATTGCGCGGCCACTATGATAAGTAAATGAACTGTTCATCGTGCCGCGCACCGCTTCCACCGGGCAGCCATTTCAACCGCCGCTATTGCTCGGACTCCTGCCGATACCGGGAGGACAGCCGCCGCAAGCAGGGAGTCAAGCGGACGCGGCGCGTACGGGAGCAGACCCCCGACCCGGTACTTCCTGCGGCTGACCTCGGCTGGCTGGCAGGGATTATCGACGGCGAGGGCACCGTCGCCCTGGTCGCTAACAGCGGCCTCAAGAATCCGCAGTTGCGCGTCAGTATCTGTAACGGCAGTGACGCGATCCTGGATAAGGTCGGCGCCATCTTCGTTGCGGCGGGAATCGCTTCCTACGGCAACCGTGAACTGCGCGGCACGACTCAGGTGACAACCGGTACTGCAGGCGCGCTGCTGCTGCACCGGCTCATCCGTCCGTACCTCGTGCGGCAGGTCGAGCAGTACGACGCGGCGGTGAAGTTCATGCTCGGCAGGTATGGCGGCGGCCGCATCCGCGTGTTCTGGACGGATGAGGACCGGGCCGAGTGGGAATCCCTGCGGCGCAAGTTCCACACGAAGCGGTCGATGTACCGCGCCGCCTAGAGCGTCGCCGCGCAGCACGACCGCGCGCTCAGTCATGGCCGCAGGGCAGCCCGGCCGGGGACAGGCCCGCATGGCACACCGCGGACTGCTCCCGGTGCCCCGCCAGCCACCGGCCGACCGCCTCGTACAGCGCCGGATCCGGCACCGCGCCCCGCGACAGCGCCGCGTTGATCTTCCGCATCGGCCTGATCACCTCCGGTTCCCGGTAGTCGGCGCACGCCTCCCGGCCGTCGGGCAGCCGGACCGACACGTGCCACGGCATCACGGCACCTCCGGCGTGAACGGGTTCTTGCCCCGGCTCAGCGGGACGCAGTAGACGATGCAGCCCGCGCACAGCAGGTCACCGGGAACGGACGGCTTAGCGCACGGCTCCTGCCCGTAGTCGCAGCGGCAGGATGGCCGGTCATCGATGTCCATGATGCGGTCCATCGCCGGGTCAGGCTGCACCGCCCCGCCTCCGTTCCCGGGCGTCCTCACGCAGCGCCCCTTCGAGCACCGCCCGGTTCACCCGCGCCTGATCCGCCGACACCGGCCCGGGCACGTCAGGGCGCGGCAGCCGGAACGGGATCCCCTCGGCCTCCACGCGGCGGTACGCCTCCTCCCGCAGGCACAGCGAGCACGGCGCCTCACCGGCCGCCTGGTGCAGCCGCAGGCCCAGGTAGGTCCCGCAGCCCTCCCGCAGCGGCGCGCTCACGGCCGGAACCACCTGCGGCAGCGAGGGCACCAGACCAGACCGCAGAACTGGCAGCGCGTCCAGCCCTGCGCCTGCGTATCGACGTACGTTCCGCACCTGTCGTGGATCACCAGGTCACCCTCTCCGGGAAAACGCCGGGCAGCGGCATGCCCGCCACGCCGCTCACGGCAGCACCGGCAGGTCCGCCACCGGCCTGGCCGCGCGCTCCGGCGGCTTCCCGGCCGGCGGCCCCGCAGGCTGCCGCGTGCAATCCTCCGCCTGGTGGCCGTGATCGCCGCACCGTCCGCAGGGCAGCAGGCCCGCGAGCAGGGTCAGGTCCCGGGCGAGGTCGCACTTGCGGGCGTGCCCGATCGCGGCGACCTCCCAGTCCCCGGCGGGCCGGCCGTTCAGCAGCGTGTCACCCATCACTCACCAGTCCCACGAATCGAGGTCAGCGCCACCATCCGGGTCCACGAACGCCACGTCCTCGTCAGCGATAACGAACGCCCGGTCCTGCCGCCCGTCTCCCTCCGGCTGCAGCGCAGTCGCGCCCAGCACCGCCTGCCCCGCCGCGCGGATCAGGTCCGCGCACCACGCGCCGGATATCCGCCCGTTCCACCGGCAGGCCGGGCACCAGAACGCGTCCAGCCAGATTTCCAGGTCCGCGATGGCCGGGCACCCCGGGTGGGCGACGCCGGTTTTCGCCTCGCCGGGCCGCGGGTACACCCGGCCGCCGGGGGGGATGACCAGCTCGCACTCGGCGTTGCTCACCGGATCGGTGAACACCGCCCGAATTGCCTGGCGCTTGGCGGTATCCATAATGCTGCGCTCCTGACGGTGATATGGCTTTCACATTCATTGTGGTCCCATTTATGAATGACCGACCGGCAGCGAGGGCAGATGCGGTGCTGCGGCAGGAGCCGGCCGTCCGGGTGGCAGGCGCAGCGAATAGGGCCATCGGGCGTATTCAGGTGGCGCGTCCGTTTATCGCATTGCCCGCACCATTCGGGCGGCTGGCTGTCATCGCGCTTTTTCGCCGTGCCTGTGGACACTCCGTCCCCCCTTCCAGCTGTAGGTGTGAGGCCACCAGCCCGTGTTGTGGCCTGGGTAGGTGGTTTAGGTACTGGTATGGGTGGGGTGATCTGAGATCACCTGTTCCGTGCACTGAGATCACCTGTTCCGTGCATTCAGATCACCTGATCTGAGATCACCTGATCTGAGATCACCTGATCCGTTGAGGTTATCCACAGGGTGGCGGTAGTCCGGATCGAGCATCGGGATCATCGCGAGCGCATTCTCCGGTATCGTCAGCCGGTACACGTCCGCCATTCCCCGGCGCCCCTGCAAACGCCCTTCCGAATACCGCCATATCAGTCCCCATTCCCTTATCTGGGCGAGTGCTTTCATTACCGTCCGCTTGTCCAGCTGGCCGGACACGGCCGCCAGGATCTCGTTTCCCGGGCGTATTCCCGCACCCGTGGAATAGTCCGCGAAATACGCCGCCATCACGCCGGTGAGCTTCACCGAGGGCGGCGCGATCACCCGGGCCCAGACGTTCATCCACTCGCGCGGGCCGGCCGCCATGAGCCCCGGGGGCGGCTCGGGTGGCTCGATCACTCAACGTCGTCCCGTCTCCTCAGCTAGCGGTATGAAAGGCGCGCGCTTCGTGCCACAGGTCGCGCAGGATCTCCTTGGCGACCGCGCGGAGCGCGCGGGCGTGCTTGTGTCCTTCCGATAGCGGGCTTCCCGGCCTGGCCGGGTCGTTCCTGGGGCCGCAGCGGGCGCACTCGCCGTCGTGGACGGCTTCCGCGTACTTGGCCCGGGTGGTGTCGTAGACGGCGCGGTAGGGGCTCTCGCGCTGCTTCATGCAGCTCTCAGCGGCGAGAAACGCGCGCATCTTGGCGGTCGCTGACCAGTTGGCTTTCTGCCCGCGCTGACGCTTGGGAGCGACCCCGGCGGGTGTTCCCTGGGTGTCGTGGCCACCCTGGCCGGGGCCGCTCCCGTTCAGATCCCCGTCAGCGGTCAGCTTCTGGGTGCCGCGAGATTCCTGGCCGGCGGGGACGACATGGTAGCCGCAGTAAGCCCACAGCTCCGATACGGTGCGCGGCCGGCCATGGAGCGTGTTCCAGTACGGATCGCCGATCGCGGCGATGAGCCGGGCACCCTGTTTCTCCCCGATGCCCGTGGTCGCCTTGACCCACGGGCCGAGCGGGTGGCGGCGCATGACGCGCTGGAGGTTGAGCGCGGCCTTGTGCTCGGCCCCGGCCAGCATGGCGACGAGCGCGGCGAGGCGGGCGACGTCGGGGTGGGACTCATCAAGGCCGAATCCGCGCTCCTGGCCATCGGCGTCGAGGCCGGTGCGGGTGAGCTGCCGCAGCCGGTTCTCGTTGGCGATCCGGACCTTTTCCAGGTCGTCGAGGACGTCGGCGGCGAGCGCGAGCAGGGGGTCCGCCAGCAGCGGCAGCGGTATGGGAATCGCGCTAGAAGTGGCCGCTGGCGAACCCTGCTCCCCGGCCGCGGCAGCGGCATGGGTGTCGCACAAGATGTGGCGGCCGGGGAGGTCATCAGCCGCAGCGTGCGGCCCCTGGGTGCCGGTGGCGTGATGGCTGCGGCTGGTCTTGCGCCCCTCCAGCGTCCCACCGATGGGCGGCGATGATTCATTGGCCGGAGGGGCTGTCGTGCTCCCCGCAGGCGAGCCGACTATGGGTGCCGCACGATCAGTGGCCTGCGGGGAATCCTGGCCCTCAATGGCGCACCTGACATGGGTATCGGGCATCGGCTGGCCGTTGAGGACGTCTGGCCCGGACAGCGCCGCATCCGTGGGTGCCGCAAGGACTTTGGCTGTCCGGGGGTCTGTGTTCCCCGCAGGCGGTTGGTGCTTGGGCACCGCCAAGGAGTTGGCCTGCGGGGAATCCTGGCCCTCAACGGCGAGGCTGGTCTGGGCGTCGTCAGCCGGGTGGCCATTGAGGGTGCCTGGCCCGGACAGCGGGTCTTGTATGGGTGCCGCGCCGACACTGGCTGTCCGGGGGTCTGTGGTGGTCATGCTGCCGTCCTGGTGAACATGCCGCACTGGACGTCATCCGGCAGGTCGCGGACGCGGGCCGCGCCATGCTCGGCCATCGCCGACGCCCAGGATCGCATCCATGCCGCGCGGGCCTGGTTCTGCCGGGCCTGCACCTCAAGGCCCTCGGCCACGAAAATCACGTCAGCGTGGGTCATGTCACCCAGGCGGCGGACGCTGTCGCCGTCGACGGTGTAGCGGATCTCGTCGAGCTTCCGCCGCCACGCCTCCCGGATGGCCGTCACCTTCGCCGACGGCGCGGGCGGCGCGGGACGCCACGGCTTGCGGATCATGTCGTGCACGAACGGTGCCAGCGCCTGATCCAGCGCCTCGCCCGCCGCCCTGGCCGGGATGCGGCGGCGGACCTCCTTGGTGATCTGCGTCAGGTCCTCTGAGGTGTCCTGGTCGATCACCTCGCGCGCTAGCGCCTTCAGGTCAAAGTCGGTCATCGTTAACCCTTCTCGTCACCGTGGTACCCGGCCGGGGCAGCGCTGCTCTCAGCCCTGGCCCCGGCCGGACGGGTGACCCGCCCCGGCTGCGGGAGCGATGGGGTCGCGGGAGTACAGCCGGGGCGGGAGTCTTCGGGAGGCTGGCCGGTCACGTGCGTGCTTCCTGGCCGGGTCCGTGGTCATGGCCGTCGCAGTCGCCAGGCTGCCAGTAGCGTTCGACGGGGTTCCGCGGCCAGCGGGCCAGGATGTGCCCCTGGCCGTCGCATGCCGCGTGGCTTCCCGCATGGCCGGGGTCCTGCGTGCAGATGAAGGTGCCGTCGCGCCGCGGGATGGCGAGCAGGACCTGCCCGCGGAGGTACGTGGTGACCGGCCGGCCCTTCTGGCTGACCGCCCGGCAGAAATCAGCGTCGTGGCTCACGTCGGGGTCCTCTCCGGTGCGTCTGACTGCCGCCAGGTCTCGACGAGGCCGACGAACGTGAGATAGTCGGCGCGGTTCAGCTTGCCTTCGGTGCGGGCGGGCGGCTTGCGGCAGGCCCACGCCCACCGCGCCCGCACGACGGCGCTGCGGACGGGCTGCTCGCGGCCGGCCAGGACGCTGATGATCCAGGCGCAGCAGCCGGCCAGGATGAGGATCACGACGGCGTAGGCGGCGGCGGTCACGGCGCACCGCCCGGGGTACCCGGGGGCACGGCGTCCTCGTCGGCCAGCTCCCGGTACCACTCGTAGCCGGGCGCGGGGTCCGGCATGGCCTCCGCGGCGCGCTCGCGTAGCCGCTGGCCGGCGAGCCGCTGGAGGGCTGCCTTCTGGTCGCGCTCGATCTCGTCGCTCAGCTGCCGGTGCCGTTCGCGGGCCGCGGTGACGGCGGCCGGTTCTTTCTCGCCGCCGCCGTACGCGTACGGCTTGAACGGCCGCCCGTAGCTGGCCCTGGCCATGGCGGACTGCCCGCCGCCGCCCTCCTCCGGCGTGACGGGCCGCCACGACAGCGTCCCCCTGGTGTGCGATTCACCCATCGTCATCCCCCAGCTGCTCGTTCCACTTCGCGATCTGGACCCCGCCGACGCGGGCGCGGTGCCCGTCGCTGGTCCTGACAAACCGGCTGAGCATGTCCCGGGCGAGGGCCTCGAGCTCGGCGATCCTGGCCATCACGGCCTCCTCCGCCTCAGCGAAATCCTCAGCCACCGTCCTCGCCCGCCTGCTCCGCCTCGGGCAGCTGGCCGGTGGCGAGCAGCTCGACGAGGGCGCCCCGGTCTTCCCTGCACCGGTCGAGCAGTCCCCTGATGCGCGCGGCCTCGTCCCGGGTGAGGTCAGCGGGGGCGGCGAGGTCGCGGCCGGCGAGTTTCTCCAGGGTGGACAGGCGGTTCTCGTCGTCGACGCCGAGCTTGCCGAGCCGCTGCCCGAGCATGCCGAGCTGCCCGCTGGTAGCGAGGGCCACCTGCGGCTCGTCTTCAGGCTGCGGCGGGAGCGGCTGCGCACCCCGAGACGGCGCAGCCCCGGCAGCCCTGGGGGTAGCGTCCTGCGCCGTGCTGTCGCCGGCTGCCCCGTCCTGCGCGCCGTCCGCGCTCCGGGACCGGCTGCGGGTGTCATCTCCCGCCGCTGCCGTCTTGCGCCGCGCTGTCCGCGGGGAAGAGTTCGGCGGCTTCTGCTCTGCCCTCCCGTTCGAGGGGGGCGGGTCGTCGACGATCTCGGCGTCGACGATCTCGCTGTCGGCCACGCTGGCCGGGGGCGGCGGCAGGTACGTGAAGTCCGTAGCCCTGTCTGCCGCAGCGGGGGCCGCGCCGC
>Ga0137365_10001929_pt1 | contig 16378 bp, 17 predicted proteins | sample SagtaG_9_FD_104799 | JGI IMG/M metagenome (GOLD analysis project Ga0137365, IMG submission 104799) | Vadose zone soil microbial communities from Sagehorn Ranch, Mendocino, California, USA - Sage1_L_40_16 metaG | ecosystem: Environmental > Terrestrial > Soil > Vadose zone | place: USA...
GTGATCGACCTCGCCCTGTTTTACGGACGCAACAACCTCTTGCTCAACGCCGACGTCGGATGGGTCGTCGGCAACGTCTTCGCAACCGTGGTCGAAGGCCTCGAGGACATGGCGAAGGCGGGCAACGATATCTGGCGCTCCGGATCGATCGATGAGCGTCTGACGTTCTCACGCTATGAAGGCAAGGAGTCGAGTGCAAGATGAGCTGTTTCCCACCACCATCGTTGAAAGACCTGTCAGATCAGGTCGAGTTCGAGACTGGCAGCGCGCTGACCGGCGTCGGGATCATTGCTCCCTTCGATTTCGTGCTGGATCGGGAGTATTGGGAGTGGATACCAGCCAACGTCTCTTTGCACGTCACCCGCACCCCGTTTCTTGACCGGCAGGTCGGCGTCGATATGGCTGAGCAGTTAAGCGAGGACGAGGTCTTGACGGCGGCGGCGCGGGAATTGACCATCGCCGACCCAGCCGTAACTGTCTTCGCCTGCACGTCGGGGAGCTTTGTCCATGGTCTTGCTGGGGAGAAACGTTGCCGGCAAGCCATTCTTGCTGGAGGAGCGAGACGAGCCCTGACGACGAGCGGTGCTCTGGTGGAGGCGCTCACCACGTTAGCGATCAGGCGGATTGCTGTGGTCACTCCCTACGATGCCCCTACCACCACGCGCCTCATCGAGTTTCTGGACGAAGCTGGGTTCGGGACCACGTCCTGCGCCTTCCTTGGTCTGAAAGGCGATATCTTTCGCGTCAACTCAGCCACGGTTGATCGCCTTGTCAGGGCTGTAGACGGTGGAGATGCTGAGGCCATCTTTATCAGCTGTACGAATCTCTGGACCAGAGAAGTCCTTTCCGCACTGGAGCACGAACTCGGCAAGGCGGTGCTCTCGGCCAATCAGGTGACGATTTGGGCTGCCTTGAAGGCGGCCGGCGTCAAGGGCGAGGTACCAGGCCAGCGCCTCTTTGCTGTCTGATCATGTAGCTCGGAGGAGAAGATCCATGGTACAGCGAGAAACAAAGCAGATTCGGCTCGGATTTCTCTATCCGGGTCATGCGGCCGAGGACGACTACCCGTTATTAGCGACGAACGCTGGGCAGGAGATCATCGTCCATGTTGTCCATACCTCTCAGGATGAGGATGCCCACCGCGTAGACGCACTCTTGGACCTGGGATCGCTCTCTCGTCTGAGAGAAGGAGCGAAGGTCTTGCGCGACCAGGCCGTAGACGCTGTGGTCTGGGCATGTACCAGCGGTAGCTTCGTCTATGGTTGGGAGGGTGCCCGTCAGCAGGCAGAGGCCATCGCGCAAGCAACCAGGGTGCCCGCCTCGAGTACGCCGTTTGCCTTTGTCGATGCCACCAGGGCGTTAAGTATCAGCAAGGTCGCTGTTTCGGCGACCTATCCGCAAGATGTCTCGAACTATTTCCGAACTTTTCTGGCTGCAGGAGGGATAGAGGTCGTCCACATGGGCTATCACGGCATCCTGACTGCCGCGGAAGTGGGAACACTTGGACGAGCGCAAGTCGAGGAGATGATACGGCGTGACGACCATCCCTCAGCCGAGGCGATCCTCCTGCCCGACACCGCCCTTCACTCGGCTGCCTGGTTGGAACGCCTGGAAGAAGTGGCTGGCAAGCCCGTGCTCACGGCTAACCAGGTCTCGTTTTGGAAAGCACTGCGGCTAGCTGGTGATACGCGCCGCTACCCCGGTTTGGGCTCGCTCATGCGATCAGGCTGATAGGGACATGACGATCCCTTCCTGGAGCATGGATCAGTGCGGCCCGATACAGGACCGACACGGGAGAAGATCGCGGTGGCACTTTCGCCCACCAATCTAAACTTAGAACGTTGCAGAGCAGCATACGGTAACCGCAGGCTGCGTCACGGCGGGTAACGGACACCCACCGCGTTCATGGAGGACGATCATGAGCCGAACACCAGAGATAGCCTTTCTTACCACTGTCGAAGTGAGAGAGGCTTTCCGATCCAAACGTCTGTCACCGGTCGAACTCACCCAGGCTGTGCTGGAGCGGATTGACCAGCACAACCAGCGCTACAACGCATACTGCCTTGTCGATGCCGAGTCAGCCATCGCTCAGGCCAAGGCTTCAGAGGAGCGTTGGTTCCGCAGTGAGCCACTCGGCGTGCTGGACGGCGTGCCCACCGCGATCAAGGATCTGACCCTGACGCGAGGCTGGCCCACGCTGCGCGGCTCGCTTGCTATCAACCCAAACCAGGACTGGCGCGATGACGCGCCGGTTGTAGAACGGCTTCGGCGAAGCGGTGCCGTACTGGTGGGCAAGACCACGACCCCTGAACTCGGCTGGAAGGGGGTGACCGATAGCCCGCTGACCGGGATCACGCGCAATCCATGGGATGAGAGCCGCACCTCAGGGGGATCGAGCGGCGGAAGTGCTGTGGCCGTCGTCCTTGGGATGGCCACCCTCGCTGTGGGGACAGACGGTGGCGGCTCCATCCGAATCCCGGCCGGCTTTTGCGGTTGTGTCGGCCTGAAGCCGACATTTGGCAGAGTGCCCATGTGGCCAGTGAGCGCATTTGGCAGCCTGGCGCATACTGGCCCCCTGACGCGCACGGTGGCGGATGCGGCGCTGATAATGGACGTGATCGCCAGGCCCGATTCCCGCGATTGGTCGGCACTGCCGAACGATGGCGTGAACTATAGCCAGGCGCTGGCTGGAGAGGTGAAAGGGCTGCGAATTGCCTCTATCCCACAGTCCGGCAGCTTACAGGTTGATCCTGAGGTATCGGTGGCCGTGAGGCGGGCGGCGAAAGTGTTTGAGGATCTCGGTGCGCACGTCGAGGAGCGGGATGCCCCGTTCGACGATCCCCTCGATCTCTTTACGGTGCTCTGGTATGCAGGCGCGGCTCAGGCCGTATCCAGTTACAAGCTGGAGGCACGCGCCAAAATGGATCCCGGCCTGCTGGAAGTAGCGGCAGAAGGCGGCTCGTACAGTCTCATGTCGTACCTGGAGGCTACCATGCAGCGGGCAAACCTCGGCGTGAAGCTGTCCCAGTTCCATGAACGCTTCGACTTGTTGCTGACACCTACCCTCCCTCTCCCCGCGTTTGAAGCGGGGCATGAGGTACCGCAAGGTTGGCCTGGGCGCAGATGGCAGACCTGGACCCCGTTCACGTACCCCTTCAACCTGACTCAGCAACCGGCTATTTCTGTGCCATGCGGCATGACGACGACGGGCCTGCCCATTGGTCTACAATTGGTAGGCGCGAAGTACAGGGATGCACTGGTTCTGCTCGCAGCACATGCCTACGAGTCATCCTCACCGATGCATCGACGGCCACCTGACTGACATTCCTTTCTAGCACCAGGAAATTTCCTAATCTAGGTGTGTAGGCCAACTACCCGTGTGACATCCTGTATGCACACATCTCAATGCGCAGGACGTAAAGCCGCCACAATCATCGCTACTACGCTTAAGGCAAAGGAGACTAAGAAAGCCAGGTGCAAACCATGGAGGAAGGCAGCGAGTGCAGCGGGAAACTGGCTCATACCTCCACCATAGATGAATACTTGCATCATCGCTGCTATAGGCACAGAACTCAAGGCAAGAGGGAACACGATAGCAATACTGAGCATTTGTCCCGTATTATTCAACATGTTGAGAATGCCTGCCGCCGCCCCTCGTCTCTGGGGTTCAACAGAACTCATGATAGCATTGGTATTGGGAGAAACGAAGAAACCAGAACCACCACCCATCAAGGCCATGAAGATGGCCAGCAACCAGTAGGGTGTGGATGGCCCGACTGTAGAAAGTCCGAGTAAGCCCAAAGCAGAGATGCCGAGCCCAACTGGAGCAAGCACCTTTGAGCCTACCTTATCTGATAATCTTCCACTTAAGGGACCGATGAGCATAAATGCCAGGCCAAAGGGCGTAAGGAGCAATCCTGCGCGCAATGGATCTTGCCCATAAGGACCTTGCAAGAAAAAAATGAGCAGAAACAGGACCGCCCCACGAGCGATACCATTAAGGAGGCCACTCAAGTTAGCAAGCAAAAAGAGGCGATCTCTGAAGAGGCGCAACTGAATGAGCGGCTCCTTAATGCGTGGTTCTATCACGCCAAACAGCACCAGTCCAAGAAGTCCTCCTGCAAGAATAGCATAGGTAGTAGCCTGGCCGAGCAAGGGAAAAGCAAGAAGACTGAGAGCGAGCAAGGTACCGCCCAATCCTAGCGTGAGGGTGATGGCGCCAAACCAGTCAATATGTTGGTGCCCGGCCAACCGTACAGGCTCGCGCAGACGCCAGATGCCCCATAGAGCGCCAAAGATAGCAAAAGGCACATTAAATAAGAAGACCCAGCGCCACGAAAACTCAGTCAGCAGACCGCCGATGATCGGTCCGATTAAGAAGCCAGCGGCACCTGCAATCTGGTTGACCCCGAGCCCAAGGCCAACCTGTCCCTTGCGGAACGCATCTGTTACAATAGCAGTGCTATTGGTTACAAGCAGAGCACCACCTACACCTTGAATCACACGGCCTATGACCAGGTCAGCACCATGAAACTGCGGCTGCGCCAATCCTGCAACGAGTGATCCAAGCGCAAACATGACGAAGCCAGCATTATAGAGGCTTTTGCGTCCCCACATATCGGCCAGGCGACCAATCAAAGGCGTCAATACCGTTGTAATAAGCAGGTAGCCAATCAGCACCCACATAATGGTGAAGAAGGTTGCATGTAATTCAGTCAAAATGTTGGGGAGAGCTATCAGCAGCGCTGATCCTTGGATGGAGGCGAGCAAGGCACCCACTGTGGTGACGGAGAGCGCCGTCCATTGATAGCCATTAGGATGGTGACCCGGTACGGTCTCTATAGCCTGTGTTTCCTTAGTCACACCAGTTGCATTAGTCGAAGCATTTGATGGAGAGGGACGAAAAGTACTCATTGTTATCCTCTAATTGACTAGACCTCACGTCGTGTTAAAAGTATGGCGAGCACTAACATAACCAGGGTAAATACACACAGTACCGCCAGATCCAATGGAATGGTAGCAATGTTATAGCCCAACAAGGTACCACGAATGGCATTGACGCCGTAAGTGAGTGGGTTAAGCAGTAAAATCGCACCAAGCCAGCCTGGTACACCACGTGTTGGAAAGACCGCACCTGAGAACAGATATAACGGTAGGGTGATAAAATTCTGGATAGTGCCGAAATTTTCAATGTCCGAAATGCGCACGGCAATCGCGATACCCAGTGAAGATAGGGCTAACGCTGTTAAGAACATCGTTCCCAGTGCTCCTATCACCCCTAATGGCGTCAGTGTAACTCCGGCCAGTGGTGCAAAAACCAGGATAACCGCGGCATACACGGTGGAACTGGTAGCCCCGCCAAGACATTTGCCTATTACGAGTGTCGTGCGTGGAGTCGGTGCCACCATAACTTCCTTGAGAAATCCGAACTCACGGTCATACACTATCGAGATAGCCGACATTAAGCCACTAAAGATGATGGTCATGGCAATGATGCCAGGAAAGACAAACTGCTCGTAGGTCAGCCCGGCAATAGGCACAAATGAGCGACGTAGCCCGAAACCCAGGGCAAACAGCCAGATCAGAGCGCGTGCAATAGAGCTGTACAACCTGGGACGTTGCCTCCACAGACGATTCATGTCCCTGAGCCAGAACATTGCAATGCCTTCGAGGTCGATCAGAGGAAGTTTTGTTGGCCTGGGTTCAGGCAGGATCTCTGTTGCTGGTGTAGTCGTGGACGACGCTTTTAACATACATCTTCCTCCTGATTAGTGCCGTAGGCGATGGCGCATGCGCAAACTCAGACGTTCTGATGACTCTTCACGAATTGCATGGCCTGTCAGATGGACAAACACATCCTCAAGACTGGGCGCTTGAACAGTGACATCCCGCACCTCTATATCAGCCAGCGTGAGATGGCGGATGAGGGCTGCCGCGAGAGTCTGACCATTCTCCCCCTCGATTTGCAGCACATTCCCCTCATGTTGCACAGCACGTCCCAACCAGCGCGATACTTCCGCTACGGCACCCTCCGTGTCGGAGATAGTGATACTCACTATATCCTGACCCATCATGCGCTTGAGCGCAGCAGGTGTATCCAGCGCAACAATATGGCCATCATCGATGATACCAATACGATCGCAGTATTCCGCCTCATCCATGTAGTGTGTGGTCATGAAAATGGTCAATCCCGTGGTTTCACGCAAACGTAAGACATACTCCCAGACACTCCGGCGTGTCTGTGGGTCCAATCCAACAGTAGGTTCGTCAAGAAAGAGTGTCTGAGGCTGATGAAGTAGACCTCGCGCTACTTCCAGGCGACGTTTCATACCACCCGAAAAGGTCTTGACCTGGTCTTTGCGCCGTTCATCCAATCCTACCAATTGCAGAACCTCGCGAACTCGCGCAGAGCGAGTTTTACGAGGTGTGTGGTAGATCATGCAATGGTAAAGCAGGTTTTGCTCGGCAGTCAGGTACTCATCAAGCGTGGGATCCTGAAAAACGATACCGATGGTCTGTCGAACTGCTGCCGATTCCTGCTCGATATCAAAGCCATTAACAAAAGCACGACCACCGCTGGGACGCAACAAGGTACAGAGCATTTTGATGGTCGTGCTTTTGCCTGCGCCATTGGGACCCAGGAATCCAAAGGTTTCGCCGCGCCCCACCTCGAAATTGATACCTTTCACAGCCGCTATCTCACCAAATGAGCGTGAAAGCTGTTGCACTGATATTGTCATGGTTATTCCTCGACGAGATGCCAGAGTGCAGGTAAAGCAGCTAGAATACTCGTACGCTCAGCTTCACTCAGACTATTGAGGCGACATCTCAACGAGTTCAAGCGCGCCTGGTGAAAAACATGTACAGCCAGACGTCCAGGTTCAGTTGGCTTGACCCATACTGTTCGCCAATTTACGTCATCATGACTACGCTCCACATAACCTTGGGCCAGCAGGCGTTTGACCATTGCCGTTACTGTAGAGGGTGCCACTGCGAGGTGTTCCGCGAGTTCCTGCATAGTGCAGCGTTCGTGGTCAACAAGGACACGCAAAAGCGACAATTGCCCGGGTGTTGCACGCAGCTCAACCACTTCCCTCCAACCGGGGCCTGCCTCAGATGAATCGTCCAGCGGCACGTCAGCACGCAGGCGTCTCAAGAGTTTAGGAGTAATTTCGAGCAGTGCTTCTGCCAGGTCTGTTTTATTTTGTACTGATTTCTGTGCCATGTCCCTCCTGACTTCCCAACGTTCATTTCGATAGTCTAATTATACGTTAGACGAAATGAATGCAGTTAGTCAAGGGGTAAAGGATACAATCTTTGTCACTAAACAGAACAAATGCTACGCTTATGAATGCGAAGCAGGGGCAACATTCCAGGTGCCAGAGGCACCGGCATTTGGATCACACCGGTTCTTCTTGTTCAGGCTGCAATAATCACCTTTGAGACTGCCATTGGATTGGACCCAGCCCCAAAAATAGAGTGGCCCATTTTTCTTGTGGGCTTGAACGATGAACTGAATATATTTGTTGGTATTCACAGAACCAGTGAAATTGCCGCTTCCCTGAAGTGGTGGGTTAATTGTGAAATGGCCTCTTATACCCCCCCGGCCCGCTGTCTGTTGTATTGATAGAGCCATACCTGTCATGATATTCGCTGCGATGTCATCAATGGTGCCATTGTAGTTTCCCGCTACATTTGGATAAATAACAGGCGTTGGCGTAGGGGTAGAGGTTGGTGGAGGGATTGTCGTTGGAATTGGCTGTCTAGTTGGATGAGGCGCAGCGGGCAGAGAAGTCGGCGTCGTATTTGGATGAGCTGCTGGAACGACACCGGTGGGAGCCTGTGTCGGGTAAGAGGTAGGTGAAATTGACACAGTGCCAGACGTTGGAGCAACAGAGCTGGCAGGTGGATGATGAGAAATATAGGTTAACAAACCTGCCAGGATACTCGAGGTAAGCAGGAGTAGAAGCAAGGCAAGCAATAGCACCCGTGATTTTCTAGTACGACGAGTGGGCGATTGTTTAGGTACACTCGCAACAGCAGGAATGGGCGTATCTACCTGGTTTTTGGGAAGAACTGATTGAGTAGAGGAGACTTCCAGGGCAATTAAAGGCGTACTCAATGGTTTCCATCCTGGTTGAGACATAAACGCTTGCCAGAACTGGGCGACAGTTGAGAAACGATCATTACTACTTATGGCCAGCGCACGGTGAATGGCTCTGGCTATATGTTGCGGTAGATCAGGATTGAGCTTGTTTATCGGTTCTAGAGGATCAAACTCCCCAGTGCCCATGTGGGTTATGCGGTAAAGGGCATCTGCGGGGACTGAGCCAGTCAATAAGGTATAGAATGTTGCACCCAACTCATATATATCGCTACGCGTGCTGGTCCCCGTACTATATTGTTCAGGTGCTGCATATCCTGGCGACCCGGTGCGAACCGCAGTCGTGGTGCCATCAGGATGGTATTCTTTCGCAATGCCAAAATCAACCAGCACAGCATCATCACCTGAAACAGGGACAATAATATTGGAGGGTTTGATATCGCGGTGCAGAATAGGATGCTTCTGATTATGTAAGTAGTTCACGGCATCCACAATAGGAGCGAGGATTGTCAGTACCTGTGTTAACGAGAAGCGCTGTTCCGGCTGTTGCTGGCGCAAAGCCTCCAGGTTTGGCCCCTCTATATAATCCATGAGCATGTAGGCCCGGCGCTGTGCGTCCTCATTGAATACACGATAGACACGAGGTAATGATCGATGGTCTAATTGCTTGAGCAGTTCACCTTCAAAAACAAACCTTTCCCGATCTTTCTTTTGTGGATTGACTGCCTCTTTGAGTGCAAAGAGATTACCCTTAACTCGCGTATCTCTCACCAAATAGACTGCACCAAAGCCACCTTTGCCAAGCAGGCCCTCAACAACATAGCGTTCACGTAAAATACTTCCCAGAGGGAGAGTAGTTTGCACTTCTTGCAAACGGCACCTCAAACATCAGGTAAAATATGCACAACAGGCAACAAGTAATATGGGAAAAGGAACATAGTGAAACTATCCCAACAGCTATCGCATAAAAGCTTGCTAGAATGGCCAGATTCTTCCGCCCTGCTAAATAAACGTTATCATTATGAAGTTTGTCGGTTGCGCCACTTACACCTATGCTGTCCTGAACCAGTATGATATGTTAAGCTAAATGGCCCTCTCTTTGAAGATGGTTAGCGACTGGTAGTGTTAGCCAAAACAAGGGGAAAGGTTAGGCTGAACCAATTTCTGACAATTGGTTTTCTTGTGACTTCAGAGCAAGAATTTAAGAAACTTTTTCAATCTTCCCCTCAACCACCGAATCATCATCGTTAATGTAGAACACCCTGGCATAGGGCGGCTCAGGATAGTATTGGTGAGAGAAGATTATATAGTAGAGTTTATTGCGCTTTGCCCATTCTTTATCGCGCTGTGAGGGATAGGCTTCAGACTTGGGGTGCGAGTGGTAATAGATCATCTCACCGTCGTACTCGTCGATATCATCGTAGATGCGCAGCAAATCCTCCGGATCGATGATCGAGAAGTCGCCGGGATGCTCGGCAGCATTAGCGGTCGGGTAGTGCCTGACTACTCGTTCATCCTTATTGCCTAACGCGCCGCAGGCTTCATTGGGATAGCCCACCACCACATGCGCCAGCATCTCCGCATAAATCGCTTCAGGGATACGGACTACAAAACTTTCTCTGGCTACCATAACAATTTGGTCTCCAGGTCATCTTCAAGTTGATCCAGATCGCGTGTCCATAGATCTTCGCTCAGGTATTTCCAGCCTCCGTCGGCAAGTATCACGACGATCTTGCCATGCTCCATGCTGGAAGCGACACGCAAAGCAGCATGTAGGGCAGCGCCACATGATGGACCTGCAAAGATACCCTCCTGATCCTTTAGCTGGCGCGTTCTGCGCACAGCATCCCCGCCGGAAACCAGAATTTTAGCATCGAGCAGCGATTGGTCCAGAACGGGCGGTACAAACCCATCTTCGAGACTGCGCAGGCCCTGAACTCCATCACCCTGTAGAGGTTCAGCCGCAACGACCTTGATAGCCGGATTGTACTCTTTTAGACGACGAGCGTTGCCTGTAAGTGTGCCACCAGTACCAAGTCCAGCGACAAAGACATCCAGGTCTGGCAGGTCATTAATGATCTCTACGGCGGTACCCTTATAATGTGCACGCGGGTTTGCATCGTTGGCGTACTGATTGAGCATGACGTACCTGTCATCTTTGCTTGCCAGCTCTTGCGCTAGCTTTACAGCACCATTACTTCCCAAGGTACCATCGGAGAAGATGATGTTTGCGCCGTAGAGTTCGAGCATTTGCCGGCGCTCTCGTGTTACGTTGTCGGGCATCACCGCTGTAAATGGATAGCCTTTCACACGAGCAATCATCGCCAGTGCAATGCCGGTGTTGCCACTGGTGGGTTCCAGAAGAATAGAACCAGGTTTAATCTTCCCATCCGCCTCGGCCTCCTCGATCATCAATTTAGCAATGCGGTCCTTGATGCTGCCAGAAGGGTTAAAACCCTCCAACTTGGCGAAAATCTGCACGCCTGGACGAGGGCTGAAACTCTTTAGCTCTACAAGAGGGGTGTTTCCAATCGTATCCAATATGCTACTATAGCGCATAATTTTTCCTGGTAATATTAGCGTCCGCCTGCCATGGCGGGCAACAGGATAACGGTATCGGCTGGGCCAACAGAGGTTTCCAGGCCCTGCAAATAGCGCACATCCTGGTCATTGACGTAGACATTGATAAAGCGACTGAGGCTTTCCTCGGGCTGAATCTGCTCCTTCAGTCCCGGAAAACGTGCATACAGATCATTCAATACTTCCGCAAGATTGCTTCCCTGGGCACTCACCTGCTTTGAACCACCTACAGAGGCCCGCAAAACAGGCGCAAGACGTACCGTAGCCATTGTATAACTCCTTTTTACGCAAGAAGGTGTTGCTCTCGATTACCTGGCTGGAACTGCACAGAACTCAGCATAGGTCGGCAGGTCCTCTGGATGAGCATTCTCACCACAAGCCGGGCACTGTGGATCGCGGAAGAGGCGCAGTTCACTAAACTCGCCTGCCAGGCCATCATACGTCATCAGGCGACCAACTAGCGGATCACCGATACCAAGTAAGAGCTTAATCGTTTCTGTCGCCTGCAAAAGGCCAATTATACCAGGCAACACGCCCAGTACTCCAGCCTCGGCGCAGCTTGGCGCAAGTTCAGGAGGGGGTGGCTCTGGATAGAGACAGCGATAGCATGGACCTTCGTAAGGCTTGAATACGGTCAGTTGACCCTCAAAGCGGAAGACGCTGCCATGAACGACAGGCTTATTAGCAATGAGCGCAGCATCGTTGAGCAAATAGCGCGTAGGGAAATTGTCGGTGCCATCCAGTATCACGTCATAATCAGCTATGATGCGTGCTACATTGGTTTCGTCCAAACGCTCTATGTGCGTGATAACTTTCACATCTGGATTCAGAGCTTCTATCGTTTCACGGGCTGAATCAGCCTTGTACTGGCCAATACGTTTAGTGTTATGCAAAATCTGACGCTGCAGATTGCTCTCGTCCACTACGTCGGAGTCGATGATACCAATCGTTCCAACGCCAGCAGCGGCCAGGTAATATGCCGCGGGAGATCCAAGACCACCAGCGCCTATCAGCAAAACACGCGAATCGAGGAGCTTGAACTGCCCTTGTTCACCCACTTCGGGAATAAGCAAATGGCGGCTATAGCGCTTAGATTGCGCCTCGGTCATCGTACGCGGCTGCACAAACGGATATCCATTACCTTTCCATTGTCCAAAACCGCCCGACATCGAAACTGGGTTTTTGTAGCCCATCTGCTGCAGGGTTGTGCCAGCAATCAATGATCGCACGCCACCAGCGCAATAGAGCACGACTGTCTTCGACTTGTCCGAAACAGCCTCTTCAATTTGCAATTCGAGAAAGCCGCGAGGTACATGGATAGCGCCAGGAATATGCCCTTCGTTCCACTCGTGCTTCTCTCGTACATCTACAAGGACGATTTCCTGGTGTTCAGGTCCAGCCTCGTGCTGATTTGCTAAGGCTTCATGCACCTGTGAAGGCGTCCACTCTGGGACCTGCCGTCGTGCTTGCTTCATGATCTCGCGGGATGCATCACCCATATCGAATTACCTTTGCCTTTGTTGACTAAGTTTATCAACTTACTATTTATTAGTTCTAACAAAAGATTACCACGCACTTTTTTTGCTTGTCAAGGAATATTGTCTGACATCCACTCATAATGCTTCAGGCGGGCCTCCGGCTCGCTTGGAGGAGAGACAAGTGCGAGGACACCTCGCGCTTCGGCAAGGGACTGCGCCCCCTGCACCCCCATGTAGGAGTAGATTCCAGATATTGAGTGTGCATTAGCGCTTATCTTTTGTTAGGATATATATTAGTTTTAACATATATAGCTTTGAAATTATTCCAGGAGAGCAAATTATGACCACAACAGCTGATACTATCATCATCGGGGGAGGCGTGATGGGTGCAAGTATCGCCTACCATCTTGCAAAACAGGGAGGCTGCCAGGTTTTATTGTTGGAACGGCACGCTCTCTGCAACGGCACCACGGCGCATTCGGGGGCTATCGTCAGGCAGCACTACTCCAACGACTACACCATTCGCATGGCGAAGGATTGCCTCAAAGTTTTTCAGCATTTCGATGATCTTATCGGCGGTGATTGTGGCTTTGTGACCATCGGCATGATCATCCTGACCGACGAGCAGGGAGCCGGGGCGCTACGCGCAAACGTGCAGATGCAACAGGAGCAAGGTGTTGATACGCAGCTTATTCATCCTGATGAAGTCAGCAAGGTGGCTCCTGGATATAGCGGCTCAGGGGCAGAACTGGCATGCTACGAACCTGGAACAGGTGTAGCGGACCCCATGGCAACAACACACTGCCTTGCCAGACGTGCCCGAGACTATGGTGTAACTATCCTTGAAGGGGTAGCTGTCATGCAAATCTTGACTGATGGGGAACGTATATCAGGTGTACTCACGAGCAAGGGGGAATTGCACGCACCTATAGTGGTGCTAGCAACGAATGTATGGAGCGTCGCGCTGGCACAATCACTTGGTATTTCATTGCCTATAACTCCTACCCGGCACCCGATGGTAGCCTTACGTCGTCCAGATGACTTTGGTGGGCGAACGGGTTTACATGCTGTTGGGCTTGACCTGACGCGCCAAATCTATTTGCGACCAGACATTGGTGGTGTGACACTGGTCGGCTCGACCGAGAATGTCTACACATCCAGTGATCCAGATAATTACGCCCAGGGCCTGTCAGAGCAGGAAATCGCGCACTTTCGCACGATGGCAAGAGGCAGCATTCCTGCTCTTGCGCGTGCCGCGCCGCGCGGAGGATGGGCCGGTATTTATGATGATACGCCCGATTTTCATCCTATCCTCGACCGCTTGCCGATATATGAAGGGTTGTACTGCGCGGCTGGCTTCAGCGGTCATGGTTTCAAGCTTTCTCCCATTGTTGGCGCGTGGATGACACGGCTCATTCTCACAGGCACAAAACCTGATGATATGCAGCATTTCGCCTATGATCGTTTCACTCAAGGCATGGAGATACGTCCACGCTATTCATCAGGCGTACTTGGTTAGTGACAGCTCCTTCTAACCGGAGGGAATTCCTACCCAGGCATTATTTGTTCTTGATGTTGTTACCAGTAGTGGCATACTACATTGCAATAACAGCACAAAGGAGACAGACTATGCGCTCTGACATCGTTCCAGGCGCTCGCTTTCCAGACTATGAGTTGACCGACCATACGAGAACACGGCGTCGACTCAGCGAACTACAAGGCAATGACCCGATGATTCTAGTTCTTTCAAGGGGGCACTATTGCCCGAAGGATCACCAACAACACCTTGCACTCTCTGCCTTTTATCCAAAGATCGCAGTCGCATACACCAAGATTGTAACCATCTCGACGGATAACATTCTCGAAACGAATGAGTTCCGAGATGCAGTGGGGGCACAATGGCCTTTCCTCTCGGATTCAGGACGCAAGGTGCAGCAAGACCTCCAAATACAGGAGTACACGGATCCACATCATGACCCCATGATCCCGCATACCTTTGTACTCGAGCCTGGCCTGCTGATCTACAAAATCTACAATGGGTACTGGTTCTGGGGCCGACCATCGCCTGAAGAGCTTTGGCAAGACCTGCGGCAAGTCACGCGCAAGATTCGCCCAGATTGGGATCTCTCAGCACCAGGACTGCATGAGAACTGGGAGGGTGATAGGACAATGCACTTTCCTTATAAGAAAGCAAAATAAATGCATTAATGCGATTCTAGCAATCCATCGGCTCGCAATTGTGCCAAAGCTTTTTGCGCGACATGTGCCGTCCCGATCCGATAGGCAAGGCCGCGCATTTGCTGCACTACTGGCTCAAGGTAGGGTTTCACTTTAGGGTCGTATTGAGACTGTGTTTGCAATACATAAGAAGCGGTCTCTACCAACCAGGGCGTCATTTCTGCTGTCATGAGCACCCGCAGCACTGGCTCTAAGCTTAATCTACCAAAATGTACCAGACCTTTGGCACCCATCCATGCTACTGAATGATCTGAATCAGATAATGCTTTTACCAGGACGGGAATGGCCCGGCGATCATGTATTCCACCTAGAGCGCGCACGCATTGCCAACGCATCCAGGCTGAATTACTCGTACTCGCCTCTAAAAGCGCCGGAACTGCAGCGGGGCCCAATCGCACTAATGCAGAGAAAATCTGGCCTCCCAATTGTTCGTCTGCGCCTCGCAATCCATTGAGCAAGGCAGGCACAGCTGCTGGATCGCCCACACGTCCCAGCGCCTTGGCAGCCTGCATACGTACGGTCGGCTCAGGGTCATTCAGTGCGTTAATCAAAACGGGAGCTGCAGCCGGACTTTCAAGGATACCCAGGATATAGGTAGCAGTCTCCCGCACGGCCGGCCGTTTATCACGCGCCGCTGCCATTGCTACACGCTGGGAACGCACCGAGTCGAAGCCTGCTCCGGGCAGGAAGAGTGTTCGCAGACGTGTCCTGGCGTGCGCAGTGCGAAGGGGTGCTGGAACGACAAATGGCTTGCCTGCCCATGTACCTAAGGCGATAAACTCCAAAAGATTCTGTGCCAGGCGATCATCTTCAAGTGAGGAAACAGCGATTACTGCACGTGGGTCGTTTTCCATGATCCAGTGTAATAGCCGCCAGGCAGCGCCACGACGACCAGCAGCGGCATCTTTCGCCAGTATCTGTGGCGGGGTTATACCTACTGGTGGAGCGACATCAGCAGGAGGCTGTTCAAGTGGTATATCATTACTGGATGCCGTTTCGTTTGTCTTAGACGAGGAATCAGAAGGCATCATCATTCACGCTCCTTCGAAGGTCAGAGATTACGTCGCTGGCGTGTGGATTGCTTTACAACGTAACCAGTGGCCGTTAGTGTTCTATTTACTGACAAACAAACACAATACGGGCATGTCACACAAAAGCCATGCGTGATGTGATATAGAAGACAGTTTATAGTATAACATATATAAGAGTGCGGAGACAAAAACAGGGCAGGGGCAGATCCCATAGGCGCGGACTTAAGGCCAGGGCGGGGGCCAGCCCCGCTTTCAGGGGTAGGTTTTTGGAGAAGCAAGCAAGTAAGGAAACAGGAAGGAAAAGAGCGGTAAGACGGCTTCATCTGCTCTGATGAGGATAATCCGTCAATCATCGGCAGCAGGAGAAAGCCGATGTCTTACCCAGACGCATTATCGCAATGGAAACAGACCGTGTCAACGCAGTTGCCTCACTTGAGTCGACCGCAAGCCCTGGTGTTAGCCCTGTGGAGCTACGCCATGATCTTCGCTCGCAGTTGTGGGACCACTCTGGGAGCCGCATGGTTAGCTCAATTGGTGGGAGGCTCAGAGGACTGCTGGCGACAACGCTTACGCGAATGGTGGTATGATGCGGCAGACAAAAAGGGCGAGCATCGCACGCAAGTGGAGGTGAGAAGCTGCTTCGCCCCGCTGTTGCGCTGGGTCTTGCTCCTGTTCTCAGCATACACCTTTACTCTCCTCCTTCAATCTATCCAACTCGATTTTTATACGTCTTAAAATCAGGATAGACATAAACATTGCTATCTCCTATCGTTATCTCCTGCACATCAAGGACAGGACTGGATGGAGTCAGCGGAGTATCCTTAATCAGTTTGTTGTATAACGACTGAATTGGATTAGCATCTTCAGCACCAAAGGACACTTCATTCACCAACCGTAACACCTGGGGCCACGTTCCCCATGCAGCACGTCGGTCAAACTCTGGTCCA
>Ga0137365_10001953_pt1 | contig 16284 bp, 15 predicted proteins | sample SagtaG_9_FD_104799 | JGI IMG/M metagenome (GOLD analysis project Ga0137365, IMG submission 104799) | Vadose zone soil microbial communities from Sagehorn Ranch, Mendocino, California, USA - Sage1_L_40_16 metaG | ecosystem: Environmental > Terrestrial > Soil > Vadose zone | place: USA...
CGACCCCTCGCTTGTAAGGCGAGTGCTCTACCGCTGAGCTATGCGCCCTTGAACGTCCGTGCGCCGCACATCATTTGCACGGCCCTCACCATAGTGTGCGGGAACCCCGGCCGGTATCGGCCAGGCAGGTAACAGCGCCCGCCTGCTCGTCACTGAACCGGAGACCGGCAAGCCTACTCCGCGGGCCATCAGCTGGAGGTGCGGCCGTCAGCCGGGCCGATGAGTGACGGGCCTGCCGAGCACCCGGCCCAGTGCCTCGGCGACCTCCTCGGCCAGGCCCGCCGTCCCGCCGTCGGCGGCAGACCCTCTCGCGGCCTCGCCCCCGGATTCCGGAGCCGACGGTTCGGCAGGCCGTACCCAGCCGCAATCCCTGCATTCAACCTCGCCGAGGCGGGAGACAAGGCGCACCCCACCACACGAGCCGCAGCGGTCAAGCTCCAGCATCCAACTGTGGGCCGCCTGGCACTCCGGGCAGACCAAGACCTGCCGGTCACGCCGAACACCGCGCTGCCACGGGCTGGCCCCCCGGTCAGGATCTACTTGCCGCGATCCGCAGCGGTAGCAGGGCATTGCCGCCTGATCCTCCGCCGTGTGCGATGGCAGCCACCGCAGGCGGCCGCCGGTGGTTACCCCAGGCTCGCTAGTACCTTCTGGTACTCAGCGATGTCGCGCGCCTGCGGAATCGGGTTCACGACCTTCCACCGCACGACGCCCTCCTTGTCGATGATGAAGCTGCCGCGCGTCGCTACACCCAGATTCTCGTCGAATACCCCATACAACTTCGCCACCGAGCCGTGCGGCCAGAAATCGGAGAGCAGGGCGAACCCGAAATTCTCCTGATCCGACCAGGCGCGGTGGGCGAAGCTCGAGTCGACAGATACCGTCAGCAGCTCGACGTCATCACGAGAAATCTCCGGGAAGTCGTCGCGTATCGCGCACAGTTCGCCGCTGCACACGCCGCTGAAGGCGAGAGGGTAGAAGACAAGCACGACATTCTTCCTGGCACGGAAATCGGACAGCTTCACCGGGCTGCCGTGCTGGTCCTTCAGTTCAAAGTCCAGGGCCTGCTGCCCGACATCGACCGCCATGTGTGGGTCCTTTCGAAGCATCTGGGGGAAGAAGTCTTCGGGGAACACGCCGTCGCGCCCGGCCGGGAAACTCCCCGGCTGACACCACGGTGGGCATCCTCGGGCCGCACGCCGCCTGCGCGCGCCGCCTGCGCGCCGCACGCCGCGTCCGGGCCAGCCACCGGTCTGGAGCCCGGCAGCGCCACCATAGCCGTGCAAAGCCCGCGACGAGCTGGGGGTCACCCACCCACGCCGACACTGCCCGCGCCTCACCTGGTCCAGTTTGCCACCGGCCGCATGTGCCGCGGAGCGTGGCACCCGGTACCGGCGCCACGCGAACACCCGCAAGGACTCTACCGGCTCACAGGCACTCCTGGCGGCCCGTCGGCCAAGGCGGCGGAGAGTCCCGCGGGTCGGCCCGGCGGCCGGCCGAGCGGTGGCCCGGCGGCCGGCCGATCAGCGGCGCGCCTTGGGCGCGACCAGGCGGCTTCCCGACCAGTCGCGTGCGGCGCTGATATTGCTTGTCTGCGACAGGCCGGCGGTTGGTGCCGCCTCGCCAATGTCGCTGGGTTCCACATGACCGTCACGCCCCGCTTTGGGGGTGAGCAGCCAGATGTATCCCCCGTCGGTGAGGGGCGTGAGCGCGCCGAGGAGCGTGTCGACCAGATCACCATCCCCGTCCCGCCACCAGAGCATGACGACGTCGACCACATCCTCGTAGTCCTCGTCGACGAGCTCGACAGAGTCCACGCCGGCTATGGCGTCGCGTAGCCCCTCGTCGCAGTCGTCGTCGTAGCCGATTTCCTGCACCACCTGGCCCGGTTTGATCCCGAGCTGCTCGGCCAGGCCGCGTTCGCCTTGCGCCTGACCCGCGGTCGCGCTCACTGACTTCCTCCTCGCAACCTTTCCCGCCCTGCCACCAAGCCGCGGGCGGGGACCCCGGTCACCCGCGATGGCGGCAGTAGCGATGGCACTACTTGCTCGGACAGTCCACACTGGGTCGGCCCGGCGCGCAAGTGGCAATACCGGGCGCCGCGGAAAACCACGGTCACGGATCGGTTTCCGTAGCGCGCGGCGGTACCGGGCATCCCGGCCCTAGCCGACGTACGACAGCCGCACATGACGATCCGGATTGTCCACATTCAGGTCGACAAGAGCGACCGACTGCCACGTCCCGAGGGCCAGCCTGCCCCCGATGACGGGGAGCGTGGCGTATGGCGGCACGAACGCGGGAAGCACATGCGAGCGGCCGTGGCCGCGGGAGCCATGGGCGTGCACCCACCGCTTGCCGTCCGGCAGGAGCTCGCCGAGCGTCGCGAGCAGGTCCTGGTCGCTGCCGGCACCGAGTTCGAGCACCGCCACCCCAGCGGTGGCGTGCGGCACGAAAACGTGCAGCAACCCGTCGCCTCCCGCCGATGCCTCGCGGGCGAACTTCTCGCACGCCGCGGTGATGTCGTGAACGGTCTCGTGACCGCCGGTGCGCACCTCAATGACGTCGGTCTTCATACGGGCTCTCATACCGCACAGCTGCACCCCCGAGGCGCGATAGCGCGAAAGCCGACGCCGCGGGCCGCTGGCTCAGTGGCTGCCGACCGGCTCCACCACCGCGTCCGGACCAGGGAAAACGAGCGTGGTGTGCCCGTCGTCAAACCGGACAAGGTAAGGCGGCTCGCCCGCCTGGCCCTTGACCTCGACGATCTCCCCGGAGCGGTCCGGGGAGCCCACGATGTTGCCGTGCACGTGCAGCCGGTCTCCGACACTCGCCTGCATGACTATCCCCTTCCCAAGACTGGGACCCCTAAGCATCGTCCCGAGCGGGCCGCCGTCTTCGCGTGTACACCAGACTGGCACGGGCAGGCTTCCCCGCAAAGGGGTCGAAAGACCCGCCGTCGCGTAAGGACACTGCGACCGGCTGTTCAACTGTCACCGGTTACCCGGGGGTAGAGATGCGTTTCCCGCGCATCAGTACGACGATTGGTTTGGACCAACAGTCCAACCTGGAAATAACGGCCAGAAAGCTCAGCCAGAACGACCTTGGAAGGCGAAAGAACCTGTGGCTTCAGGACGCCAGCGTTACCCGATCATCTCCGACGGGCTACCCACCCAGCTGCCCGACATCGATCCCGACGAGACGCGGGAGTGGCTCGACTCGTTCGGCGCGGTCGTGCGGACCCACGGCCGGACACGCGCCCGCTACATTATGCTCCGGCTCCTTGAGGCCGCTCGCGAGCAGCAGGTCGGCGTGCCGGGCCTGCGCAGCACCGACTACATCAACACGATCCCTCCCGAGCGGGAACCGTGGTTCCCTGGCGACGAATACGTCGAGCGCCGCATCCGCGCCTACATAAGGTGGAACGCCGCCGTCATGGTGTCCCGGGCCAACCGCCCCGGCCTCGGCGTCGGCGGGCACATCGCGACCTATGCGTCGGCGGCGAGCCTGTACGAGGTGGGCTTCAACCACTTCTTCCACGGCAAGGACCACGGCGAGTCTGGCGATCAGGTCTTCATCCAGGGCCACGCCGCGCCGGGCATCTACGCCCGCGCCTTCCTCGAGGGCCGCCTGACCGAGCACCAGCTCGACGGTTTCCGCCAGGAGCTTTCGCATCCGGGCGGCGGGCTGCCCTCCTATCCGCATCCCCGCATCATGCCCGGCTTCTGGGAATTCCCGACCGTCTCGATGGGCCTGGGCGCGATCAACTCGATCTACCAGGCGCGCTTCAACCGGTACCTGCTCGCCCGCCACCTCAAGGACACGAGCCGGTCCCACGTGTGGGCGTTCCTTGGTGACGGTGAGACCGACGAGCCCGAGGTACTCGGCACGATCGGACTGGCCGCGCGCGAGGAACTCGACAACCTCACCTTCGTCATCAACTGCAACCTGCAGCGCCTGGACGGCCCGGTGCGGGGCAACGGCAAGATCATCCAGGAGCTCGAGGCGTTCTTCCGCGGCGCGGGCTGGAATGTCATCAAGGTCATCTGGGGCCGTGACTGGGATCCGCTACTGGCCCAGGACGTGGACGGTGTGCTGGTCAACAAAATGAACAAGACACCGGACGGCCAGTTCCAGACCTACACCGTGGAGTCCGGCGAGTACATCCGTGAGCACTTCTTCGGTGATGACGCAAGGCTGCGCAAGATGGTCGAGCATCTGTCCGACGACGACCTGCGCAGGCTGTCGCGCGGCGGCCACGACTACCACAAGGTGTACGCCGCGTTCAAGGCCGCGCGTGAGCACGTCGGCCAGCCGACCGTCATCCTCACGCACACGATCAAGGGCTGGACGCTGGGCAAGGACTTCGAGGCCCGAAACGCGACCCACCAGATGAAGAAGCTCACCAAGGCCGAGCTGAGGGACTTCCGCGACCGGCTCTACCTGCCCATCCCTGACTCGGCCCTGGAGGCGGAACTGCCTCCTTACTACCACCCGGGCGAGGATTCCGACGAGATCCAGTACATGCGCGAGCGGCGTGCCGCGCTCGGCGGCTATCTGCCTCGCAGGCTTGTCCGCGCCAAGCCGCTGAACCTGCCCGGCAGCGCGTCAGGCGCTGCGGGCACCGATCCCTACGCCGACCTCAAGAAGGGATCGGGCCGGCAGTCCGTCGCCACCACCATGGCGTTCGTCAGGCTGCTCAAGGACCTCATGAAGGACCCGGGAATCGGCGCCAGGTTCGTGCCGATCATCCCGGACGAGGCGCGCACATTCGGCATGGACTCGCTGTTCCCCACCGCGAAGATCTACTCACCCGCGGGCCAGACCTACGACGCGGTCGACCGCAACCTGCTGCTGTCGTACAAGGAGTCCACCGACGGGCAGATCCTGCACGAGGGCATCAGCGAGTCAGGCGCGATGGGATCGGTGATCGCGGCGGGCACGTCGTACGCCACCCACGGCACTCCCATGATCCCCATCTACGTCTTCTACTCGATGTTCGGCTGGCAGCGCACCGGCGACCTCATGTGGGCGTTCGGCGACCAGCTCGGGCGCGGGTTCCTGCTCGGCGCCACGGCTGGCCGCACCACCCTCGCGGGTGAGGGCCTGCAGCACAACGACGGGCACTCGCCCCTGCTCGCCTCGGTCAGCGAGGCGTGCGTGACCTACGACCCGGCCTGGGCATTCGAGATCAGCTACATCCTCGAGGACGCACTGCACCGGATGTACGGCACCACGCAGGAGCACCCGGACGGCGAGAACATCTTCTACTACCTCACCGTCTACAACGAGCCGTACGTCCAGCCGGCCGAACCGGCCGACTACCCAGGCGGCCCGGCCGCGCTCAGGGAGGGCATCCTGGCGGGCCTGTACCGCTACCAGCAGGCCCCGGCCGCGCGCGGCGGGCAGCGCGGGGACGGCATCGGCGCCGCCAAGGGTGACGAGCAGGGTGCTGAACGGCTGCGCGCGCACATTCTCGCCTCGGGGGTGGCGCTGCGCTGGGCCCTCGAGGCGCAGCGGCTGCTCGCCCAGGACTGGAACGTGGCCGCCGACGTGTGGTCGGCGACCTCCTGGACCGAGCTGCGCAGGGACGCGATGGGCTGCCAGGAATGGAACCTGCTGCATCCGGACGCCGAGCAGCGCGTGCCGTACGTGACCCGCGCACTCGACGGCGAGACCGGGCCATTCGTGGCCGTCAGCGACTGGATTCGCGCGGTCCCCGACCAGATCGCGCGCTGGATCCCCGGGCCGTACTCCTCCCTGGGAACCGACGGGTTCGGCTTCTCTGACACCAGGGACGCCGCCCGCCGGTTCTTCCACGTGGACGCCGAGTCGATCACGCTTGCGGTGCTGACGCACCTGGCCCGCCGCGGTGAGGTCAAGCAGGAGACGCTCAGTGAGGCCATCACCAAGTACCGGCTCGACCTGAACGTCAGCGAGGCCCTCGCCCAGTCCGACTGAGCCAGCATAGGAACCGGCCGGAGAGGCGCGCGCGGGAGGGCTGGCGCGCGGAGGGGCGCGGTACGCGCGGGTGGCAGGCTGCTGTGGGCGCCCGCGTCAGCGGGCGCGGCGGGTCCAGGCCAGCAGGTCGTCGGCCTCCAGGGTGTTGATCACGCGTTCGGCCGGGACGCCGCAGGCGACGGCGCGCTCGCAGCCGGCCGGCTGCCAGTCGAGCTGGCCTGGGGCATGTGCGTCGGAGTCGATCGAGAACAGGCACCCGGCCTCTAGCGCCAGGCGCAGCAGCCGCTTGGGCGGGTCGAGCCGGTCCGGCCGGCTGTTGATCTCGACCGCGACGCCGTGCTCACGGCACGCGCCGAACACCGCTTCCGGGTCAAATCGCGACTCCGGCCGGGTGCCGCCGCCCGCGCGGCGCGTGCCGCCCTTGACGATCCGCCCGGTGCAATGACCGAGCACGTCCACCCGCGGATTTTCGACCGCCGCGACCATGCGCCTCGTCATGGCGTCCGGCTCCATGCGCAGCTTCGAATGGACGCTCGCCACCACCACATCAAGCTCGTCGAGCAGGCCGGGATCCTGGTCCAGCGACCCGTCGTCGAGAATGTCGACCTCGATACCGGTCAGGATCCGCATCGGCGCCAGCCGTTTGTTGAGTTCGCCGACGACCTGAAGCTGCCTGCGCAGCCGTTCGGTATCAAGCCCGTTCGCCACCGTGAGGCGCGGTGAGTGGTCAGTGAGGGCGATGTAGCCATGGCCGATGGCCCGCCCGGCCGCCGCCATTTCCTCGATCGGGCTGCCTCCGTCGGACCAGTCGGAGTGAGTGTGCAAGTCACCGCGGAGCGCTGCGCGCAGCGCTGCCGTGGCCGCCGGAAGCTCCGTGCCCTCCGTCGCCTCCAGGCGCCGCAAGTAGACCGGCACCTCTCCGGCCAGCGCCTCGGTGATGACGGTTGCGGTGACGTCACCGATCCCGGCCAGTTCGGTGAGCGTCCCGCTGCGCGCGCGAGCGGCGAGCGAGGCCGGCGCGATCTGGCCGGCCACGTCGGCGGCGCGGCGGAAGGCGCGCACACGGTAGGTAGGCTCGCCCGCGCGTTCGAGCAGGAAGGCGATCTGCTTCAGTGCCGCTACCGGTTCCACGCGAAGACAGTAGCCGGGATCGGGGCGCGCGGCGACTCGCCAGCCCCCGGTAATGGCAGGGTGTGAGGATGGCAGCCAACCAACCGGGCGCGGCCAACCAACCGAGCGCGGCCGGCCCATCCAACACCGCCAGCCCGTCCGATAAGGCACGCGGCCGGGTGCGCGCAGCGACCGTGCGGCGGCTGGAGCGCGCCATGGGGAGCCTCGGCACGGCCGCGGTCGCCTCCATGGAGCAGCGGCTCCCCTGGTTCCGCGCGATGTCCGCCGAGAACAGGTCCTGGGTCGGGCTTGTGGCGCAGGCCGGCGTGGCGGCGTTCGTCGACTGGATCAAGCATCCGGAGAAGGAGCGGCCGGCCGTCACCGGCGAGGTGTTCGGCACCGCGCCGCGCGAGCTGACCCGCGCCGTTTCCCTGCTGCAGACCGTGGAGATGGTGCGCGTCGTTATCGACGTCGTGGAATCCCAGGTCAGCGAGCTCGCGGCGCCCGACGGCGAGGCAGAGCTGCGCGAGGCCGTGCTCCGCTACACGCGGGAGGTCGCGTTCGGCGCGGCACACGTCTACGCGCGGGCCGCCGAGGCACGCGGCGCCTGGGACGCGCGGCTCGAGGCGCTCGTGGTTGACGAGCTTGTGCGCGGTGAGGCCGGTGACAGCCTGCACTCGTGGTCGTCATCGCTGCGCTGGTCCTCGTCTCCGGTGGTGGCCGTCGTCGGGCACGCCGACGACAGCGAGCCCGAGGCTGTCATGGAAGAGCTCAGGGCGCTTGCCCGCCGTAACCGCCTGGACCTGCTGGCCGGCGTGCAAGGGCACCGGCTGATCGTCCTGCTCGGCGGCGTGCCTGATCCGCTCGGGGCCGCGGCGCGGTTCGCCGGGCGGTTCGGCCCGGGCCCTGTGGTCATCGGCCCGGCGGTGCCTGACCTTCAATCGGCGTCCTACTCGGTGCGGGTGGCGCTGGCCGGACTGCGGGCCGCACCCGCGTGGCAGGACGCCCCCCGGCCGGTGTCGGCCGACGACCTGCTCCCCGAACGCGCCCTCGACGGTGACGAAGTGGCACGCAAGAAACTGGTCACAGAGGTGTACGAGCCCTTGCTGCGCAGCGGCTCACCGCTCCTCGACACGCTGAGTTCTTACCTTGAGCAGGGCCTATCGCTGGAAGCAACCGCTCGAATACTTTTCGTTCACCCCAACACGGTCCGGTACCGGCTGCGGCGGATCGCGGAGCTGACCGGGCACCTGCCATTCGATGGCCGCGGCGCGTTCGCACTGCAGATCGCGGTCACGCTGGGCAGGCTCTCGGCGCGGCGGACGCCAGAGAACCGGGTGACGGGGCCGGGCACCGTCGCGCCCCCTTCGTCGGGCCCGCAGTCCGCTGCGGCGTTCACAAACCCACATGACTCGTAGGATTTCTACAAGTCGGGGACCCACAACTTCGTTGTCTTCGGCATCCTTATATCGGAGTCCTACAGGGCAAGGTGGAGGAGTGCTGGTAATCGTCGCGCCCGGCCAGGGTTCTCAAGTGCCCGGCTTCCTGGCGCCATGGCTTGAGCTGCCTGCCGTCGCCAAGCAGCTCGAGGACTGGTCCGCGCTCGCGGGCTGCGACCTCGTGTACAGCGGCACCATCGCTGACGCCGAAGAGATCCGCGACACCGCGGTCGCGCAGCCACTGCTTGTCGCGGCCGCGATGGCGGCAGCTGGTGCGCTGTTCGGCCACATCGAGGACGCGCCGCGGCTGTGCAGCGCGGTCGCCGGCCACAGCGTGGGCGAGCTCGCTGCCGGTGCGATCGCCGGAGTGATAAGCCCGGACGACGCGCTGCGCCTCGTCCGGGTGCGGGGCGAGGCGATGGCCCGCGCCGCGACCACCGAGCCGACCGGGATGACCGCCGTGCTCGGCGGCGACACCGACGCGGTCCTGGCCGCGCTCGGCGCGCACGGACTGACCCCGGCGAACGTGAACAGCGCAGGCCAGATCGTCGCCGCGGGGACGGTGCAGCAACTCGCCGCGCTCGCGGCCGACCCGCCGAGCGGGGCACGGCTGCGTCCGCTCCAGGTCGCCGGCGCCTTCCACACCCGGCACATGGCACCGGCGGTGCAGGCGCTGCGCCACGCGGCCGACGGCATCGCCACCAGCGACCCGCGGACAACGCTGCTTTCCAACCTCGACGGTGCCGCGGTGCGCAGCGGCAGCGACTGGCTGGAGCGGATCGTGATCCAGGTGAGCGCGCCGGTCCGCTGGGATGAGTGCATGCGGACGCTGGCGGGCCTTGACGCGAGTGCCATCATCGAGCTCCCGCCCGCCGGGACGCTCACCGGCCTGGCCCGCCGCGCGCTTCCCGGGGTGGCGCTGCTCGCCTTGAAGACGCCCGCGGAACTTGACGCCGCCCGCGCGCTCGTCGCCTCCCACGCAGTGGAAACGGCGACGCGCACGCCTGAATGGCGGCTGCTGGTGGCACCACTGGCCGGCACGTTCCGTGCCGACGCGCTGGCCGGTCGCGAGCCGCAGCCAGCGGAGTGGCCGGTGATCGCGGGCACGCAACTGGGGCACGTGGACGCGCGTGGCACGTTGCACCCGGTCACCGCCCCGTGCGCCGGGCACGTCGTTGAATGGCTCGTCGAAGACTCCGACCCGGTGAGTGCTGGCCAGCCGATGGCCCGCGTGCAGCCCGAGATAGCCGAGTGAGAGGAAACCCCATGCACCTGCCCGGCGGGGCGCCCGCAGCCCGCATCCTGGCGTTCGGCGGCTACCAGCCGGTCAAGGTCGTCACCAACGGCGACCTGGCCGCCACCATTGACACCAGCGACGAGTGGATCCGCAGCCGGGTGGGCATCGCCAGCCGCCGGATCGCCGCGCCGGACGAGACGGTCGCCGACATGGCCGCCGCGGCAGGCGGCAAGGCGCTGGCCGCGAGCGGCCTGGCGCCCGGCGACATCGACCTGGTGATCGTCGCGACGTGCACCCTGGAGGCCCAGATCCCCAACGCCTCCGCCACGGTCGCGCACCGGCTCGGCATCCGCGCGCCCGGCGCGTACGACGTCAACGCGGCCTGCGCGGGCTTCTGCTACGCGCTCGCCAATGCCAACGACGCGGTCCGCGCGGGATCCGCCCGCGGCGTTCTGGTGATCGGCGCCGAGAAGCTTTCCGCGTGGGTGGACTGGACGGACCGGTCGACCTGCATCATCTTCGCCGACGGCGCCGGTGCCGCGGTTGTGACGGCGGCTGACACCGCTCAGGACGCCGGCATCGGCCCGGTGGTGTGGGGCAGCGCCGGCGACCACGCGGACAAGATCGTCATAGCGGACCGTGATTCGTTCATTGTCCAGGAGGGCCAGGGCGTCTTCCGCTGGGCCACCGCCGCGCTGGCCCCGGTGGCCAGGGCCGCCTGCGAGCGGGCAGGTGTCGCGCCCACCGACCTGGCCGCGTTCGTGCCGCACCAGGCGAACCTGCGGATTGTCGAATCGATCGCCCGCCAGCTGCGGGCACCTGACGCGATCGTCGCCGATGACATTGTCGAGGCGGGCAATACCTCGTCCGCGTCGATCCCGCTCGCGCTCGCCCGGATGACGGAAAAGGGAGACATCCGCTCGGGTGCGCCCGTGCTGATCCTCGGATTCGGTGCCGGGCTCACCTACGCGGCGCAGGTGATCATTGTGCCGTGACGGCCCCGTACGCCCGGCAGATACGGCGCGCGGATTCATGACCGATAAGAAATTACTAAAGGAGAAAACGCATTATGGCCATGACGGAGCAGCAGATCCTCGAGGGCCTCGGCGAGATCATCGACGAGATCGCGGGGGTGCCAGCAGACGAGGTGACTCCGACCAAGAGCTTCGTCGACGACCTGGACATCGATTCGCTTTCCATGGTCGAGATCGCGGTTGCCGCTCAGGACAAGTTCGGCGTCGAGATCCCCGATGGTGAGCTGAAGAATCTCAAGACGGTTCAGGACGTCATCAACTACGTCCAGCGGGCGGGAGTATCCGCCTGACATGGCCGCGGGTGTGCGGCCCTCACCTGACTACTGCAGGCGCGCGGGCAGCGAGGCCTTCCGGCCCGCAGAGCCCGCATCGGGGCGCCGGCCGCACACCGCCGCGGTTACGCGACCGCGGCGTCCCGCATCGCGGGATCTCGCAAGAAACAGCAGGGAGCGATGGCAAGTGGCTAAAGACCAGGTCAGCGTCGTAGTAACAGGGCTTGGCGCGACGACTCCGCTCGGCGGGGACATCGCGTCGACCTGGTCGGCGATGCTCGCGGGCAAATCCGGTGTGCGACTGCTGACATTCGACTGGCTGGACGGACTGCCCGCGCGGATCGGCGCGCAAGCCGCGGTCGACCCGGCGGGCGTGCTCGGCCGCGTCAAGGCACGCCGCCTGGACCGGTGTGAGCAGTTCGCCCTTGTCGCCGCGCTGGAGGCATGGGGCCATGCGGGCGAGCCGCAGGCCGATCCCGACCGGATCGGCGTGGCATTCTCCAGCGGGGTGGGTGGCATGATCTCCATGCTCGCCGCCTACGACACGCTCAAGGAAAAAGGCTGGCAGCGGGTCCCTGCGTTCACCGTGCCGATGCTGATGCCCAATGGCGCCGCGGGCTGGATCAGCCTGGAACTCGGCGCGCGCGCGGGCGCACACGCGCCGACAAGCGCGTGCTCGTCTGGCGCGGAGGCTATCGGGTACGGCATCGAGATGATCCGCTCCGGGCGCGCCGACGTGGTGGTCGCGGGCGGGACCGAGGCGCCAATTCATGCGTTGCACTTGGCCGCGTTCGCGTCGATGCGCGCGCTGTCGACGCGAAACGACGAGCCCGAGAGGGCGTCGCGGCCCTTCGACAAGGGCAGGGACGGCTTTGTGCTCGGCGAGGGCGCGGCCGCCGTGGTGCTCGAGTCCGCGGAACACGCCGCCCGGCGCGGCGCCGAGGTGATCGCTGTGGCCGCGGGCGTCGGATACTCGGCCGACGCCCACCACATCGCTCAGCCCGACCCGGACGGCGCGGGCGCAGCCAATGCGATGCGCCGGGCTCTCGCCGACGCGAATGTAGCGCCGGAACAGGTCGTGCATGTCAACGCGCATGCGACCTCCACGTCCGCGGGCGACCCGGCCGAGATGCTCGCCATCACGCGCGCGCTCGGTGACGCGGCGGGCCACACCATCGTCTCCGCCACCAAATCCATGACTGGGCACCTGATCGCCGGCGCGGGCGCGCTGGAGTCAGTCGCCGCCATCTGCGCGCTGCGCGCATCTGTCGCGCCGCCCACGATCAACCTCGACGATCTCGACGACGAGATCGCCGCCTACGGTGTCGCCATCGCCACCGAGCCACGCCCACTGCACCACAGGGGACCGCGCAAAGCAGCCGTGTTGAACAACTCGTTCGGGTTTGGCGGGCACAACGTCGCGCTCGTGTTCACCGCGGCCTAAGGGACGCGCCCTCGGGACGCCCACAAGAGCGTGTCCGCTGCCCAGCCGAAGGAGATACCGTGACCGTGCTCAGCAACCCTGCGGCCGTTGCCGCGCCGCCAGGCGAGCAGCGACGGAGCGAGCCGCGCGCCGACCGTAACCCGCGGGTCCGCCTGGCGGCGCTGTTCGACGACGGGACGCTTGAAGAGATCACCGCGAGCGACGACAGCGGTGTGCTGGCCGGCACCGGCCTCATCGACGGAGCCCGGGCGGTGGCCTTTGCCAGCGATCCGCGTGTGCAGGGCGGCGCCATGGGCGCGGCGGGCTGCGCGGCGATCGTGCGCGCCTACGACACCGCGATCGCGATCGGCGCGCCCGTGATCGGCCTGTGGCACTCGGGCGGCGCACGGCTCGCCGAAGGGGTGGAGAGCCTGCACGCGGTCGGCACGGTGTTCGCCGCGATGACGCGGGCGTCGGGAATCGTGCCGCAGATCTCGGTCGTGCTCGGCGCGGCGGCGGGCGGCGCGGCCTATGGCCCGGCGCTCACGGATCTAGTGATCCTCTCCGGCCAGGGCCGGATCTTCGTGACCGGCCCTGACGTCGTCCGCAGCGTAACCGGTGAGGACGTGGACATGGCGCGCCTTGGCGGCCCGGAGCCGCACAGCCGCCGCTCCGGAGTGGTGCACGTGGTGACGGCGACCGACGCGGAGGCGCTGGCGCAGGCACGGCAGCTTGCCGTGCTGCTCACTACCCAGGGCACGGTTATCCCCGACCACGCCGATGCCCGGGACCTCGGCCGCCTGCTGCCGGATTCGGCGCGGCGTGCGTACGACGTCCACCTGCTGGTGGACGGCCTGCTGGACGAGCCGGGCCTCGAATTGCACGCGAAGTGGGCGCCGAATGTTGTTACCACGCTCGGCCGGCTGGCTGGCCGCACGGTGGGCGTGATCGCCAACAACCCGATGCGGCTCGGCGGCTGCCTGGACGCGACGTCAGCGGAGAAGGCGGCGCGGTTCGTCCGGATGTGCGACTCGTTCGGGGTACCGCTCGTCGTGCTCGTTGACGTGCCGGGCTACCTGCCCGGCGTGGGCCAGGAGTGGGACGGCGTCGTCCGCCGCGGCGCCAAGCTGCTGCACGCGTTCGCCGAGGCTGCGGTGCCGCGGGTGACGCTCATCACGCGGAAGGCATACGGCGGCGCGTATATCGCGATGAACTCGCGGGCGCTCGGCGCGACGCGCGTCTTCGCCTGGCCGAATGCCGAGATCGCCGTCATGGGCGCGGTCGCCGCGGTGCGCATCCTGCACCGGCGGCGCCTGGCCGAAGTTCCTGACGAGCACCGGCATGAGGTGGAGGCCGAACTCGCGGCGCAGCACGAGAAGGTGGCGGGCGGCCTGCAGCGCGCCCGCGACGTCGGCGTCGTCGATGAGGTTATCGAGCCGAACCAGACCAAGCGGGCGATCGCGCGGGCCATCGCCGATGCGCTGCCGACGCGCGGCGCGCACGGCAACATCCCGCTCTGACGGCTCCGCCGGCTCCCTGACGGCTCCGACTGCTCCCTAACGGCTCCGCCGGCCCGGCTGGTTCATGTCGGCCGACCCGCACCGAATCTGGCACCCTTGGGTCAGCGGCGCGGCCAAACCAGCGTCCCCGCTCAGCGGGATATAGTAATGTAACGGAAAGTAATTGTTGTTTAACATCTTGCTATCGCCCTAAAAAAATTAGTAGTATCGGTGCGATTACGTAATGTGTTCGGCCGGTATGAAATCCCGGATGGGCGTGCCCTTCGGGGCTTCTTCAAGCCGGGGGTGGTGCGTACCCGCAGTCGCGCCACCCCCGGCGCCAGAGCCAACCAGGACCGCCAGGCCAGCGGCGCGGATGGCCGACTCCCGCTTTGAAGCCGCTCGCCACCGCAACTGCCGCGCTAGCGAACGGGCGTGAACTCCGGTTGTCCACGCGATGAACGCAGCATAATCCAACGCTCGGGGGCCAGGTCGAGACCCCGCGGTACCGCTCAGCCGACGGCGTGCAGCCAGCGGACCGGCGCGCCGTCCCCCGCGTAACGGAATGGCTCAAGCTCAGCGTCCCACGGTTCGCCGAGAAGGCTGCTGAGCGCATCGTCCAGTGGGCTCCCGCCGTCGGCCGCGAGCACCATTGCCGCCCTCAGCCGGCTCTCAGGCACCAGGATGTCGCCGTTGCCTCCTGTCACCGCGGTAAAGGTGCCGAGTCTGGGCGTGTAGCTATAGCGGACGGCATCACAGCCCTGGCTGGCTTCCTCGGTGACTTCGAAGCGCAACCGGTTCCAGCCGGAGAGCGCCGACGTGATCGCACCCGCGGTGCCGGGCCTTCCCTGCCAGCCAAGCTCGGCACGCATCATGCCGGGCGAAGCAGGCTGGCTGACCCACGGCAACGTGACGGGCACGCCGATAACCCCGGCCACTGCCCACTCAACATGCGGGCAGAGCGCCGGGGGCGCCGAATGAACATATACAACGCCACGTGCTGACACCGGACCTCCTGGCAGCGGACGAGATGCGCCTTCCCCAACGACCTCGACGCACCGCCTGGCTGTCCAGGACATATTGTGCCGCACCTCCACCGCGGGCACCAGAACCTGGGGCGTGTGTCCTGAGGACTCATGCGAGGATGTCGCCATGACGGGATACGACGCGCTGTTGGCAGAAACCGTCCGAATTCAAGGACATGCCGGCGATCAGCTACCTGCCTACCTCGCCCGTCCGCTGAATCCGGGACCGTATGGGGGCGTGGTCGTGATCCACCACATGCCCGGCTATGACGAGCCCACCAAGGAGATCACCAGGCGGTTCGGGGTCAGTGGCTTCGCTGCGATCTGCCCGAACCTGCACTGGCGCGAGGCTCCCGGCGCGAGCCCCGACGACGCGGCAGCGGCGACGCGTGCGGCCGGCGGAGTCCCTGACGAACGTCTCGTCGGCGACGTGGACGGTGCGGCGGCGTACCTGAAGTCGCTGACGTCCGCCAATGGAAAGATCGGCGTCATCGGTTATTGCTCAGGCGGGCGCCAGGCTTTGCTTGCCGCCTGCAGCCTCCCGCTCGACGCCGCGGTCGACTGTTACGGCGCCTTCGTCGTCGGTCAGCCCCCCCAGGGCATGCCGCGCGGCATGCAACCGATCGTCGGGCTTGCGCCGAACCTGTCCTGCCCGCTGCTCGGCCTGTTCGGCGCCGACGATACGCATCCGTCACCCGACGAGACGGCCGAGCTCGAGAAGGTGCTCGCCACGCACGGCAAGACGTATGAATTCCACACCTACGAGGGTGCGGGGCACGCGTTCTTCGCGGTGAACAGGCCTGCCTACCGGCCGGAGGCGGCCACCGACGGCTGGCAGAAGATCTTGGACTGGTTCGGCCGTTACCTGTCGGCATAGGGGTCGCGGCACAGGGGTCGCGGCACAGGGGTGCCGCGGAGGGATCGCAGGGAGAAGCGCGGATGTGCACCTATCTCACCGAGAAGATCGAGATCTCCGGCAGCGGCAAGGGGCGGGACGGCTGGTTTCGGCTCAGCGACGCCACGGTCTACTTCGACCACTCGATGCACGCACAGGCCGGGCACACGCTCAACATCGACTTCCTCAACCCGGGCCAGGGGCCATCTGCCCGCGTGGCGGTGGAGCTGACCGCGGGATCGGCGCGGGCGCTGGCCGAGGCGATCCTGACGACGCTGGCGACCGCACCGCCAGATCTCGTCGATTCATGATCGCCGCGGGCTCCCAGCCCCGCTGCGCCTCAACTCTTCATGATCGTGGGGCATTCCCACCCCCATCCGTGCCGCGCCCTC
>Ga0137365_10001957_pt1 | contig 16275 bp, 24 predicted proteins | sample SagtaG_9_FD_104799 | JGI IMG/M metagenome (GOLD analysis project Ga0137365, IMG submission 104799) | Vadose zone soil microbial communities from Sagehorn Ranch, Mendocino, California, USA - Sage1_L_40_16 metaG | ecosystem: Environmental > Terrestrial > Soil > Vadose zone | place: USA...
GAATAGGCAAATCCTATCGCAACTAGACGCATAAAGTATTTCAACCGGCGACCAGGATGTGGCCAGTTCACTGTGTGAACGGTTCAGGTTTAGGGATGGGAAGACCCAGGGGAAACGACCGGTCTTGGAACGTGATTAGCCGATCAGCTCGGCCAGGTTCCGGGCGATCTGCAACGCGCCGTTAAGAACTTCGACGTTCTTGGTCCCACCCCAATGGGGCCCTGTAGGAAACCTGCGCCCGTGATTTCACTTTTTCATAAACCAACAAAGACAACCATTAGAGGAGAATAAAGATCACATGGAAACTAGAATGCCGATTGGACAGCGGATTTCGCGGTTCCTCGAGGAACGATACGTGCACAGGGCGCGCCCGCATTATGGGCCCGAGCTTGCAGGCTTTGGACTACTTCTGATTCTCGCCGTCTGGCCGATGCTATCGCTGGTAGCAATGGCGCTGGAAAGAATGAGATAAGAACATCACTCCTCGGCCACAGGAGTAATCGACAAATCCTTTTCTGACAAGGCAGCCGCAGCTTCCCGACGGAACGCTGCGGCTGCTTTGCTCTGAAATCGGAGCGGATTGGACAGAAAATTCAGCTCCCGCTCGGGAACCGGCGGTGCGAACGGCAAGACGACGCAGCCGGGTGTGGCATGGTGTTTCACCATCATTTGTGGCACTATTGAAACGCCAATCGAGGCCGCGACCATGTTCGCGATCGTGCTGAGCTGGCTGCCGGCCAGTGCGACCTCCGGCCGAAGACGACGGGACTCGAGTAGATGATTCACCTGTTGCGACAGGCAATGCATTTCGTGGAGAAGTAGAAATCTCTGCGATTTGAGATCGTCGAATTCCACGATGTCCTTCTTTGCCAGGGCATGTCCCTGTGGCACCAATGCAAGCAATGGTTCGGTACCCAGAGATTCGCGCTGCAGGGTGGGACTTGGACGGCAAGTGGACGCCAGCGCGACATCCAGTTCGCCTGCTTCAATTCGTCGTGTAATGCCGTCGGTCACATCCTCCACGATCTCCAGTGTCACTTCGGGATAATGTTTCTGGAACGTCACCACCAATTCGGGCAACACATATGGCGCGATAGTAGGAATTGCGCCCACCGTCAGTTTGCCGCTCACTTCGTCCTTGAGTTCGTCCACGCACCGGCGAGCATCGCCGATCGAAGCCAATATTTGCCGCGCATAATCAATCAAACAACGGCCCGCTTCGGTTAGTACAACTGAACGCGGCAGCCGATCAAACAACGGCTGCCCGACCTCCGCTTCCAGCTTTCGAATCTGCTGACTGAGCGAAGGCTGAGCGACCCGCACCTTGGCCGCCGCGCGCGAAAAGCTTCCCTCATCCGCCACCGCGACGAAATAACGCAACTGATGAATTTCCATAGACAAATCCTGTCGAAACGAGACTTACGGTAGCCCCAGCCTTGCAACTTCGAAACTCGCGGCGCCCCAGAAATCTGTAGCGGCAGGCGTGTCGCCTGCAAAAACAATTCAGATTGCATGCACGACCGCCAACTTCTTAATTCTTACGTCCTCGGAACGAGGACGATCTTCCCAATCGCTCCCGGCTCCATGACTGCGCGATGCGCCTGGGCCACTTCGGCCAGTGGAAATTCCTTGCCGATCACCGGTCGCAATGTCCCATTTTCCAAACCGGCCACGAGCGCGGCGTGAATGCTTGCCATCTGTGCCGGCGGCGTGTTCGGCAGCACCATTCCGCGAAGATCGACATCGCGCTGCATTGCACCCGGACCGGGCCGCGGCGTCGGCACTTCTCCGAGCCGAAGAACTTCCGGACCTCCAAATTCATGCACCCGAATTGCTTTCATCTCTTTCGTCTTATCTGCGTTCCTTCAAACATCAAATCGACGATGGGCCGACTGCTCTCCATTTGTATTTTCGCAGTTTCAATCGCCAGCTTATCTGTGCAGGATGGTCGGGAGCGATTCATGCAGACGCGCCGGTTTTTTCTCCGCACATCTCTTGCGGCCACGACCGCGATCCTTGCCGATCTCTCGAGCATTGTCGGGAGTGAGAGACCGACAATATCCAGATCGCCGTCGGACCCATCCATTGACGGCGTCAAATTTCTCACGCCGGAGGCGCCTGATTACGCGACTGCCCGGAAGGTTTACAACGCTGGGATCTTAACCCAGCCCAAAGTCATTGCTTGTTGCACGTCTGAGACTGGCGTTCAACACGCCCTCGAATGGGCAAACACAGAGAATTGTCCGGTCGCGGTAAAAGCAGGAGGACATTCCTTTGAGGGATTTTGTCTAAACGACGATGGACTCGTCGTGAATGTTTCGCCGATGCGCCAGATGCAGCTTGATGCGGAGACCGGCATCTTGACCGCAGGCGCGGGTTGTCGATTGGAAGAAGTGAACCGGTTCCTACTGGCGAAGGGCCGTTTCCTTCCAGCTGGATCATGCGGAACAGTCGGTCTGGCAGGTCTTACACTTGGCGGCGGCTATGGGATGTTCGCCAGAAAATGGGGTTTAACCTGCGACCATCTGCGCAGAGTCAAAATGGTGGATGGCGCCGGAACAATCCGTGACTCAAACGAGGAGCCTGATTTGCTCTGGAGCTCGCGCGGTGGTGGAAATGGCCATCTCGGAATCGTGACCGAACTGACGTTCAATACGCGCCCCGCCCCCGCACTGTTTTCGGCATGGAAGTTTCGGGCTTACAGACTCGATTCGAAACGCGCCACAGTTTTGCTGGAGACCTGGTTCGAAGCCAGCGTCGACTTGCCTAACGAGGCGTTTTCGGCCTGGATCATGAACGGCAGCCAGGTCACTGTGCTTGTCACCACCATCGGTTCCCGAGAGCAAAAAGGGTTGGTAGCTTTCCGTCGCCGGCTCGCCGGCCTAACGAAGAAAGCCACATCTGCGGTCCCCTCTCCTCTAAAAAAATCGTTATCCTGGTATTATGGAGATCCGGGTCCGGTTTACTTTAAAAACGCCAGCGCTGGATATTACAAAGGAATGGCCGACATCGGGCCTGCGTTGCCCGGTATTTTCGAAGAAGTCTTAAGTGTTCCCGGTCTGGTGTTTCAAATTAATACCCTGGGTGGCGCCATTTCCACCGAGGTGGAAGGGGCCTATCCGCATCGCGCTTTCCCTTACCTGGGCGAGTAGTCCCAGGCATACTGGGCATCGCCCTCGCACGCGGCGGCTCTTCAAGAGGCGGTAGGTCGGATGCGCGATCATATCGCGCAAGCCGGCATCACACGCCACTACGCAAACTATCCGGATCTTGCTTTCAAGGATTGGCCAACGGCTTATTACGGCGCAGAAAATTATGCGCGCCTCCAGCAAATGAAACGGCGGTACGATCCTAAGAACCGCATCCACCATCCGCAAAGCGTGCAGTTGCCCGATTGATTAAGAAGCGTAGAAGGTGTCGCGTTGATTGCTGGGACCGCGCATTGCGCCGGTCGGCAAACAATTTCCTCGGGAAAAGTGCACGATTCCCATCGATCCCAGAAAAAAGCGCCCCGCATTTCCAGCGGAGCGCTTTTGTGTAGCGCAGAGGTCGCGCTAATCAACTTCAATAAATTCCGGATCGCCCGGGCAAATCACCCGCTCCGTATATACAAAGCCGTCAACGTCAACCGCGACCCAGCAGCCATCCACGAACGCGAAGTACGTGTTGCCGATCAACCGGAAATGGTTCGCCCCGAATCGTTGGACGAAGAACTCCTTCGGATGCCGTCCAAGACTGAACACTTCGCTGTGACGCGACTTGAACTCTTGCACGTTCACCTTCGTTGATTGATTCACGTTCGTCTGGCTTCTCACGTTCGTCTCGTTCGTGCTCGAACGCGCCCCAGGTTCACTCTTCTTTATCTCCTGAGCGCGACCCTTAACGGTCGTCTGTCCACGTACGTTTGTGCCGGTCTCAGGTTTTGCCTGCGGCTTATTCGCGTCCTGCTCGGGACGCATTTTCTTCCCTTTTGCCGGCGCAGTAGTCTGCGGTTGATTCGTCTGCCCCTGCGCCTGCGTCTGTTGCGGCTCCGCTTGCTGACCTAGCGCCATGAGCGGTAACCCTAATATTACCGTTAATGTCAGTATTCTCATTATTCCCCTTTCTCCCTATTAATTCGTGTCCCAAAAAATTTTGGACCTGCGAATAACTCAATCTCGCGCCGCTGCCGCTGACTCGTGCGCTTGGAAAATTATTTTTTGGTTCAATGATTGCGCGGCACCAGAACCCTTTGAATGGCTTGTCACGTTGCAGTGAATTCGCAAAGATGGACACACATGCGCACGCGACGCGATTTTCTCTCTCTCGCCGGCAAAAGCCTCGGTCTGGCTGCGCTTTCTTCGGCAACGGTCGCGTCGTTATTGAGAAATGTTGAAGCAGCTTCGAAGAACGTCGCGCATCTCACGCCGGAAGAAGCGGCCACCGACGAAGATTACTGGGCGACGATCCAAAACTCCTTCAGCGTTACACGCGGCATCATTAACCTGAACAACGGCGGCGTTTCGCCAAGTCCGCGGATCGTGACCGAGGCGCTCGTCCGTTATATCTGGGAACAGGAAGACGCCACCGCTTATACGATGTGGCAAATTCTCGAGCCGCAATCGGAAACCATTCGCACCGGCCTGGCCGAACTGTTCGGCTGCGACCGCGAAGAAATCGCGATCACCCGTAACGCGTCGGAATCGCTCGAGACTCTTCTCATGGGCATGGACTTCAAGCCCGGTGACGAAATTCTCACTACCACACAGGATTATCCGCGCATGCTCACCACATTGCGTCAGCGGGAAAAACGGGAAAACCTCAAGCTCAAGCTCATTCAAGTTCCGATTCCGCCGAAGAACCTCAACGAGATCACCGCCGCGTTTGAAAAAGGAATCACCGACCGCACTCGCATCATCCTGATCTCACACATGATCAACATCACCGGCCAGATCACTCCCGTTAAGGCAGTCTGCGACCAGGCGCGCGCCCGCGGCATTGAGACCATCGTCGACGGCGCGCATTCATTCGCCCAGTTCTATTTCAAACAAAGCGATCTCGGTTGCGATTACTTCGGCACCAGTCTGCACAAATGGCTCTACGCGCCGAAAGGCACCGGCATGCTTTACGTTAAGCGCGATAAAATCGAAAAACTCTGGCCGCTCATGGCCGCGGAGGCGAAGCAGGTATCGGACATTCGCAAATTCGAAGAAATCGGCACCCACTCGGCCGCGCCGAAACTTGCTATTGGCGAAGCGCTCCTGTTTCACAACGGCATCGGCGGCAAACGCAAGGAAGCGCGGTTACGCTACTTGTCCCGTTACTGGATGAACCGGCTCAAAGACGTGCCCAAGATCCGGTTCAACACGTCGTTCGATCCCAACCAATCGTGCGCGATAGGAAACGTTCAAATCGACGGCACCGATCCGAACGCTGTGACGAAATACTTGTTCGACAAACACCACATCTTCACCGTGCCGATCGTGCACGAAGAATTCCAGGGCATACGCATCACGCCCAACGTTTACACTACCTTAGGCGAACTGGATCGATTCTGTGATCAAATGGAATTGATTGCAAAAAAGGGATTGCCTTCCTAGCGATCGAGTGAGCGAACGAATACGCCGTGCTGGGAGGCGGTGGATGGACTGCATTGGTCGCCCGGCGCGGCGACCGAGCGATCGGGAGATCGCGAGTCAACCGGATCGATTCTGTGAACAAAATGGAATCGAGCGAACGGAGCGTGCTGGGGAAGCCGCGACATAGATGGGCAAACCCGAGAGGGCGAGAGAGCGGGAGCGAAAGAGTCAATGGGATGAGCGAGATGGCCGGTTACGCCACGAGGGTATGTGGTCGAGCGCAGCGGGAGCTGCCGAGATACAATTGATCGCGCGCAAAGGCTTGCCCTCGTAACTGTCAGATGGATCAGCGACCGTTTGAATCGCATTGTTTAATTCTTACTTTTTTGCGCCTCCCTTATGCTTCGTTTGAGGTAATAGTCGTGTAGCGGAACCAGCACGATCATCGAAAAATAAACCCAGCCGCTCCATTGGATCTGTTGTGCCGGCAAAGTAAGTGCAGAGACCAATGACACGATTCCGACGCCTACCGGAATGCTCCAGCCCGTCAGCTCACCGCGCGTCACCAGTCTTTCCAGCACATTCAATCGCAACGGCTCACGCAATTGCCATGCACGAAGATTCAGGAGCAGGATTTCAGCGGAAATGGCAATCAAGCCCAGCGCGTAAATCGCAAAAATCGTTCTCGCCTGTGATTCGGTAGTGTGAAGCGAGAACGGCTGACCGACCTGTCTACTGCTCAAAAGGTACCACATCGCTCCAAAAATTGCCTTTAGCGGATAGATAAAGATCAGGATCGTAACAATCATCGCCCAGCTGATGAAGATCGACACACCATCCTCGAGACCGTAACGACGGCTCCATAACCAATGGCCACGCCAAAAGATGCCGAGCACGGCGATGCTGCAGACGAAGGTCGGCACATTTTTGAATGCCGCCAGGAGCGTCTGGATGTTGTCAGGGATCTGCTGCGCGGCGATCACCAGCATCGAAATGGCAAACGCGAACGCTGCGTCGATGAAAGTTTCCAGCCGCGTCATCTCCATCCCGCGCAACCGAAACCCGTGAAGCCGCGGCAGCGTATCGAAGTCTGCCGGCAGCGCTGACGCGATTTCTTGATGCCGCTTGGTCATCGGTCAGCGATCCTATTCCGAAATCCGGACTCCGCACTCCTACTTTCTACTTCTTACTTCTTCATTCCTACTTTTCTGGCACGAGCTCATGACCCCGAAAACAGAAAAGCCGCCAAGGCATTCATGCGCCCCGGCGGCTTCTCGAATCTAACTTTTTACCCTCTACTTTCTTCTTATCCCATCCCAAGGGAATCGAGCGTCGGCTGGTCGATCGCCGCTGTCGTGGTGAGCCCGTTATCGGCCTGGTAGGCGGTGAGCGCCTCGCGGGTCAACGGCCCGAGCAATCCATCCACGTCGCCCCTGTAATAGCCCATCTCTTGCAGCACGGCCTGCACGTCGGCGATCACTTTATCCGGCGGCTCCGCGTGGTGACCCACATAGATCGGTCCGTCATAGGCATAATATTCGGCAGAAGGATCGTAACCCCATGCCGGATACCAGTAGCCGTTGTTCCAAAAGTAATAACCGCCACCGATCAACTCCACGCGGTTGTAATGCGATCGATACCATCCCTGGTCGTGCCGTTCCGGACGATACGAGCGGAATACTTCGTATTGCGGACCCTGCCAGCTTTCGCTTCCCTCAATCCGACGGCTCTGGTTAAACGTAACCGCCGGAACTTGCTGCGGTTTTGGCTGCGCACGGAAGGTCGCGTGCTGAGTTTTGATCTGCTGCACCTTTTGCGGATCCGGCTTCTTCGCCTTGGCCCCCACATTAGCCTGCGTATTTTGCTGGCCGGCCGCCGGACTTGACGGAGCTACACCTGCCGCAGCCCCCGCCGGCGATGTTGCCGGAGTGGCAGATGTCTTCGCCCCCGCGCCGGCGCCCTTCATCCCTTTCTTCCGCTGCTCAGCCTGCTGCTTCGTACCGGGCGACGGCGCACCGGCCGGTTGACCGGAAACATTCGTTTTCGGGCTGGTCGCAGATTCCACGCTCGCTGGAGTTTTCCGGCCCTTCCCTGCACCAGGCTCAGTCGTAGCTCCGCGCTCGGTCGTCGCGCCACGTTCCTTCATCGCTCCGGGTTGCTTCGCGGCCGGGGTCTCAGGTTTCGCCGGTCTCCCCTTCGGCTGTTGAGCTTCAGTCGTGCGCGCTTTTTCCGGGGCGCGCTTGCCCTTTGATGGTGTCGGCTCTTGCGCCAACGCGGCTCCAGCCAGCGCCAGTGAACAGCCTATCAGTAAACTAGTAAGTTTTTTCATAATAATAATGTTTAGTCGTCCAATGTGCGCAATCTATTCATGCGCAGGAGGGGCCTTCATGGGTTCCTCCTCTTGTACTTCGCAACTGCCCCTGGTGTTCGCTTGCTTAATTTTTGCTTCCTCGCTCTACCTCCCCACTCCCGGCATTGTGAACGAGATCGCTATTGCGATCGGAGCGTGGAGAGATTTTGGCGTAGCGTTAATACACGCGCTGCGTGAGTGTCTACTGTGGACATGGCCATAAAATTCAAACCGGCTCGGTTTTCTGTGTTGATCGGATTAGCGGCGGTCGTCGTTTGCGGTGTGGCGGTGTTCTGTACTCATCGAGGATCTCACGGCCGAACCGCTGAAGAACGCGCGGCTTATGAAATTGGCGAAAAGGCGGGAGAGCAAGCGCCGCGCGACGCAAAGTTGCCGACCGATGACGAGTTGAACTTGATGGCCCAGAAGTATTTTGAGCAACAGGGATCGGGCGATCAGCTCCAAAATCCTCCGCCACCAGGCGGGCTAGAGGCTCGGAAACAGGCTTTCGAAAAGGGGTACAGGGACGGGTTCAAGAAAGTGCATCCCGAGAAGTGACGCTGACAACTGAACGAAGCTGGATGGGATCAGCGACATAGAAGGTAAAGCCGCGACGGTAGCGGCGAGGAAGTGGGGACGCGACCGAGTTTCAACCCGCTGGCGATGACTGTGGCATCACGTCGCAATGTCCGGCATTGTGAACCCGATCGCTTTGAGTTGAAACTCGTTCGCTACCCACGCTCACTCGCCGCTACCCTCGCAGCTAATGCCAGTCCGGCTCGGACCGTTTTATATCGCTCCTCTCATTCGCTCCATTCTCACTTCAACCTTTTGCCGCTTCACATAACAGAAACTTTCGATTAATTTACCGTCATGAGCACGGTGAGTGACATCATCGAAGCGGTTAAGAAATTGCCTGAGCGAGACAAATCTGAGTTCCTCGCTCGCTTGGCCGAAGTCGATTTCGACGATGCGTGGGATCGTCAGATCGACGCCGACGCGAAGGCGGGACGACTTGACCATCTCTGGACAGAGGCAATGAAAGATATCAAGGCCGGACGAACAAAGCCGCTCGATGAAGTCCTCGGCGACCAGTAAGTTCTGGCGCGCGTACCATTCGCTGCCGCCGGAAATCCGAGCTGAAGCGAGTAAAGCTTATCACCTCTGGAGAGAAAACCCGCGCCATCCCTCGCTACGCTTTGAGCGAAAGGGAGAATACTGGTCAGTCCGTATCACACGAGGCTGGCGGGCTCTCGGGCGCATGCATGAAGATACGCTCTATTGGTTTTGGATCGGCCCTCATGATGAATACCAAAGGCTGCTGAAATAGAAGTCACGAATCACTGATCACGGTCTCTTACCGTCTGAGCTGTTGCGTTTGACACAAACGCCCTACAACCCCGGCATTGTGAACCCGATCGCTTTGAGTTCTACCGCGAGCAGATTTGCCTGCTCGGGTGTGAGTTCGACCAGTGGCGGTCGCACCGTCCGCCACGCCGGATCGTCCGCGTAGATCGCAATGGCCTGTTTCAACGCAGCGATCATCGACGGAAACTTTCTGTTACTAAACACCTGACGCACGACATTCAATTTTGATTGCTGTTGATCCGCGTTATCCGTGTCATCCGTGGTGTTCCACTTTTTGTACAGCTCATAAATAGCGGCCGGGTTCACGTTAGCGGTCGCAGAAATGGTACCCACACCGCCGTTCCGCATATTGGCGAGCAGGAATGATTCGCTGCCGACGAAAACATCGAAGGTACGAGCCGCACGTCCGGTCGCAGAATCGCCGTGGCGATATCGGACCGCAAACGCGTCGAGAAAAGTCTTGGTATTATTCCAATCGCCCGAGCTATCTTTCATCCCGGCGATTGCATCCGGATAAGCCGCAAGAAGCCGCTCAACCAATTTTGGCGTGATACCGACCACCGCCACCGGCGGAATGTGGTAGAGATAAATTCTCAGTCGCGCATCACCGACGCGCTGCACAACTTCGCTGAAATAGCGGTAAAGCCCTTCTTCGCTCACATCCTTGTAGTAGAAAGGCGGCAACATCAGCACGCCCGCGCAACCGTTTCCGACAGCTTGCTTGGTGAGCTTGACCGTTTCCATGATCGAACAGCAACCGGTTCCCGGCATCATGCGCGACGGATCGACCCCGGCCGCGACCAGCTCGTCGAGCAACGTCGCGCGCTCTTCCATCGACAGCGAGTTCGCCTCGCTGTTCGTGCCGAACATGGCAAGTCCGCAGTTCTGGGACAGCAACCAATTGCAATGCGCGATGAACCGTTTGCTATCAGGCGAGAGATCTGCCTTGAACGGGGTGACAACAGGGGCCAAGACGCCCCGGATCGGTTCTGGCATTTGGTTTCTCACAAACATTAGTGCGCAAATCGCAATTCGCGACCCCACCGACACCGGCGCGAAGTACGCCGTGCAAAAGATGGGCCTTGAATGGAGCTGACGGGACCAGCGACATAGAACACGTCGCGATTGGGAATCGCGCGGAAAGACGGCAACGCAGCTAGGTAGCTGGCGCAAGCACGGGAAGTGCGAGTGATCAAGGTAAAGTGACGAGGGTAGGAGCGAGCGAGCGGGCAGCGAACGAGTTTCAGCGGAGTAACAACCGGCGCCAGCACGCCTCGAATACGCCCGCTTTGAATCATGGCTTCTACTTTAAACATTTCACGTCAAACATCAGCGCGTCAGCGCGTGTTTTTAATTCCTAATTTGTTCTTTTTCTCCCTTTTTCTGCCAAAACTTTTCACCGACATTCTCGGAACGTGGGCATAAAAGAAGTCATCGAAACAATCAACCGTATGCAGGCCGACCGTGTCATCGAGCGCTATGCGATCGGCGGTGCTGTTGGAGCAACCTTTTATCTGGAACCGGTGGCTACGCTGGACGTAGTTGTTTTCATTGAATTCCACACCGAGGCCGGGCCACGACTGGTAAGTTTGCAGCCGATCTTCAACTACCTTCGCGATCGTGGCTGTACTACCGAAGGTGAACACATCGTCATTGCCGGTTGGCCAGTCCAATTTCTCCCGGCTCATAGCGATCTTCTCCAGGAAGCGTTAGTCGCGGCTGTCGAAAAGAATGTGGACGGAACGCCTGCTCGCGTCTTTACCGCTGAGCACATTGCCGCTATAGCGCTGCAGACCGGTCGTGCAAAAGATAAAGCACGCGTGCTTCAATTCATCGAAGCTGAAGCTCTGGACGTTGGCCAGTTACGAGAAATCCTCGCGCGCCATGGTTTAGATGGTAAATGGAAGCAATTCGAGCAACAATTCCTGATGTAAGATGAGGTTCGATCTCGAACGAATTGGTGAAAGTAAACGAGAGTTTCGAAGACGGCTCGCGGCGCGGCCCATCGCGGAGAAATTACGATTGCTCGATTCATTACGTGAACGCATCCTGGCGATTCGCCGGGGATCAAATACCGGCGCGCCAAGAAAAGCCGTTGTTCAAGAGACGCCTCCAAGCGCTGAGCGCTCCGGCTTGCCGTAAAGCGACACAACGCGTTCCTCGATTGGAGATTTAGGCCGTGAAACTAAATTATTTCCCAGATACCGATTCCCTCTACATCGATCTCTCCACCAGAGCGCCGAGAGCCAGGAAGTTTCTGAGGGAGTGGTGTTGGATTACGACGCTGAAGGAAATTTAGTCGGGATCGACATCGACCACGCCAGTCAAAAGCTGAACTTGCGCGAGCTTGTCACGAGCCACATTCCGCTGGGAGCGAAAGCTCGGAGCTTAATCAAGGTCCTCGCGACTGCGGCACGGACTGATCACGAATCCCCAACGCCTTTGGCGCTTTGCCCGCCTTATCGGGGCAAGTCTGCGTTTTACGCCGCCTTTTTCTTCGTCACCGTTTTCTTGGCGACGATGACTTCTGGGAACTGCACGACGTGGGGGACGGGCTCAGCGTTCCCATTCTGACCAAAGGTCGACTCGAACGTCAGTTTTCCGTTAGCGATCTCGGTTAACGCGATATCGGCTTCACGGAGCCCCGGAGCATATTCCACCAGGGGACGATGACCGAGTGAAAGCTGTCGCACACGGCGTGAAACCATGTTCACCAGGATTTGCTGATTAGTGATTACTTCGGAGGCGGCTGTAAGGAGATCGGCATTCATAATTTGATTCTGACTGACTTCTACCCGGCACCAACGTCGCACCGACTTTGGCGCGCACTGGAGGCTGACTTTCCTCCTTCGTACTTCTTGACCTCCCACTATCGCCCGGATAGCGCGGACCTCAACTGCTAATCTTGGACCGTGACCGCTGACAATCCCGGCTCGTCCCAGAGCTGCCACTTCTTAATTCATAATTCTTACTTCATCCTTTCTTCTCTTTCTGCTATTTTCCGCGCTTCCTTGCCAAGCCGTAGTTTCGATTTAACGAAGGCTGGTCATCGGAAAAAGTTTGGGATAGGCTCTCGCCTGACAAATTTGCGGACCAACGTTATAATTTCGCTGTGAGCGCATCTGAAATCATCAAGGAACTGCCGAAGCTTAGCGAAGCTGAACGCCGGGCTATTCGCGAAGGTTTGCTGGAAATTGCCAATCAAGACGGCGACGTGGCTCTGTGCAACCAGGCCGCGCTCGACGGCGCGCTGATGCTTGACCAGATGGAAGACGAAGATGCGCGGCATCAATCCGGGTGAAGTTTGGATGATCGATTTCGGGATGGCCGCCAAGGTCCGTCCTGCGCTCCTGCTGACTGGCGAACCCGCGGCAGACGAACTCGATCTTGTGACAGTGGTGCCGCATACCACCGCGCTGCGCGGCAACCGCTGGGAACTGAACATTCCCAAGCCGTTCTTGAAACCCGGCGCGTTTCACCTGCAACAGGTCCAGACCATTTCTATAGTCAAACTAGAGCGGCGGCTTGGCGTTTTGACTACTGAAGAAATGAATCGGGTCCGCAATGCGCTGAAAGATCGACTCCGCATCTGAAGTAAGCTGCCTTAGGCACCATTTATCAATTCTCAACAACTTGCTTGCCGTGCCGTAGTGGGACGAAGGCAGGTCACGCCGAAGCGCACGAAGGCGGATCAACTCCGTAAAGGAGTGTGGCCGCGTAAAACAAATCTACGCGGCTTTACGCTCTCAACTACTCACATCCGCTTTCTGGCTTCTCATTGGAAAAAATCTCAACTAGATTGCTTCGATGAGCACGGTTCAGGAAATTAGCGAGGCGATCGAGCAATTGGATGTGCACGATCAAATGCGACTGCTTTCCGATCTGCCGGCGCATTTGAAAATCAGGCCGGACGATGTCGCATGGCTCAAAGCCGCCGAGCCGGCGTTCGAGTTCTGGAACAACCCCGAGGATGCCATCTACGACAAGCTTTAGGCGATGTTGTTCTTGTGCCCTTTCCGTTCACCGATCTGAGCGCCATAAAACAGCGGCCAGCGTTGGTTCTTTCCCCTGAGAGATTAAATCAGCGCACTCTCCCCTACGCGTTTACTGAGCACGGCGCACTTCAGGTTGCAAATTGTTCGCATCTCTCTCTGCGTCGGAAACGCGTTGACTATAATCCCACCGTTTCGCTATACTTATTACTATGAATACAAAATTTCTTGCCGTCATTTCTGTAATCGCGCTTGCCACCGTCTGCGTTGTGCAAGGTCAATCACCCAGCCCGGCCGAGTCGCCCGCTGCGTCGCCTTCACCGGCTGAGAAAGCCGCATCGCCTTCACCCGCCGAGTCGCCAGCGGCTTCGCCCAAGGCAACACCAACTCCAAAGAAGGCCAAGCCTAAGCCGACACCGCGTCCGGCCGCAAGCCCATCGCCTGCAGGGCGCGGGATCGACGAAGCGGCCAACCCGCCCGCGCCAGGCGGGGGCCACGGCCAGGTGTGGGTTAACCCCGAGACAGGTGTTTACCACAGGACAGGCTCGCGTTTTTACGGCACGACGCGGAAGGGCAAATACATGACCCAGCAGGACGCAATCCAGGCTGGATATAAGCCCGCGCCCACGAAACGATAGGAAGACAACGGGTAAGTAAACAGGCCCTGCGATCTGGGCACATCAGTCGGCGTCGGCTCGCGCCGTTCGAACGAGAACGGCTTCAACGGCTCGTGCGCCGAGTGAGCGGCATACCCTTTCGTTGCAAACATAACGTTTTCTTCGTCTGCCAATGAGACTTGAATGTCAAAAATGCCCCCGCTCCGAACTCTGATACCTTGCGCTCTAAAATTTCTCCTTCCCGACTCTTAATTCCTAAGTCTTCCTTCCTACTTTTCTTCGTTTCTGCTATTTTCTGCGCTTCTCATCGGAAAAAGTTCCGGATAGCCTTGCGCGTTTGCATTGCTTCCTCTTAAGAGCTTAGAATCGGATCGCACCTCCTGTGACCACACCATTACTGCAGACTGGGATCTACACAGTTTCCGAAGCTTCACGGCTGACCACCGTCTCACCGCAGCGAATTCGCCGGTGGCTGAAAGGCTACGAATTCCCAGTGAAATACGGGCGCCACCGTTCGCCTGCCGTTTGGAACAGCCAACTTGACCCAATCGATCACACGATGGCGCTTGGCTTTCTTGATCTACTGGAAATCCGCGCTGTGGATGCCTTCTTATCCGCGGGCGTCAGCTGGAAAGATTTGTGGCGAATTCACAGCGAAGCACGCCAATGGCTCGGTACGGCGCATCCTTTCTGCACCAATCGCTTCGCCACGGACGGTCACACTATCTTCATGGAAGTACGGGAGAAGAATCATGGAGTCATGCTTTGGGACATGCGCGACGTGCAACGCGTACTCGACAAGGTCATTCGTCCTTTCCTAAAGAACGTTGAGTTTGATAGCGGAAAAGTCCCGCGCCGATGGTGGCCGCACGGAAAGAGCCGCAAAGTTGCGCTCGACCCGCGACGAAGCTTTGGCCATCCCATCATATTTAGAGAAGGCATAGCCACTAATGTTTTGGCCCGTAGCGCGCGCGCGAACGACTCGGTCGAAGAAGTTGCCCGATGGTTCCAAATCAGTCCTGCCTCCGTCCATGCAGCGGTTGATTTCGAAGAAGCGTTGGCGGCGTGAAGTTCTTCTTTGACAACAACCTCGCGATCAAGCTCGCTCACGGCCTCGATGAGATGGTGTCGCCGCATCATCGCGTCGTTCATTTGCGAGACGAGTTTCTCCCAAATGTGGAAGACGCGGTCTGGATGAACGCATTGGCCAAGGAAGAGGACCTAGTCATCATCACCGCAGATGTGGCCATCAGTCGTAACCCGCATGAAGTCAAAGCTTGGAAAGAAGCCGGGCACACAGTGTTTTTTCTCAAACCAGGATGGACTGATCTCACATTTTGGGAGCAAGCGAACAAGTTCACCAAATGCTTCCCGGAAATCATCGAGTGCGCCATGCGTTCGGAATGCGGTGCGACGTTTAGCGTGAGAGTGAACGGCAAGATCGAAGCACTAAAGTAGGCAGCGAACTCCCCTTCTTCCTCCTTCATAATTCTTCCTTCAACCTTTCTTCCCTTTCTGCTATTTTCCGCGCTTCCATGCCGATGGAAGCTGAATGGCTGACGCGGAAGAGCCGCATAGATGCGAGGCTGAAACAAAGAGGCTGGCATCTAGTCCGTTTTTCTCCTGACTTAAATCTCAAAACCTTGGACAAAATTGCTGTCGAAGAACTTCCGACCGCGAATGGCCCTGCGGATTACGCTTTGTTTGTAAAGGGTCAATTGCTCGGAATCATCGAGGCAAAAAAGGTAACGGTGAATCCGCAAAATGTTCTGGAGCAGGCAAAGCGGTACGCTGCCGGCGTTTTCGACGCCGTTGGCGAATGGAACGGATTACGCGTCCCGTTCCTTTACGCGAGCAACGGAACGATTATCTGGCATCTCGATACAAGAACGAAGAAACTCGTTTCCCGGCGGCTTAGCGACTTCAACACTCCCGAGGCTCTCGAAGCGCGCTTTGCCCACGACGCGTCAGCCGCTGGAAGCTATTTACTTGATACACCACCGGAGCAGATCGCCAAGCTTCGACCATATCAACGGGAATGCATTGTTGAGGTGGAAAAAGCCATCCTAGGCAACAAGCATGACATGATGGTCGCGATGGCGACCGGCACCGGGAAAACCTATCTCACGGTCGCGCAGGTTTATCGGTTGCTGGAATCGAAACTTGTTAGGCGCATTCTTTTCCTCGTTGACCGTAAAGCGCTCGCGGCTCAAGCCGTTCGTGAATTCAATGCCTTCAATACCCCGAAAGGGAACAAGTTCACCCAGGAATATGAAGTCTATAGCCAGCGTTTCCAAAAAGAAGACTTTGGTGATGACGATCCATTCGATCCGAAAGTTTTACCGAACGAATACCTGACCGCACCAAAAGCGAGTCATACTTTTGTTTAC
>Ga0137365_10001959_pt1 | contig 16268 bp, 18 predicted proteins | sample SagtaG_9_FD_104799 | JGI IMG/M metagenome (GOLD analysis project Ga0137365, IMG submission 104799) | Vadose zone soil microbial communities from Sagehorn Ranch, Mendocino, California, USA - Sage1_L_40_16 metaG | ecosystem: Environmental > Terrestrial > Soil > Vadose zone | place: USA...
CAGGTTGCCGTAGCGGTCCTCGACCGCGACCGGATAGCCGGTCAACTCGTGCACGGCTCGGGCGATGCCCTCCTGCCCCTCGCCCGACATCGCCATCTTGGTGAGGCGCTCGTGGATCTCCATACTGCGCCGCAGCGCATGGACGGTGGCGCCCAGGGTGCTGTTGACCTTGGCCAGCTCCTCGGCGGTGGCACGCTCCTGGGCATGCAGCCGCGCGTTGGCGAGGGCCATCCCGGCCTGCTGGGCCATCACCCGGAGCAGGAACTGCTCGGCCAGGATCGGCGCCTCCTCGGCCGAGACGATCAGGAAGCCGACCCCACCGGCCAGGCTGCGCAGGGCATACGCCCAACCCCAGGACCTGCCCGGCACCTCCACCGCCCCACCGAGGGACCCAAGGCCAGGTAGCTGCCGCTCGACCGCCTGCCGGCCCGTCTCCTGCCGGCACGACTCGGCCGTCCAGCGCCACCCTTCGCCGGTGAGATAGACCCCCTCCAGGCGGCAGCGTGCCAGACCGCCGACCGAGCTGGTCGCAAGGCGCAGGATCTGCCGCTCGTCGCTGCTCTCGGTCATCAGCATGGCCAGGACGAGCAGGCCCTGGAGGTTGGAGAGCTGGGTGCGCAGCTCGAGGTTCTCGCCGTCGAGCTTCGCCGGGGTCTTCGTCATCACTGGCGAAGGGCGAGGAACTCGTCCGGCTCGATGTAGTAGGGGTTGTCGAACACCATCGCGCCAAGCAGCACCTTCGGGTGGGTCTTCAGCATGTCGAGGAGCTGCTCCCCGCTGAACCGCTCGATGTCGTAGACGCAGAGGTAGACCTGCGGATATCGGGGGGTCAGGCGGTTGACCTTGGATTCGAAGGTGGCCAGCTGGTCGAGGCCTGGCATGTCCCGCAGCGCCCAGGTCATCTCGCCCGCCGCGCGGAAGAACCGGTACTCTCCGCCCTCGAGCGCCGACTGGACATTGCGCTCCCAGAACTCCAGCATCCTGTCGGGCACGAACCGGCCGCTGGCCGGGTGGGCGCTCTCGAAATCGACGAGCTCGAGCTGGCGGCGCGCCAGGCGCTCTTTGACCTGCGGGTCGTCGAACAGGGTGAGCAGCGACTCTGGCTGTGCCGCGTCGAGGACGCAGATGCACTTGTCACCGGTCCGGAGCCCGGCCTCCAGGAACGGGACGAGTATGTCGTCGCGTTCGGCGCCGCGGTAGAGGGCGCAGATGTGGTCTCCGGTGCGCACCTCGAGCCCGGAGACGCCGAGGTCGACGGTTGTAGACATGTGTCGCCTCCCTTCTCAGGAGCTGAACCAGAATCCCACACCGGAGTCCCGGGTCATAGCCCCACGGGGCAGAAAACAGCGCCAAGGTTCGTCCCACCAGGACGACGCCGCGCGCATCGCGAACGCCGCTAGCGTGCCGCCGACCCGGGTCGGGGCCCAGAGCTTCGGACTGCCTCTTCGCAGCGAGGCGGTAACCGGGCTGTAACGGAACGACCCCTTCTCTGGACTGAACAGTCCAACTGCGTTCCGGCCGGCGAGAACGCCGGTGAGGGAAAGGAAACCCGATGAAGATCTTTTCACGGCGGTGGTTGCTGCTGGCGGCCACGTTGGTGGTCGCCGCCTCGGCGGTGACCACCACCCGGGCGCTGGGCAGCTCGACGGACCCGCCGGGTGCGGCCAGTGGGCTGGGGCAGCTGAGCGGGCTGCTACCCCGCGACCAGCTGACGGAGGAGAGCGCGATCCAGGTCGACCTGACCAAGGAGAGCGTGCGCCTGCCGCTGTACCAGGGCAAGGCAGGCGGCCAGACCGTCTGGTTCGTGCTGCTGGACGCCTCCGACGCCGGCCTGGCCCACGACCTTGGCGTGAACTTTGCGCCCAAGCTCGCCAACCTTGGCATCGGCTGCCCCGCCTGCGTGCAGACGGTGACGCTGGACTCGCCCACCCCGCAGGCCAATCGCTTCGGGCAGGCGCTGGTCAACTTCCAGGGCGCGCCGGACTTCAGCCCCACCCGCATCGCCGAGCCGGGCCCAGGCGGTTTCCCGCTCGCCCGCTTCCAGCCCGGCGCGGTGGCCGGCCCCGGCTACAGCCCGTTCATCCGGATCGCCGGATCGCCAGTGGTCTACAGCGCCCCGATCGTGGCCACCGGCGACGGCCCCTTCGACGTGGTCCACCACAGCAACACCGGCGACCGCGTCCTGGGCGTGCACCTCGCACCCCCCTCCCCGCCCGGCCAGTTCCTGGAGTCCTGGGTCGACCTGCTGTTCGTCAAGGGCTTCGACGCCGGCCAGCCGATCGTCTACATCAGCACCGACGCCGGCCAGCCCCTGACCGCGGTGCTGGAGCGCTCCACCCTGGTGCCCGCGCTGGACACCGCGGCCTACAACGGCGGCGACGACTTCCTCGGCTCGGGCCGCGAGCGGCTGTTCGGCTTCATCAACGGCCAGTCCGGCGCCGACAACAAGCAGGCCCAGGGGTTCGTCCACCTGGCCACCGACGGGCACCTCGCCGAGGACGCCAGCGCCCAAAACACCGCCCTGATCGACGCGTTGCGCAACGGCGGCGACCTGCTGAACGTGTTCGGTGACTTCCCGACCCTGCGAGATCCCCGCCACGCCCAGGCCTACAGCCCGCTGTGGGACGCCCAGCTTGGTCTGTGGACCCCAAAGGCCGTCCAGCAAGGACGCAGCACCCGCCAGATCGACGAGGTCCAGGTCTTCAACCTGGCCGCCAGCCGACCCGATCTGCTGACCGGCGTCGACCCGGCCAGCGGCCAGCCCGCCCCCTACGGCTCCGTCGGCGTCGACATCAACTGCGCGGTGATCGGCTTCACCGCCAAGGCGCCCACCGCCAACCTCGCCGATCCCCTGCCCAACTCCCAGTTCCCCCCCAGATAGCAGATAGCCATCAGACGTTCCAGGTGCGCCGGCGGGTCTTATGGGGCCCGCCGGCCCCGCGCCTAGCCACCCCACCCAGGACCCAGGAATGCGGCCCATGACGTTCAGTGCGCGGCCAACCTCGGCGGCCTCGCGCTTGCCCGCTGCGCGCGCAGGTGCGCATAGGCGGCGTCGAGCGCGCGGGCGAGCTGGGCCGGGTCGCGCCGTGCCTGCGTGAGCACCAGCCCACCCTGGATCGCCGCCATCGTTGCGATCACGAGCGCCTCGATGTCCGCGTCCGCACGCAGTTCCTCCCGCGCTCGCATCGCCAGCAGCCCCTCGCGAAGGTAGTGCTCCCAGCGGTCAAAGGACACCGCAAGCTCCGCACGCGCCGGCTCGTTGGTCTCGGCAAGCTGCGAAACCAGCGAGCCGATCGGGCAGCCTCCACATCCCTGCCGCTCGACCTGCAGCACGACCAGCCGGTCGAACCAGGCGCGGATCGAACCCCAGCCGTCGAGCGCCTGCAGCTGCGGCTCCTGCGCCGACAGCACCATGTCGGCCTGGTGGGCAACCACCGCCCGCAGCAGATCTGCCTTGTCCTGGAAGTAGTGGTACAGCTGGCCCTTGCTCACCATTGCGCGCTCGATCACATCGTCAAGGCTCGTTTCGGCAATCCCACGCTCGCCAACCAACTCCGCGGCAGCCGCGACGATCCGCGCGCGGGTCGCGCGGCCCTTCGCCGTCCTCGGCAGGTCGATCATGCAGGAAGTGTAGAGCCTGCTGGACTTGACGGTCCAAACTGCGGAAACCCGGCCAGGCGCACGCCTGCTGCTCGCTGGTCGCCGAGTGGCTGGGCTTCCTGATCGACCGCATCGGGTTGTCACTGCCCCTTCCGACCGTGAACCCGACGCCGAGCCTGCAGCCGAGGAGGTCGCCCGATGACCGTGCTGAGCGACGCCGACCTCTACCTCCGTGGGGCCGAGACCCCTGCTCGCCTCCTGGGAGGAGTATGCCCGCGGGGGCGAGCGGTGCCGCGGTGCATCGCTCCCCAGGCGTTGCCACCGCCGTCTTCCCGAACGAGCCCGAGCGCGCCGTCTATAACAACACGCTCCTCGAGCGCGATCTCGCGGCCGCCGAGCGCGCCGACGCCCTGGATGCGATGGAGGCTGCGTACGCGGCAGCCGGCGTCACGCGCTTTGCTGCCTGGGCACCACCTGCGGCCAACCTCGCCCAACACGATCGCCCCGCTGGCGCCTGCTCACTCGCCGCCCACGCCCTCGAACTCGTCGGCGAGCGAGCGCTGAGCGCTGCTCGTGGTTCGCGATCTGATCGGGCGGCCAAACGCTTCACCGACCTGTGCCGGAGACCCCAGCGCATCCCCTACGGGTGCAAGTTCGAGCAGTCGTCCACGTCACGGCAGGGCTGGAGCGTGCGCGGCCGAGCCAGAGGCCGCCGAGCGCATCAGTCGACTGGACGAAGTCGCCGCCGGTAGGTGGCAACCGCGGGACGGCGAAGGTCATCGATGATCCAACAGGGGCCGACATTCGGGAGTGGTCTCCAGGAACGCTTGGCGGTACGGTCCTGTGCGTGAGTGAGGTGGAGCTGCTGGGGGCGCTGCGTCGGGGGGACGAGGGAGCGTTCAGGACGCTGGTCGATCGGTATGGCGCGAGCATGCTGCGGCTCGCGCGGGTCTACGTGGGTGACCGGGCTGTCGCCGAGGAGGTCGTGCAGGAGGCCTGGCTGGGGGTCCTGCGCGGCATCGAGCGCTTCGAGGGCCGCTCCTCGCTTGGGACGTGGCTGCATCGCATCGTCGCCAACCTCGCCAGGACGCGGGCGGTGCGGGAGGCCCGCTCCGTGCCGTTCTCCGCGCTGGCCGGCGCCGAGGTCGAGGCGGAGGGGCCGTCGGTGCCCCCCGAGCGCTTCCGCGGCCCCGACGATCGGTGGGCCGGGCATTGGGCCACGCCGCCCGAGCCGTGGGGCCGGCCCGACCGTGAGCTGCTGTCGGCGGAGATGCGCGCCCTGGTCGTGGCCGCCATCGAGGCCCTGCCCCAGCTGCAGCGAGCGGTGGTCACGCTGCGGGATGTGGAGGGCTGGAGCGCCCAGGAGGTGTGTACTGTGCTGGCGCTTTCGCAGACCTATCAGCGGGTGCTGCTGCACCGGGCGCGGACGAGGTTGCGGCAGGCCCTGGACGAGTATCTGACCGGCAACCAGCGAGTGGACCCCTCATGAGCATCCCCGAGCTGACCTGCCAGGAGCTGGTGGAGGTGGTGACCGACTACCTGGAGGGCCGCCTGCCGGCCGGGCGGCGGCTGCGGTTGGAGGAGCACCTGGCCTTCTGCCACTGGTGCCAGACCTACCTGGAGCAGCTGCGGACGACGGTCCGCCTGACCGGCACGCTCAAAGAGGACGACCTGGGGCCGCAGGCGCGGGCGGCGCTGCTGGGTGTCTTCGGGGACTGGAAGCGTCGCTGATGGAGGCGCTCAAGTTCCTCCGTCCGGGCCGGGTGGCCCCGTTCACCGGGGTGGCCTGGCCGCCGCCGGGCCAGTGGCTGGTCGCCGCCGCGCCGCCGGAGTTGTGTCGCGCTGGTGTGCACGCGCTCCTGGCTGGTGTCCTGGCCAGCTGGATCGCTGAGGAGCTGTGGCGGGTGGAGCTGGACGGCGGCCGGCAGCTCGCACCCGGCATCGTGGTGGCCTGGCGGGGCCGCCTGCTCGGCCGCGTCGAGGGGTGGAACGACCAGACCGCCCGCGAGTTCGCACAGGCCTGCGCCGCCCACGTGCGTATGCAGGCGACAGGCCGCGCCGCCGAGTACGCTGCCGATGCGGCCGCCGCCGCCGAGCAGGCCGTGGCCGGGGACTCGGCGACCAGAGTCGGTTACATCGCGGCGCATGCCGCCGAGGCGATGGCGCCCGGCGGCTTCACCGTGGAGCGGCGCTGGCAGTCTCGCTGGCTCGCCGACCGGCTCGGCCTCCGGACGGGTTAGCGGCAAGCCGCGCTGCATGGGGGCACACGGTCGCGGGCTGGTGACATGCTGACATCACCGCCTTCTGGCGACTAGCAGGGCTCTGGCGGGTCGGGGGGCGGGCCGATGTGCAGGTCGGAGCGGGTCGTCGGCCTCGCATGCGCCTCCGTGTCGTAGCGATGGAGCTGCGCCGCATTGACTGTGACCATGTCCAACCGACCCGGGGGAGCTGGACGCTGGCCCGAGCATCTTCCGGTCGGCGCGTTGCGTGTCGGTGCTGCGCTGCCATGAGGAGTTGCTCCGCCCAGCGGTCGACCACCGCCGCGGACGGGCGTGGGCTTGGCTGGATCGGCTGCACCTGTCGTGGCTGACCGTGCCGTGGATGCTCGTCGACGTGGTGCGGGCGGTGGCCTCGGGTCACCAGCCGGCCTTTCTTCACCGCCCATGACGGCGCGGTGCGGCTGTATCGGGAGCTGAGCGGCAAGGACCCTGGGGTCGCCGAAGCCGAGGTCTGGCGGATGACAGATCAGTTGTCGTCGCTTGACGAGCGTGTCCTTGCGTTGGACGAGGATCGGCCTGGCCAGCCGCCAGGCGCCGACCGGGCGGAAGTGGAGGCGGCCGCTGGTGCGCTGGCCGAGTATTACTTGGGTGGCCGGCGGACCGATGACGGGCTATTGCAGCAGGTCGAGGCTGCCTGGGCAAAGGTTGAGGAGCTTGAGTCGCGACAGCGGGACGAGGCTGCCGGGGGCCTGCTGCGCCGCCGCAACTGGGAGCGGATGGCGCTGAGCGACGAGCAGGAAGACGAGGCAGTTGACCGCTACGTGGCGGCGTGGCGGCGTTGGCTGGATCGCCAGGCCCAGCAGGGCGCGTCGGCTCGGAGCGACGGGTGACGACAAGCTGCCGTAGGTCGCCACCCAGAGCCGATCGCCACCTGAGCTCAGGGGAACGGCGGTTCCACCACACGCGGCGACCGGCTCCCGTATCCGCCGGTCCGGACGACGCGTCCGACCGTGACCCGATCAGCAGCCCAAGCGGCTGGCCGCCCTGCCCCGCTCACGGCCATGTCGACGGTGCGAGTCGGATCCGTCCCCGTCCGTCCTCTGCCGCATGATCGCAATCTGGTCGCAGGTTCGGACCGTCGTTGCCAGACCGAGTGTCTGGCAACGCGTCTGGTCAGAGGCCTACGGGATGCCTCAGAGATCCTTCGAGCGCCAGATTTCGCATCTGGCGCTCCTCAAGCAGGTTGCCGCCACGCGAGCTGCGCAGCCGCGCGGTCGACCCGCTCGCTTCCATGCACGGAGAGCATAGATGGCTTGCTCGCTGCTGGAGGACGAACTCCTCGACCAGCCGGAAGCTAACCCGTTCTGGTCTGCTGCAGCGGACTGTCTCCAGGGTGGTGGCCACCACGCCACGGCGAACGGGCGTGTAGTGCTCGGCCAGCACGACGTCGCTGCCGCGCTTCAGCACGCGCAGCTTGTCGCCCATGGCCACCTTTCACTGACGCATCCCTTGGCACCCAGGGCATAGTGCCATGGGCGGCCAGCATGCCGTCACCGGCGAGCCCACGCCCGCCCACTTCCACCAAGCCACCGGGGTCTTGACGCCGGGGCAGTGAAGGATCCCCCGCGTGGAGAGGCTTATCGTCTGGAGTCGTCCATGATCCAGAGACAGTCCCGAGCGTCAGCATGCGCTGGGGCGCGCTCGGAAGGAGCTTGAACCTGTCGGTCCTGCGCAGGCACGATGAAAGCGAGGCTGCATTGATCGCGGGCAACAAGGCCAAGGCTAGGGGTCGGGCGGTGCTGGTGACGGGGGCCTCCCGCGGGATCGGCGCCGCGGTGGCCCGAGCCTTCGCCGCGACCGGTGACCGCGTCGCGTTGCACTACAGGTCTGGTCGCGCCGCGGCCGAAGAGACGCTCGCCTCGCTGCCCGGCGAGCGGCATGTCATGCTCGCCGCCGACCTCACTGACGCTGACGAGGTCCGCCGGATGGTCGATCAGGCAGCGCGGGCGCTTGAGGGGCTCGACGTCCTGGTCAACAACGCGGGGGTCTATCCCAAGAACCAGATCACTACGAGCTCCTATGAGCAGTGGCAGCGGATCTGGCACACAACGCTGGAGGTCAACCTCGTCGGCGCGGCCAACGTCACCTGGTGCGCGGTGCGCCACATGCTCGCACGCAGCGGAGGCCGCGTGGTCAACGTGTCGTCGCGGGGTGCCTTCCGCGGCGAGCCGAACCATCTGGCCTACGGCGCGAGCAAGGCGGCGCTCAACGCGTTCGGCCAGTCGCTGGCCCGCGCGCTGGCGCCGCACGGCATCGCCGTGACGACCGTCGCCCCGGGCTACGTCGACACCGACATGGCGGCCGCAGTCCTCGCCGGACCGGACGGCGACGAGATCCGGGCTCAGAGCCCCTTCAGCCGAGTTGCGACCCCGGAGGAGGTCGCAAGCGCAGTACTCTTCCTCGCCTCACCGGAGGCCGAGTTCGCCAGCGGCACGATCCTCGACCTCAATGGAGCCTCCTATCTACGGACCTGATTCGATGAAGGCAACTGAGACTGCTGGACCGAGCACAGGCTGCCAGCCGCAGGTCCCACCGGCCGGCTACCGCGGTCGGCGCGCGGCTCGTCATCAAGGGATGGCGTCGCTCGGACCGCCGCGCAGCTACTTCACCGGCCACTGACCTGTCGGCTGGACGCCCGGGACGCTCGCGGAATCGAATCGTCTTCATCGTGAAATATGGAGGTAATCTGGAGCAAGCATGATGTTGCTCTGCGCCGGCTCGACAGTGGTACGGCAGCTCCGCGCGACCCGCGAGGTGACATGAGCAGCATCATCAGCCTGCAAGGCATGCACGCCGCCACCGCCAGTACCGTTGGCTGGATCCAGACCCACGACACAGGTCCCGAATGCTTGTTCTGTGACCAGCCCGCCAGCCTGTTCAAGCCGGTGGACCGTGGGCCTGGCGGCGTCTCCGGACGGCTCTGGTGGTGTCCTCCGTGCGACACGACCTGGGTGACGTCGTAACAGGCGCCGGGAGCAGCCGACTGCGGCGAGCGTCTGGCGGATGGTCTGGAGGCCGAGGGCCCAAGACGCGGTTATGGTCGGCCGCGGCGGCGGCCGCCTGGGCGCCGAGCCCCGCGTGCGCGGCGTTGACCACCACCCTGCCGGTGTCGTCTTCCAGCAGGTCGAAGCGGCGGGGCCGCGCGGTGGTGAGAGCGACACCCGCCGCGAGCGGATCGGGCGGGACGCCAGCGGCGCGGGCGAAGTCGTGCCAGTGCCAAGCGGCAGCAACCCTGACGTCCCTCCGCTTCCATTCCTTTCGAGGGCCCGCGTTCTTTGCCGTCCTGGAAGGACGGCCCGCCTTCTCTACCGGCTGCCCTGAGCCCGCATCTGGCGGGCCGCCTGCAGGTCGCTAACTGCAAGCACCAGCTCCTTGGCGCCGTTGCGCTCCCCCGCCATGTAGACCGCCTCCAGGTTGATTGCGGCGTCGGCCAGGCGGCGGCAGTAACGACCCAACGCGCCGGGCTCGTCCTCGAGGGTCACCGACAGCACCTCGCGGACCCGCGCGAGGACCACGTTGTGCTCGCGCAGCACGCGCACGGCCACATCGGCCGGCTCGACCACCAGGTGGGCGAGCGCCCGCCCCTCAGCCACCTTCACCACCGCCAGTGCGCGGATGTCGACCCCGTGTCGGCCGAGCAGCTCCCCGAGGTCGGCCAGGGCCCCGATCCGGTCCTCGAGCTCTACCACCACCTCTGTCAGCATCCCGCCCGCCTCCTGCAAGTGCTCAGCTGGGCACATCTGGATTCCCGGCCCCGTCGGCTCATTGATGGATGAGGTGCATCGTCTCACGCCGACTGTTGTGGTCGTCGACGCGGGCTGGTCAGGTACAGGTCGACTGCGGCCACCCCCTGGCGTGCACGGGAGATGGGGTTGAGGCTGATCCAGCGGACCGCGCCGCCGGAGACCGCATCCTTACCATGGATCGGAGCCTTACTGCCCTGCCCACCTGGGATGATGCAGCCTGGGAGCCTCCACGGCTCTACCAGTAATAGGGCCAGTTCAGCGATCGGGTGATGATCTGGCCGGTGGGTGAGTCCTCACCCGGCCCCTCCGTTGCCATCGTCACAGATGGAACCTGACAGGCTGGATCGAGGCTCGGGCGTACGGGGGAGCGGGGTGCGATATCCCAGGGCCGTGTGGGGTCGAACGGTGTTGTACTCGATCCGCCCAGTCCTCGACCAGACCTGGGCTTCCAGAAGGGTGTTGAAGGCCTCGACGGCGAGCAGCTCGTCGCGTAGGCGGCCGCCGAAGCTCTCCACGTAGGGGTTCTGCCAGGGCGAGCCGGGCTCGGTGCAGCTCGCGCCTCCGCGGCTGACCCCTGCGCGGTGTGCTAACCGACTCATATCGGTAGGTCGTAGGTTCGAGGGTCTGCCAGCCCACCGACCCCGTGGCCTGCCAACGTTGCCGAGTCGCTGGAAGCATAGCCGGTCTGCCCGCCCAGGATGCTGCCCCGGCCAGTCGGGATTGACAGACCGAGCCGACCGGAGCATGGGCGAACCCGCATAGGCCGACCCCTAGGTGTTTGCAGCCGTGGCCCAATCTCGGGTTCCCCCATGGCTAATAGCCGCGGAGAGAGGGTGTCGCAATGAGGCGATGCGTGGTCGTGAGCCTGCTGGCCCTCACGATGGTCGCAGCAGGGATGGTCCCCGCAACCATCACACCTGCAGTCGCCGCCAATTCGAACCCGGAGTGGTACCTGCCGCAAAATCACGTGTCGGCGGCCGGGGAGGTGCTCGCTGGCGTGTTGAGCGGGCAGCTCCGCCAGCCGTCGCCGGTCAACGCGGGAACGCCCTGTCCGGCCGAGCCCAGCCCCACGGGTAACGTCCAGGTGAGCTGCCTTGCCGAGGACGACGCCTCGCCCCAGAACACCCAGAGCGAGACGACCGTGGTGGCGGTGGGCAAGAAGGTCGTCGTTGGTTTCAACGACTCCCTGGTGTGCTGCGTGCCGGCCATCAACCTCAGCGGCTACTCGGTGTCCACCGACGGCGGCAAGAGCTTCACCGACATGGGGAACCTCCCCTGGAGCGGCGACGTCCAGCCTATCGGGGACCCCTCACTGGCCACCGACGACCACGGCAACATCTACTACGCGACCCTGGCCTACCAGGGCCACTTCAGCAAGTCGCTGATCGCGCTGTATGAGATGCCGGCGGGCACCAACACCTTCCGCCTGCTGTCGGTGCCGGTGAACGTGGGCAACGCCACCTCCTTCTTCGCCGACAAGGAACTGCTGTCGATCGGGCGGGACGCCCAAGGCAAGACGCACTTCTACCTCACGTGGACGTTCTATGCGCACTCGTTTGTGCAGGGCCCGGTGATGCTCTCCGATTCCACCGACGGGGTGCACTGGCGGACGACGCAGATCTCCGCTCCCGACACCTGCGCGCCGACCACGCCGGGGTCGCATCCCGTCCCTGCGGGCGGAACCGTGTATGTGACCTGGGAGCAGTTCGACCTGGCCGCGTGCACCACCAACCCTGACGTGACCAGCGGCACGCAGTTCGTGGCCGCCGTGGACGTGGCCAGCGCCACCGTGACCCGGATCACCTCCGTGGCTCGCGTGCAGGGCGCCGGCGACGTCCTGCGGTTCTGCGGGTTCGCGAATCTCGGGGTGATCGAGACTGCTCCGGGCCACGACTCGCGGCAGTTCGAGGCGCCCAGCAGCACCCTCGACGCCAACGGCACCTTGTACCTCGCGTGGAACGACCGGCCCGCCGGGACGGGCGGCGGGTTCGACAACGCCACCCGCATCTTCCTGAGCTACTCCACTGACGGTGCCAAGACCTTCAGCCCGCCCCAGGTCATCAGCGGACCAGTCAGCGCTGCGTTCATGAGCGACCGCTACCAGCCGGCCATCGTGGCGGACGCCAGCGGGCTGCACGCCATGTGGTACGAGCGGGTCCAGAGTCCGAGCGGCGGCCCGGACCTGCTGCGAACCGACAAGGAAGACCTGACGCTGGCCACCCCGACGGCGGCGCCGGTGGGCTCGGGCGAGGTCGCGCTCAGCACTGTGCCGTTCCCGATCTACCAGACCAACCCGAATCAGGATCCCGTCATCGCCGCGTGCTACATGGGCGACTACAACCAGATCGCGTCGAACGGGTCTCGTCGCCTCGTCAGCTGGGGCGACAACCGCAACGTGGTCACCACGGCGGCAGGAATCACCGAGAACCAGGCCGACGTCTTCCTCCAGAAGTACTGAGCAGTCACAAGGCAGCTACTCGGTCGGGGCTGCAAGGCCGGGTCGGCTTGAGCAGGACGGCGCCCTGCGCACAAAACGGCGTGGGGCCGCGGTTCGGCGCCGTGGCGGCGGGCGGCTGGAGGTCGTCACCCATGGCGGCAGCACGGCGTTCGCCAACACCACCGCCACGTGCCTGCGCGCCCGCTGGGTCGCGACGCGGTGATGGTGACCCTGTTCCTGCCGGTGGAGGGCACGGCGGGCAGGCGGAGGAACCCTCGTCGTGGGAGCGCTGCGCGTGCGAATTGGGGGAAACCGTCATGCCGACCTGTGGCTTCCCTGCTCACTGCGTCCCAAGAGGAGCGAAGTGATGCGCTCTGAGCCAGCGGTTCCCGAGGTGGTGGCCCGTCAAGACCGTGCCGTTGATGCTCCCTGCACCTCACGGTTCGTTGGGGACAATGATCCACATCGCCAGGTAGATCAGTGGGCCGGCACCGCCGAGCACGGTCAGCACGACGAAGAGCACCCGGATCAGCGTCACGTCGATGTTGGCGTACTCGGCGAGGCCGCCACACACGCCGGCCAGTTTGCGATTGGTTCGGCTGCGGTACAGCTTGCGGGTCTGGCCCATGGCGTCGCCTTTCGCGATGTGGCCTGCGGTGCAGGCTGACCGGTGTCCGTGAGACTGTGTCCCGTGGTGAGTGACCCCATCCTTACCATGGATCCGCGGCCCAGCGCCGTGCCATCTGCGACTTTGCAGCCCGGGAGCCTCCACGGTTCAACCGTTTCGGTGACGTCGAGGATGAACCAGGCGAGGTGGCCGTCGGGGAGCCAGTCGCGCAGGTCGGGGGGCAGTAGGAAGAGCTGGTCGCGGTCGCCGCCAGAAAGTTGTAGGCCATGGTCCATTCTACTAGTTCGCGGTCTTGGCACCAAATGCGTTGGTTCTAGAGCCTCATCACGGCGGCCGCACCAAGCCGAGCGACCTCCCAACCGTGGCCACGCGAGCTTGCCGGCATGGCATGGCGGCCGATCATCGGGCCCGCTCGGCCAGTCGCCGCATGACGACCAGCTCGCCGCGCTCGTGCCAGGCCAACCGCCGCAGCAGCTTGGTAGTGGTCCACACCTCGCCTTCGGAACGCGCAACAACCAGCGTGGGCGCCACACTGCTCACGGCCGCTTGCACGTGCGCGGCCGAGCGCCGAAGCTCCTGCAGCAGGTCACCCTCCCGGGGCCGGCTTGGAAGGCCAAGGGCCGGCAGGTAGTAGCGGCTCTCGGTATCGGCCACGTGCCAGGCCATCTGGCGAAGCGTGCGCCAAGTCGCCCACGGCGGGAGCACCCGCTTGGGGTCGTCCCAGTCCAGCACCAGGTCGGGACAGGCGGCGATGAGGGCCAGGGTCTGCTCGCGAACCGCGCTGAGGATCACAAGCGTTGGGTCCGCTCGCTGCTGGTGACGGGCTGGTGGTCGCGGCGGAATGCCTGCTCGTCACCGTGGATCCGCTCGACCACGGCGACCTGCTGGGGGGCGCCGCGGGTGCGGGCTGCTACTCGCGTGAGGGCTTCCAGCGCCCAGGTTTCCTGGAGCCCTTGGCCGCACACGCCCCACAGGTCCAGGTCGAAGGCCCAGGCGACCACGGCGTTGTCGACGTGGGCGCCGACCCCGACCTCCACGTAGGCGCTGAGGTGCTGCATCATCGGCCAGTCAACCACAGCGCAGTCATGCAGGTCAGACGGGAGCAGGAACGGCTGGTCACGGTCGCATGGAAAGCCGCCATGCCCCACCGCTGCGACGGGCCGATCAGCGGCGCGCCGATCTGCTTTCCGGAGTGAGCGTCCCACAGCGCCGCGGTCCCGTCGGCCCCTGAGGTCGCCATTAGCGTGCCCTCCGGGCTGTAGACCGTGCTCAGCACGGGTCCGGCCTGTGCGACCCAGGTGCGGCGTGCCGTGCCCGTGCGGGGGTCCCACAGCCGCACCTTGCCGTTGACCGCGCCGGTCGCGAGCGTCCTGCCGTCGGGGGGAAACGCCAGCGCGCTGGTGCCGGGACCCTCGGTGACGGTCAGCTTGTGCAGGTAGTAGTCGCCGGAACAACGACCGGCCAGGGAGGGCGGGAGAGCCGTCCACAGGGCGAAGGGGGCCAGCTGATCGGACACCCAGGATCGGGAGGTTGCGAAATGCAGAGCACCGAAACGGTGCTGGGTGTCCCGCGTGAGCGCGGCCCGCTGCTCACGCAGTCATCACCGGAGCGGCATGCGGTGAACGTCGCATGCGCCGTTCGGGCTGGGGGCCGCCGGAAAGGACCCGTACCGCGGGCGCTCGCCGGCGGCCCGCCATGAGGCGGCTCTACGGCTCCTGGCAGTGACTCCGGTAGGGCTGTGAGGCCATCGGCAGTCCGCAGCGGGCGTCGCGTGGACCGATGGGCCCAGGCAAGGCCAGGATCGATGAGTTTTCTCATGTCGAGGTAAGCGGAATCCGAGGCTGGAGCGACTATTGGGCCCCCGGTGGGCCCACGGCCACACCCAGTCCCGGTCCTGCCCCGCCACGCCCAAGCCAGGATCCCGGTGGGCGGGGGGCCGGCGTCGCTTGCGGTCGCCGCGGGGGCGGTGTGGGTGGCCAACCAGGACGCCGGCACGGTCAGCCGCATCGACCCGGCCAGCAACCGGGTGACCGCGACCTGGCCGGTCGGGCCTGGCAGTGGTGGCCTGCTGGTCGCCCAGGGCGCCCTGTGGCTCTCCCAGGACGACGGCACCGTGCTACGCGTCGATGCGGCCACCGGCAAGCAGGTCGCCCGTGTCCGCGTCGCCTCCGGGGTTGGTCGGACAGGTCCGGCTCGCCGAGTAACGCCGTTGCTGGGGCTCACTCCTGGTGGTGCGTAGCAGCGTGGCGCCGAACGCGGCCGCGCCGGCCAGCAGCAGCCGATGGCCGATCCGGCCGCCGAGGGTGGCCATGGGCGGTGTTACGTTGCACTGGACCAGGGCACGCTGAGCCGGGACTTTCGGCCGGGCGCGGTTGCGGTCGTGGGCCGTGTTGCATGGCGACACGCGAAGCGTCGGGTCGCCGTCCGGTTGTCCGGGGGGTTGGGCATGCAGGACCTGGCCGAAGCGCGCCTGCGCAACGACCCGTTCGCGGCGTCCTACCTGGGGGTCAGCGGCTACGACGACGCGGTTCCCGACCTGTCGCCCCAGGCGCAGCGGGCATGGCGCGACCGGCTCGTCGATGTCGTGGCCCGGTGCGAGCAGCTGGAAGCGGACGTGGAGAACCTCGACAGCCGCGTCCTGCTCGCAGCGCCGTGCGTGATGATGCGACACGCGGGCTGGCCTTGGCCGACTCGCGCGTCCAGGAATTTGGCGTCACGACCCTGCCCTTGGGTGGGCCGTCGATGATGCTGCTGGTCGCTGCGCGTGCGCCAGTCTCCAACGCGGCCAGCGCCTCCGCCTACCTCACCCGCTGCCAGGGATTGGAGACCTATCTCGACCAGTACGCAGAGCGGCTGCGGTCTGCGACCGGCAGTGGTTTGCTGCCCGTCGCTCCGCTCGTCCACGACGTCATCGAGCAGTTGCGCGACTACTTGGCGCACCCGGCTCGTGACCCGCTGGTCGGGCACCGGCCGCCGCAGGGCTGGGACGGGGCGGCGGCCTGGCGGGAGGAGCTGGAGCGAGTCGTGCGGGACGAGGTTCGCCCGGCGCGCGGGCGGTATCTCGACCTGCTGGTCGAGCTGCTGCCGAGGTCACGGCCGTCGGAGCGAGCGGGGCTGCTGCACGTGCCCGGCGGCCGCGCCCAGGGCGCGCGCAGCGCCGGCGAGGTCATGTCCCGACTGCGCCAGGACGCCTCACTGCAGGCCGCGGCCGGTCGCGACCCGATGGCGCGGGCGGCCACCGCGATCGCCCGCGCCGAGGAGCGGCTGGCGGAGCTGTTCCACCCGCCGCTGCCGCCGCCGTGCACGATCGAGCCGATGCCGGCGCACCTGGCAGAGTCCGGCATCGCGCCCATGTATTCCCCGCCGGCGCGCGACGGCTCACGAGCGGGCGCCTACCTGTTCAACCACGTCAATCCGGGACCGGCAGGCAGCTGGGCGCTGGAGGCAACGGCGTTCCATGAGGGGGTGCCGGGCCATCACGCGCAGTTCGCCCGGCTACAGCTGGTGCCGGACGTGCCGCTACTGCTCCGCGCGTTCTTCGTCGTGGCGCACGGCGAGGGCTGGGGCCTGTACGCCGA
>Ga0137365_10001960_pt1 | contig 16266 bp, 5 predicted proteins | sample SagtaG_9_FD_104799 | JGI IMG/M metagenome (GOLD analysis project Ga0137365, IMG submission 104799) | Vadose zone soil microbial communities from Sagehorn Ranch, Mendocino, California, USA - Sage1_L_40_16 metaG | ecosystem: Environmental > Terrestrial > Soil > Vadose zone | place: USA: California...
GACGACCGGCGCGCGCGCCGGATCTTGCAGGCACGGCCAGGATGCCCGCCCTGACCTGCCTGGCCCTGGCCCGCCGCCAGGCCCGCGCCCAGTACCAGTCGATCACCCGGGCCATCACGGTCCGCGCGCTCGCCCTGTTGTACTCGGGGAAGGTGTGCGCGGCGATAGCCTCGCCAAGCGCGCTCGGGTCGAGGATGTGCGCGGCCCACGACGCCCCGGCGGACGGGTCGGCGCGCAGCTCGTCGTAGGACAAGAACGCGACCCGGTCGAGCGGAAGCTTCGAGACGCTGCGCGCCAGCCGCACGGCGTCCCTGCGCATCCTGCGCCTGGCGTCACGGACCACGCGCTGCCGTGCCAGAGGATCCAGGATCGCCCCGAGAGTCTCGGCCCTGCGACGGGGGTCGGCGATCAGCGCGCGCACGTACCGGTTGGACGTGGCCATCCGGTTCCAGGCCCGGCTCTGGCTGTCCTCGATCGCGCTGAGATCACGCCGGACCAGCAGGACCCGCGAGCCGGCGAAATGGTCGAGCAGCAGCCGCTCCCGGCCGGTGTCCCAGGGGTTCTTGAGCACGACCGTGGCGTGCCCGGCACCCGCAAGCTCGTCGACCAGCGAGTGCAGCACGTCAGCCTGCGCCGCCTGCGTGCCGAAGGCGAAGTCGCCGGTCACCGCGTTCAGCAGCCAGCCATACTCCTCCGGGGTCGACTCGCTGACGGGCAGCCGGTCCACCCCCCGGTCGGTGACCGTCCCGTGCCTGCTGGCAGCCGCCAGGAACCGCTGCACGCTGGGCATGTGCCGGGCCAGGTCGCCCACGGTCAGGGTCCTCGCCCGGGCGGCCTGCGTTACGGCAGAGGTGACCAGCGTCGTCCCGCTGCGGTTGAATCCCGTGATGAACAGCACGCGTGCCATGATGGCCTCCCGCTGGCGTTGCCGTGAGTTGGGCCGACGACGGTATCCGTTAGATCGGCCCCACTTCGTAGTGCTCGGGCCGCCCAGCACCAGGCTGACGTCGTGCCCGCCGAAGCCGAACGAGCTGGACAGAGCGAACACCGTCCGGTGCTCCTGCGGCTTGTCACGGACGTGGCCGAGGTCGCGTTACGAATCCGGGCCGCCCGCGATCGTCTGCCGCCGATAGCGCTGGACAAGCGCCGCGCGCAGTAGCTCGTCCAGGTCCTCGTCGCTGAGCGCGTCCAGCTCGGCGTGGCGGTCCGAGGCCGCGCCGAGCCCGAAATCCGGGTCGGCGGAGATGACCTCGGCCAGTTCCGCGATCGTCGGGCCGGCGAAGACGTGGTGAACCGGCAGGCTCACGCCGTAGGTGTCGGCGACGCGGGCGACGAATCTGGTCGCGGTCAGCGAGTGACCGCCGAGGGCGAAAAGGTTGTCGTGCACGCCGATCGGCTCCTCGGTCGCGAGGAGGTCGCTCCACATCCGGGCGAGGGTCGCCTCGACCGGGTTCCGGGGCTGGACGCGGTCGGCCGCCGATGGCGGAGCACCCCACAGCGGGGCGGGAAGCGCGGCCCGGTCGACCTTCCCGTTCGGCGTCAGCGGCAGCGCGGGCAGCGCGACCACCAGCGCCGGGACCATGTAATCTGGCAGCGCGGCGCGCAGGTGCGGCCGCAGCTCCTCAAGCAGGTCGGTGCCGGGCTGCGCCGCGGCGCTGTTTCGGCGGGGCACGATGTACGCGACCAGCGCAGGCTCACCGGACCTTGTGGCGGTGACGACGGCCGCCTGGCGCACGTCACGGTGTGCGCGCAGCACGGCCTCGATCTCGCCGCACTCGATCCGGAAGCCGCGGATCTTCACCTGGCGGTCGTTCCTGCCGATCAGCTCGAGGCCCGCACCTTCCCGCCACCGGCCGAGGTCGCCGGTCCGGTACATCCGCGCTCCCGGCTCGTTGCTCCACGGGTCAGGCCGAAACGACCGTGCCGTGAGCCCCGGCCGGTGGTGATAGCCGCGCGCGACGCCCCGGCCGGCCACGCAGACCTCGCCCACCACACCAACCGGCACCGGCATCAGGCGCTCGTCCAGAACGTACACGCGGGTGTGATCGATCGGCGGCCCGATCTCCGCCGCCTCTGCCGCGCTGGTGACGACGCCAGCCGCCGACCACACCGTGGTCTCGGTCGGGCCGTAGACGTTCCACAAGATGGCGCCGGGAGCCATCAGCTGGTCCGCGAGGTCGGCCGGGAGGGCCTCGCCACCGCAGAGGCGCAGCCGCAGGCCAGCGGGCACGCCGCCCGCTGATGCCAGCAGGCGCCACGTCTGCGGCGTCGCCTGCATCGCGGTCGCGGCCGTCCGCTCGATCAGCGACCGCAGCCGATCGGGCTCGCGGGCCTCGTCGGCGGTCGCGATCACGAGGTCGGCGCCACAGGCCACGGGCAGCAGAAGCTCGAGGAGGGCGATGTCGAACGACAGCGTCGTGACGGCGACGAAGCTGTCGTCACTGCCGAGCCTGAGCGCGCGCCGGAACGACGCGAGCAGATTCGTGACAGCCCGGTGCTCAATGCCGACGCCCTTAGGCTGCCCGGTCGAGCCGGAGGTGAAGATGACGTAGGCGAGCGCGGCGGCGGGCACGGGCACGGGAGCGAGCGGCGACGCCGCCGTCGTCGCCGGGTCGTCGACGCAGATCACCGCGGCGCCGTCGGCCACGGACCGGGCGAGATCGCGGTGCGCGGAGTCGGAGACGATGATCTGCAGGCCGGCTCCGCGGGCCATCGCGGCCAGCCGCGCCTCCGGGAAACCCGGATCCAGCGGCACGTAAGCGCCGCCGGCCCACCACACACCGAGCAGCGCCGTCAGCATGCCGATGCCGCGCTCGACGCACAGCCCGACCGGCGTTTCCGTGCCGACGCCGCGCTCGGCGAGAGTCCGGGCGATCCGGGCGGCGCGATCGCACACCTGGCTCATCGGCTGGGCACCGTCGCGATCGATGACGCGGGACGTCGACGCCTGGAGCAGGCGCCGGATGTCCACGCTGTCGTCGTCGCCGGCGGGGAGCGCCTGGCGGTTGCGCCCGATAATCAGCGCGTCGCGCTCCGTGACCGACAGCATCGGCAGGCCCGCCACCGGAGTGCCGGGAGCGTCCGCCGCGTGCTCGAGCAGGGTCGCCATGCAGCGCAGGAACCGGTCGGCCCACACCGGGTCGAACTGGTCCGTGCTGTATTCCATCGCCAGCGTCGTGGTCTGGCCGTCCTGGGTGTCCGCGTACACGGTGATGTCGAGTTTCGCGGTCCCGGTGAGCAGCGCCCGGGAGCGCGAGGTGATACCAGGAAGATCCAGCGTGGGCGGCGTGAGCGACCCGTAGACGAACTGGACCTGTACAAGCGGCCAGTGCGCGAGCGTGCGGTCTGGCGCGAACTCCTTGACGAGCTTCTCGAACGGGACCTGCTGGTGCAACATCGCATCCAGGGTGGTGTCCCTGACCCGGCCGAGCAGCCCGGTGAAGGCCGGATCGCCGGCCAGCGACAGCCGCAGCGGGACAGTGTTCGTGAACATGCCGACGATCGGGTCCAGCTCGGTGTGGGTGCGGCCAGCCGCCTGGGTGCCGGTCACGATGTCGGTCTCGCGCGCGTAGCGTGACAACACCGCCGCGAAGCCGGTGAGGAACACCATGAACATGGTGGCGTTGGCATCGTGGGCCACCGCGGCCAGGCGCCGGGTCGTCTCGGCGTCGACAGTGAGCTTCGCTACCGCGCCACGCGAGGACTGGCCGGCAGGCCTGGGCCGGTCAGAGGGCAGCGTGAGGACTTGCGGTGCGCCGCGGAGCTGCTCGCGCCAGTAGCCCAGCTGCCGGTCAAGCTCCTCGCCGCGCAGCAGGTCGTGCTGCCACACGGCGTAGTCGCCGTACTCCATCCACTGTGGCGGCAGCGACGGCGGCGCACCGGTCGTTTCGGCCCGGTAAAAGGCGGACAGCTCGTCGATCAGGATCTCCATCGTCGCGCCGTCGCTGATGATGTGGTGGATGACCAGCACGAACAGGAACCGGTCAGGACCAGCGCCGATCAGCGCAGCCCGGATCAGCGGCCCGGTGGCCAGATCGAACGGCTGGCGCGCGTGGTCGGCCGCGATTGACTCGGCCTGCCGGGTGCGCTCACCGGCGTCCAGCCCCGCAGGCAGCTCGATGCGCTCGATCGGCACCGTACCGGCGTCGGCGACGACTTGCTCGGGCACGCCGTCGAAGGCGACGATGCTCGTCCGCAGCACGGCGTGGCGCGCGACCATGGCGTCCATCGCCCGCTGCAGCGCCTGCGCGTCGAGCGGGCCGTCGAGCCACATCGCATACGGCATGTTGTACGTGGGTTCGCCGGGCTCAAGCTGATCGAGGAACCACAGCCGCTGCTGCGAGAACGACACAGGGAAGCGCATGGGGACCTACCTCCGGTCGCCGGGTACGAACGTTCGCGGCACATCGCCGGCCTGCGCGCCGCCGAGATCGGCCCGCTGCTTCCGCCGTGCGGAGTCCGCCGGGTCTGCCGCGCCGTTGCTAGCGGCGGCAAGTGCGGCGGCCAGGCCGGCGACCGTGGGATCGGAGAAGAGCGTGCGGACGGGCAGGTCGACGCCGTAGACGGCCCGGATGCGGGCCATCAGCCGGGTCGCGGTCAGCGAGTGGCCGCCGAGAGCGAAGAAGTTGTCGCTCACGCCGACCGGCGCCGGCAGCGCGAGCAGTTCGGCAACGATCGCCGCGAGCTTCGATTCGGTCGGCGTCCGCGGCGCGACCGGGACCTGGCCGGGGGCCGCGCCCCAGTCCGGCTCGGGAAGCGCGCCGTGGTCGATCTTCCCGCTGCCGGTGAGCGGCAGCGCGGGCAGCACCACGAAGGTGGCCGGCACCATGTAGTCAGGAAGCACCTCGCGAAGGTGCTCGCGCAGCCCAGCGGGCGGGCGGTCGGCGCCAGAACGGGTGACGAGGTAGCCGACGAGCCGGACGTCGTGGCCCGCGCCGCGGACCGACACCACGGCCTGCGCGATGTCGTCCTGGCTCCGCAGCGCCGCCTCGACCTCGCCGCTCTCCACCCGGTAGCCGCGGATCTTGAGCTGCCGGTCCGCGCGGCCGGCGAGCTCGATCCGCCCGGATCTGCGCCACCGGCCGACGTCGCCGGTCCGGTACAGGCGCGCGCCGGGCTGTCCGCTGAACGGGTCAGGGACGAACCGGCCCGCGGTCATGCCGGGCGCGCCGTGGTAGCCGTGGGCGACCCCGGCGCCGCCGATGTAGACCTCCCCGAAGACACCGGGCGGGACCGGCCGCAGCCGGTCGTCAAGCACGTATAGCTGGGTCCCTGCGATGATCGACCCGATCTCGATCGGGGCTGGCGAGGGGCCGACGGCGTCGCCGCCCGAGTAGATCGTGGTCTCGGTCGGGCCGTACAGGTTCCACAGGCGCACTGAAGTCCCGGCGCCGATCGCGTCGGCGAGGTCCCTGGGCAGCGGCTCCCCGGCGGTCATCCGCAGCCTCACCCCGGCCGGGATCCCGCCGGCGTCGACGAGCATCCGCCAGCCCGCCGGCGTCGCCTGCAGCGCTGTCGCGCCGCTGTCGGCCAGCAGATCGCGCAACTGCGCCGCGTCGAGTATCTGCTCGGCATCGGCGATCACGACGCACCCGCCGGCCAGCACCGGCGCGAGCAGCTCGACCAGGGCGATGTCGAACGCGAAGGTCGCCACCGCGACGAATCGGTCCTGGGGGCCGAGCGCGAGCATCGGCCGCACGGCGTTCAGCAGCGTGGCGATGCCGCCCTGGGTCACGCTGACCGCTTTCGGGCGGCCGGTCGATCCCGAGGTGAAGATCGTCACTGCGGCGGCCGACGGCGGCAGGTCCGCCACCGGCTCGGCCGGCCCGGCACCCGTGGCGGCCAGCGTCGCCAGGTCCACGATCGCTATCGGCTTCGCGGCGGGCGGCGGGCCAAGCGCGGCAGCGGCGCTGCTGTCGACCACGATCGCGGCCGCGCCCGCGTCGCTGAGCATCGTGGCAAGCCGCTGGGCCGGATAGATCGGGTCCAGCGGCACGTAGGACGCGCCGGCCGACCAGATGCCGAGGATCGCCGGCAGCATCCGGGCGCCGCGGGGCAGAAGGATCGCGACCCGGTCGGACACGCCGACGCCGTGCCCGCGAACGGCGGCGGCGATCCGGCGCGCCAGGTCGCGCACGTCGGCACCGGTCAGCGCGCCGTCGGCGCCGACGGCGATGACTGAGTCGCCGGCACATGCCGCCCACAGCTGGGCCACGGCGGTCGCGTCCGGGTCAGCGACCGGACCACCGTCCGGCCACACGCTCGTGACGAGGGCAACCTCGCCGGGCGACATGATGTCCGCGTCGGCGACGACCCGGTCCGGGTCGAAGCAGAGGCAGCGCAGGATCGCAGTGAAGCCGTCGGCCACGAGCTGGCCGGTGGCCGGGTGGAACAAGTCGCTGTTGTAGTTGACCCGCACGTGTGGCCCGGCCGGCGCGTCGGTGACCGTCAGCTCGATCTCGAACTTGGCGGTGCCGATCTCCATCAGCTCCGGGCGCCAGCGCAGCCCGCCGCGGTCCGGGACAACCCACGGCTCCTCCATCGCGAACATCACCTGGACCAGCGGCAGCCGCGCCGGGTCACGGTCGGGCCTGACCAGCTCCACCACCCTGGCGAACGGCAGCTCCTGGTGCGCCATCGCCCGCGCGGTCGCGGTGTGGACAGACCGCACCAGGTCGCTGAGCGTCCCGTACCGGTCGACCCGGATCCGGATTGTGACGGTGTTCATGAACAGCCCGACGACCGACTCGGTCTCCGGTCGGGTACGGGCAGCCATCGGCACCGCGATCAGCAGGTCGTCGCTGCCGGTCAGCCGGGCGAGCACCGCCGCGTACGCGGCCAGCAGGACGGCGAACAGCGTGGTTCCGTGCCGGGCGGCGAGCTGCCTGAGCGCGTCGGCCAGGTTGCCGTCGATCGTGGTGTCAATGCCCCCGGCGGCGGAAGTCTGGCGCGCCGGGTACGGCGCATCCGCTGGCAGCGGCAGCGCCGACGGGGCATCGGCCAGCTCGGTGCGCCAGAACCGTTCGGCCGACGCGTACCCGCCGTCCTCGGCGTGCTCGATCTGCCAGATGGCGAAGTCGGCGTACTGGATCGGCGGTTCCGCGGTGACCGGATCGCCGCCGCGGCTGATCGCCTCGTAGTCCGCTGACAGCTCGTCGAACAGGATCCGGAAGGACCAGCCGTCCGCGACGATGTGGTGCATCACCACCGCGAGCACGTGAGCTTCCGGCGACAGCCGCACCAGGGCGGCACGCGCGAGCGGCGCGGTGGCCAGATCGAAAGGAGTGCGGGCGAGGTCGTCGATCAGCGCCAGGGCGGCCGGCTTCCACTCGCCGGCGGTCAACTGCTCGACGGAGGTGACCAGCAGGGACCGCGCGGTCGGCTCGTCCTCGATCACCTGCACCGGCACGCCGGACTCGTTTCGAAAGGTGGTGCGCAGCACCTCGTGCCTGACCAGTGCGGCGTCCCAGGCTTGCTGCAGCGCGCTGACCTCAAGCGCGCCATCCAGCCATAGCGCCCACGCGATGTTGTAGGCGGGCTCACCGGAGTCCATCTCGGCCAGCAGCCACATCCGCCGCTGGCCAAATGACGTGGGGAACTCGTATACGGCCACGATCAGCCTTCCTGCTTCTGGTCAGCCGCTTTCTGGTCGACCGCCACCATGCGCAGCTCCGCGATGTAGCGCAGGCCCTGGGCGTCGGCGAGCCACACCTCGTCCGGCGTGGGCAGCATCTCGACGACGGCCACTGTCGCATCGGCGCCGGCGTTCCGGCGGGAGCGGCGTAGCGACCGCGAGATCAGGTCGATCGATGCGAGGCTGGTCAGGTCCGCGTAGATCGGCTTGCGCTCGCCGGTGAACCGCAGGAACACGTGCCGTGGCAGTCCGTGGCTCGCCGCCCACGCCCTGGCCTGCAGATAGCGGGCGCTCTCGTCGGTGGTGTCGGCGAATGCTGGATCGGTGGCGGCGAGCGTCCACCTCTCACGGCTCACCACGAGATCGTCGATGGTGACGCGCGGCGCATGCGCGCCCGGTGGCGCCAGGTCGAAACAGTTTGAGGTCGTGACGCTGATCAGGTCGCCGACGACCTCAAGCAGGCCGCGTTCGAATGTCCCGTCGCGGCGCCGCACCCGCAGCCCGGCGGGAGAGCTGATCAGGTCGCACTCGCCGACCGTCACGGTCGTGGCGGGGTCATAGCCGCAGGAGTCGTGCGCGTTGACGAGGCGGAAGTCGCCGGGCGAAGACAGCACATTGCACAGCCGCGTGCAAGTGCCGCCGTTCTCGGCGGTCTCGGCGTACCACACGGCAGAGCCGCGCAGGTCGTGCCGCATGGCGGCGTGGACGGCGTCCGGGGCGTCATGGAACTCCAGCCACGTGGCGTAGCGCGAGGTGACGATGCTGGGGTGGACCTCGCCGAGCACCCAGGTGAGCCGGCCGCCAGCGGCGGCTTCCGCGCCCGCGATCATCAGGTCGGGGCTGTTGTGCACCGCCATCGGCCAGGGCAGCGGCTGGGCCGGAAACGCCGATGTCACCCGCTCCCGCAGGTCGGCTGCCCGCAGCTGGACCCGCCGGGCGCCCGGCGGCAGGTCCAGGATCGCCGACCAGCGCTGCCGCAGCGCGCGCGCCACAGGCTCGATGAGCTGCGGCGGCTGGTCGAACAGCGAGCCGTTGACGATCAGCCAGAAGTCGGCGAACGGCACGATGTCGGTGCCGAGCCAAGCGGCCCGCTGCCGGTAGGCCTCCTCGAAGTGTCGCGCGTACAGCGCGCCGCAGGCCGTGGTGAACCACCGTGCGCTGTCGAGCACCAGCGCCAGCGGCGCGCGCAGGCCATCCAGGACGTCCGCGCCCAGGCGTACCGTGTCGCCGCGCAGGCACTCCTCATAGGCGAGCGTACGGCCGGCATAGAGCTCTCCCGCCCGACGCGTGGGCGGGACCCCGGCCAGACGGGTGAACGTCGCCTCCAGGCCGGCCATGGCCACGGCGACCCGCTCCGCGTCGCCGGCGGCGTCGGCCAGCTCGTCCCTGGCAGCGGTCAGCTCCGCTAGCGCCTTTTCAGCCGGCCCGCGGACACCGTCGTCGGTGACCCGCGACAGGAGCGCCCGCACGGAGCGCTCGGGCCGGATGTCCTGCGGAGCTACGTCGACCTGCCAGGCCAGTCGGCGGCTGTCGGCCAGCCGCCCCATCAGCGCGAAGACTTCCGCGACATCGCCGAACCCGGCGCAGGGATCGGCGAGCACCGCGGCCGCGACCTCAACAGCGTCACGGGCGCCGTCGCACGCCCGCATGACAGCCGCCTCGGCCGGCGTCAGCGGCACCGCTGGCGCCAGCGGCAGGCGCAGCAGCGTGCCGTCGACGCCCACGAACGGCATCCGCCGCGGCACGAGCCAGGGGCGCAGCGCGCTGCCGTGGTCGGCCATGATCGCGCGCACCGCCCAGCCCTCCAGGTAGGTGACGCGGGCGGCCAGCGAGTGCCCATCAGCGGCGTGCGTGATGCGGATGCCGGGGTCATCGTCGATCTGCGACCAGCTCACCGGCCCGAAGAAGCCAATGGTTTCGTTCTTCGCGCAGTAACGCTGCAGATACCTCGCGACGAGCGCCTCGTGCTGCCTGCGCTGAGCGTTGCGCTTACCTGGCTCAGGCCCGTGGCGGACCAGCACGTCAATGCCGGTCGTCAGCGCGTGGCGGTTCTGCCAGGCGACCGCTTCCCGCAGCGCCGGCAGGCCGGCCGCCTCGTGCAGGGCCGCGGACAGACGCCGGACCGCGGCAGTGAACTCGGCGGCGTAGACGGCGCCGGCCCGGTCCCGCGCGACCCGATCTGAGGCGGCCAGCGCGCGGGCGTCCGCGGCGATGGCTGCGTCCGCGGCGCGCGCAAGGTCGGCGTCCCCCAGCGCGGCGAGCAGATGGACCGGGAAGCCCGCCGCGCGCAGGCACACCGTTCGCCACAGCGCCCAGTCGTCGGTCAGGCGCACGAGATGCGGCGCGAGCGCGGATGGCCGGTCCGGCGTCGGCTGCGGGGCGGCCACGCGATAAGCGCTGCGGTCCCTGCGACCGATGCTTGACGGCGCCACGGCCGATGGCGGCGCACTGACCGCGACCTGGCCGGCCGATTGGGCCGCGTCGATGGCGGCGGCGCAGGCGGCGAGCCTGGGCGCCTCGTAGAACGAGGCCAAGCGCAGTTTGACGTCGAAAACCTCGCCGATGCGGAACATCAGGCGCGCCGCCGACAGGGAGTTGCCGCCGAGCGCAAAGAAGCTGTCCTCGCGGCCGATATCGCCGCCGCGGGCGCCGTCCTCGGGCAGCAGCAGCCGCCAGATATCGGCGAGCCGTTCCTCGGTGGCGCCGCGCAGCGGGGTGGCCGGCCCGCGAGTCTCCCGCTCGGGCGCGGGCAGCGCGGCTCGGTCGACCTTGCCGTTGGCGTTTAGTGGGAGCCGGTCGACGGCCTTGAATCCGGTTGGTACCAGGTAATCCGGCAGCCGCTGCGCGACGAAGCCGCGCAGCATTGACGGCCGCAGCGTAGCGAGGTCCACACCGTCCGCCGGCGTCACGTAGCCGATCAGGTGCCGCTGCGCGCCCTCGCCCGCTACGAGGACGACCGATTCCCGCACTGCCGGATGCGCGCGGAGAACCGCCGCGACCTCGCCGGGTTCGACCCGGAACCCGCGGATCTTGATCTGATCGTCTAAGCGGCCGACGAATTCGAGGGTCCCGTCCGCGCGCCAGCGCGCCAGGTCTCCGCTCCGGTACAGGCGCCCGCCGTGCCCGGACGGGTCGGGCACGAACGCCCCCGCCGTCGCCGCGGCGTTCCCGGTGTAACCGCGGGCCAATCCGTCCCCGCCGGTATACAGCTCGCCGGTCACGCCAATCGGCGCGGGCCGCCCGCGCTGGTCGAGGACGTGCACGGTGGTGTGCTGGATCGGGCGACCGATTGGCACCGTCGCCCCGACCTGGCTCGGGTCGGTCATGACATGGCATGCGGTGAAGGTGGTGTTCTCGGTCGGGCCGTAGCCGTTGACCAGGGGCTGCCCGCGGCGCGCCGCGAGCACGGCGCGCACTGTGTCCGGATTGAGCACGTCGCCGCCCGCCAGGACAACGGGGACGGCGGCGATCGCGTCGATATCCGTCTCGGCCAGCTGGTGGAACAGTCCGGCGGTGAGCCAAGCGACCGTCACGCCGGCGGTGCGCAGCAGCGACGCGACATCCGACAGCCCGAGCGGGCCGGGCGGCGCGATCACGACCGTGGCGCCGGTCAGCAGCGCGCCCCAGATTTCCAGCGTGGAGGCATCGAACGCGACCGGGGCCAGGTGGAGCAGCCGCTCGCCGGGACCGAGGGAGGCGAACGTCGGATCGCTGATGAGCCGGATGACGGCGCGCTGCGGCACGGCGACGCCCTTCGGCACGCCGGTCGAGCCTGAGGTGAAGCTGATGTAGGCCAGGCTCAGCGGATGCGAGATGTCCGGAGGTGCAGCGCGCTCATCGGCGGCCAGAGCGAGCTCCTGGTCGACGCGGACCATGTCCGCGCCCGCCAGCTGGGGCATCGCGGCGGCGGTCTCGGCCGTGACCAGCACGAGCCGGGCACCCGCAGCGGCGATCATGGCGGCCACGCGGAACGCCGGGCTGCCGATGTCGATGGGCAGGTAGGCGCCGCCGGCTTTCAGCACGGCCAGTAGGGCGGCGACGAGGTCGGTGCCGCGCTCCATCGCCACCCCGACCGGTACATCCGCGCCCACGCCGCGTCGGCGCAGCAGCCAGGCCAGTGCGTTACTGCGCCGGTCGAGCTCGGCGTAGGTTACGGAGGCGGCGCCGAAGACCAGCGCCGTCGCGTCAGGGTTCCTGGCGACCTGGGCCGCGAACAGCGCGGGGACGGTAGCGTCCGCGGGGTAGGCGGCGCGGGTGCGGTTCCGCCCGGCGACCACGTCCGGCGCGCGGCAGACCTTGGCAATCAGCTCGGTCACCGGCCTGGCGTCGGTCACCGCTGGCCCGCGGCTCCAGGAGTCGAGCAGCCGCGACTCGGAGTCGGTGAGCAGCCGCAGCCTGCCGATCTGGGTTGCCGGCCTGGCCAGGGCATCGGTGAGCAGGTTCAGGTAGTGCGTGACCATCCGGGACATGGTGGCCTCGTCGAACAGGTCGGTCGAGTGCTCCCAGATCAGGCTCAGGTCGTCGTCCTCGGGCCGGGGCTCCCGGCCAAGCCGCTGCGCGGCCCGCGGCACCACGATCACGTTGAGGTCGGACTTGGCCGAGCCGTTCGCGCGCTCGGTGACAGCGCCGGTGAGCCCGCCGAAGTCCAAGTCGGGCACGGCGGAGTCGTGGAAGCTGAACATGACCTGGAAAAGCGGAGTGCGCGAGGGGTCGCGGGCTGGGCCGATCGCGTCGATGAGGGCGTCCACTGGGGTGTCCGACCAGGCCAGCGCGTCGACGACGGTCCGCTGCACCTGGTCGAGCAGGTCTGTGAACGACATCTGGCCGCAGACCTTGGTTCGCAGGACCAGGATGTTGACGATCATGCCAAGCAGCGGTTCGAACTCGGGCAGGCTGCGGTTCGCCGCGCCGGTACCCACGAGCAGGTCCTGTTGACCGGTGTAGCGGTACAGCAGCGCCGCGAAGCCCGCGTACATGGTCGAGAACAGCGACACCCGGTGCTTCCGGCTGAACGAGCGCAGCACGCGGGACAACTCGGCCGGAACCTTGATCCGCGGCGCCGCGCCGCGGAAGCTCATGACCGGCGGCCGCGGGTGATCGGCCGGCAGCTCCAGGATGTCGGGTGCGCCGGCTAGCAGAGAGGTCCAGTGGTCCACGTGAGCCCTCAGTACCTCGCCCCGCATCCACTCCCGCTGCCAAAGCGCGTAGTCCGCGTACTGGACGGCGAGATCGGGAAGTGGCGAGGGCTGACCGGTCGCGAAGGCCTGGTAGAGGGCGCTCAGCTCGGACAGCAGCACCGCCAGCGACCAGCCGTCGTGCACGAAGTGGTGCTCCACGTGGACGAACGTGTTCTCGCCCCCCGCGTGGCGCAGCAGCAGCCAGCGCGCTAACGGCGGCCTGGTCAGGTCGAACGGCTTGCGCAACTCCGAGGCGATGACCTTCTCGGCGTGCTCGGCGGGGACGTCCAGCACCCGCAGCGGCGCCCTCGCCGTCGTGACCGGCCGCTGCATCGCGGCCCCGTCGACCGTGACGAACGCGGTCCGCAGGATCTCGTGCCTGCGCACGATCTCGTCGAGCGCGGCGCGCAGCGCCACGGTGTCCACCTCGCCGTGCAGCGACACCGTGGCCTGGAAGTTGTAGGCCAGGTTACCCGGTGACAGCTGCTCGAAGAACCACACCCGCTCCTGCTGCAGCGACAGCGGTATCGGCCGGTCCCTGCGGCCCGGGCGGACCGGCGGCCTGGTCGGCGCCGTCGGCGGGGAGTCCGGCTTCAGGCTGGCCACCGTGGTCTGCTGGCCGGCCCGCTCGTCGACGATGGCGGCGATCGCGGCCACCGTGCGGGCGCGGAGCAGGTCAGCCAGGCTCACCGTGGCCTGCAGCTCGGCGGCGATCTGGGCAGCCAGCCGCCCGACAAGCAACGAGGTACCGCCGAGGGCGAAGAAGTCGTCATCGGCGCCGACCTGCCCGCCCCCGAGCAGCCGGGCCACGATCGCGGCCACCGCGTCCTCGGTCGGCGTGCGCTGCGCCGCGGCCACCTCGGCCAGGCCTGCGGCCGCCCGGCCGGGCGCGGGCAGCGCGGCGCGGTCCACCTTGCCGTTGGGCGTCATCGGCAGCGCGGGCAGCACAACGATCGCGGCGGGCACCATGTAGCCGGGCAGCCGCGACGCGGCGAACCCGATCAGCTCGGCGGGCGCGGCGTCCGCGGCAACGTAGCCGATCAGGCGCGGGTCAGCGGGACCGGATCGCTCGGCGGCCACGAAGGACTCCCTGACCGCCGGATGCTGCCGCAGCACCGCGGCCACCTCGCCCGGCTCGATCCGGAACCCGCGGATCTTGACCTGATCGTCGAGCCTGCCGAGGTACTCGAAGGATCCGTCGGCCCGGCGGCGGACCTTGTCGCCGGTCCGGTACATCCGCCGCCCAGGGACCGTGATGTCAGGCGCGAAGGACCTGGCCGTGGCCGCCGGGTCGCCCAGGTAGCCGCGGGCCACGCACGCTCCTGCCAGGCACATCTCGCCGGGCTCGCCATCGGGCACCGCCTCAAGGCCGTCGAGCACATAGCAGCGCACGCCGTCGATGGGAACCCCGATCGGTGGCGGCACGGGGCCGGCCGGCAGCACCGGAGCGGTCGTCACGCCCACCGTGCACTCGGCCGGCCCGTAGAGGTTGACCAGAGTGAACGGCAGGCCGGGCGGCACGCCGCGGTGGAGCGCCGAGCCGCCTGTGTGCATCAGCCTGAGCACGGTGTGGGACGGCCACCGCTCGTCGAGCACCGCCTCAGCCAGCGGCGTGGGCAGGAACGTCGCGGTGATCTGCTCGTCAGCCAGCCAGGCGACGAGGTCTGACGGCGAGGTGCGCACCTGCGCGGGCGGCACCACCAGCGTCCCCCCGGCGGCCAGGGTGGGCCAGGTGTCCCAGACCGACACGTCGAACCCAGGGCTGCACAGCAGCGTCGTCCGGTCCTGCGGACCCAGCGGGTAAGCCTCCTCGCGCCAGCGCATCAGGTTCGCGAGGCTGCCGTGGCTGACCGCGACGCCCTTGGGCCGGCCCGTCGAGCCCGACGTGAAGATCACGTAGGCCAGCGCGGCGTCATCCGGCCTGGCCGGCGCCGCGGGGGGTTCCGAGGGTACCTCAGCCAGGTCGACGACTTCACGATCGTCGCCGAGCGGCGCGCCACCTGACAGCAGCGGGCTGGTGCTGACCACGGCAGCCGCACCCGACAGCGCAAGCAGCTCGCTTGTCCGCGCGGCCGGGTGGGCCGGATCGAGCGGCAGGTAGGCAGCGCCGGCCAGCAGCACGGCAAGCTCAGCGACGACGAGCTCGGCGGACCTGTCGGCGTAGACAGCCACCACGTCATCAGGTCCGACCCCGCGCCGGGCGAGCCTGGCAGCCAGGCCCGAGGCGTGCCTGGCCAGCTCCAGGTAGGTCAGCCGCAGGCCGCCGTCCTGCACGGCGATCGCATCCGGCGCCTGCGCGATGCGGGATCGGAAGTCGTCGAGCACCATCACGCACTGTCCTTCGCTAGTAGCCGGTCGATCGAGGGCGCCGGTGGTCAGGCCGCCCGTCGCCTCATGACCCGGCGGCCTGCTCCATCGCGCGGCGCAGGCTAAGCGGGCGCATGTCGGTCCAGACCTCGTCGATGTGGGCAAGGCAGTCCGCCTTGAGGCCACTGAAGCCGTCGCCGCGCCAGCCGGGAGGCATGTCACGGTCGGCTGGCCAGATCGAGTACTGCTCCTCGTCGTTGAGCACCACGAGGTAGGTCTGGGTGTCGTCGTCCATGTCGCTTCCTCTGAGTCGTTCCTTGTTCTCGTCGAGTCGATGTGACGGTCACGCCCCGCTGGCCACGGCGGGTGATGGCTCAAGTACGGGCGTCCCCGGCGCCCTGTCCCCTACCGCGCGCAGCCGCGGGTTGGCGGCCCCGATCAGCGTCGTGACCAGCACGGCCAGGCCGAGCAGCAGGAACAGCGGCAGCGCGTAGTGGAAGGTCAGGACCGCGCGGTGCGCCGGGGCGCCAGTGACGCATTCGTCGGTCGGCGCGACCCGGCGCAGGATCGTCAGGCGTACCAGCGGCCCCTGGGTCAGGTCGAATCGCTCCCGCGGGTCTGCCCGCAGGAACGACTCGAACGGGTGGTCCGGCCCGCTGGCCTGCGGCTGTGCCAGGTCGCGCCACCGGATGTCGATCGACGCGTCCGGGTCGATGACCTGAACCAGCCCGTCCCCGTCGTCTGTGCGGAACACCGTGCGCACGATCGGATGCAGCCGCGCGGCGACGTGGCGTGCCGTGCCGAGCGGCGCCCGCTCCAACGGGCCTGTCCAGTCGAGGGTCGCCTGGATGATATCGACACCGTCGTCAGGGAACCGCAGGTAGTTGAGGATCATCCCGCGCTGAGCTGGTAACACCGGGTCCGGCGACCCGGTCGGCGCAACTGCGGCCCTGAGCGCGGGGAAGCTATCTGCTCCCATCGGCAGCCGAGTCAATCGGCACCGGCCTGATCGTGGTCGCGCATCCGGCGACGCAGCGACGCGGGCCGCATGTCGGTCCAGGTTTCGTCCATGTTCGCCAGGCGCTCGTCCTCGGTACCGGTGAATCCGTCTCGACGCCAGCCCGCTGGCAGGTCTCGCTCCGCTGGCCA
>Ga0137365_10001964_pt1 | contig 16242 bp, 13 predicted proteins | sample SagtaG_9_FD_104799 | JGI IMG/M metagenome (GOLD analysis project Ga0137365, IMG submission 104799) | Vadose zone soil microbial communities from Sagehorn Ranch, Mendocino, California, USA - Sage1_L_40_16 metaG | ecosystem: Environmental > Terrestrial > Soil > Vadose zone | place: USA...
AGCTGGCCGGGAGCGCCCCTCCCCCTTCAGACCATATTACTCTCATGACTCTTCCCCCGACCTCTCAATTTTTCGCTTGTTCCAAATCACTTCCAAAAAGGCTTGACATAGAGGGTCTTTTCTATGCCATACAGAGTTCCCACAAATTGACCGCCGCTATTGCATGGCCCCTCGGCGGCTGTGTCTTGCTCTTGAGTCTCTCCTGCTTGTTCCTCGCCGGTTGGCTGGCACACAAGCGTACCGGGAAGAGAATGGCTGGATTTGCTGCAGGAAGCCTGGCAGGTCTAGTGCAGCAGATCAGTGCAGGAGTGCTGGGTCATCCCGTCCTTGGCGTGGTGCTTCCCACCAGTTTTCCGCTCCTCTTGCTGCTGTGGGGAGTATTGGGAGGGCTGCTTGGTCTGCTCGGGACCAAGCGACGAACGCGCTGACGCGAATGTGGCAAGAGCATGACCTGCCTGTAATCGGAGGGCATTTCGCGGAATCAGTACTTTCCTCTCTTCACGTACATCACAAGCGGCAATGTTCATCTCCCCATGCTAGATCACCCACATTACTCCCCTCATAAGCTCATTAGTTCATCTCCGCTGTAGATGAAGGAGTAAAACCAGCAAGAACGAGTATTCGGGCATATTGTCTATAGTTATCTATAGTTGTCTATCATGTATAGAGATATAGACAAGAAATAGAAAAATAATTATACTAGAAGCATTGAGCAGTGGAAGTGGCCTCACCCTGACGAGGCTGTAGCCGGTCCACTACGGCAGCGGGGCAACCCCTGCAACGGACCAGGTTGGTCACCTCAAGCTGTCTGTGCTGAGTTATCGCCGAGCTTGAAACGACGAGGCTTCTCACCTTGATTGCGCGACAATCACAACGAGAAGGCAGCTCCCGCCTGCTACAGCTTGAACAAGCTGGCTGGACTTGTCGGTGTTTCGCGGAGATCACGTCGCAAGGCTTGCTCTCACTGTATTGAAGAAGGGCACAACGATTGTTCCTGCCGTGCGTCCTGGCCTGCGGTGAGAGTCCTCGGGCCAGATTGGAAAGCGTCCTCGTAGCGTGTCCTTGTAGGTTTTGCCAGTCGCGCGTCTCTGTAGCTGTGCCTCGTAGTGTGTTCTGCGGAGTGCTTCCATGCCATGCATCGCATGTAGCCCGTCTCGTAGTCAGTTCTGGTAGGCAATGAATCTCCATCTCTTGCCGGGTCGGGTGCTCTGTCTCGAACCGGCGAAGAGGTGATCCACTGTTCGGCTGAGAGGTTTTCCGAAGTATAAACAGTTGGATAGGACGGATGGGTGTCTCGGAGCGCCGAAATCCTCCTGAAGCAGCAAGTCTCTGCATTTCTTAACCCGACCTTTGTTCAGTAGAGTGTCTAAAGGAACGACGGAGTGCCGAAACGCAAAGGAATCATCTATGCCACACTAGAGCGGCTGCATCATCTGACGACGCTCAAAGAGAGCCGCTACGAAGCGAAAAAAGCACGGCGAGCCTCCGGTGAACGCATCTGGAGGTTTTCGACCGGGAAGATCCATTCGCTGACGACGCGAGGCGTCTACCAGCAACACATCCTGGCCTTCGTGAACTGGGTCCGAGACACGTACCACCTGACCCACCTGGAACAAGTGGACGCGCGAGCTGATGAGCTGGTCACCACCTATCTCGCCCAGCACCTCGCTGCCGGTCGCAGTCCCTACACCTTGCAGTCCGAGCGCGCTGCCCTGCGCTTGTTTTTCAGTGACCGCGATCTGGCAGCAGCACTCGTGCTGCCACCCCGTGCGCGTGAGCAGATTCGTCGCTCGCGGGGTCCGGTCGCCCAGGATCAGGAAATCCAGCTGCGCAACTGGCAGCGCGAGATCGCCTTCCTGAAGGTGTGTGGCCTCCGCCGTGCCGAAGCCTTGGTGCTGCGCGTCCAGGACATTAAGGCCTTCCGTGATGGACACGTTGTGGTACATGTCAGGCGAGGGAAAGGTGGGCGATCACGCGAGGTGCCCGTGCTGCCTGGACAAGAGCAGCAGGTACTCGCTGTCGTCGTAGGGCGCGAGCCGGAAGAACCGGTCTTTGAGCGACTGCCGGTCCGCCTGGACGTGCATTCGTTCAGGCGGGCGTATGCCCAGGCGCTCTACCTCTACTATGCTCCCGGCCGGACCCTACCGCCGCCCCATGGGCGGCTTAAACCAAGCGATTACGATGAGGTGGCTGCTAGACTGGCCTCAGAAGCCCTGGGACACTCCCGGCTGGATGTGGTCCTGGCCCATTATTTGCGCTGAAGCACCGACAGAAGCCCTTTCCAGTCGATCATAGAGCAGAACAGGGCAGAGCTGCGGCCTTCCTCCTCCCATCAGTAACGAGAATAGGACAGACGATGAATCAGGAATTACAAGAACAGCTCAAGCAGATGAAGCGCGGCTTTGAGCAGGCCATTGCTGATGCGCGGAGCGCCAAAGGCGTTTCCGTCCAGGCTTTTGATGGTCTTCTCCTCATGCAGAGCGCTGACTACTATACCTACCAGTTTCGCTTGCGAACGCAGTGGGAGCCGGAGGAGAACAGCCGAGTTTTCATTGCGGCCAGCGTGGAAGCCACCGAGTGGTTGACGGCCAGGGTTGTCAGCCTGGAGGAAGGAGCGACTCTCCTACTCGCCACACAAGCACCCATCCCCGCGCATCTGCTGTCGAAGTGTATTCTCGTGGAAGATACCACCTGGTTGTTAGAGCGCCAGTTGGAGGTCGCGGCTGCCTATCTGGATGGCTCGCTCCAGGAGGCCGCCGATGGCTTCGGAGCAAAGGTACTCCTTCTTTCTCCTGTCCAGTATGGCACGCAGCGGGTGACGAGTCACTTTGGCGCCTTTGTCCCGAACGAGCGGCAGCAGCAGGCCATTGCGCACGGGTTGGGCGGCCAGGTGACCTTTGTGATTGGCTCGGCAGGGGCGGGCAAGTCGGTGGTGGAGGCAGACCTCATCTGCCAGTTCCTTAAGCAGGGCCTTTCGGTACTGGCAGTCTCTCATACCAATATCGCTACCGACACGCTTTTCCTCCGCGGGGTGCAGGCTGCCGAGACCAGTGGCGATGCCGATCTGCGCTACCTCCTGCGGCATCAGCGGATCGTGCGGGTCGGCGACGCGCGGCACGAGAGCTTGCTGATCGGCAAGTACCGCCACCTCACCGTTGCCGCGATCGCTGAAGAGCGCATGGGGGAACTGGCCCACACCCGTCAGCGGTTGGAAGAAAGGCAGCGAGAGGGAGCGGAGCGCATCAAGACGCTGGAGCGCCATCTGCCGCAGGAGGAGCAGCGCTGGCAGGCCGAGCAGGCGCATTTGCAGCGGCAGATTGAGTCCCTGCGCGCGCTGCTGGCTCCTCTTGAGGAGCGCGAACAGCAGCGGCTCAACCAGCTTGAGAAAGGTATCGAGGCAGAGGAAGAGCAGCGCAAGACGGCGGAGCAGCAGCTGATCCCCTTTAAGGAACGGCAAGCAGAACTGGAAGGTCAACTCCGCTGGTGGCAGGAAGAGCGCACCCGTCGTCAAGCCCAGCTGGAGACGGCGCAGCAGGCACTTGCCAGCCTGCAGAGCAGAGGAGCGATCAGACGCCTGCTGGCCGGATACCAGCACGAATTGGACGTGCTGGCAGCGCAGCAAGCGGTCACTACGTGCCAGGAGGACCTGGACGAGGCCGAGCAAGCCGTAAAGGACCTCAAGCAAGTCCTGCAACAACACGGGTTAGCTCAGATCGCGTCACAGGCGGCGCTGGACAAGGCGGAGGCCGAGATCAAACGACTGCAAGCAGACGCCGCGAGCACACTCTACACCGATCAGATGGCACCCCATCGGCGGAAACTGGCACCGCTGCTGGAGCGGATGCAAGCGGGTGAAGAGGCGCTTGAGGCGCGCAGGGCAGAGATCAGAAAGGCCAAGCAGGAGCAGGGGAGGATCGAGGCCCGGCTCGATGATCTCAAGCGGCAGTTGGCCCGGCTCAAGACACAGATTGTCGCCGAGGCTCGCCTCGTGGCGACCACCATTACCGGTGCCCTCCTCAACCCGGACCTGCTGAGGCGAGCAGTTGATGTGGTGATCATCGACGAACTGTCCATGGTTTCCGTTGCGGCGGCTCTCCTGGTCTCGTTTCGCGCGACCAGGTCTCTGATCGGAGGCGGCGACCCCATGCAGTTGGGACCCATCCTCAAACTGGAGACGAAGCATCCGAAGCGGAATGTTCCGCAAGCGCTCATGTGGCTTGGCAGCGACCTGCTGGCCCATCTGGGCATCACCATTTTTGATGCCATGCGGGGCGAGAAAGGCTGCGTCCTGCTTACGGAGCAGGGCCGGATGCATCCCAAAATCCTGGCTCCCATCAATCACTTTGTGTACCAGGACATCTTGACGAGCCGACCGGAAACCGAACATGCCCCACCCATCGGTCCACACCCGGAGTGGCCGCTCATGCTGGTAGACAGCAGCGCGTCGCCGGAGTCGATCACACAGAAGCCCGACGAACTCAAGGCGCGAGTGAACCCGTATCACGCGGAGGTCGCGGTGGCGCTGGTGCCACAGATTCTGGCGACACTTCCTCCACTTTCCCCCTCTGCCGATCCCAGCGTGCCCCGCATCGGCATCCTGGCGCCGTACCGTTCCCAGGCGAACCTGATCCTGCAGAAACTACGCCAGGCTGGTCTGGCACAGCACGTGCATGTGGGCACCGTTTTTACCGCGCAGTCCTTAGAATATGAGGTCATCATCTTTGATACCGTCGAAGCACCGGGGAAGATCCCTTTCTGGTTTAGCCTGGACCGTATCCTGGATGCTCGCAACATGGCCACTTTCGCGACGCGCCTCCTGAACGTCGGCCACACGCGCGCCCGCTATAAGCTGATCTACCTTGCCCATGTAGCATACATCCGGAAGTTTGGACCCAAAAATCCTCCCCGCGATCGGAAGAACCGGTACCTGCTCATTGAACTCGTGAACTGGGCATATAACGAGGGGCATATCAGCTCTGAGGAAGTCCTGCATCCGCTCTCGATCTAAAGAGATGGAAGTGGATGCTATGATGGAGTTACTATGCTCCCAATAGATTACTTGCGATTGTCTGACAGATGTGGTGGAGATGTCAGACACGCTTGGCGTTCCTAACATAAGAGGTCTGACACGCTTGAAGCGATAGTGATGCCATCACACACTGCTCTTTTTTCGACATGCATGCCACATTATCATGTTCCTAGAACAGGGCAAGGACGCTTAACTCGATGGGACAGAAGTAGTCTCCCCTGTCCAGATCTTTGACCAGTGCTCGCGCCTGCCCGAGCAGGTCCTGGTTATTGGTGGCGATTCTATAATGATGACCATCATACAGCATGACTTGCACTCCACCTAAAAGCCCTTTGCGGATAATCACCGTGTTGGATCTGAGGAGTTGATCCTGTACCGGCTGCACTGTGCCCATGATCGTGATCCTTTTCTACCAATGCTTCCTTGAGCTTATGATAGCATATCTGTCACAAGAATGAAGTCGTGTCTGCGGAGTGGTCTTCTTGCCTCAGTCCGTCCATGTCACACTCCTATTATTGATGAAAGGGACCTTTCTTCCTAGTTTGGTCTCGATGGCCTGGGCGCGTTCGATGAAACGTTCAGCTTCCTCTTCTCGTCCCATCTTTCCGAGTAGGACCGCGTAATGATGGAGAACCAGGGCTGTATTTATGTGTTCCGGCCCGAGACCTTTCCCCGCAATGCTTAACGCTCGCTGATAAAAAGGCTCCGCCTGAGTATACTTTCCCTGTTTTAGATAGAGGGCGGCGAGATTATTGAGCGTGGGAGCCAGGTCCGGGTGTTCCGGCCCCAACCGATGCTCGAGAATCGAGATGGCCCGTTGATTCAGTGTTTCGGCTTCGTCATCCTTCCCGAGCTCAGCCCGGATTTCAGCTAATGCTGTGAGGACTCTGGCGATCGTTGGGTGCTCAGGTCCCAGCACTTGTTCCCAGAGGGAGAGAGCCCGTCTGCTGTATGCCTCAGCCTGAGCAAGATCACCCTGATAGGCGTAATGCGTCGCCAGGTTGTGGAGGCTCAACGCAAGAGCCTCCAGATCTGGTTCCTGCATCCTCTCACGGATGGCGAGCGCTCGCTGGTAGAGTGGACCTGCCAGGAGATGTTCTCCCTGCTCGCTATAAAGGGTGGCCAGGGTATCGAGACTCCTTGCTACCTCAGGATGGTCTGGCCCCAATGCTCTTTCACGAAGGCCCAGGCCTCGCCAGGCCAGCGCCAGCGCCTCCTCATATTTTCCCTGCAGCCCACAAATATGGGCAAGATTATTCAAGGCGTTGGCCACAGCCCGGTCATCCTGTTCTCTAGCAGCCTCAAGGATTGCCAGCGCGAATCGATAATGTAACTCGGCGGCTTCGTACTTCCCCTGATGCTCGTACAAAACAGCGGCATTGGTCAAAGCAACCGTCATCGCAGGGCTATTGATCCCCGCTCCCCGCTCGTAGAGTGGTAAGGCTTCCAGACAGAACGGCTCAGCCTCATCATAGAAGCCTCGTTCCTGTAAATACCATCCTGCCTGCATCAGGAGGTGTGCCCCGGCGTAGTGTTTAAAGCCGAAGTGCTCAATGAGCGACAGACAGGCCCGTGCGTGCGAAATGTAGCGCTGCTGGTGAGGTGCCGTCTCGAAGATTTCGGACGAAAATGCGCTGTTGACGACATGAATGGTACGGAGCGCCCAGCGTTTTTGTCTTCGTCTGGGCATCCGGTCTTTGAGCACGGCTTGGACGAGGCGATGAATGCTGAGAGTAGTGTCCGCAGGATTGCGGTGCAGCAGGGAGAAGCGGCGCAGGATGTCGATGGCTGCATCCAGCTTGAGCGGATCAGCCGCCACAGGCCCAAGGCAGGAACCAAGGTAGGGGGCACCACTCGTAATCATCTCCTCTGGGATATTGTCGGAGTCGAGGAAGGCGCAGAGGGAGAGCAGTTCTGCTGCCGCAGAATGTGTCCGCTCCACTTGTCGAAACGAGAAGAGCCAGGTGGTGGCGACTGACTCCGGGTATTCCGTGTTCAGATGGCTTCTCCTTTTCAGCAGTTTCGAGTGATGCGTCTCGTAACGTTGCCGATACCCCAGGACGCCGCAGGCCGTTTCTTCGATATAAGCGCCGGCCTGCTCAAGCGCCAACGGAAGGCCACCCAGGGACTGCGAAATATCCAGCGCGGCCTCACGGTCAGGTTGAGACGCATCAGCGAGGGAGCCGTCCGGTGGGATCATGTGCGCTCGCCGCAGGAGCAACAAGGCCCCCTCCTCCGGCTGCATTTCCCGCAACTCGAGAGGACGCGCGATAGTCCCTAACGCCTGAGTGCGGGTTGTCAACAGGATATGGCCCAGTCCTGCTATCGGGATGTATTCCTGAAGCACGCGAGGGTCCGCAACATTGTCAAAGATGAGTAACCAGCCTGCATGCTCTTGCAGCCAGCGCTTGACGGCGGTTACCAGTTGGTACTGATTCATGCCGTTGTATTCCGGCAGGCCGAGCTGGCGCGCGATATCTGCAAATGCAGCAGCTAATGCCTCCCGAGCGTCAGCTTTCACCCACCAAATCGCTTGATACTCGCCGCGGTGTCGATACGCATACTGAAGAACCACCTGCGTTTTGCCGATCCCTCCCAGACCGACGATAGCCAACGGCCATGGCAGTTCTCTTCTGGTCGCCAGGAGGGAATACATCTCTTCGAGGAAAGCTTCCCGTGCCGTAAAAAATGGAGAAGGAGCGTATGGAAGAGCATCAAGAGGAGCGATTTCTGCGGGTTGTGTCCCCGGTGAGGAAATTGGCTTCGTGTGCGGTGCGGTCGCGTTGTTCTCCTGCTGCGTGTCCTCTTGCTCAGCATGGGATTTGGCTCCATCGCTCGCTTCTTGCGTGATCTGTTGCTCCGGAGAGGACTGGTCCGTTTGTTGCTCGCTTGTGCCGCTTCCCTCTAATCGCGGTGGTTCGGAGACCTCAGCATGCGCCGAAGCCATTTCCTGTTCGGGGAGGAGAGGAGAGGACTGCGCACGTTCGTGAGAGAGCTGCATGGGGATCAGCCCTAATTCTTCGGGAGTTTTCTCATAGAGCGCGCACAGGGCTTGCCGGGAATGCGGACTAGGAAAATGGGTGCCGCATTCCCATTTATTGACGACCTGAGTGGTGGTCTTTAGTTTACTGGCGACATCTGCCTGTGACCACCCGCGGGCCTGGCGCGCACGTGCAAGAAGCTGATTTGGGACTTTTGGAGGTAATGGTTCCACCGTAGAAATCCTTTGTCTCGAGCGCCGATCTGCTGTGTCGCTGTGTGTCATTGTATATCTCAAGCGAGCGATGTACAAGTACTTTCTTTGGGATCTAAACAACTTGGCCACAGAATGGCCAATAAAAGGCCATCGCAGACGGGAGTAGCCAATGATTGGCAAAGATATGACATCGTATTCTTCCGTGGTTCTGGTTAGACTTGCTTCTGAAGGAACTGCTTCTTAGGAAGCGAACAGAAGACTCGCTTCCTGAAGGCGTCAAGAAGCACAGATCAACATCGGAAAGGAGCCATCGATGAGACATGCACAGGAAAGCGGAACCCAGCGCTTATTACTGACCATTCCTGAAGTCGCGAAAAGTTTGAAACTGAGCCGTGCGAAAGTGTATTCGTTGCTTGCTAGCCGATCTCCCAACGGTATTCCGATCATTCGGCTAGGACGCTCGGTACGTGTTTCAACTGTAGCATTGAAGCAATGGATAGACGAACGCCAGAACGAGCATAACGAAAAGCCTCGATAGGCACCATGTCGTTCTATCAGGAAAGGCAGAGCAATGCAACCATCCCCACCAAAGGATGAACTCAGCCGTGAGCAAGAGGCCGAATGGAAAACGCTCCCCCTCATGCGCTACCTCCACTTCAAAAAGGTGTTAGAGGCGGCTGGCATACCTACAAAGATCGTGATCCAGCCTCAGAGCGGCAAGGAAATCACGATCCAGGAGAGTGACATTTACGATAGAGGGACTTGGAAAAAATTTCTGTCTAGTATCAATCAAGCAGTAGAACCATATCGCCTGACTGGTGTGGGAGAAGCACTTGCCATTGAATACAAACGGTGGTTCTTGACGCAGCATACCAGTCGCTACCGTGCCATCTCCTCGGAGTCTCACCTGACCTGGTTCGAGCAGGTGGTGACCCTCGCCGTTCAGCGGTTCATCATGGAAAACAAATTCGAAGCCTATCTGCGGCAGCAGGCGGATGCCTTTGCCAGTGCTCACGTCGCGCTCGTGCTGACGCTGATGATGGTGCTGCAGGACATACGAAAAGAAACCCCGCGCGTGATTCATCACATTGTCAAAGAGCCAGTCCTCTTCAAGGCCCTCCTGCAAGAGCACTTTGACAGGTCGGAGCGCCTTCTCAAGGAGCGCTTGTCTCCCTTGCAGGCACTGTTCCCCTCACTCCCGCATGGTCTGATCGGGCCTGCTGAGCAAGAGACGGAGGAGGGGGCACACGAGGAGAGGGCAACCGAAGAAGAGGGAAAGCGAGGCGAGTGACATGAGCCCACAACCAGCCTTCGACTATGACGCCCTCGATGAGGCGACACGCGGTTTTGTGCGGCACAAAGCAGAGGAGACACGCGGCCTGCTCAAACGGACCGCCCGGCATGTGCTGGCCATTGGACGAAATCTGCAAGAGGTCAAGGACCGCTTGCCGCATGGACAATTCCTGGCCTGGCTGCAGGCGGAGTTTGGCATGAGCGAGCGACACGCCAGGAACTTCATGCGTGTCGCAGCTCGTTTTGGAGACAAATCGGAAATAATTGCCGATTTGTCGGTCACCATCCTCTACGAACTGGCTGCCCCCTCAACTCCTGAGACGGTGGTCGAGCAGGTGGAGAACAGAACCATTCCGGCGACGCTGGAGGCGATCCGGGCCGCCAAGGAAGCAGAGCGTCAGGCAAAAGAGGAAGAGCAGCAGGCCCGATCGCAAGCTGCGCCGACGCTGGAGCAATTGTTCACAGTTCAGGAGGTGTCGGAGGCCCAGCGAGCCACGATTGTCCAGTTGCTACACGAGGGAGAGAGCTTGCAAGGACATCCTCCCACACCTTCCACACAACCCATGCAGAGCCAAAGCAAAGAAGTGGAGCAACCGCTAGTGTCAGCAGAGATAACGGCACAACTAGAAGCGCTGCGTCAGCAAATAGAACAATTAACCCGGCAACGGGATGCCCTGGTCCAACACGTGACGCAGTTAGGAGAGGAGGCCAGAACTGCCTCCCTGAAACGGGACGAGGGAGAGCCAGAACGACGCATTCGCCTGAACTGGTTTCGCATTACCAATGCATTTCAAGCGAGCGTCCGCGCCCTGTTAGCGGAGTGGCCTTCCCCACTGGACACGCGCGCCTTTGAAGCCGAAGACTGGCACCGCCTGGCGCAGATCAAGGAGCTGGCTCGCCGTTTCCTTGCGGAATGCGATGCGCTCACCGGCGGATCTGGAAGGATGGTGGTGGATAGCTCAACCATTCCGGCGGAAGAGCCAGCGCTTTCATAGTGCCTCCAATCAGGCACGGGCTTATCTCACCCTTGGGGAAAGGAGGATATTCGACCATCGTATTGAGTCCTCCTCACTGTATTGTCCTAGACCATGCGAAAGGATCGGTTCTTAAAAAGGAGAAGTACATCATGTGCGGTGAGCATTTTTTCAGACAAGCGCAAGCTACTTTGAGAGCGGCACGACTTGGCTTCAGAAGCATTACCCATACCTCACAGTTGAGGCTCTATGGCGAATACCGCTATAGTGAAGACCACGGACATCACTGGAAACAAGGTCGGATCGCCACTGCCCACCAGGTTGGGAGTGAAGCGCCGGTGGTCCGAGTGAGAGAAATCTATACTGACCCCCAGGTGGTGCGTCACTTCCAAGATCTCGTCGTGACACAAGCGGATCTTGAGACCGGGTGGGTGATCATCAAACCGTTGACGCTGCTGCAGAGGCTTCGCTTTCTTGAGAGAAGACGGGTGACGCACATTGCGGCTCTGTGGCTCGACGATATCTACCGGGTTCAGGTCAAAGGGACAAAGCAATGGAGGCTCGGTATCGTCCTCTGTATTTCCCGCTACTGGGGTCAATGGGTCATCATGAAAGACATCGATGACCCAGAGCAGACGCAGTTTCACTTCACCCAACAGGATCTTGAGACAGGCCGAGTGGTGTTACGCCCCAGGATAATACGAGAACGGCTGAAAAGACGACCGATCGAACGACGCCGGAGAGTCCTATGGCCGCCTGAGCCGGGAAGGCTCTGTGCTCCCATAGAGCTTCCAGAACAAGAAGATTTAGAATAACGCCGCCGTTAGTTGCTCTGCATCGTGGAAGTCAGATACGGTTCTCGTATTGCTTCTCTTGGTTCTCTTCTCACGCATCTGAAAGCTGCCTGGTAGCGTCAAGCGCAAAACCGTAGGATGGGAGGTGTTTTTTTCAAGGGAATCCTGGTACTTGAACACTTATCATCTGTGAATTACGCGCATATTGAAGGAAATGCCCCTCTCTGCGTTGATAACAGCAGATGCTATCTTCATTAACGTCTGAACCTCAAGGCTTTCGGAAGGAAGAGAAAAATATATGAATGAGCAGATAATTCCGCCATTTGATCCATCAGTACGTCCTACTACTGATGATAGGAAAGACTGGCAAAACTATTGGCAACAGAAAGGTCGACCCTGGCGTACTGAACCCGAGATTAGTACAGACCGTCAAGATTTCCTTGCCAATCGGCTTACTATCAAACCAGATATCGAGAAAGGTGTCTATCCTTTCAAGGGCATAAAATTGGAGCGTGCTGATGTGGAATGGCTTCTTGATAACCACGAAAATGGTCGTGGACCTATAGATTGGAGCGATAAAAGCCAGCGAAGCCGAGTGGGTTTAGATATCCGAGAAGCCGATTTATCTCAAGCGAATTTATCTAGTTTGCCCCTTGCTTGTTTATGTGGTGGTCTAGATGGGGATGAGTGGAGTACTCTTTCAGAAGAAGATAAGTTAGCAGTCGTGTTGATGAACGAAGTCAATCTGACTGAAGCTCATTTGGAAGGGGCACTTCTGCGAGGTGCACAACTGGAGAATGCTAGCATTTTCAGGGCTTATTTAGAAAACGCTGATCTTGTGGATGCCCAGTTGAGCAAAGCTTCCTTAAGCTGGTCTCATTTAGAGGGAGCAAGGCTCAGCGGAGCACACTTAGAAGAGGCTTATTTTAGTGGCGCATTTTTAAATGGAGCTTCGCTTTATCAAGCACATCTGGAAGAGGCTATTCTAAATGGAGCACATTTAGAGAGTGCTGATCTCAGTGAGGCATTTTTGGAAGGAGCGGACCTCTCTTGGGCAAAGCTGAAAAATGCAAATCTTAGCCGAGCACAGTTGCAAGGAGCTAACCTTAGATGGGCCGATTTGGAGGGAGTTAATTTTTCTCGTGCTGTACTGAACGATCAAAAAGGCATTGGTCCTTTCTGTGCAGACGCACAATGGGGGACCACTAACCTTGCATTAATTGTTTGGACAAGTATAGCAGTATTAGGTGACGAGTATCGAGCAAGGCGGAAGTATGAATATTTTTCGACGCAGAAAAAGAGCATATCAAAACGGCTCGAGGAGTATGAGATTGCGATTCGAGCAAATCGTCAGGTTTCAGTGGCATTGCAGACTCAGGGGCTTAATGAGCATGCATCGCGCTTTGCTTATCGGGCGCAAGTTCTTCAGCAAGAGCTAATCTGGATGCAGTTGGGGTGTGGCAATTGGATACAAAAAATGATTGAGATGATTCAAGGGACTGCTCAATGGAAAGGTTTAATGAGACTTTCATGGTGGAGAAATTTGAGACTCTTGAAGTGGAAGTTAGAACGGTCTTCGATATGGAAGTGGTGGTTTGGATCGCAGAAATGGTTATATAAGCGATTCCGACGATTGCGCAACCAGATGCGTAAGTTAGCAGCTTTTCTTTTTTCTTTCTTCTTTGGCTTACTTGCAGGCTATGGTTACCGTCCTGGACGCACAATTATCTGGTATCTTACTGTAATACTGGGGTTCACCATCATAGACACTCAATATGGCCACCTACGTTTTTTCCCAGATGCGCTGGTTTTTAGTATCATGTCATTCCACGGACGCGGTTTTTCCCCTTCCCTCAATGATCAATTAAGCCTGCATAATGCCTTGGTTGTCTCAGCTGCCCTTGAAGCAATAGTTGGGCTAATCATTGAGTTTAGCTTCATTGCTACATTTACTCAACGCTTCTTTAAAGGGTGAAATAAAGGTGACCTAGAAAGTTAGGACACTAAAATCAGAGTCGCGAAGGTGTAGTCCCCTTTCTTACTGTTCAAGCAGAAGGGCTGACAACGGTTTGTCTCAATTACGGCTACAGTTGTTCTCCAGGGTAGGACCCCACTAAGCGGTGAAGTGGCGGGGAATTGAAAAAAGCAAGGGTCCCTGGCAAGATGTGCTTATGCAAAAGAGTACACCAGAGCCAATGGACCCGTCGAAAGCATTTTGCCCGAATGCGATGTGTTCCGCAAGAGGCCAAAGAGGTTCGGGCACCATCGTCATCCATGATCGCCAAAGGCAACGCTATCGCTGCAAAGCGTGCAGAAAAACGTTCAGCGCCCGACGAGGAACGATGTTCGAGGGCTTGCGCAAACCGATGGATCTCATCGTGATTGTGGTGACCCTGTTGACCTATGGATGCCCGATTCAAGCCATTGTGCATACTTACGGCTTGATGAACGGACGGTGGCGCAGTGGCGTGATCGAGCGGGGGGTGCATTGTCAAAAGGTGCATCAGCAGATCATTGAACAAGGGCAACTGGACCTGATGCACGTTCAAGCCGATGAAATTCGGGTGAAAGGATGCAAGATGATCGCCTGGATGGGGTTGGCCATGATGGTTTCGACGCGCCTGTGGATAGCAGGCGTGGTCCAGTACTCGCGTGATCGCAGCCTGGCTGACCGCTTGCTGTCTCAGGTTCGTCGATGTGCGGCTTGCTGGCTGCCCCTTCTCGTGTTGACAGATGGCTGGAGCGCGTATCCGGGCAGCATCCGCCGAGCGTTCCGAGAGAAAGTCAAGCGAACTGCGGGAGTTGGACGAGCGTGCTTGCAGGTCTGGCCAGAGTTGCAGATTGGCACGGTGATCAAGCGAACGGAGAAAAAACGGGTCGTTGAGATCACGCGGCGAATGGCTCATGGCCTGATGGCTCAAGCCGAGAAGCTGCTCCAGTGCTCGCAAGGGGGCACGGTCCTCAACACGGCGTTTATCGAGCGCTTGAATGGCACCTTCCGGGAACGGCTTGCCAGCTTGACACGCAAATCTCGTCATGCCGCTCGTCGTCTCCAGGCGCTTGAGACGGGCATGTATCTGATCGGATGCACCTACAATTTCTGTTTTGTCCATCATGAGTTGAGCAAAGCCTCGCATGTGGGGTCTCCCTGCACTCCTGCTATGGCGGCAGGACTCTCCGATCACGTCTGGAGTATCTGGGAACTCTTGAGCTATCGCATCGCGCCACCGCCCTGGATTGAACCCAAGAGACGAGGACGACCAGGGAAGCACGCTGAGCCGATGAAGACGGTCAGCAAACGTCCTCTCGTTCGCCTGCGAAAGAGGGTTTTATGCTCAACCACCGTTTAGCGGGGTTCTACCTGTTACAAGCAGAGCGTCAATGGTCGGTTCGGATAGGTAACTATTATTGTGCAATTGGTCTCTTTGGAACAGATGACAACGGAAATCCTAAATTGGTACCCATCTCAGATAAGCAGTAAAGGGCAGGAGGAAGAAAAGACCGGGATGATGATATCGCCCCCCTTGAAAGGAGCCAGGTGATGGAAGAGGATACCAATCTGGTGACGCGCGCGCAGTACGTCGAGATGCTCATTGACGCCTCATGTCGGGATGCCTCCGAAATGGAGTCAGGCTTCCTGTCTTGGCCCGAACGACATGTCCCTTTCTGGCGTCAGCGCATCGAAATGGCTCAGAGCACGCGAGGTCTCCACCGCACACTCAAGCAACAGGGCCGGACGATGTTGGAGATCCGTGAGGAGCTGCGCAAGATGTACGCAGATGCTCCAGAACTCTATGACCTGGCGAGAGCGCGCGAACGTCTCCACCCTGGCCTCCTTCGTTATCGCGGGAATACGGGCGATCTCCGGCAACGCTATACCCTGCGCGTTCTGATCTATGAAACGGATAAACTGGCCTATGGACAGTTTTGTCGATGGAGTGGCCTGCCAGTGCCAGGTCCCGAGAGCGTTTTCTGTGAGCAACCGGATGCTGTACGAGTGGTGCGTGATCTGAGCACCGTCGAAGAATTGGAACTGATGCTGGCCATGAGTCGGTATGCTCTCCACCTGTTTGATGCGCCGGAGCACCTCGCTAAAGACCAGATCGCTCCACTCATGGAAGCGCACGGGAAGCGACTTCGTGCGATATTTATCGCCATGCATGGATACCCACCGGAAGACTCGGCAATACCCTACGTCCCCGTCACCATTGGTCCCCAAGATCATGATGCCTATACTGCTAAAGAGTATCCGTAACCGTCAGAGCAGAAGAGGCGTTCGCTTTCTCAGAGTCATCTTCGGATCGAGAGGGGGCAGGGAGTGCTTGCCGGATCAGAGTAAGGAGATCCCAGACATGGAAAGGTTTTTGGAGGACGCGCTCACTCGATTCGAGGTCTTTTTGCACCTGTGCGCTCGTCGTGAGTACAATGACCTGTGGGAGCACGCCGTCGGCATCCTGCCATCGGGTGCGCACCTGGTACAAGAAGTCAACTGCCTCGTTTGTTCCCAGGAGACTCAGATCCAGGAGCAGCACCACGGGGAAATCTACCGCGTGCATGACCTGGTCTCTCCAGGTGAGGGCGGCGTGCCTGCCACCACACACCGTAGCACGATATCCCGCCAACTGAAGTGTCCAGCAGAGCAGGTCCTGGATCGCGGGTTGCTCCTCGGCGATCAAGATGTGAGAGGCAGCCGGGGGAGCGCCTGCTCCGGGAAACGCCTTGTATCCGCCTGCGTTGCCAGTGTTATTATTTCCAGCCGTCATACCAATTACTTTCTTTCCCGAAAAACGAGCGCCGGACCCTGCAAAGAGCAGCGTTCCTCCCCCCGGCGAGGAACGCTCGCCCACGCCGGAAGCGTTGCCTGCGGTCAGTCGTGCCTCGGCTTTCGCTTCACTCGAATAAGCTGCGCTTGCCCGCAGACACAGATCAGGATCGCCGCGCCGGTCCGCGTGAGCG
>Ga0137365_10001966_pt1 | contig 16235 bp, 11 predicted proteins | sample SagtaG_9_FD_104799 | JGI IMG/M metagenome (GOLD analysis project Ga0137365, IMG submission 104799) | Vadose zone soil microbial communities from Sagehorn Ranch, Mendocino, California, USA - Sage1_L_40_16 metaG | ecosystem: Environmental > Terrestrial > Soil > Vadose zone | place: USA...
CGGAGAGCGCCGTCAAAGTCGCAATCGCAAGCAAAGCACGGTCAAATTAGCATTGACAAAAACGGTGCAGCCTGATTGAAATCAGCCGCCCGAAACATTTGAAAACGCTCGCGAGCCGAATCGAATGCCAATTGCAAACTGGCGAATGGATGCACTGCGCTATTTACGAGGATGAATTGCAACGCCTTTGGCCGCCAAGCGAGAAAGATCGAGAGGCAAAGATCGAGCAATTCGCGAATGAATACGGCTTCCGTCTGAGGTTCTATAAAAAGGGAGTGTGCGCAATCTTCGACAAATGGCCGCGGTCAAAGCGACGTTTGTAATTCTTTCCAGCCAAATTAGGACACTACCCGCGACTGCGCGCCTATTGCCTTTGGACAATTGGAATCATGTTGCAGGGTAGCAGGTGCTGCATCCTCGCCTTGTATCCAATAGACTGAATCACGGCTGCAAGGTTACTGGGAAGCAGGGGTGCAAATAAAAGCTCGACATTCGTTAGGAAACGGCTTAAGAACGAAGTCGATTACGTCACCCGCCGTTTCAGCGCGTCTTTGGCCGGGCCGAAGAAGCCCGTGGGGCTGAACTTTCGCTGAGGCACCGCTTAGCGCAATCTCCAGATCCAACTGGAGCCGCGAGTCGGCCCGAAAGTGAGGCCGCTGTTCAAAGCGCCTCGTGAGGATGGTTCCCGGTTCCGCGCAGAACTGGATTGCAGTTAATGCAAGTTCAACAATCCAACCTCAACAAAAGAAATGAAAACAAAAACAATGACAACTCTACACTTAAGAAAATCAATTGGCCGGTCGCCTTGCCGGGGCGCTTTCCTTCTCATCCCGCTTGCGATCGCCACTCTTGGTTTAACACTCATTTTCAACCCAGTGGCTGCTTCAGCTGATCCGGAGGTGTTCGAAGCGTCCGGTGCCACGCCAGCGGATATCCAGACCGCGGTAGACGCATTCAGGAACTTTTTGGGGCCCAACAATGGAGTAGGCGGCACATTTCCCACTGGCCGCCGTGAGATCAACTGGGACGGCGTTCCAGACGCTTTCTCCGCCCCGAACCTGTTGCCGGCGAATTTCTTCAATAGCAACTCGCCGCGCGGGGCCGTATTCTTCACTCTAGGAACTGGGTTTCAGGTGAGCGCCAACAGTATCAACCCAACAAACACTCCGGTCAGATTTGGGAATATCCACCCTGTCTATCCCGCGCTCTTTAGCACGTTCAGTCCCCAGAGGCTCTTCAGCGCCTTGGATAGCAACATCACGGAAACACTTTTCTTTATACCTGGAACTGCACAATCGGCAACGACCACGGGGTTCGGCGCCGTATTCACCGACGTGAATGCTGACGACAGCACGAAGATCGAATTCTTCGATGTCAACGGTAACCTGCTGTTTAGCCAGAACGTGTTGCCCGGACCTACCAATCGCGGAAGCCTCTCGTTCTTGGGAGTCGGGTTTGACACAGCTAGCGTTTTTTTCGTCCGAATTACCTCTGGCAATCGCATCTTGAGAACACCCAACCGGGATGTCGTCGTCATGGATGATTTTATTTATGGCGAGCCTCAAGCTTTGCCATAGTGGCTGAAGAAGCTGTATTTCACAATAAGCCGTCGCGCTTCAGCACGTGGCGGCTTTTTGTTTTGCTCCCACGCTAGTTCGCCGAAGCCCGAAAGCCTGCAAAGCACGGAAGCCCTGAACCTCTGTCGCGTGAGACCATTGGAACCGTGTTGTCGGCTACCGAGGTTAATCGTTGACCGAATCCCCGCTGCAAAGTTACAGGGCAGCAGGGTTGCAGGGTTGCGATCATCCAATTAAACATCGGAATTTTTTTTGGTCCAGAAATGAGAGGCCACCCTCCATCCGGCGCCGGCTCGGGCGAAAGGCCGCCTCAATCAATATACTCGCACCAAAGTAGGGCGGTATCTATTGGAGTTGCCACCACGATTATTGCTTTCGGCCAAGGGTACCGGTATTGTTAGGGCTGCTAAGGGTGAACGCCCACGACACACCCGTTGAGTTCAACCCCGATCTCCCCCTCGAGATCGCGCACCTCTTGCTAATCGACCGACTGCCGGCTCCAATCTGGCTCATGTCCCATCATTTGGACAATGAAGTGGAGCCGCCAGCGAAGTGGAGAAGTTCCAGTATGCCTGCGCGGAGGCGAAGAAATTCAGAGCTGGTACGATTACGTGGTCGAGCGAGGGCATTGGTGATGGTCCGGTCAATTCGGCCCGGACGCTGAGTCATGATCATGATTCGATCGCTCATGTAGATGGCTTCATCAATGTCATGAGTGACAAGAAGTATCGTGGTGCGGCGATTTTCCCAGAGTCGCAGCACTTCGTCCTGCATGCGCATACGGGTGAAGGCATCGAGCGCGCCGAGCGGTTCGTCGAGGAGGAGAACTTTCGGGTGATTGATGAGTGCGCGTGCCAGAGCAACGCGCTGGGCCATGCCCCCGGAGAGATGATGCGGATAAGCATCGGCAAATGCTTCGAGTCCGACGAGCTGCATGAATTCGTGCACTTCATTTCGCTTTTCGCGTAATACTCCGCGAGCAACGAGGCCAGCCTCGATATTGCGACGAACCGTAAGCCAGGGAAACAGATTTGGATCTTGAAAAACGAGACCACGTGCTGCACTTGGCTCATTAATTGGATCTGAGCCAACCAACAGTTCACCCGAGTCGGGAAGATCCAAGCCGGCAATGAGTCGAAGCAGGGTCGACTTGCCGCAGCCACTCGGGCCGACGAGCGAAACCAATTCGCCCGCAGCGATGGACAGCGAAATATTCCTCAGAGCTTGTCGACGCGTGAGCGGGTCATCGGGTGCCGGAAAGCTTTTGCTGACCTGCTGAACGCGGAGCGAGGACGATTCGGTCTCAGCTAGCGCTACCATTTGATAATTCCTTTTTGCCAGACGAGCAGACGGTCCCGGATCTTAAACAAAAGCGTCATTAGAGTTGAGAAGAAGCCAGCCATGATGACGAGGGCGGCGAAGACCTTGCCGTATTCAGCCCAGCCTTGCGCCCAACTGACATACCAACCGAGACCGGATTTAACTCCGACCGATTCTGCGACCACCAACGTCAGAAAAGACGCACCGAGGCCCATGAATAAGCCGATGAAAATATTCGGAACTGCAGCTGGGATCGCGACCCGGAAGATGAGGTAGGCGCGTCCCGCGCCAAGCGTTCGAGCGACGTCAAGGTAGGACGCGCGAGTGTTGGAAATCCCGGAAGCAGTCAACATTGTGACCGGGAACCACACTGCGAGGGCGACTAATCCCGCTGCGGACACGATTGCCGAAGGAGACACTACCATCGCGAGCGGGATCCATGCTGTCGCCGGGATCGGCCCTACAACTTTGAGCAGCGGCATTCCCCAATAGCGCACCGAACTCGACCAGCCGATGCACACGCCACTAACAAGTCCGACGATGACTCCGAGCGTGTACCCACTCAAAAGCAAAAGCAGCGAGTGCCAGGTGCTATCGAGCAAAAGCGCCCGATCGCTAATCAAACTGCGTAATACCGCCGCGGGTCCTGGAAAATAGGGCAACGGAAGCAAGCGGAACCCCGAAGTAATCACGTCCCAGACACCGACTAACAGAATTGCAACCGTAAAGATCGGCCACATGTGCCGCATCCATTGGCGCAAGGCCTTCCAGAAAATTTGCGCGACTGCCAGAACAATTGAAACACCGACAATTTCCCAAAACAGCAGCATGTAAGAATGTGTCTCAAGCGGCGGCGCGTTTTTGGAAAGCAGCAAGTGAATCCCAAATGTAATTAAAGCGGCGACGGGAACAGCCAACTGCATCGGCCACGGCAATGTCGATCTGCTTTCAAACCGTTCCGTGCGATTATTCTCCGGCTGTGTTCGCACGAAACTTAACTGAGCGGCGGTTCGGTTCACTGCTGTATGTATACAATGGCGTCTTCGATCTCAAACCGACAAGCGTTGGTAAGTTCCGACGCGTGGAAAGCGGCGCAGCAACCCGAGCTTTGCGATCAATCCGCGTTTGTGTTTTGGAGTTCGCTGGTGCTCCAGCGCTTTGGATTCCGATAAGTCAGTTTCATTTGCGCAACATGATCAGAGGCTCAAAACAACCTCACTTGTCAGCCGCTACGGTATTTTTCTGAAGGCACGGTGCGTCAGGGTCCGCCAGATTGGGAGGATCCTGATCCGGCTGATCGAACATTTTTCTTTGGCAACACGAACCTCCGCTCTCTCTCTGGATCAAGGACGCGATTAGCCGGATATCGTCGGCCGGCGAGACCTGGGCGCCGGCAATCTTTTCAACCTCCAGAGTCTTAACCCACTCGTCTGTAACGCCGGGAAGACGCATGAAGGCACGCTTAGCCAGCGCTTCGGTATCGGTCTCCGGAGAAAGCATTTTGGCAGCTTGCATCTCCCGGCCGATGGTGTGAACCGACTCGTCAGCCAGGTGGACGCTTGGAATGTAACGCAGACGCGCGAGTGCGACGGTGTTTAATTCGGGCGTTGAGGCGAGATATTTTTTCTCCACTGCCAGGACCGCCGCAGCCCTTGGGTTGGTCTCGACCCATTTTGCGCCTTTTAACAGCGCACGCGTTGCTCTAGCCGCAGTGTCAGGATTAGCGTCCACCCATTTGCCGTTCGCGATTACCTCGCAGCAGTACTCGTCCTTGTAAGGCGCGTCCATTATCTGGTCGGCAATGTTTCTTACTTTCCCCTCGGCAATCAACAGGCTTCCGATTGGTTCGGAATCTGCCACCGCATCGATTTCGCCTTTGTCGATCGCCAGACCCAATTCGCCCGCCGGGAAAACTTTCCAAGTGATATCTTTTCCGGCATCGATCCCGTGCGTTCCGAAGACACGATTTGCGAAAACGAACGGGGGTGTGCCCATTCCTGGCACACCGATTCGCTTTCCTTTCAGATCCTCAATCGTGTGAATATTGGTTTTCACACTGGCTTGAACGCGCAGACATCCGCGGTGAATTCCAGCGAGAAATCGTACATCCAAACCCTGTTCGACCGGTTTGAGGAAAAGCATCACCAAATGATGAGTGATGTCGAAGCTGCCAAGCGCCAGTGCGTCTTTATAAGTGGACCAATTGCACTTCACCAGTTCTGGCTCGAGTCCTTCCTCCTTAAAGAAGCCTTTCTCGTAAGCGGCATAAATTGGGGCTTCGCACGTAATACCAATGTAACCGACGCGGACTTTGTTTGAATTCCTAACGGTGGAATTGGACTTTTTATTGCAGCCTGCCAGAAGCAGAATAGTCAGTGAAACAACGGTGATAAGCTTCGAAGTCATTTTGTACCTTCCAAAGGTTTTTAAAATAGCCCGATAACTTTTGCCTATGGAAGCAGAATCCTAGCCGGGAATCAACCCCGAACTCCGAAGGTTTCGCGAACAGACGCTTTCGGTTCAAGGTCCTGATTGCATTTGGCGAGCGTGCCGAACAATATTTCTTTTTCCATGCCGGAGCCTTTGGATATTCGCCACCTCCGCTATTTCCTTGCGGTCGCCGAAGCGGGAAGCTTCAGCCGGGCGGCTGACCGGCTCGGAATTTCGCAACCTAGTGTTTCGCAGCAAATGCGGGATTTGGAAGCGGGTCTTCGCGTGCCTCTGTTTCAACGCCGTGGCAAACGGATTCTGCTCACCCCGCGGGGTTTGATTTTCCAGGAGCACGCCAGGGCGGTCCTTCATCAGTTGGAGAATTTTCTCCAGGAACTGAACAGCGAACCTGGAGAACTACGCGGCGCATTGCATCTGGGTGTCATCCCCGTGCTGAACGTGCCGCTGGTGCCGCAACTCCTTGGCTCTTTTACTGGCGATTATCCGGCAATCAGCATCACAGTTGAAGAAATCTCTTCCACCGAGATCGAGACGGCGCTCGAAGAAGGCCGGATGGACGTTGGCCTGGGTTTTCTCACCCGCCACTCTCCAAACTTGCGCTACGAGCGTCTCTGCACCGATCAATTCACGTTAATCGTTGCCCAAAACCACGCGTGGGCGAACCGCAGGGTCATTCATTTTTCAGAATTACACCAGCAACGACTGCTGCAATTGCCGGACACGTTTGTAATGCGCAGGATGACCGATGAAATTTGTCGAAAGCATCAGGTCCGTCCGCATGTGATTGCCGAGATTAACGCGATTGAGACCCTTCTTCGTTCGCTTGGTCCGTCGCAAGCGGCTGCCTTGATGCCAAAGATCGCATTGCGTGGCCGAGAAAGTCTGAAATTAAGGGCGGTCCGTTTGCAGGGTAAAAACCTCGGAGTGGATATCGGTCTGTTGCGACTGCGCGATTCAGCAGCAAACACTGCGGTCGCCGCATTCACGAGTCTCGCCAAGGCAACGGTCCCCAAAATGATCAAACGCTAACTTAGACGCTTGAATTTTTAGCGGGAATCGGGATGCCGCAGATAAAGCGCCATGCCGCCGACGTCTATGACAGCGAAATTCGATGAGAGATATTCCTGACCAAGAACACCTGCATTCGATTCTGCGGACGAGTTCGAGAGGAGAATGTCCTTTGATACATGGGCTACCACCACTTCGGCATTTGCGAGTTTGAAGTTGCCGATCGCCAGATCCTTCAAACCGGTGCGATTTACTCCCTCGACTAATCCACCGGCTCCGTCCGCGCCATAGCTTGCGAGAGCTGTCACACCCGTTCCGGATTTTACTGCAACCTGCGTATCGATGAGCGTAGTTGCCGACCCAGTGTCCACGATAAACCGGGTAGAATGTCCGTTGAGCGCGCCTTCAACGTCGAAATGATGGTTCGCGTTTAGCCGCATCGGGATTCGTGTAAATCCGCGACCACTCAGGAAACTTGCGAGGCCCTGGCTCACCGCGGGACTCCGTCCGTTTGGATTCACGTAAAGCATCTGCCGCGTGCAATCGATAATCATTCCGAACTTCACCATCTCATTCGCACCGAGGAGACCATTGATATGCGCGAGGGCCTTGGAATCAGAAATATGCGACCCTGTAGCGGGACCGCTGCGGTCTCGGTTGAAAGTGGAAAAATCTGCAATAGCCACCGGCACGTTTGTGACCGTGCAATTGCCCATCGCGATGCTTTTTACTTTGCTGGTGCCAAAGCGTTCCCAGCTCCGGCCAAACAAACCCCCGACATTTGAGTCGGTCTTTTCCACGGTAAGACCGAATGTAATCGCGCTGTTGACGTCGATGACGGTGTGAGGCGATCCCGTGTCGATCATTAGCGCCGCCCGCCGGTTGTTAATGGAAACCGGAACAAACAGATGATTGCCAACACGTCGCTCCAGCTTCGCGCCTCCAAGACCTTGCTTGGCGAGGAAACCAGCTAGTGTACCGGTATTTTGTTGCGACTGTGCGCAAAACGGCGTCGCCGCCGCAAGCAAAGGAATTGCGAGGAACAGTTTTTTCATGAGATGAATTGCCGAGATGACAAGCTTGCGATTTTCAAAGATGGCAAATCGCCGTCAAGAAGCTTTCCACAGTCATCGCGATCCCAACACCAGATCTCAAATGCTGAAGATGGTTGCGTTCTCCATCGCCCTTGTACTCGCAACGAAATCTCTCAGCCAAAGAGCGTGAAGCTGTTACGAGCGACACCGGCAGCGATTTGCTCTGGAGAAAGCTAGAGCGGCGACGGGCGCAGCGACACCGTTCACAACAACTGATAGGGATCGACGTCGACCGTCACGGTGACGTCTTCGGGGAATGGCAGTTTGTCGAGCGTTTCGCGGACAAGGCGGCTCAGACGCATGATGGCTTCGCCGCGAATCAGGATGTGGAATCGGAATTGGCCTTGTAGTTTTTCCAGAGGCGCCGGCGTTGCGTCACCCAAGATGAATTCTTCTGGTAGAGCTTCTTTTAGGCGGCGTTTCAGAGTTTCAGCAGATAATTTCGCGCGACCTTCGTGTGCGGATCGCACCGTGACGAGGATGGCGTGCTTGAATGGTGGAAAATCGCAGCGCTCGCGAAATTCGAGTTCCTGTTGAAAATAGCCGGCGAAATCGTGGTGTCGCGCGAACTGAATTGATGGACTAAACGGCGTGTAAGTTTGTACAAAAACTTCACCGGACGTTTCTCCACGTCCGGCGCGTCCGGCGACCTGCGTAAGAAGCTGAAACGTGCGTTCCCCTGCGCGAAAATCCGGCAGATGCAGCGCGAGATCTGCATTGATGATTCCGACCAGCGTCACATTCGGAAAATGGAGACCCTTCGCGATCATTTGTGTGCCGACGAGGATGTCGATGTTGCCTGTGCGGAAATTCCTCAGAGTTTCACGATACGCTTCCTTGCGCGTCATTGAGTCTGCATCCATGCGGCGCACGACAGCTTTTGGAAAAATTTGTGACACGGTTGCTTCGACCCTCTCCGTGCCGAAGCCCGCGTAAATCAGTGCGTCTTTTCCGCAGGCTGGACATTTCTTTGGCACCGCAGCGGTGTGCCCACACAAATGACAGCTCAACCGTCCTGCAACTGCGGGATGCCGATGAAAGGTGAGCGCGACACTGCAATTCGGGCAGTTACGCGCTTCGCCACAATTGCTGCATAGGAGCGAAGTGGAGAAACCGCGCCGATTCAAAAACAAAATTGTCTGCTCTCGCTTCTCCATCCGATCGGCAATCGCGGCTCGCAATTTTTCTGACAAGATGGTTGCCGCCTTCTCTTTCCGCCGCTCCTGGCGAAGGTCGACAATGCGCATGAGCGGCATCTGCTTTTCATCTATCCGCTGAGTAAGTGTAACCAGCCGATATTTTCTAATTGCAGCGTTGTGATAACTCTCGAGTGACGGCGTGGCGCTTCCCAAGACCGCGACGCATTTCTCAATCTTGGCGCGCACAATCGCCACGTCACGCGCGTGATATCGGGGAGCTTCTTCCTGTTTATATGTCGTCTCGTGTTCTTCATCGACAACGATGAGTCCCAGGTTTTTCAACGGTGCGAAGATCGCGCTCCGCGCGCCGATTACGATACGCGCGCGACCAGAATGAATTTTATGCCATTCATCGTGACGTTCGCCCTCGGATAAATGGCTGTGCAACACCGCGACCGCATCCTGCATGTCGGCGAAGCGGCTTTTGAAACGCTCAACCGTTTGCGGCGTGAGCGAAATTTCAGGCACGAGAACAATTGCAGTGCCTTCGCGATCAAGCACGGCACGAATCGCCTGCAGATAAACTTCGGTCTTACCGGAACCGGTCACGCCGTGCAGCAAAATCGGGCGCGACTTTTCCGGTGGATCGAGCGCTTGCGTGATTTCCTTAAGCGCGTGCGTTTGCTCCTGGTTGAGAGTGAGGTTCGACGTCGCGATGAACCGTTCGTCAGCATGTGGATCTCGCGCGACGGCTTCTTCGTGCAGCTCCACGAGGCCGCGTTTCTCCAGCGCACGAAGCGTCTGGTTATCGAGAGAGGTTTGCCGCAAAAGTTGCGACGCGCGGGCTGGGGCTTCCAATCGCAAGATCGCCTCCAGAAGTTCTGCCTGCCGGGGCGCGCGTCTTCGCAACTTCTCAAGTTCTTCATTGTAGATCTTGCGCCCGGACTGGACGAACAATTGCTTTTTCCATCCGATTTCCGCGCGCCGGATGACTTGCGGCAATAAGCTGCGCATCACTGTTTCGATTGGGCAGCAATAATAGGCGCTGATCCACCTGCCTAGCTCGAGCAATGGTTCGCTCAAGATCGGCGCTTCCCCCACGACCGCCTCGATTGGCCGGATGCCTTTCGCTTCGCTGCGTTCTGTGATAGCGACTACCGTCGCGAGAGCGGATTTGTCTCGAAACGGCACGCGCACGCGGGAGCCAACTCCCACTCGGTCCATCAAGCCCTCTGGCACGGCGTAATCGAGCTCGCGGTGAATTGCGCGATCAATGATGACGCGAACGTAACTGGGTTTTGTCATGGACGAGACCGCGTTAATTTAATTGCTCGGGAGAGCAGGAGCACGAGATTTGATGTCAAAGTGATACGATTCCTGCTCAAACTGGTCCTGTGCGCTATGCTGGCGCTGGCTGCGGGTTTCGCTTATCTCGCTGTCCGATCAGGCGATACGATCTACACGTTTTATGAATGGATGAGTCCGGCGCGGTTTCATCAGTACGATCGCCTGATTCGCGCCGTCGCGGCCGAACATCATCTTGATCCGATGCTGGTGAAAGCAGTCGTGTGGCGTGAGAGCCGCTTCGATCCAAGAAAACATGGCAGCCACGGAGAGCGGGGACTCATGCAAGTGAGCGAAAAAGCGGCGAGTGAATGGGCAAGTGAAAATAAGATCACCAATTTTCAAGTGGACCAACTTTTTGATTCGAAAACCAATCTGGAGGCTGGCACATGGTATTTGCATCGCGCCTTTGAACGCTGGGCGGCGCAGTCAGATCCCATCCCCTTTGCTCTCGCCGAATACAACGCGGGCGCCAGTCGTGTGGAACGGTGGAGCGGCGGCAGCGGCGCCACTGACATTCCGGTAAAGCAGTTCCTACAGAACATCGACTTTCCAGGAACGCGGAAATACGTCGACTCAATTATCGAGCGCTACCAATTTTACCAGCGGCGAGGGCAAATGTGATGAATCTGAGCACCGTCACGGCTCGATTCGAAACGCTTGCGGCGATACGATTCTTCGGCTTGTGCAGTAGAAATTGCCCATTTAAACTCACGCGTTTCATAGCGAGACAATGCGTCGTCGTTTTTTACTAAGGGGTATAGGTATTGTTGTGTGTGGCGCAGCGTGGGGACTGGCCGCGCCGTTCGGGAACACCAGTTCACCGGAGCAAAACAACACCGCTGGCGGATCGCCTGCATTTGAGGTAGGCGTCGCGACGCACGAAACGCGGACCGAGTCACAAACGGCGCCCGAGGTTCCAAGCTCGACTGAAATGCCGGCGCAAGGTGAAATTGAAATACCGGCACCGACGCGCAGCACCTTTATGGCGAGCTGGTCCAGCGTGAAGGGCGCGCTCGGTTACCTACTGGATGTTTCCACGAGCGACTCGTTCAGTAGTTACGTGGATGATTACCACGACCTGGACGTCGGCAACGAAACCGCTCGAGTTGTGACCGGTTTGAACCGGGGCACGACCTACTACTATCGGGTGCGCGCTTATGGTGCGACCGGTCCCGGCGACTACTCTGGGGTAATGAGGAGTACGACAGAGCCTACTACCGGCCTAAACATTAACCCGACGTTTGACAGTTCCATTACCGGCAATCCAAACGCGGCAGCTATCGAGGCGATGATTAACCGGGCCATCTCATTTCACGAATCGCTCTTTAGCGATCCGATCACAATCCAGATCCGCTTCCGCTACTCGACCACGGGTCCAGACGGTACTCCTCTGCCGGCCAGCGCTATCGCTCAAAGTGCGTTTGTTATTTACCAGGTTCCCTGGAGCACTTACATCGGCGCGTTGAGAACGGATGCCAGAACCAGTAACGACAATCTCGCAAACGCAAGTCTGCCGGGCACAGCGTTATCGCCAAACATCAAACCGCGAAGTGCGGGCGGGCGGGCGGTTGGATTGGACACGCCACCGGCAATGTTCGCGAACGGCACCGTCGGCCAAGGCGGACCATACGATGGAATTGTTACATTAAATTCCTCGGTACCGTATCAGTTCAACCGGCCTACGAGCGCCGGCCACCTAGACGCCCAGCGTTCGACGGAGCACGAAGTGGACGAGGTCATAGGTCTCGGTTCCCGCCTCGGTGATAATGGCAATAATCTTCATCCGCAGGACCTGTTCAGTTGGTCGTCGCCTGGTGTCAGAAATCTTGCTTCCAGCGGCACACGTTATTTCTCGATCAACCGCGGCTCCACGAACATCGTCAATTTTAATCAAAATCCGAACGGCGATTTCGGTGATTGGTTGAGCACGGCTTGCCCGCAAGCGCATCCGTACGTCCAGAACGCATTCGCCTGCACAGGGCAATCTTCCGATATCGCTGCGACGTCGCCGGAAGGGATTAATCTTGACGTTGTTGGTTACGATTTAGTGAATAGGCCACAAGCTCCGGGTGCAGCGAGAGCCGCGGTAAGTGATTTCAATAGTGATAGCCATCCAGACTATGTCCTGCATAACATCAGCACGCGCCAAACAGCGATCTGGTATTTAAACAACAACGTTTTCGTTAGCAGCGCCTACGGGCCGACTCTCGTAGCTGGCTGGAGCCTAAGGGGTGTGGCACATTTTAATCGCGACAGCAATTCAGATTATGCCCTGTTTGCCCCTGCTACGGAGCAAACAGGGATCTGGTATTTGTCAGGACCAACCTTCGTTGGAAGCGCTTATGGACCAACGCTTCCCGGCGGCTGGGAACCAGTTGCCACCGGAGACTTCAATTTGGATGGCAAGCCGGATTTTGTCCTTTACAAGGCGAGCACGCGCCAAACAGCGGTGTGGTACATGAACAACGCCGTCTTTGTCAGCGGCGCTTATGCCCCCACTCTCCCTGGGGGCTGGAGTCTGGTGGGTGTAGCAGACTTCAACCGCGACGGTCATACAGATTATCTGTTGTTGAACTCCACCACGCGCCAGACAGCGATCTGGTACCTGTCGGGAGTCACGTTTCTGGTAGGCACCTATGGCCCAACCTTGCCCAGCGGTTGGACATTGGTGGCGGTCGGCGATTTTAACGGCGATTCCAAGCCAGACTATGTGCTTTACAAGGCGAGCACGCGCCAAACAGCGGTGTGGTACATGAACAACGCCGTCTTTGTCAGCGGCGCTTATGGTCCGACTCTTCCCGTTGGCTGGAGCTTGGTTGCACCCTGACTAAGCTTGGTTGGTTTCCTAGCTTAAGAGCTAACTTTTTAGCAAGCGCATCCGCCGTGCGAGTGCGCTTTAGCTGGACTGGTAACTATCGACGGCGCGGCAATCTGGGTTAAGGGTTTTGCTGATGACCAAAGAAGAAATTGCCGGCGTGCTGGAGCAAATTGCTGCACTGCTCGAATTGAAGAATGAAAACCCTTTCAAAATCCGGGCTTACACGAATGCCGCGCGCGCGATCGAAACATTTGGCGGGAACGTCGCCAGTTTTCAGGATGAAGAGGCGGTGTCGAAAATTCCGGGGATCGGAAAGAGCATCGCACTTAAAATCAAGGAGCTCGCAGGAACCGGCTCGCTCAAATATCTTGAAGAACTGAGCCGGGAATTCTCGCCCGGGATTCTGGAATTGTTCTCACTGCCTGGCCTCGGCGCCAAAAAGATCAAAGCTCTCTACGACAAGCTTCAGATCAGTTCCATCGAACAGCTACGGAAGGCATGCGAAAATGGGCGTGTCGCCGAATTGCCGGGTTTTGGTGAAACAACCCAGCAAAAGCTTTGTGACATGATTGCAAAACGCGCGGCGTACGCTGGTTCATTTCAATTCGGGCAGATCGCGGCAGAAGCAGAAACATTGCGGTCTGATTTAGCGGCGCATGGCAGCGCTTTGCAGGTCGATCTGGCTGGAAGTTATCGGCGGAGAAAAGAAATCGTACATGATTTGGATCTTTTGGTTGCGACAAAGAACCCCGGGGACATTACGAAATTCTTCGTTTCCCATCCGCTCGTGGAATCGATTATCGCGCAAGGACCCACCAAATCGAGCGTGCGATTGCGATCGGGAGTGCAGTGCGACCTGCGAGTGGTGAGCACGACGGAATATCCTTTCGCGCTCGCTTATTTCACCGGAAACAAGGAACACAACATCGAATTACGCAGCCGTGCGCTTCAGCGAGGCTGGACGCTTAACGAATATCGGCTCGCTCCGCTTCCGGTGGATCCGAAAGCGAAGAAGAAAAGGGCGATAAGAAAAATTCCAAAAGTGCACGATGAAGCCGGCGTCTATCGCGCAGTCGATCTCGATTTTATTGCGCCGGAGTTACGGGAGAATTGGGGTGAATTCGAAGCCGCTGAGAGCCATTCGCTGCCAAAGCTCATTGAGAAGGAAAAACTGCGCGGCACATTTCATTGTCACACGACTGCAAGCGATGGGCACAACTCTATTGAAGAGATGGCGGAGGCTGCACAGGAGCTGGGACTCGAGTACCTCGGGATCGCAGACCATAGCCGCAGCTCGACCCAGGCATATGGACTGGACGAAGCGAAGTTGCGCTTCCAAATCGCCAGCATCCGGACCTTGAATAACAAGCTACGCGGCTTTCGCCTTTTTGCGGGTGTGGAATGCGACATTCTGCGCGACGGTTCGCTTGATTTTCCAGACGAAGTCCTGGCAGAGCTCGATTACGTCGTCGCGTCCGTTCATTCCGTGTTCAATTTAAGTGAAGTTGAGATGACCCGCCGCGTAATCCGGGCCATGGAGAATCCATACGTTACGATGCTGGCGCATCCAACTGGCCGATTGCTCCTGAAACGAGATCCCTATCTGATCGATATTCCGAAAATCCTCGATGCGGCGGCACGCGCGGGGACATGGATCGAGCTCAACGCTGCGGCGAAACGCCTCGATCTCGACTGGAGGTGGTGGCCCCTGGCGAAACAAAAAGGTGTTAAATGTGTGATTAACCCGGACGCACATCGCACCGAGCGATTGCAAGATTTGTGGTTCGGAATCGGGATCGCGCGCAAAGGCTGGCTGACCAAAGCGGATGTTGTGAATTGCCTACCGCTTGCCAAGGTCGAGAGCGCATTAAAGGCGAAACGTGAACGATAACTTCGACTCGCCGGGCGCTTTTACGGCGCGCTCTCTCGTTGTGGCATAAACATGGTGAGGCATTTGCAGGCCCCGCCTGCCTTGATGAATTCGCTCATCGGCAATTCGTAGCAGCGATAGCCGCGGTCTTGCAGCGTCGCGACCAGCTGCGGCGCGCCTTCGGGCAGGACAATGTCTCGCTCGATGACGACCGCATTGCATGAAAAGTGCATTGCCTCCTCTGGCAAAACGTCGATCAATCCAGTGACACGTTCCCGAATTGCGCGTTGGCCGTATTCATCGAACGCGGACGGAAACCAAAACGCGGAGCCGTCCGGCAGCGGGCAAAAGCAGGTGTCGAGATGGTAAAAGCGCGGATCGACCAATTCCACTGAGATTACGAGACAGCCAAGGATATCCGCCAGGGCGCGATGAGATTGAATGTCGGAACGAAATTTGTAACCGCAGAAGAGCGCGTCGCCGCCAAAAAGCGCGTCGCCTTCGCCCTCGAAATAAAGATATTCCGGCAACCAACTCACTTCATAACCGCGTTGTTCCATCCATTTCGCGAAGAACGACTGCTCGCCCGCGCGCTCCTTATGGCGAAAATTACTGGGGATGAATTTGCGACCAACGGTCAATCCGGCGTTGGCCGTGAAAACCATATCCGGAAGTCCGGGCTGGGGCGAAATCAAATGAACCTCGCAATCGAGATTTGAGAGTCGCGCATGCAATTGTTTCCACTGCTTTTGCGCCAGGGCTGCCTCGGCGCCGCGGGCGCGGTTCATCCAGGGATTGATCTCGTACTCAATACCGTAGTAATCGGGCGGACAGAGGAGCAGCTCACGCATAGGACTGCCAATTTACTCGCGAACGCGAGACTCAGTAAGATAATCGGCGAGCTCTCGCAGAAACGGTTCCACGTCTGTGACCAGACCGATTGATTGCAAGGGCTGGTGTTCGACCGCTCGCTCCACTGCAGCCGGATCAATATCGACGCATACTGTTTTTGCCGCAGGCGCGAGCATACTGGCCACGGCAAGCGAATGCTGGACTGTCGCCAGCAGCATCACAAGAGTCACATCGGCGAGCTTTTGCCGCATGACTTTTTGAGCTTCAATTACATCCGTCGTTACCCCAGGAATCGGTCCCTCGTCGCGAATCGCGCCAGTCAGCACGATATCAACATTGTGGCGGACACAGGCATGCATGACGCCGCACGTGAGGATTTTTTGCCGCACAGCAGCGGAAATTCCGCCAGCCGCGCGAATGGTATTGATGGCCCGGAGATGGTTCTCATGTCCCCCTCGCGCAAAGGCAAGATCGGGATTCATTCCCAGCGAGGTTCCGTAGAGAGCGCGTTCCACATCGTACGCGGCAAATGAATTCCCGGCGAAAAGGCGATTGACATAACCCGCTTCAATGAGACGGACCAAATGGTGGCCTGCGCCGGTGCGTACAATTGAGGGACCGGCGACAATCGCGATTTTACCTGTCGCTGTGTGAGCGCGCCGCAACTCCTCACCCAGTTCACGAATGATGGCCGATTTTGGTTCGTCGGCATCAACAATCGTATTGATGAACTGAAAGATATCGGTGTGGGTGGTTGAA
>Ga0137365_10001994_pt1 | contig 16134 bp, 12 predicted proteins | sample SagtaG_9_FD_104799 | JGI IMG/M metagenome (GOLD analysis project Ga0137365, IMG submission 104799) | Vadose zone soil microbial communities from Sagehorn Ranch, Mendocino, California, USA - Sage1_L_40_16 metaG | ecosystem: Environmental > Terrestrial > Soil > Vadose zone | place: USA...
GATTCAGCCCGGACTCTCCTGACCCATTGATGAACATACGTACGAAGCGCGACACGACTCATCGTCGCATCGCGCTTCGAGTTGCCCCTCCTGGGATCGAACCAGGACTCTCCTGATCCAGAGTCGAGCCGAGCGGGTTTGTTTGGAGGACACCATGTCCGTAAGTGGTTGCCCGCCAAGCATCGGCGCCCGCAGGCTTGGAAGGTAATGCCCGGACTGGTCCGGAGAAACGCTTGTAAAAAGCTTGCAGGGGTTTTGGTGACACTCTCCTGAACCTAGGTCAGGAGAGTGAGACAGCCGGTACGAATCCAATGCAGAGATAGTTGTCCTCGCGCTCGCGGGCCTCGGTGGAGGATGTTAGACTCACCCCCGGCGGTAGACCTGGCCCGCTTGCACAGGACGCGACTCTAGTTAAACAACACTCATGGCTTCCTTCATCGAACTCTACGAGCGCGGCCGTTTCCTCGGCACATTTGATCTTCCTGCATACCTTCACGGTGAGCACGGCGCGAACTTTCGACTACTCTACGCAGTGCGGGGAGGAGGTAACGGCATAGTCTTCGCCGCGGAGCCGCAAGGACCGCTTCGCAACGAGATAGAATTGTGTGCGGTGAAACTCCTGCGACAGCAAGACGACACCCGCTTAGATCGATTCGAAAACGAAATCAGAATCATCAGGTTGCTCAGCCACGCCCGAATCGCGCAGTTCTTTGACTCGGGCACAATTCAAGTGGAGGATGGCTATCGAGTCCCGTGGATGGCCATGGAGCTCGGCGAACGCAACCTGCGCCAGCATGTTGAAAGGAACGGGCCATTAAATCCTGACACCATCAGGAGCGTAGGTAAACAGATGTGCGACGCCCTTGAGCAACTTCATCAGAAGCAAATCATTCATCGTGATGTGAAGCCTGACAACTTTGTGTGGGATGGTGAGGACGAGAGCTCGGTTATCATGATCGATTTCGGTATTGCAAAATTGGTGGGCGAAGACGTGTCTGGCCGACCGATGGATCAGTTCACTCAGCAGGAGGAGTTTGTCGGCCCCGTCTTCTTTGCTTCTCCAGAGTTGATCGCATACGCGTCCGACAAGACGCAGGCGGTGGATATGCGTTCAGACTTATTCCAGCTCGGGAAGGTCCTTTGGTTTCTGGCCACCGGTAAGATCTCTGCGGGCATCCCGTCAGGACGGGACTGCCCTTTCAAAGGGGCGCTGCATGACATCGTCATACAGCTCCTGCAGGACTACCCTGACGACCGGCCCAGCACTTGCCACGATGTTCGGAACCTGCTCGACGCCCTTATTTAGAAAGAGCCGTACGCCAAGGTCTGATTCTGTTGACCGATCGCAGACTGTCGCTTGTCCTCGTCAGCCGAGAATTGCTGAGGACTGCGTGCGCTAGTTAAGGGACGACAGGAATGCCCAACCGAAAAGCGAGCTGTGCCAGAGCCAAGCCGCCCAAGTACCAAACACCTGCCCGTTTTGCGAACCCCATCGCTTTCGCGTTCAGCTCGGATGTTGTCCAAAAAGCGAACACGACCGGCGACATGAGCCCGTACTGATGGTCGCGTTGTATCTGCGCTGCTCTGACAACAGCCCCTCCCAAAAAATCGCGCACCTCACCTTCGGTCACAAGGTTGTCTTCCTTGTAACGCTTCGCTTGGCCTACAACAAGCGAGCATGCGCCTCGGAAGGCAGTTCCCGGACTCGTACCAAAGGGGACATCCAATGCCACAAAATCGACGCCGCCATCACCTGTCTTTCCCACTGACTCGCCCTTCCCACCGATCGCGGAGAGAACAGCGGCGCAAAAGTCTTCGAAGGCCTTAGGGGACACTATTAGCAACTTCTCGAGTACCAATGCAGCTTCTGTGTGTGCCGCGCGGATATGCGCATCGCCGCCGCGTTCACCCGCAAGCTCGAATGTGGCCTCGACCCCTCGCTCGGCGTTCTGCTCCGCAACGATGAGAAGCTCGTCAAACACTGCGGGAACAAGACCTTCGCTAAGTTCAGCAAGTTCCTCGGCCGATTTCTCAGCTAAGCGCTTCGCTATTACCGCTTCGACTGCATCCCGGAGAGGGATGAAGTCGAGGTCGCGCGTCTCAGAACTGATCCAGCGCGCCACAACATAGGGCTTCGGGTCCGCCATTATTCTTGACGCAGCAGGCGATCACGATCTTGAAGAACTCGGATGACTCGATCGCGAAGCCGCTCCAGTGTTTGGAGATCCTCGGGCCTTAGGCCGCGCAGAAGGTCAGGGGTAAATGCTGCAAGCGTGGTCTCAGCGCCTTCAACACTCCCCTGCCAGGCTTCGGGGTGTTCGGTTTCGTACCGAGCAAGAGCCCGAGCAAGCGTGCCCCCTTGCGCTCGGAACACGGCGATTGCCGCCTCATCATCGATGAACTGGCTTAGCTCGCGAACGCTCTTTGCCTCTGGCAACTTCGGGTCCGACCTCTCTCCATCCTCACCCGGCTCACCCACCATCCATCCGTAGAACTCCTTGATTCTTTGTTCGTTCTGGAACTTTCGCTCCGCGTCGCTCCATCCCAGCCAGTCCTTGACGTTAGTTCTCTTGAAAATCTCTTCGAAATAGCTGTACTGTCGGGGTTGCGCGCTCTCGCCATACTCCTCGTCCTCACGCATTTGCTCAAGGGCGAGATAGGATCGCCAGAATTGATTCGCGGCTCTTGTCGATAGCCCAAGACTCTGCGCCACCTGCTGGGGAGTCGAGCCAGCCTCTCGGAGCACCCATACTGCTCGGGCCTTCTGGTAGGGCCCCCATTCCTTGATTCCGGAAACATGCCTCAAGCCCGGAAGGACCCACTTTGCAGACTCTGGGGCGTGATCGATGTCGAGGAGGAGCGCGGGCAGATGAGTGAAGTTCTCTAGCTGAGCCTCGGTCAGGTTCTCTCGGCCAGTCTCATGCAGCTCCTTCAGCCACCTCAGCGCTGCCATCCTGCGGTTGCCTTCCACCACTACGTACTTGGGGTGCTCGGGATTTGCCTCGCGCCAGAGTCGCACGACGATTCGATCCATTGGGAGATAACCGAGTGTCTTGATCGTGTCCCGCAGCTCACTCACGTCAAAGCGTGCGTTCTTCATCTTCTCAAATGCGTCTCGCTGAACACGTGGTTCCGCTATCCGAGCCTCGGGTACCACATCCGGGGGATCCCCAAGCTCCGCGAACCTTGGATTGTTGGGATCGAACAAGAGTTGATCCAAGTCGACATCAACGGGCGTGAGAAAATCCTGGAGGGACATGGCCAAGCCTCTCAATCCTGAAGAGCTGGACAGCCTTAGTTGTTAGTCGACCAAGATCTACGGGTGCACTTAAGCTCCCTTGACTCCACCATCAGTCAAGTCTAGCAACAGCCATAGACGCGCCGACACATACGCTGTCTTCAATGTCAGCAATGCCGGGGCGCGCGGAGCTGCTGAGAGCATCTGCATAAGAACGAAAGGTTATGTATCGTTTGAAGAAGGTGCGGAACGGATAGCGGCGAGAGACCCCGTACTTTGTCGTTTGCAACGGTTAGACTACTGCAAGTGCTTTCTCATTGGTAGTGGAGTCGAGAATTCGTCTCACAATTCGCAACGCACGCGGCTCCCTATCGAAGTAGCGCCAGAATCCCCGGCGATCGGTGCGGTCCGGAGCGAACATTTCTTCCAACATGGGGGACGTCAGCCCGTAACCGCTTGCTACCTCTTGCTCGATGAGAACGTGAGCTGACTCGAAGTCCAGGTGTGTATCGTCCGTCACACACCGCTCAGGCAACCCCGAGAGACCTGCGAACCGCGGACTGAGCGTGCACAACGTGTGTGCTGCCACGGCCAACCGCTGAACAGCGACCTCAGTTAGCCTCGGCCAGACCAGAGCCTCCAAGTAGAACTTGTTAAGGTGCAGGCCTGAGACGAGTCGCCGCGCGAGCCAGTCAAACACCATTGAGTTAAGAACTGCAAGTCCCGCGAGTGCGAGAAGTTCATCCTCGAAAACCAGGACAGGGGCGGTATTGCCGCAAGGCCACGCTTTCGGAACCCATGTTGCGTGCACGGTTCTGGTGTTCGTTGCGGAGGTGACGTCGCAAATCGCCACCCGTGTCAACGACGGATGATCGCTTGGGGGCGCAACAAATTGGGGACGACAAGACTCCAGGGGGCGATCGTTGTTGAGAGACCAAACCGCAGTTCGTCCCGCGCCACTCAACCAACTCTTCTGGAAACAGTCGTATCGGCCGACCATACGGCCTTCGACAACCGGGACCAGGCGCGAGCCGTTGTTCGTGAGAAACGAGCCCTCGGCCGTTGGTAGGAGTCCTTCGTGCTTGGTGAAGGGCGCGAACAGGCCTTTGGCACGCCCCAGCGTAAGGTCGAGTTCACGACGGTACGACACCGTTCCCAAGGATCCGCTGGCGAAGAGCGCGGAGCCCAGCTCCAATGCTCGCCAAAGAGTATCCATCTCAAACGCGGAACGGAGCTCAGGTAGCATTCGCGCGGGACCGCCGAGTCGCTCGAGAGCGCCTCTCGAAACAAGAACGTGTCCGTCCTTCACATGCTCCGGCTCGCTCGCAAAGCTGCGTATGGCAACGGCGGCCGTCCCGTTCGACGATCGCTGGCCGATCAGGATCCCGAATTTGTACCGCGAGTCGATGGGGAAAAACCTCCGCAGATTCTCGAAGGTAGTCCAACGTGCCAGGGCGAATTGATCGAGATACAGCTTCCTGAGAGAGGACATGCCCAGGTCAGAAGCGAACGCTGCGGGGACGAGGGCCGCGAGACGTCCAGACGGGGTTAGAAGGTGAGGCGCCAACTCTACGAACAGCTTGAACAGATTCCGATCGCCCTTCCCTTGAGCCGTAAACAAGGGTGGCAATCCCTGTGTCCCAAGCCTGGCTTGCTGTAGACGTTCAAGGGTCGCCGCCCGAACTGTTGCTTGCGGATCGGCGTTTGACACGCCATGGCGCAGGGACTCCCACGGGGGATTCATGACGAGGGCATCGAACCGAGATTGTGTGTCGCTCCACCAGTCCCGCGTGATGGCATTATCGACAGCAATGTTAGCGGCAATGCGCTTCAGGCTTGGCTTAGCGCGAGCGGCGGCCACCCACAACAACAGGCAGCACAGCTCGCGCGCCGATGGATCGACCTCAACACCATGCAGCGAATAGACAGCGGCCTCGAGAGACTTCGCGTCAGTTCTTCTAGCGAGCAACTGTAGCGCAGCCAGCAGTAGCGCGCCGGCACCGGCGCTCGGATCAACAACTCGCACGGGCCGAGTTGATCCCCGCAGCGGACCAACCGCCGCGAGAGCCAACAGACGCGCAAGGGGCATGGGAGTAGCGTATGCGCCACGGGTCTTTCGTCCTGCGGCAGCGGCCTGCGAGCAAGCTACCCACTCGTCGATTGCCGATATGCTGTCGAGACCACTTGCGGTGCTCGCCGCCTCCCGAGCGAGCTCCTTCCAACCCTCGCCGAGGTCGGCAAGAGCTGGAAGCGGGTGTAGCGCAATCTCCTCGAGTGCGTCACGCAGCACGAATCCGTCGAACGCGTGTTTTGACGACCTCAGCATGCCAAACCGAGAGGCTGCGGCGGCTGATATCGAAAGGTCGGCCAAACGCACGGCGTTTGTGTCACCCTCTATCAATCGCGATGCCGCGTCGCGGACGGCCGCCCACTTCTCTATCATGCCACTACCTCCCCTTGCTCTCGGGGTCCGTCAAGAAGATCTAGGACACGCTTCCCAAGCGCATCATCATTTCCACGCCTGCGGTATGAAAAAAGGCCGAGGCCGATCGCTGCTAGGAAGGCGGGGCGATCGTCGAACCCACGCACACGCCACCACGCAACCGGGAACGTCTCCGGATAGACCAGCACGGCGACGCGGGATCCGCACGCAGCCCCAGTCGCAAGCGCCTGGAAAACGTCGCCGCGATAGGGCCAGTTCGCTTGGTCGTTCCGGCGCTGATACTTCGCCTCGAACGTCGCGACGGTGAGGTCGTCTAGTGCAAGGCGCCCGTCCGGTACGACGCTACGTACGGTGAACGCCGATCCGCGCGGTTCATCAAGCAGAGTCGCGCTGAACTTGCTTGGGGCACGAAGTTGTTTCCCGCCCTGAGAGGCGAGCCGGACCGCCGCCGAAAGCGCGCGCTGAAGCAGGCGTTCGAGCAAGGGCCAGGCCTCAATGACGATTGAGACTCCTTGGTAACGTCCGACCGCGCCAAGCAGAGACTGCTGAGAAAGCACCGCAGCGGCGATCGACCACGCGGGATCATAGCTCGACCACTGAGGCGGAAGGCGTCGCGTGGCAACGCTACCCGATAGTCGGACCTCCTCAGCAAAGCCCGGGCGGAGTCCACGCGCGGCTTCGAGCAGAGATCCTCGAGTTCTCGGGGACCGGGTTACGCGCGCGAGCCTGTGAGCGACGATCGATAGCCCTCGAGCGAAATCGTGATCGGGCGATAGCTGCTGAAAGGCAACAGGCATCCGCTGGGGCTCCCAAGCCGCTCGACGTAGCCAAGAGGTTACACGGAGCTTTCCCTTGAGATGTTCAAGCTCGGTTTGATGCCTGCCAATCAAAACGATCGGCCCATCCCGCCGGAGTGCGCGCTGGAGTCGAGCAGCGTAAACTGCTGCGAGAATCTCGAGAAGGTCGCGGCGTTCGCTAGAGAGCCCAGCAGCCCGCTCTCCCTCCGCGTCGATACGGTCAGTGCCGATAAGCAAGTCGAGAACTGAATGAACCCAGTCATCGTCGGGTGTAGTCTTTGGAAAAACGTCAAGCACGAGTCCGGGCCTGATGCTGATCGCGCCGATGACGCCTGAGATTGTGAAACGACCCGCGTCTTCGGATAAGATTCCGAATCTGGGGCTAAGTCGCGTGTTGAGGCGCAGAACCGCTGACCGAACAAGGTCGCGTAACGAAGGTGTGACTTGAAAAGCCTCGCCTTCGACGCAAGTGATCGAGCGCATCACAGCAAAGAGCGAAGGGCACGCAATGCAGTCGACCACTTCATCGCGCTAGTCTCCCGAACCTGAACGCGTGCGGTCCCGATCCCCTGCAACTCAGGTGGCGGAACCAGCCAATGAGCGACTGTTGCATCATCCGCTGTTGTGGAAGCGGCCGGCGCCGGGCCTGCATTCAGGATTGCTCCGAGGGCGTCGTCTTGGTCGAGGAACGTCAGACGAAGAGTGGCAGCAATCCTCTCGTCGAATGCCTTAGACAGAGCCCCGGCAATCTCTTCCGTCGTTGTACCAACTACGTCCCATAGCAACGCATGACCAAGAAGGAAGTCTTCGCCGAGAACGAGACGAATACGATCGTTTAGAGTGCGGAGCAATCGTAGTCCCAGTTGTCTTACATCGTTCGGCGACCATTGGTCATACTCTGGGGAGCTCGGCTCGAATGGCAACTCCCAACGCGGAAGAGTAGTGGACAGTCGCGTCGCCAACACTTCGTAGTCAGGCCCTATGTAGAGAATGGCGAAGCGCCTACGCAGGGCGGCGTCGAGAGGGGCGACTGAGCGATCACTGCTGTTCAGGGCAGCCACGATCCAAACAGACTTCGGGAGGCGCACTTCGAGACTCACTTCCTTGCCACTACCGTTGGCGTACTTGGCCGCGACCTCCATCTTCTCGAGCGGGTACGGTCGCTCAATGACCGCTCCCGGTCGCCCTGCGTCCGGGTCGCTGCGTTTATCATTGTCGAGGAGAGACAGAGTGTCGCCGAAGATCGCCGCGGTCGGTCCTCGATTAAACTCGTCGAGGCAAAGCAGCGCCATCCGGTCCGGGTCGGCGGCCCAATGAGCGAGCGACAAGAAAGGTCCCGGACGAGCCACCAAGCTCATCGCCGAACCCTGCGTCTTGGGAACAAGACCGGCCACGAACTCCTCGTATCCGTAAGATGGATGGAAGGCCAGGGACAAGACTTCGCGGTGTGTTGCTGGCGGCAGAGTGGACTCGGCCCATTCACTATCCCACAGGTCGGCATCGAATGACAGTGTCAGACCCTGACCCTGAAAAAGAAGACGTAGATCCTCAAGGGCTACGGTTTTTCCTGTGCCTGGTGGGCCGACCAGCAGCACATTCGGATCTCTCTTGAGTGCTTCCAATACCCGGCCAACGATCTTCGATGCACGGACCGCAGGCAGGACGAGCGCACCACCCGAGCCAGCTGAGACCTTTGCCATTGCATCACGCACAACTTTGGGAAGGTGCTGAGTCCCCTTTAGCTCCAGTCCGGGGGGCGGATTTCCCAGGTAGGCGCGCGCGTGAAGAACCTTTTCCTCGCCCTCAAGGGCTACAGCAACGACCCAGGGATCTAAGTTTCGCGCCTCCAGGTTGGTGAGCTCCGCCTCCGCTGCAGCCTCAGTAGACAGATTGCGGTTGCCGGGGATAGCGATTCCCACCTCAGTTGCGGGATCGCCCAACTTCCACGGTAGGGGTGCTCCGTCCGCAGTCACCCAAGCCAACTGGCCACGATTGTCCGCCGCCGACTTGCGCAGTTCCCCTTTGCGAGAGCCTCCGGGCCAGCGGTACTCAATTGGGACAGTCTCACCTGCCTCACGTCCCAAGACGTCATCCAGGGCCTTCCATTGGTCAGCGGGGCACTGAAAAAAATCTTTCGAGTAGAGCGTGCCGGGCAACCGGCCGTAGGCGGCGCGATACGCAGTCTTGAGGTACCTCCAAAAAAACACGCCGACGAGCGGCCGAGCGGTCACCGCTTGGGACCTCCGAAAATGATGACCTCCGGCGAGTCAATCGGCTGCACGTCACGTCTGTTCTGCGCCGCGACCGATCGGCGAACGGTCAATGACTTAATCAGACCATGATCGAACAGGTCACGCACGCGTTGATTGTCGCGGTTCGAGAGTACCCAGCGAACGCCCCGCCTCGTGAGGGTGCGGCAGGCGTCAGACAGTTCCGCAAGATCGGAGGCTCGAAAACGTTGCTCCGTATAGCCGCTGAACTTGCTAGTGTCAGAGACGGGCAAGTAGGGCGGGTCGAGATAGACGAAGTCTCCAGCCTTCGCGAGCTCGAGGGATTCTCGAAAATCCACCCTCTGAACCGCTGCGCTCTTCAGCGCACGACTCACCGCCCTCAATTCACCGACACCCACGCCACGAAAGGGGCGGGCGCCCCATGGGACATTGAAGACGCCCCAGCGGTTAACACGCCAAAGACCGTTCCAGCTCGTTTGATTCAAGTAGATGAACCGAGCAGCGCGTGCCACTCGGCCGGTTGGAATCTTTGCTCGGATCGCGCAGTAGTCCCGTCGCGAGACGCTGCCCGCGTAGGCTGTGAGTGCAGCGAGGAGTCTGCTCGGCTGGTTCCTCACCACGAGCCATGTGTTCACAAGCTCGTCGTTCAGATCAGCCAGATAGCATCTCCCCCGCGCACGGTCGCGCACCTCGAAGAACATCGCCCCGCCTCCGAGGAACGGCTCATGGTAATTCTCGAACCGTTCGGGAACAAATGGGAGCAAAGTACTCAGAAGCCGGGTCTTGCCTCCTGCCCACTTCAAGAACGGGCGGGCATCGTTCGACTCCCCCAGAGCGAGGTCGAGTGAGGCGGGAGTCGCAGGCACCCCGCGCCTGCGAACACCTCGGCACGGTGCGCGAACGGACTCGGCAAGAGCGGCGGAGTTTTTCGGCATCACGATTCCCGATCCGATGTTGTACCAACATCGAGACGATACCCAAAGAAACACCGAAACATCGAACAATCAATGGTCGCCGTGGTAACCCTGGCGGAGGACGAGCGCGCTCCAAACTACCATTCCGCAATAGGTTGCGCCAGCCGGGCGGCCGCCGCCGGGAGGCCGCCTCTTGGGGCCGCGACGACCGTAAGCGTGAGCCAACACGCGTCGGAAGGAAGCTCAAATCTCGAAAACAATCTCCTGCCGACCCACATCGACCGCCGCCAGCGAGACTGACCCGCCCCAGATCACATGAACATTCGGAACTGGTATGGAGATGGAGAAATAGAAGGCATGAACTTGGCAATCTTACCCAACGTAGACGCGGACTTGATCGTCACAGGCAGATTGTTGTAGAGACGTCCGGTGTTCCAGTTCATCTTCGTGAGCGAAAGGATTTCCGCCGCAGAGTCGAGAAGCGGCGTCGAACCTGCGTGCTGCGTTATCAGCAACGGAAACGGAATGCCCTTGCCTTCCTGGTAGTAGCTCCTTCCAGGCTCCACGAGGCCCTGGGCGTCGCCCTGGGTCCATAGGAGGTAAGAGTGCTTCGATATTGGGAGAACTGTCCCCCGATCCACCGGGTAGGGAGTCGGATACCTCCGCGCTCCTTTCACGGCCGACCACGCCGTCTCCTCCTGGACCTGAAGCAGCTCGTAGTCGTCGAGGCCCCCGAGTGCCTCAGCCGCTCCCTCGCGCTCTTCTCGCGTGAAGTGAGTCGTCTTGTGCACGACCAAACGCTTTGGTAGCTGCCCTGCTTGCCTTACATACACATCAAGGGTTTTAAGCATCAGCCTACGCATGTCCGTCTTCTTCAAGAACGGATTCTTCGCTATCACAGTGAAATCATCAGCAGTGAAGAGAAGAAACTGAAGGCCGTGTCCCTCGTCGTCGAAAACCTGACTGCAGCAGGTGAGCACAGTGCGTCGCTCGCCAACAGTACGCAGCACGTAGCTCAACCCTATGTAAGCCGTGCCGGTTCTCGCACCGCTGAGCTTCCAGGGGATGCCCCCCGCCTTGGCGAATAGTGCTACAGACAGGGACCACAGGACCGAGCACCGGTCTTGGAACTCAATTGAGCGGTCGATAATGAGTTGACTGGGGATCCCGAGGTTAGCGGTTATCGCCTTGGTCGTGTGGTGGAGATCGAAATCGTAGGCACCGCCGCCGACTCTGAAAACAGGCGACAGGAACGACGGGAAATAGAAAGCCAGCACGTCGAATTCTGTGCGGCGTAGCAACAAGGATCTCACGGTAGACTCGATTAACCCAAGGAACACACGCTCCGGTTCTGATCCCGTGAGGGCCTCTTCCGCCTCCTGGGCAGGGATCAGCGCCACAGCGTCTCTCCGGCCCTGTGGGACTTGGACGTCAACCTTGAATACTGAGCCAAAGCCCTCGAACGGAGGAAAGTAGGACGACTTCGCCGGAGATGTGTGCCGCCCCTGAAGACTGGCCAGGTAGTCCCGCACAGCACTGCCGTGACCTTCGACAGTGATTAATGCCAAGCGAATGGGCGAACCCACTCGCGCAGGTGAAAGCTTGCTCGAATAGGGTCCGCGGGATGCCAAGCCACGCAAGGGATGCGGGTCTGACTTCGAACCGCCAACCGGATCGAATGAGAGCTCCGGCTCACCCAAGAGCGAATAGTCAGGGAGACGATGGTTCACACCGAGCACCAGTTCGGGTCAAGTACGATGATACGAGACACCCAAGGTGTCCCCAAGCCGAAACTCAAATCCAGCTTCCTGACTCGGCGGGAAGCGGAGGAGGCCGTCTGCTGCACAATGCCGCAAGAGCCGAAGCCAGAAGTTAAGTAGTCCGCTCGCGTCTCTGTTGTATCGAACCGCCAATAGCTCCCGAATCACGTCCATCTTGTTTTGACTCTCCCATCGCGTACTTCCGCCGTCAGCCGTGAGATGGACAGTTGGCCGAAAGAGCAGCCATAACTGATCTTCACGAAACTCCAAATGCAGCTCGACGGCCTCATGTATCCAGTAATCGGCGTCACGCGCCTTGCGAATGAGGTCGGCGGCATCGCGCAGCTGCAAGGAAGAGAACTCCCGGATCAAGTCGGCCGGTAAATTGTGGTCGCGAGTGATGTATAGAATGCGTCCGCGCCGACCCCAAGCCCCTGCAACTAGTGGAGGCCGCGCCACCAGGCAGCGCGCGATCGCTTCGTAGAACATCCCCAGCGTCTTTGAATCTGGAGCACGCAAGTCTTCGAGCCCTATGGGACTGACTTGGAGGTCCTCAATCCCGTAGGGGTCAAACAGTGCTTGAATCTCTGACCGGATGCCAAGGGCGTAGACGTGTCTCCTATGAAGTGCTGCAACGACGTTCGAGGGCCGCGTGACCTCCCGCAGCTGGGCCCAGTTCTGAATGCTTGCCTTGAATCGGTAGCACGAGTCCGGATACGCCTGAACTGGAATGGCGTTCAGCTTCAAGACTGGTTCAGCCCGGCTCGACTGGCTCAGATCGTACCCTGCCCTCGTTTTCCGCCGCTCGGCCAACCGTGCATCTACGGTGGCGTGTTGAAGGTCACAGGCGCGATAGAGGCTCGCTGTGAAGTCATCGAAATCGGGTATCCGAACGAAGGAAGCCCGAACCCCAATCGCCAATGCGGCGGAGAGCAGGTTCTCAGCTCGCGGGGGTCGCGAATCCGTGTCTCGAAGGCACCAGTAAAGACCCTCCGGAAAGGCTCGGCTCTCATGAGCTGTGAGGGCAGTGTTCAGCGCGTCCATGACCGAGGCATCCCGGCCAGAATAACCAACCACCGCAAGCCCGTATGTGCGGGACAATTCGGCCAAGTGCCTTCGTAACTCCTCGTCACACTCGGCTACTTCGGCCTGGGTGTTCTTGAGAGCATCGAAACGGAAATCACCGTGCAGCTTGGTGAGGATCGGGTAGCGCTCGTCGCGCAGGTAGACCTCCATTCGCCCCCGCGTGTCCAGTCCCACAACAGAGACCTGTTCTCCCTCAGAGACCACCGAGTACGCCTTCTCGATCAGTTCATCGAAGTTTGTCGTCCAGGCCACGCGAATCTTTCCAGCCTTGAGCAGGACGCCGAGGGACAGATAACCGTACCCAGGCCGCGAGCCTTCGAGTCTCTTCGCGATGTAGAGCCGACGGTCTTGCGAATCTGGATATGCCTTCCCGAAGTAGTGCGAGTATTCCTCGCCGGCTCCGTGCGGGGGGTACCCTGCCTTCGTGTCGAAGAATCGCTGCAGGCTCTCCCGAATCGCTGGGTCAGCGACAGAGCCGATTTGGGAGGGATGGATGCTCATCTCTGACGCGTAGATCTGTCGCTTGAAGTCCCAGATCAGGTCGCTGGCGCTCGGCACGCCGGAGGTGACCGAGGCGCCTGCTCCGATGAGCAAGCTCAATCGCGGGGCGCGGAGCGGAAAAGCCCGAGCGAACTCGGGTAGAGTAATCTCGCCCGCTTCCATTCTGATTAGATGTCGCTCCAGCTTTGGGAGAGTCTGGTCCGCGAGAATCAAATGTACAAGATCGGATCGGAATGCCTACTGTGAAACTATCGTACCACTCCACAAGCGGAGAGAAAGGGAATACTCGCTATCACTTTCGGCTGGCCATATAGATGAGAAGAGTCAACACAACCACCAATCCTAAACCGATCACGATTTGCTTGTTCTTGTTATTTAGCACCCGCGTAAGCTGACCCATTAGCGTTGGCTTCACAGCACCCGGATTCTCGCGTTCGAAGAAGATGACCTCTCGACCTTGAAGCATGGCCAACCTGTGGATCTCGACTCCCTTTTCCACGAGCGGCACGACCGGCTTGCCGAGGGCGAGTGCAACACCGATCTCTTGCTGCACGTATGGCGACGCGACGCCCTGAGCGCTCAACAGGACTACCAAGGCGTCGCTCGCGCCGATTCTCTCCCGAATCTTCTTGTCTACGTACTCTCCTGCCTGTACATCCCCGTCGAACGTGTAGATGTCGATGTCTCCCTGCTTTGCTTCGGCTTTGAGAGAGTCAACTAGCTCCTTGTCTTGCATGTTATGGCTGAAGAAGACTGAGAGGCCCATCTAGCCCTCCTTATCATATTTGGTTGGGAGTGGCGCGACCCGCCGCAGTATGTGTGTACTCTACCCGACCCAGTCGCCCACTAGTAGCGCTTCCCGACAAAGGGATCCCGAGAGAGAGCCTACGAAATCGCGTACGGACAGCCTAACTGTGCCCTACGAAAACGCCTACGGAAACCCCATGAAAACCCCGTCGAAGAACCGCGGAAAAGGCCGTCCAGGGACCGTGGCACCAACTGCAAAGGTCGCCGCGCGGTCTAGACCGACAAATCGACGTTGAAGCGACAGAGTAGGACTTTCGAGCGACAATATGTCGTTTCGGGTCTCGCGATCCTTGACTCGCTGAGACCCACGTACTTATACGTTCATTGGGTGGCACGGTTGTCTTGAAGCCGAATTAGTCCGAAGAGAGCGAAGGGCGAGACGAAACACAGCGCGCGCTCTCAAACGACCCTCCAGGGAGGCGAACGCTCTCGGGAGAGGTCATTTGAGGGCGCGCTTTTCTTGCGCGCCAAACCGGTGTAGCCGGTGAGGCTCTATGAACAGGGAAGATTTCGTCACGCGCTGGCGCGCGCGCCGCGACGAGCTGGCTCGGCTCGGCGCCCACGTTGAGGGCGCCAGACTCTGCGACGAGGTCCTGGCTGACTTCGAGGCCGTAACCACGGCCGAAAACGAGGCCCTCCTGGGTCTCCAGGACGCGGCCGTCAGCTCCGGCTACTCCAGCGACCATCTCCGCCGCTTACACCGACTTGGTAGGCTGCCCGCTCGCCGAGACGGAAGACGCCTGTTCTTCCGCTCCGGAGATCTGCCCAAGAAACCGACCGTCGTTGACGCCCGGCCCGTGCGGGCGTACGATCCCGTTGCCGATGCTCGGCGGGTCGCCACCCGGACCTCTCTTGGAGGTACCGATGGCTGAACGGCGACTCCCAATTCCGGAACGCCCCTGGCACAAGAGCAAGAGCGGCCGCTGGTCCCTCTCGCTCGGCGTCAGGGGGCTGAAAGTTCGAGTCCAGCAGCACAAGCCAGGCGGCACGTTTCAACGGGTGTTTCGGGTAGGCCGACGCGTCTCATATGCGTCACTCCACACCACCGATCGCCAGGAAGCGCGCCGGCTCGCGATCGAGTTCATTCGCGAGCTCGAGAAGGGCAAGAAGATCAACCTGGCCGAGCCGCTGACGCTCGACAAACTGTGGAACCGTTACCAGCAGGAGGCGTCAAGCTACCGCGGCAACCTCGAACGGACGCGGAAGCAGAAGCAGTTCGATGTCCGGCTACTCATCGCCGGACTCGGTGCCACGAAGCGGGTGGAGCACCTGACCAAGAACGACGTGGAGCGGTACGTCGCGATGCGTCGGACTGGTCATGGATGGCCGGACGGTCGCGAGACCACACCGGTGCGAGCCCGGACGATCCAAGGCGAGATCAAGCAGCTGCGCCAGATGATCTACTGGGCCATGAGCGAGCGGTTGCCGGACGGCTCTTGGTTGCTCGAGAACAACCCGCTTCGCGGCGTGAAGTTGCCGAAGGAAGAAGACCCGCGCCGGCCGGTCGCGACATATGACCGGTTCCTGAAGCTCAGGGAAGCCGCCCAGAAAATGGCGGCGACGGCGCCGCAAAAGCGCGGGCGCGAGCGTTGGAAGCGCTGGGAATTGGCGCTCGTGCTGGCGGAAGCGACCGGGGCGCGCATCGGGGCGATCAGCGGTCTCCGTTGGTCGGACATCAGCTTCGACCCGCCTGAAATCAAGTTCAAGGCGGAGTTCGACAAACGGGGCCGAGATCGGGTGGTCCCAATCCCCGAAGCGCTGGCCGAAGAACTTCGCGGCTTCAAAGTGAAGTTCGCCGCTGTTGGTGACGGGTGGCTGTTCCCGTGCGCCGACAAAGACGATCACTGGCCCCGGGAGATCTTCGGCGAGCTGTACGATCGCGTGGAGCGGCATGCTGGTCTGCCGCATCTGAAGGGCGGTCGCTTCCATCCGTTCAGGAGAAAGTGGGCGACCGAGCGAAAGAACATGTCGGTCGTGGACGTGATGGCGGCTGGCGGGTGGAAGGACACGCAGACGCTGCTGAGCTGCTATCAGTTGGCGACGCCGGACGGCATGCTCGAGGTGATGAGCACGCCCGTGAAACTCCGGGACAGGAAAGTCAGCAGCAAGTAATGCGGAGAGATTTCAGGAGGGGCAGCGGCGTGAACGCTTGTAAAACGCTTGTAGGCCCCAAAAACGCATGAAGCGCGACACGGATGAACTCCGCATCGCGCTTCGAGTTGCCCCTCCTGGGATCGAACCAGGACTCTCCTGATCCAGAGTCAGGCGTGTTGCCAGTTACACCAAGGGGCAGCGTTTTCTATGGAGCTGAGGGGGCTCGAACCCCTGACCTCCTGGGTGCGATCCAGGCGCTCTCC
>Ga0137365_10001996_pt1 | contig 16127 bp, 19 predicted proteins | sample SagtaG_9_FD_104799 | JGI IMG/M metagenome (GOLD analysis project Ga0137365, IMG submission 104799) | Vadose zone soil microbial communities from Sagehorn Ranch, Mendocino, California, USA - Sage1_L_40_16 metaG | ecosystem: Environmental > Terrestrial > Soil > Vadose zone | place: USA...
CCAGCAGCTCCCGGGCATGCGTGACCCGCTGGGCGAGTAGCCATTGCAGCGGGGTGGTGCCGGTCTCGTCGCGGAACCGGCGGCTGACGGTGCGTACCGACATCCCGGCCACGGCGGCCAGCTGCGGCACGTCGAGGCGCTGGTCGAGGTGGTCCAGCGCCCAGGCCATGATCGGCGCCACCGAGGCGTCGGCGCCAGATTCGGGGACGGGCGCCCGGATGAACTGGGCCTGCCCACCGTCGCGGTACGGGGCGACCACGGTATGCCGGGCGATGTCGGCCGCCACCGCCGCCCCGTGATCGCAGCGCACAACATGCAGGCACAGGTCCAAGCCGGCGGCCACCCCGGCGCTGGTCAGCACATCCCCGTCGTCGACGTAGAGCACCCCGGGATCGACGCGCACCGCCGGGAACATCTGGCCCAGCAGGTGGCACACCGCCCAGTGCGTGGTCACCCGCCGGCCGTCCAGCAGACCCGCCCATGCCAGCGTGAACGCACCGGTACAGATCGACACCAGCCGCGCCCCGCGTCCCGCCGCGGCCCGCAGCGCCCGCAGCAGAGCGTCGGTGGGCCGCCGGTCCACCTGCTCGTACCCGGGGATCACGATCGTGTCCGCCTGTGCCAGCAGCCGCAGGCCACCTTCGGTGGTCACGCGCACACCGGTGCAGGTACGCACCGTCCGACCCGCGGCGCCGGCCAGGGTGTGCCGGTAGCGGCCGCCGCCGTGGTAGTCGAACACGTGCACCGGGATCGCCAGGTCCAGCAGCAGCCCGCCGTCCTGCACCACGGTCACCACGCGATGTGCCGGCACTGGCCGAAACTAACCCCTCATCGTCTTTCCTGCCACTGTTACTCTGGCCGACTCCCACCCGACGATGGCGTCGCCCGGCCCGGAGTGGTGACGGATGCCAACTCGTGGACCAACACGACCTGCGGACGAGGGGTCGCGCCGGTGGTACCGATGACCCCCTCGGGGTGCAGAATCGGCCACGGTTGGCGCCGATCCGGCCGGGTTCGACGCGGGTGGGTTGCCGCGATCGCCCGCCGGGTAGCACCCCACGGTGGGTCGTAAATGCGCGCCGCGGAACGGGTTCGGTCTCGGCGGCGCCGCGGGGAGGGACAGCCGCTGTGGGCACGTATGTGGCCGCGGGTTTCAGAGTCCGTACGCGAGGTGTTCGAGCAGGGCATGGCCGATCTGGGCAACGGCGGGGGCGCGTTCTGCGCCGACGTCGATGGGTGCCGGTGGTCGATCTGTGGGATGGCACGGCCAGGCCGCGCCGCGGGGAAACCTGCCGGGTGACCGTAACTGGGTGATCGTCGGCGAAAGGAGGAGCCATGCGGCGTGCGCTTGTCACAGGGCGTCCCGGGGCATCGGACGGGCCCTCGTGGCCGACCTGGCCGGCCGCGGGCTGGAGGTGGTGGCCACCGCCCGGCGGGTGGACGACCTGACCGACCTGCCGGCCGCACAGCGGCTGCCGCTGGACGTCACCTCGGACTCGTCGGTGGCGGCGGCGGTGAGGGCCGCCGGCCGGATCGACGTGCTGGTGAACAACGCGGCTGTCAGCGTCGCCGCGCCCGTCGAGGACACCCCGGCCCCGGTGGGGCTGGCGATGTTCGACACCAACGTCGTCGGGCCGCTGCGGTTGATCTCGGCGTTCCTGCCGGGGATGCGGGAGCGGGGCGGCGGAATGGTGGTGAACGTGTCCTCGGTGGCGGGGCAGGCGGTGTTCCCGCTGACCGGCGTGCACGCCGCGAGTAAACACGCGTTGGAGGCGCTCAGCGAGGCGTTGGCCATGGAGGCCGGGCCGTTGGGTGTCCGGGTCCTGGTCGTCCAGCTCGGCGGAGTTGCCACCGGCATGTACGAGCGGCAGGAGCGCTATTTCTCGTCGGCGTACGCGCACCTCGACCGCGCACAAAAGGAGGCGTTCGAGCAGGTGCGGGCGCATGGAGCGTCCGCGGAGCAGGTGGCGGGCGACATCGCCGACGCGATCGCCGCCACCGATGGCCGGCTGCGGGTGCCGATCGGGCAGGACGCGGCGTGGATGCTCGCCGAACGCGCGCGCCTGGACGACGCGGCCTGGATCGCGCGGGTCCGCGAGGTCACCCAGCCGACCAAGACCGGAGGTCCTCGGCCGTGACCGGCACGGACAACGAGTGTGACGTCCTCAAGCTGGTGCAGCGCTGGGCCGCCGCTGAGCGGCTGGCCGAGGCCGAGCTTCTTGGCGGGCTGCTCGCCGGGGGGAGGTCGCCGGGGTGGGGCCCTTCGGCTTCGTCCTGGCCCGGGACCAGTGGCTGGTCCGCTTCCCGACGGAAGTCTGCTGGCACAACGCCGCCGGCGCTCACCCCTCAGCATCAGGCCCGGAGACGACCCATGTCTGACAGCCGGACCTCGACCGGCCACCGGGGCGATGGTAACGCCGCCTCGACGCTGGCGACAGGGCGCTGGATCGGCCTGAGCGTTATGTCAGTCGCGCAGCTAATGGTGGCGCTCGACGTCACGATCATGAACATCGCCTTGCCGTCGGCCCAGCGCGGGCTGCACTTGCCCGACGCCGACCCGGCAGTGGGTGATCAGCGCCTACGCCCTGGCCCTGGGCGGGCTGCTGCTCGGCGGCCGGATCGCCGATTACCTGGGCCAGAAGCGGCGTTCCTGATCGGGGTGGTGGGGTTCGCCGCCGGCTCGGCCCTGGGGGCGGCGGTGAGCCTGCCGATGCTGGTCGCCGGCCGGGCGGTGCAGGACGCCGTCGCCGCGATCCTGATCCCGACCGCGCTGTCCCTGCTGGCCGTGACGTTCACCGAGCCGAACCAGCGGGCGAGGGCGTTCGCCGTGTACGGCGCGATCGGCGTCAGCGGCGGCGCTCGGGCTGCTGCTCGGCGGCGGGCTCACCGAGTACGGCTCGTGGCGCTGGTGCATGGAAATCAACGTCGCGATCGCCGAGCTGGCCGCCGTGGCCGGCCCGGCCTACGCGCCCGACACGGGGGCGGCGGGCCGGCCTCGGTTCGACGTGCCGGGCGTGCTGCTGGTCACCGGCGGGCGCCATACCGACGGAGGACGCCATGGAGGAGACAGTCCGTATCCTGCAGGACCGGGTGAACACGGCGCTGCTGGGGTCCGACTGGCGGACGCTCAACGAGCTGATCGCCCCGGACGCCCGGATCATCGGCCCGAGGGGCTTCATCATCGACCGGGACACCTGGATCGGGGTACACAAGGACAGCGAGTACCAGCAGGTCAGGCTCGAACCGACCGAGACCGACGTGTGCACCTACGACAACGCCGGCATCCGGTTCGACGTCATCGAGTCCGAATGCAAATACAAGGGCGAAACCATCGCCGGCCGGTTCCGGGTTACCCAGTTCTGGGTCACCGACCACGGGAATTGGCGGCTCGCCGCGGTCCAGTACACGTCCCTTCCGTGACCGGGGACACGACAACGCCGATCCGCACCGCCCGCCCGGGGGTGCGATACGCGCCGCGCCGAACCAGCCAACCATCGTCCACCGCCCGATCGGGCAGAGGGAGGCGAACCAATGCCAACCGCGACCAACTCGACCCGCCTTGAGCCGGTCCGCCCCGACAACAGCGTGCTGCTGCTCGTAGATCAACAGGAGGGCCTGTTCAGCCGGGTACACGAGCCGGAGCAGACCCGGCGCAACCTGCTCGCCCTGGCCCGCTGCACCCAGTTGCTGGGGATTCCGGCAGTCATGACCACCGCTCTCGCCGCCGGACCCAACGGGCCCCAGCTGAAAGAGCTGACCGAGACGTTCACCGGCCAGGGGATCATCGACCGTACGCTCGTCAACGCCTGGCACGACAGCCGGGTCCACGACGCGATTGCCCGCACCGGACGCGACAAGGTCATCGTCGCCGGCACCGGGCTTGACGTCTGCGCCCAACTCCCTGCTCTCGCCAGTGCCGCGGAGGGCTACGACGCCTACGTGGTCATCGACGCCTGCGGTCGCTTCGAGCCCGAGCCATCCGTCGCGACGATCAGCCGCCTGACCCAGGCCGGCGTGGCCCTGGTGAACACCCGAGTCATCGTCCTGGAGGCGATGGCAGACAACGCCCATCCCAAGGCCAACGACATCTACGCCACTCTGCCCGCCGGCCTAGTGATCATGAACGATGGCGCCGATTAGCCATCGACATCCGATAACAACAAATGAAGGGAGCAGGCATGTTCAGCGCACCGGCAACCGCACCCGATCGTGGCGCGCTCAGCGGGCCCCTCGCCGGCATCAGCTTCATCGCGGGTATCGGCGGGGCGAACGCGCTGGCCGACCAGCCGTACCCGCGGCCAAGCTCCGAGCCGAGCGAGGTCCGCCGGTTCTTCTCCCAGAACCCCGGCCCGGTCCGGCTCAGCGCGGCCGGTCAGATCATCTCCGCGGCCTGCCTGGCCCGGTTCACCGCATCCGTGGCACGGCTGGCCGGGCGCAGCGGCCGGGGATCGCGGGCGCTGCAGACCGCGGCCCTGGCCCGGCTCGCCAGCCGCCACGGCTCGGACCGGTGAGCAGCATGTTCGTCAAGCTGGCCCAGTTTGTCACCATCATGCTGTACGTGCTGGTCGCCGGTGTGATGTGGGGAACCTGGCTGTCCCTGGGCCGGACCATGACCCGCTACGACGCCGCGACCTTTCTAGCCGACGGCAAGCACATGATCGCCAACCTGGCCACGATCATGGCGGTGTTCATGATTTCCGCCGCTGTGGTCGGCCTACTCGCGACCTTCCTACTGTTTCGCCACCGGTCCACCGCCGCCGGCTGGCTGGCGCTCGGCGGCCTGCTACTCATGGTCGCCGTCATCGTCGTGACGCTGTCGGTCGAGGTACCCATCGACAACAAGATCAAGACTTGGGCGGTAGCCACCCTGCCGCCGGACTGGCAGGACATCCGCGCGCGGTGGGCGGCCTTCCACACGCTGCGTACGTTCCTGTCTCTCGCCGCCGTCGCCGCGGCGGTCGGTGCCGCCCTCACAACTCGCGCGGCGACGCGGGTGACCGTGCCGCTGGTCAGCGACGAGCCAGAGCCAGCCAGCCTGCCACGCCGATAGCGCCCGACTGGCCGCCCGCCGCCGCGCCGGAACCCCGCCGTGGCGCAGCTGCCGTCTGCCTTCGACCGGGCTGCCGAGACTCCACCACACGCAACCCCGTTCAGCCGCCCCAACCAGCCGACTCGATCGCCGTTCCCACCGGCGACAGTTGCCGCTGTCCAGACTCATTCAGGTCGATGTCTCCGGCCGGCGCCAAGCGCCCCAACCACGTTCCACATCAGCATCCACGCCCCGGTGACAACAACCGCCGCGGCTGGTCCGGGTCGTACTCCTCGGGTGGGACCCGCGGCGTGGGTGCGGGTCGGCTCGTCGATGTCGAGGGTCTGCATGACGGCGGCGGCAGCGTAGAAGGGACAGGCCGGGTACGTCCCGGTGGCTGGATGGGGATCCCGCTTCACCCGCGTACGGCACCGATCCTCCACGTCCGCGGTAGGCTTCCTTTACTGCCATGGACGTCTATCCGTCGCTCACGTACCGCGATGTCGAGGCTGCGCTCGCGTTCTTGACCGACGCGTTCGGCCTGGAGATCGACGAGCTTGGCCGCGACGACTCGGGCAGCGTGCGCCATGCCAGCCTCAAACACGGGAACGGCCGGGTTCTGGTCCAGCCTGATCTTCCTGGTGAGTTGCACGGTAGCCATCTCGGGCAGGGTTGGGTGTATGTCGCCGTCGCGGATCCGGATGCGCACTTCGCGCGTGCGCGTGACGCCGGCGCGCAGGTGCTCGGCGATCCGCATGATGCCTTCGACGGCACGATGCGCGGCTACAGCGCTCGCGACCCGGAGGGCAATCTGTGGAGCTTCGGCTCGGACCGTCCGGGCGGTTGACCCCCAGACGGCCCTTCCGTGCCGAGGCCTCACGATGTCTTGACCACGGTGTAGCGCAGGTGGGTCGCCTTCGACCCCTGGACAACGCTCGTGGGTTGGAGCCGGACGTGGCCGCCGGTGTCGTCGAGCAGGCGGGTGCCCGCGCCGAGCAGTACCGGAACGAGGTGGATCCGGACCTCGTCCACGAGGCCGGCGCGCAGCAGTTGTCCGCCGATGCTGGCGCTGAACACGTCGACGTCCCTGTCGCCGGCGATCGCGGTGGCGGCGGCCACGGCTTCCTGCGGACTGCCGACGAAGGTGTACACGCCGCCGTCGGGCACGTCATCGGGCACGCGGTGGGACACGATGATCGTCGGGGTGCGCGCCTCGGCGCCGGGGCCGTTGGCGCCCCACCACGGAATGGACAGATCGTAGGTACGGCGGCCGGCGATGCTGGCGCCGACGGTGTCCTGGCTGTCGGCGTGCACGTCGCGGCCGCGCTCGTCCGCGCCGAAGGCCCACTCGTGCAGGACCTGGCCGCCGTCGCCCATCGGTTCGTCGGGTCGTGCGCCGGACGCGGTGACGTAGCCGTCGAGGGACATGCTGATCTCGAACCGGACGCTGCTCATGGTGTCTGGTTCCCTTCCTGGCCGGCCTGTGCGCCGGCCGTCGCGGGGATGCGGGTGTAGATGAGGTCGAAGTCTTTGTGCCAGTGCTCGCCGTCGTCGCTGCTCTCCCAGGTGGCGGTGATGGTGTTGCCATCGGCGGTGAAGGTTGCGGTGAACCGTTGCGCGAAGTGCAGGGGCGTGAAATCCGGCCGGTCGCGCAGCAGCGTCCAGGTGTGCTGGTCGAGCGTCATCGCGTAGGTGCGCACGACGCCGCGCGAGTCGAAGTAGTGCTGGGTGTAGCCGGTGCCGTCCGGGGTGACGGCGATGACGGCGACGCTGTCGGGGAAGTCCGGCCCGGGGATCTGCGAGCGTTGGATGAGGAACTGCCCGTCGAGGATCCACTCGACGCTCATCCGCCCGGCAGGCGTGCCGGGAAGGTTGACCTGTTCGGTCCAGTCGCCGACGAGCGCTTCCAGGCGGGCCAGCGCGCTGGCCCGCACCGACGCGGTGTCATCCATGGTTTCGTTCCGTTCGGGTCAGTGGAGGCGGCGGCTGACGGGGGCGGCGAGCCGGGCGGTGCGGTCGCGGCGGGTCCAGGCGAGGACGGCGGCCACGGCGAGGAAGGCGGTGGGCACGATCGCGTCGACGGCGCCCAGGTTCATGACCGTGACGGCGACGACGCCGATCATCAGGGCGACGAATGCGAGCGCGGCCAGGCCGCATAGCCGCGGGACGAGCAGGCCGACCGTTCCGGCGAGCTCGAGGCCGCCGATGCGGTGCATGCCGGCTGCGCCGATGCCGAGGCCGGCGAACTGGGCGAGCATGCGCGGGTCGTTGCTGAGCTTCGGCACGGCGGCCATCACGTAGCCGAAAGGGCCGCCTGGAGGATCCAGAGGCGGCCGTTCGTCGAGCGCCAGGGGGCGGTTTGGGGCCGGGGCGGTCGCCGTTGCGCCGGGCTGGGTGGTGTGGATCGTGGTCATGGCTGGTCCCTTCGGTCGGTCGGCGGGCTCAGGTTGAGGTGCCGTTCACCCGCGACGTCGCACCAGCGCGACCAGACCGGACATCCGCCCAAGGACAGATTTCAGATGGTGTCCGTGAGGCGGCCGGCGCCGGCATTCAGATAACGCTGCTGCGGCACGTAACGGTGATCCACACCTGCTGCGTCGCGCTGGCCGTGGCCTACTGGTCAGTGACGGAATCACGCAGCGGATCAGCGTGAGTACCACCGGAGGCCAGGCCAACGGTGCGGGCGCCGGACCGGATGCCACCATCGGCGGCGGCCGGACTTCGGGCCGTCCATCAGCGCCGACGGCACACACGTCGCCTTCGATTCCATCGCCTCGAACCTGGTCTCCGACGACACCAACGAGTGCGCCCTCTCCGGTAACGCGCAATTCACGTATTATCCGGGCGAGTGCCCGCCAAATGACACCAGCGAAGACGCGGCCATCAGCGGCGACGGCAGTACCATCGCGTACTTCACCCTCGCCTCGAACCTCGGGCCCGGCGACACCAACACCTGCAGCATCAACGAGCAGGTCAGCTACACCGACCACCCGGGCCAATGCCTGGACGTCTACCTCCGCACCAGGTGACACGCCAGACCGGAATTGTCACACTGAACGTCCGTTCGGGCCAGCCTCCCGTCACCCGTCACCCGTCACCCGTCGCAGAGTCGGAGCACCAGCCCGCCGTCAGGGGCGTTGCGGCAGCCTAGGCGGCGAGCACTCGGACGCCGGCTTTGGGCGGGATGGGCAGTCCAGTCCGGTGGTGTCCTCGATGGCGAGCCCGGCCCCGCTCGGGCTGACCTGCTTGAGGGTGGTTGCCAGTGCGATCCGGCGACCACGTTGGTGAGGATGGGAACAGGCACAGGAGGCCGATGGCGGTACCGGCGTCACGCACGACCGCGGCGATGCCGAGGAGGCAGAGCGCCCAGCGGCGGTGACGCGCAGCATCTACAGGGCGGCCGGCGACGGTGGCCGGTAGCCGTGGGCGGCATTGAGGCCGTTGCCGGGCAGGATGAGCCGCTCGGCCAGCAGACAGCCGAGCAGGGCCACGCTGCCCGCCGCCAGCACCACGCCATCCTCGTCGGCCCAGGCGAGGTCACCGGATTCGCAGGTCAAGATCTGCGGGGTGCGGGTCGAGCCGGGTGAGGTCGAGAGCGTGTGTTGGCCCCGCGCACGGTGGTGTGAGGCCAACGTGTGGCTGCGGCTTGGTTATTTCTGCTGGTCCGCCGGGGCCGGGATTAGTAGGCCGGCCCCCCGCAGGCGTCCGTCGGGCTGCAATCCAGGAACACGTGGTAATGCGTGATCGCCCCGTGGCCGCATCCACGAGTTGAGGTGTGAAGTAGCGCCCCGAACACCCCGCTGGCCCGGGATCCAAACATGTTCATTGTGGGCTCCGTTCCGCCGGACGTGGGAGGCGCAGGCGTGTCCGTTGCCGGTTTTACAGGTACACAAGGTTGTGTGATAGTGGCCTTGTGGCGAAGCAGGCTGTCAGCTGTGGCCCGGGGGCGGTGACCGCGGCGGCGGGTAAGCCGCCGCTGGCCGAGCGCCCGTTGATTACCCCGGAGCAGGCGGGCCAGTTGGTGGTGCTGTTCAAGGTGCTGGGCAACGACAGCCGGCTACGGCTGCTGCATGCGCTGCACCGGGGCGGTGCGGTGCCGGTGGGTGAGCTGGCCGGTGCGGTGGGGATGCGGCCGCAGGCGGTGTCCAACCAGTTGCAGCGGCTGGCCGACCGGGGCATCGTGTCCGCGCGCCGGGACGGCAACCGGATCTTCTACTCGATCGCCGATCCGTGCGTGCCCAGCGTGCTGGATCTGGCGTTGTGTTTGATCGAGGAGACGGCGGTGGGTGGTGGTGGGCGCCGGTGAGCAGGCACTGACCAAGCGGTACGCCCGGGTCGGTGAGGCCCGCGTCGCCTACCTGGATGTGGGTCAGGGGCCGCCGGTGTTGTTGCTGCACGGCTGCCCGTTCTCCTCGTTCGTGTGGCGGATGGTCATCGACCGGCTGAGCGCACGGTACCGGTGTGTGGCGCCGGATCTGCTCGGACTGGGCGACACCGAGACCCCGGCCGGGGCGGACTGGTCGCTGCCGGCGCAGGCCGCCGCGGTGCTCGGCCTGCTGGACGTGCTCGGCCTCGACGAGGTGGCGGTGGTCGGCCACGACCAGGGCGGCGCGATCGCCCAGCTGCTCGCCGCGTACCACCCGCAGCGGATCACCCGCCTGGTGTTGGCCGACGCGGAGGCCTACGACAACTGGCCCTCGGCGGAGGAACTGCCGTTCGTGCGGGCCACCCAGCTGCCGGTGCTGGGCCGGCTGGTGCTGTGGGCGTGGTCGCGCCGGGCGTTGTTTCGGTGGGCGCTGGCGTCGGGCAGGGCGGTGCACGACCGGTCGGCGTTGACCGACGAGCTGGTGGACGGCTACATCGCGGCGAACCTGTCCGACCGGCATCGCCGGGCCAAGACCCGCCGGTATTTGGGCCTGCAGCTCGACCCGGCCAACCAGCGGACAACCGCGCGGGTGGTCGACGGGCTGAAGCGGTTCGACCGGCCCACGCTGATCGTGTGGGGAGCCGAGGACGTGCATTTCGGTCCGCGGTGGGCCGACAGGCTCTACCGCGACATCCCCGGCGCCCAGCGGCTGGAGGTGCTGCCCGGCGTCGGGCACCTGCTGATGGAGGAACGCCCGGCACAGCTCGCCGAACTGCTCGACGGGTTCCTCTCCGATGCGGCACCACCGGGAGGCAGCGGTGACGGGCGTCGATAAGCGGGGGTCGGTCGCCGGGGGAGCCGCGGCGCCCCTCGCCCCGTTGAGCGGAGTACGGCCGTGAATCCACGGAGATTTCTCCCGATCGGCGGTGCGGTTTCCGGTAACGCTCGGCTTGGGCGGCGGTACCCGCCTGCTCGGCTGCACCTCCACACCCGGTGTCTTCCATCACCCGGGCAGGATCAACCGGTCGCAACACCTCGCTCATTTCGCGGTCGGTCTGCTGGCGCTGTGGGGGCCGGCGGAACAGGTCCGCTATCACCGCCGCCGCCGAACGAAGACCGCAACGGTCGGCCCTCACGGTCGCGTCACGCCTGGCCGCGCTATCGCTGAGGGCGGGACGTACGGAAGGAGGCTTGGCATCATGAGCAGCGAGAAATTCGGGCTCTGGTTCCGTGTCGTGTCAGCGATTCTGGTGCTGTTCGGGGTCATCTATGTGTTCTTCGGCCTCAAGATCCTGCCGGTGGACCGGGCCATGCTGTTGCCGTGGGAGAGCGCGCTGTACGGCGCGATCATGACGGGTTGGGGCCTGACCCTGCTGCTGGCCGGGCGTCTGGCGTTCCGCCGGGACGACGCCGAGCTGAAACGAGTCCTGCTGCTGGGTCTGTTGACCTGGTTGGTCGTTGAGGCGGGGGCGTCGATGTACTTCGGCGTGTGGTTCAACGTCGGCGTTGACGTTGCCGTGTTCGTGCTGTTCGCCGTCCCGCTGATCAGAAGCGGCAAAAAGGAACGCATCAGATAACCACCGGCCCGTGTGTGGGCCCGTCACGGCATCTCCCGCAACGGTTGGGCGGGCGTGTCACCGAACTGGCCGGCCGGCTCGCGCCGCGGAAGGATCGGCGATGATCGTGGTGCCTTGCGCTGGTGGACTCCGTGGCCGTCGGCGGTCACCGCGTCGGCGTGGTCGGGACGGTGTGCGTGTGGACGTTGGATTTCTCCACAGTAGAGCGAGCCACCCGGGGACAGGATCGGCCGGGACTCGTGATGGCGTGCCACGGACGAACCAGGGGCTCGACGGGCATTCCGGTCTTCCGCGCCCAGGTGACCGCAATCGCCGTGCTGGTAACCCGTGCGGACGTCAACTTCATGGAGGTGGGCTGGATGAGTGAACACGCGTGGTGGCTGGTACTCCTCGCGACGGTGACGACGGTGCACGGGCTGATCGCGGGGGCGAGCCTCGATCAGTCCGTCGAACAGCTTCCCGCTCGGCACCGCGTCGGGATGCGCGCCTACCGTGCCTACAGCCAGGCCTCGCACATGGCCAACGGGCGGTTCTGGCTGATCCCGATGGGTATTGGCGGGCCCGTCCTGACGATCGCGGCGGCCATCTGGGCCGCGACGCTTGACCTGCCGGCGGGGCGTCTGCTGCCGGTCGGCCTGGCCGCTGCGCTGGCGGTGGCCTACACCGTGTCGACGGTGGTGGCGGCGCGAGCGAACTGGCCGATCGCACCGTGGGCCCGCAGCCCGGCACCGGACGACGAGGCGGTCCTCGCCGGTATCTTCCGGCGGTTCGAGCGGCGGCAGGCGGTCCGGGCAATTCTTCAATTCCTCAGGTTCGCCGTGACGGTCTGGGCGCTTGCTGTCAACGGCCCGGCTACGTCCTAGCCGATCGGACGTACCCGAGATGAGTCAATCGGTTCCCGCCTGGGGAACCGCTACGACGTCGGTGGCTGATGACCGTCGAAGCGTGTGCGCGGTAGGTGGGGTGGACGCGGGACGCCGGCAGTGCCAGCGCGTTCGAGGGCGTAGGCTCGCGCCCCGGCAACCGTGACGGCACCGTTGAACATCAAGCGGCGGCGCGTCATGCCGAGACGTGAACGGGCTTGCCCGGTGTGGCAACGACGCGTGGCCTGTCTCGTCTTCTTCGGACGGTCCGGATGGGAGAGCTGGATGGATGTCGATCCTGCCGAGTGGCGGCGCCACCAGCGCTACCTGCTGGCGGTGGCTTATCGGCTGTTGGGCAGCCTGACCGAAGCCGAGGACGCGGTGCAGGAGGCGTACCTGCGGCTGGCCGGCGCCGAGGCCACCGACGTCGGCGACCTGCGGGCGTGGCTGTCCACCGTGGTGTCGCGGATCTGCCTGGACCAGTTGCGCTCGGCGCGGGCGCGCCGGGAGTCCTACGTCGGGCCGTGGCTGCCCGAGCCGCTGGTCGGCGACGCGCTGGCACCCGACCCGCCGGAACCCGACCCGGCCGAGCGGGTCACCCTGGCCGAGTCGGTGCACATGGCGATGCTGATCGTGCTGGAGACCCTGAGCCCGGCCGAACGCGTCGCGTTCGTGCTGCACGACGTGTTCGGGTTGAGCTTCGCGCAGATCGGGCGGGTGGTCGGCCGGACCCCGGGGGCCTGCCGGCAGCTGGCCTCCCGGGCCCGCCGCGACGTGCGGGCCCGCGCCCCGCAGGTCGACGTCGATGCCGGTGAACTGGAGCGGATCGTCTCGGCGTTTCACGCCGCGGCCCGCACCGGTGACATCGACACGCTGATCGGCCTGCTCGACCCGGATGTGGTGCTGCGCTCCGACGGGGGAGGGCAGGCGCCCGCGGCGCTGCGCCCGGTGCACGGTGCCGACCAGGTGGCCCGGCTGGTGGCCGGGCTGACCGCGCGCCGCGACACCGGCCTGACCGTGGCCACGGTACGGGTCAACGCCGCGCCCGGCTTCCTGCTCAAGCAGGGCAACACCGTGGTCGGCGTCGGGGTGGTCAGCACCGCCGGCGGGCGGATCACCGCAATCGATCTGGTCGTCAACCCGGACAAGCTGCGCCACGTCGATCCGGCCACCGACACCAGCCGACCCCGGTGGACCATGCCACCGGCAAGCCTCACCGGCCGGTACGGGTCTGTACCACAGCCATGAACCGGTCCGGCCGGCCAGCACCACCGGCGAGGCCGGGTCACGCAGCGGTGCTGCATTCGTAGACGCGCGGGCACAGTCGGCGTCCGGCGCGCGTACCGGGCCGCCTGGGCCCCGAACTCCGGCTGCCTCCGGCGGCATGCTGCCCGCTCAACCGGCGCAGGCGGTGCCAGATTCCGGCGGCCGCACGCACGGCGCCAAGCTGGTCGAGAACACGGGTCGGCGGACTCGTGTAGACAGCCAGCGGAACCGGCATCCTCGTACTGCACAGCACCCAGGGCTGAGACACCGACACGGCGGGACGCATCACGAACGCCCGGGTCGGCTGGTCCCCGCGTTTCCGGGCCAGGCGCGGACCGGCTGCCGCCGGTGGTGCCTGCGGCCCGAGGGCTGCCATGTACGGACACGCCGCCGGTGTCGTCGTCGCCGTCAGTAGCCGCCGCCACCGGTGCCGCCGCCACCGCCGCCGCCGGACAGGAGTAGGACGGCCACGATAATGGCCGCGATCACGACCGCCGCGATGATGATCCACATCGTGGTCCGTCGGGTCGTCACGGAGACCATGTTCACCACCTCCCAAGCTCGGGTACCCGCACCGGGCGGGAATCATGTTCGGCGCAGTGACTGCAGCCGGAGCGGGGCCGGGTGGTCTCTGAGATGGAAGACGACATAGCCCGCGGCGATGTCACATCCGGCGACGCCTGTCGTCGACGGGCGGTGTCGAGCGGTTCATAGTAGAGTTCGTCGGGGATCCTCCGGGGCGGGCGTCCCGCTGGGCCGGGATTGGTTGGCCGGCGGGCGGGTCAGCGCGAGCAGTGCCACGGGCAGGACGGCGGCCGCGGTCCGCGCGATGGTCTGGGCGGCCGCGTCCGTCCTACCGAAAGGCTGCAGGTGGTTGAGGTGCAACACCAAGTGCGGCACGGCGAAGACCAGGTAGCCGGCCAGCACCGCACGGACCAGCACGGGGTGCAGCGTGACGGCGGCGACGCCGAACACCACGGCCAGGGCGAGGTTGAGGCCACCGAAGTCGCGTAGCACGTGCTCGTTGTAGGACGGCAGGTTCGCCACCCACCGGTGCCCGGGCAACGGGAAGTCGGTGTAGAACGAGCGCGGCCACCCCTGCGCCCAGACACCGATAAGGGCCTCGGCGGCGGCGAAGAACAGCAGGCCGCCGCGCAGCCACCGGGGGCGCGGATCACCACCGCCCCCCGGACCGTGGCGCGGACGCGCCGGATCCGTCGGCGGGCGCGAGCCGCTCGGCCAGGAACCGCTCGAAGGTCATGAGGTTGCCAGCGTCGCGCACATCGCCGCGCAGTCGGTGGCGCAGTGGATGATCGTATCTACGTCCGCGACGGCCGGGTCGAGGCCGGCGCTGCGGCGGAGGTCGCCGGTGACCCAGGTGCACGGCGGGTCCACGCCGTCCGGCCGCGGGCGCCGGCTCAACACCCGCACCACCCGACCAGCCGTCAGGAGTTGACCGACCACCACCCGGCCGAGTGTGCCGGTGCCGCCGGTTACCAGGACTGGTTTCATATCGCCTTTCACCTCCCAGGCGGCGGCTCAAACGAGACGGCTGGAGCGCGGTCGTGCGTCGCCACCTAGGCTAGGTACTTCGACCTGAAAAGTGGGTTCCGTCGGGCTGGCCGGGGTGGGGCGTGGCCGCGGTTGTGCGCGAGTGGTTGCTGGGCCTTGGTTTCACGCTTCGGCGGCGAGGGGAGTGATCTTGGTGAGGTTGTGGGCCAGGACGCCGTAGCCGCACCAGATCCGCGCTGCGGGTGCCGACAATGCCATCCTCCCTGGTGGTCGCCGGTTTGACATCACGCAGATCTTGTTCCCATCGACGCGTCAGGGGCTGGTCAAATCGCTGACGGTGGCTGGGCGACGATGGCTCGTCGTGCTGCTACAACTTGCGTACCTGGGCGTGACGAACGCGCTCGCGATGCTGCGACTGCTGCCGATGAGCGACCAGGCCAAGGACGCAGAGATCCTCGCCCTCCGTCACCAGATCGTGGTGCTGCAGCGGCAGTTGGGCGGTGACAGAATACGGTTCGATCTGTCAGACCGTGCGTTCCTCGCGGCGCTGCTGCACCGACTCCCCCGCGACGTGCTGCGGCGGGTACGCCTGCTGGTCCGCCCCGAGACCGTCCCGCGGTGGCACCGCGACCTGGTGGCTCATCGCCACGCGGTCGCTTCCCGTCCCAGACGGGCTGGTCGGCCACGTACGGTGCGGTCCGTTCGCATGTTGGTGTTGCGCCTGGCACGCGAGAACAGTTCCTGGGGATACCGGCGCATCCACGGCGAACTGCTCGTGTTGGGCGTCAAGGTCGCCCCGTCCACGGTGTGGGAGATTCTCCGCGAGGCGGGGATCGACCCTGCCCCGCAGCGCACCTCGGAGAACTGGGCTACCTTCCTGCGCTCCCAGGCCGAAGCGATCCTGGCGGCTGACTTCTTCGAGGTGGTCACCCTCACCGGCACTCGCCTGTATGTCCTCGCGGTGATCGAGCACGTCAGCCGTCGCGTCCGCATCCTGGGCGCCACCGCCCATCCCAGCGCCGCTTGGGTCACCCAGGCCGTGCGGAATCTCGCCATGGACCTGGAGGATGCCGGCTGCACGGCGCGGTACGTCATCCGGGATCGGGACGGCGAGTTTCCTGCGCTGGTCGACGCGATCCTCGCCGACGCTGGTGTTAAGACCGTGCTCAGCGGCGTCCGGATGCCGCGCATGAACTCAATCATGGAACGGTGGATCCAAAGCTGCCGCCACGAGCTGCTGGACCGGACTCTGATCTGGAACCAACGCCATCTGCTGCACGCCTTGCAAGAGTACGAGCGGCACCACAACGCGCACAGGCCCCATCGGGGCATCGCGAATGCCAGACCGCTGCGCCAGCTCCCCCAGCCGATCACCGACCCAGCCACAATCGCACACCTGCACCTACACCAACGGCAAGAACGCCACAGACGCGGCGATGATCATCGACGCGATGGACCTGCTGCACTCGCAGCGCTTCGACGGGTTCTGCATCGTCTCCAGCGACAGCGACTTC